>Ga0068707_1001386_pt1 | contig 16872 bp, 12 predicted proteins | sample YNPNPMetaG_FD_66600 | JGI IMG/M metagenome (GOLD analysis project Ga0068707, IMG submission 66600) | Anoxygenic and chlorotrophic microbial mat microbial communities from Yellowstone National Park, USA - YNP NP MetaG | ecosystem: Environmental > Aquatic > Thermal springs > Hot (42-90C) >...
CTTCTTTCCCAGGTCCGCCGGCATCCTGTTCTTGATGATGATCTCCTTGAGCTTCTGTTCGATGAACTCCAGGTGCAGCAGGGCCGCCCTGCGCGCCTTGCTGGCATCGTGGGCCTCGATGGCCTCGATGATCTTCCGATACTGGTTGAAAAAGGTCCTCGAGATCCTGGGGAGGGAACTGAGACGCCTCTGCATCTCCTCCGGGTAGATGTCATCGAAAAGGGCCCAGAAGTTCCTGGTGAGATGGATGCAGATGGGGTTCTTGGAGGCCTCGCTGATCCTGCGGAAGGTCTTGACGTAGAGGGCTGAAGGCTTCGGATCCAGTATGGACGTCCCGTCCTGCCGTATGTAATCCTGGATCTCACGGAAGATATCCTTGAGCCCTTTTATGTCCTCGTCCGTCGCCCTCACCGCGGCCAACCCCGCCACCTCCACGTCGATGATCTTCCTGACCTCGAAGAGGTGGAAGATCTTGTTGAGGTCCTCCCTGATCATGTTCTTGATGGGTTCCTCGGGGGCATCCGACCCCATGACCGGCAGGATCATGCTGCCCTTTCTGGGGATGATGCTGATATATCCCACCGCCTGCAGGATGATGAGGGCCTCCCTCAGGGAGGAGCGGCTGATGCCGAGTTCGTCCGCCAGGACGTGCTCCGGCGGCAGGAATGTGCCCGGCTTGAGCCGTCCTTCGTAGATATACTCCTTGATCTGCTCCGCGACCTTCTGGGAGATCTTGAGATCCTTCTTGATGGGTTCGAACATGGCTTACAAAGCCCTCCTCCAGGTTGGGATAGGAGCGCCGCGGGACCTCCTCGACAGGGGCGCAAAATCAAAGAAAGGAGGCCGCGAACGCCCCTTGTGCCGACTCCCCCCAGCGCGGCAGCAGAAGCCACCTGCCCTACCAAGAGGCCGCGCCAGTGGAAGAAGCAGCCGCCCCGCGACGAAAAGACTTGACAAGGGCCCTCTTCGATGATAGTGATCTGGTCCGACAACAAAACAATAATTCCATACCATAGGACTGGGACGAGTGTCAAGGGCAAATTGAGCAGCACTCATAGAGGTCGGGCCATGAGCATGCTTTTCTCCCCAATCGTCATAAACTCCATGACCGTGAAAAACCGGTTTTTCATGGCCCCGATGGGGCTCCATTATACCCCTGACGGGTTCGTCAATGAACGCCTCATAGCCTTTTTCCGGGAGCGTGCAAAGGGGGGCGTGGGGCTCATCGACGTAGGGGGATGCAGGATCCACGAACTGGCCGGCGGGGCCTCCTTCATAGGGATAGACGGCGATGTGTATATCGACGGCCTTGCACGGCTGACCGCCGCCGTCCATGCTGAGGGGGCCAAGATCATAGCCCAACTCTATCACCCGGGGAGCTCGATCCACGCCACGATGCTCCCCGGGAAAAGGACCATCTCCTCATCGGAGGTACGCTCCGATTTCTCCGGGCAGGTCCCGCGAGCCCTCCTGAGAGAGGAGATCCCATGGGTGCAGGGACACTTCGTGGAGGCCGCCCTCCGCGCCAAGGAGGCCGGGTTCGACGGTGTGGACATCCTGGGCTCCGCCGGATATCTCATCAGCCAGTTCCTTTCCCCCATCAGGAACAAGCGGGAAGACGACTATGGAGGTCCCCTCCAGAACCGCATGCGCTTCGCCCTGGAGATCGTGCAAAAGGTCAGGGGAGCCGTGGGCGAGGAGTTCCCCATATTCTTCAAGATGGCCGCCAACGAGTTCATGGAAGGGGGCAACGGGCTGGAGGAGGCCCGGATCTTCGCCGCGGAGCTGGAACGCGTCGGTGCGGACTGCATCATCACCGCCGGTGGGTGGCACGAGACCAAGGTCCCTCAGATGGTCATGAGCGTCCCTGCCGGGACGTGGCTCTACCTGGCCAAGATGCTCAAGGAGGCGGTCGAGATCCCGGTCATCACCTGCAATCAGATCCGCGATCCGCGCATGGCCGAGGCGGCCCTGAAAGACGGCATGGCGGACATGATCGGCATGGCCAGGCAGTTTCTGGCGGACCCGTATTATCCCTTGAAGGTGATGGAAGGGAGGCTGGAGGATATCAATTACTGCATCTGCTGCCTCCAAGGGTGTTTCGACAGGGCCATGCAGATGCAGCCCGTCAGTTGCCTGGTGAATCCGGCTGTGGGCAGGGAAGGGGAGGTGGCGGTTCGAGCGGCCGATGTACCCAAGAGGGTGGTGGTGGTGGGCGGCGGGCCGGCCGGGATGGAGGCGGCCATGGTCCTGGCCTCAAGGGGACACAGGGTGACGCTTCACGAGCGCGCAGCTGCCCTGGGTGGCCAGCTCCCCATCGTGGCCTCTCCGCCTGGCAGGAAGGCCTTCGATCTTCTGCGGAGGTATCTGGCCAGGCAGGTCGTAAAGCTAGGTGTGGATGTGCGGCTCAACAGCGAGGTGGATGCCTTCGCGGTCCTGGAGCAAGGCCCGGATGCGGTGGTCGTCGCCACCGGAGGCGAGCCCGTGGTGCCCTCCATACCGGGGACAGATCTGCCGCACGTGCACAAGGCGTGGGATGTGTTGAGGGGAATGGCGGATGTCGGGAGGGAGGTGGTCGTGCTCGGGGGAGGGGCCACTGGGTGCGAGACCGCCCTGTTCCTGGCGATGAAGGGGACGCTGGATGCGGAGGCGCTGCGCTTCCTGTTCCTGCAGGACGCGGAGGACACCGAGACCCTCAAGAGGCTCCTCACGAGGGGGGTGAAGAGGGTCAAAGTGGTGGAGATGTTGCCGAAGATCGGACAGGACATAGGGGCCTCCACGAGATGGTCGGTACTTCAGGAGCTGAGGCGCTACGGGGTGGAGTTGGTCACAGGGGCCGAGGCCAGGCGGATCACCCCTGAGGGGGTCGTAGTGGCGAGGGGCGGCAAAGAGGCGCTCGTGGAGTGCGACTCGGTGGTGCTCGCCTTGGGGACGGCCTCGGTCAACGTCCTTGAGGAAGGCCTCAAGGGGAGGGTCCCGGAGCTACACGTGATCGGCGATGCCAAAAGGCCTCGCAAGGCACTGGACGCCGTGCACGAGGGTTTCGAGGTGGGGCTGAGGATATGAGGGACTTCGCGGCGCAAGGGGTTTCTTTCGCCCAGCCGATTTGATATAAAGATTACGATCAAGATTCAGATGCGGACGCGGAGGGCGACGCCTCAGGATCTTCTTGCGAGGGATCCATACTTCGAGCAGCGAAAGGAGGAAGGGATATGACCATCGACGACGTGAAGAACATCTGTGTTGTGGGTGCCGGCAACATGGGGCACCAGATCGCGCTGCAGTGCGCCATAAGCGGGTTCAAGACCACCTGTACGGACGTGGTGGACGCGGCCCTGAAGAAGGCCGAGGCATTTGCCGACAACTACCTGCCGGAGAGGGTCAGAAAGGGCAAGATGACCGAGGAGCAGGCCAAGCAGATCCGGGCGAACATCTCCTTCACCCCGGACCTGAAGGAGGCGGCCAAGGACGCGGACTACGTGATCGAGGCGGTCCTGGAGATCCTGGACGTCAAGAGAAAGGTCTTCGCGGAGCTCGACGGGATCGCCCCGCCCCACGCGATCCTGGCCACCAACAGCTCCTTCATCGTCAGCTCGAAGATCGCCGACGCCACCAAAAGGCCTTCCAAGGTGGTCAACCTCCACTTCTTCAATCCAGCCCTGGTCATGAAGCTCGTCGAGGTGGTCAAGGGACCGCACGTCTCGGACGAGACGGCCAAGATCTCCATGGACCTGTGCGCCAAGCTCGACAAGATCGGTGTGCTCCTGACCAAAGAGGTCCCCGGCTTCCTCGTCAACCGGATGCTCAAGGCCCTCACCATGGAGGCCCTCTGGCTCCACGAGATGGGGGTGGCTTCGGTGGAGGACATCGACAAGGCCGCGGTCTACGCCTTGGGACACCCCATGGGACCCTTCCGCCTGATGGACCTCACGGGCATCGACCTGAACTACATAATGGCCATGGACAACTTCAGGGCCACCGGTGACAGGAACGATCTGCCGTATCCCAGCGTCGTCCAGAAGTACGTGGAGGGTCGTTACGGCCAGAAGGTGGGGAAGGGATGGTACGACTATCCCCAGAAGTGAGGGCGCACCCTAATCGGCTCGGGTCATCAGGTTGCTGAGTCCTTGTCGGGGCGGGTTCCAAGCCCGCCCCTTCGGTTTCTCCTAGTGGGTCTCCTCTGCAGAGGCACCTCCTCCCTGAATCCGAAGCGAATGCTGTTGTCCAGGTAATAGACAAGGTCGGGCTCGAAGCGATAGAGCCTCACGCGGAATCTCTTTGTCAGGGAACCGAGGTCGATCCGCTGGCCCGCCTCGAAGAAATGGGCCGTGAAGGGGTACTTGCGCATGTAGGCGGCGAAGGCCCGGAGGGCCTGCGGTCCCAAGGGGACGGGTGCAATCCGTCCTGACATCTGCACACCCCGGATGTCCTGCCAAGCGGAGGCCGGGCAATAGATGGCCGCTGCGACCGGGGCGCCAGAGGCGGACTCCTGGATATGACGCGATTCGGGGGAGGAGAAGAAATAGAGGAAGAACCCCAGGTTCACGTAGTAGACCGGGGCCGCCCACGGCACATCCCCCTTGGCCGTGGCCAGGGTGACCGTGGTCTGGGACCGGATGAGGTCCTCGGCCAGCCGCTTCCATCCCGTGCGCTCGAGGGACTCCAAGGGGCCCTCCGTCACTTCCCGCCATCGGGCGGTTGGGATCCGGCCCCGTGCCCCGGACCGGGAAGGGGGGCGCTCTTGCGTCCCTGTTGGAGGAGGATCCCCAAGAAGGCGCGCGCGGCGGGCGAGAGGTCCTTCTCGTCCAGCACAGCTATGCAGACCTCCAGGTAGAGCTCCTGGTCCAAGATGGGCACGATCCGGACCCTCCCCTCCTCATGGTCCTTCGCCACCGCGTCCTGCACCAGGAAGGATACCGCCTCCCCTCTTCGGACCATGTCCTTTATGAAGTCGAGATTGCCCGTCTCCACCAGGATGTTGGGGGTCATATTTCGGCTGGCGAAGCACTGCGCGATGAGGGCGCGAGTGCCGGAGCCGCTTTCCCTCATGATGACAGGCTGCCCCTCCAGCTCCTGGAAGCGGATCCCGTCCCGGCAGGCGAAGGGGTGATTGACCGAGGTGAAGAGCACGACCCTCTCCATCCTGAACGGGAGGAACTTGACCTTCTTCGTATCCTCCACCTTGACCACCACAGCCAGCTCGTTTCGAAGGTCCAGCAGGGCACGGCTCATCTCCAAGGAGCTCCCCTCGTCCAGGATGATCTTGACATTGGGGTAAGCCCCGTGAAAAAGGGTTATGAGGGAAGGCATGAGGTATCGCGCATAAGTCTTGGTGGTCCCTATCTTGAGCAGCCCCCTCTTGAGCTCGTGCATCTCGCTGACGATGCGTTCGATCTGCCTCTCCACGTCGAAGACCCTGTGGGCGTGCTGGAAGAGTACGGAACCCGCCTCGGTCAAGACCACATGGCGGCCTCTCCTCTTGAAGAGCTTCAGGTCGAAGGCCTCCTCGAGGGCCCGGATATTGGCTGTCACCGCAGGCTGGGTGATGCACAGGCCTTGGGCCGCCCGGGAGAAATTCTGTGCCTTGGCCGCCTCGTAGAAGATCCTGAGCTGGTTGAAATTGATCATGTGGGATGAACGCCCCCTTTTGCCGTTGGGTCCGCAGAGGCCCTCCGCCAAGGGCCATGCGAAGGACCCCTGGCCCCATCGCTACCTGTGAGGACCCATAAGAATCCTTTATGGAGGACATAAGAATATAAGCCTTGACATCACAAGTAAAGTCCTCCATGTTGTAGCCTGTTCGAAGTACGGCGCCCGACACGCTGTTCAACGCTGACCGTTCCAACTCGATCCAAGGCACCTGGGGTGGAACTCGCGCGGAGTGATCACAGGGTGGCGGCGTTTCTCGGAGCGGCTTGGCGGAGGCGCTTCGATTTTCCAGGATCTGGACCTGGGGGAAGCCCTCTCGGCCGAAGCTGAGCTGAGGCCGACCGAGGGGGGCAAGCATCCCCCGGAGGCCAAATCCTTCGGAAAATCAAGCGCCGGAGACTCGAAGCTGAGAGAAATGCCGTCACCCGCCGTGACCGGTTGCACTCGCGCCCTCCCTGAGGGACATGTCTTCTCCCAGCGCCTAGTGCCCATGAGCCGATGAATCGTGAGTGGTGCCGATTCCCCGAGGCCTCCGAGGCCGGGCTGAAAAGGGACCTCATCGAGGGGCCCTGCCGACACCGGGAGAGTCTACTTCGAGATGCAGGGGGGTGAGAACCATGCGTTGGGCATAGGGGGCCGGGCGAGGGCAGCAGCTTCAACATCAACTTCTCAGCAAGAGGAGGTGGGAGATGTCCGATGGTGGTTTTCCCAAGCCGAGCGAGCTTGCCTACCCGAAGGAATTGGATGGTTGGGAGGAGATGTATCCCCCTTACTACATCTTCAGCAAGGACAGGACCGACTGGGAGGACAGGCAGTTCTGGTACCATGACAAGATCCACGCCCCGGAGCCCATGTATCCCTGGGATCTGATATTCCACGAGGCGTGGCAGATATCCCTATCGCAATACAACACGAGGGTCTTCTGTATCCCGCCGGCGCAAGGGGTGGCACAGAGGATGGTGGGATGCTACATGTACATCTGCGCCGTCGAGCCCCCTCCCCCGGAGGTCATCCAACAGAAGGCAGAGCTCTTCCAGAAGAGGGTCTTTTATGTGTTCGAGCACTACGACGAGCTCTACGAAAAGTGGCTCAAGAAGTTCAGGGCCCTGGGAGAGGAGATCGAAAGGCTCGTCATCCCCGGGGAGCTCCCGAGGTTCGAGGGCGAGGACGTTGTCTTCCCCGCCCCGAGGGGTTACTTCAGCTCCTTCGAGGTGATGGATGCCTACGACAAACTGGTCAACGGGATAATAAAGGGCTGGCAGTACCACTTCGAGTATTTGAACCTCTCTTATCTCGGTTACCTGATGTTCGCCGACACTTGCAGGAAGCTCTTTCCGGGGATCAGCGAGAGCACCATAGGCAAGCTCGTGGCCGGGGCCGTGGTGACCATGTACAGGCCCGAAGAGGAGCTGTGCAAGCTCGCCAGGATGGCCTCCACCATGCCGTCCGTGAAGGAGGTGCTCAAGACGGATCTCCCTGCCAAGGAAAAGGTGGAGAGACTCTCCAAGGACCTGGACGGAAAGGAGTGGCTCAGGGCCCTGGAGTCGGTCAAGAACCCATGGTTCTACGCGTCGTGCGGGAGCGGCTGGTTCCATTACGAGGGCAGTTGGATCAACAGGCCCGAGGTCCCCTTCGGCTACCTTCGAAGCTACATGGAGAGGCTGGAGAGGGGCGAGCGGATCGAGCGCTACCTGGAGGAGATCGAGCAGGAGAGGGAGAAACTCGCCGAGGACTACAGAAACCTCATAGCCAACGAGGACGACAAGAAGGCATTCGAGGACGCCTACAAGACCTGCCGGACCATCTACAAGTATGCCGAGGATCACCTCTTCTGGGTGGAGCACTGGTTCCATACCATCGTCTTCGACAAGATGTGGAGGTTGGGGGCATTGCTCGCCAAGTACGGTCTGCTGGGCGAGGCGGAGGACGTCTATCTCTTCAACCGCTTCGAGGTCCCGATGATCATCGAGGACATGGTCACGGCCTACGCCCTGGGCGAAGGCGTGCCGGCCAGGGCAGCGCACTGGAAGGAGAAGGCGTCAAGGAGGAGGAAGATCCTGGATGCGGCCAGGCAGTGGACCCCGCCTCCGGCCCTGGGCACCGTGCCGGAGGAGATCGCCGAGCCCTTCACCGTCATGCTCTGGGGGGTCACCTCGGACAAGGTGGCCGAGTGGCTCAAGGGCGCTGCGGTCAAGCCGGGCGAGGTCACGGAGGTGAAGGGCTTCGCCTCCTCGGCCGGGGTGGCGGAAGGCAAGGCCAGGGTCATCAAGCTCCTCGAGGAGATCAACACGCTGGAGCCGGGGGAGATCCTGGTCTGCCCCACGACGAACCCCTCCTGGGCGCCCGTCTTCACGAAGATCAAGGCAGCGGTCACGGACATAGGAGGCCTGACGAGCCACGCGGCCATCGTGTGCAGGGAGTACGGGGTCCCGTCGGTGACGGGGGCCGGCATCGCAACCTCCGTCATAAAGACCGGGGACATCATCAGGGTGGACGGAAACAAGGGTGTCGTGCACCTGGTGCAAAGGGCTTGATTCGGCAAGGGGCTGGCGGCCCGTGACAAGGACCGCCAGCAAGGCCTTTTTTTCAAGGGGGAGGGCATGAATTACACGCTCTGGTTCCACGAGGTGGGCAAAGAGCACACGGCCTTGGTGGGCGGGAAATGCGCGAGCCTGGGTGAGCTCCTCAGGGCCGGGATCCCCGTGCCGCCGGGTTACGCCGTGACGACCGAGGCCTACGAGCGCTTCCTGCAGGAGGCCATGCTCGGGGAGCGGGTCAAGAATGCCCTCGGAAGGGTGAACCCGGATGACTTGAGCAGCGTCGAGGCCGCGAGCAGGGAGGTCCGCGGCCTGGTGGAGGGGAGCTCCATGTCCACGGAGATGGAAGACCAGATCGCCGAATGTTACAGGAGGCTGTCGCGGCTGTGCAATCTGCCGGCCGTGCCCGTGGCCGTCCGCTCCAGTGCCACGGCAGAGGACCTCCCAGGGGCGAGTTTTGCGGGACAGCAGGACACCTATCTGTGGATTCGTGGCACGGACGATCTCCTCTTTCACATTCGGAAATGCTGGTCGAGTCTCTTCACCCCGAGGGCCATCTCGTACAGGATCAGGATGGGTTTCCCCCACGAGAAGGTCTCGATCTCGGTGGGCGTCCAGAAGATGGTGAACTCCTGGACAGCAGGGGTCATGTTCACACTGGACCCTAGCACCGGGGATCCCTCCTGCATCGTCATCGACGCCAACTGGGGCTTTGGGGAGAGCGTTGTGAGCGGGGAGTGCACGCCCGACCACTTCGTGGTGAACAAGGTCACCCTGGAGATCGTTGACAGGACTGTCTCCAGGAAGGATTGCTACTACACTGCCGATGCCGAGACACAGACGGTCAAGAGGCTCCCCATACCGGAGGAGCGGCAGTGCAATCAGTGCATGATCGACCAGGACGTGATAAACCTGGCACGGATAGGAAGGCAGATAGAGAGGTATTACGGACGGCCCATGGACATCGAGTGGGCCATAGACAAGGACCTGCCGGCCGCCGGTCAGGTCCTCATCCTCCAAAGCCGTCCTGAGACGGTCTGGAGCCAGAAGAGGAGCGGGCCCCTCATAGGGAAGAAGAGCGGTTTCGACCTGCTAATGGAACGCGCCATGAAGCGGGAGAAGGTCCCGAGGTGAGGGCAGCAAAGAGGGAAGGAGAACGAAGAATGGACCTGAGGGAATGGATCTCCACATGCGAACAGGAAGGGGAGCTCAAGAGGATAAAGGCCGAGGTGGACTGGGATCTGGAACTCTCCCATATCGCCAAGCTCAACGAGGAGCGAAACGGCCCCGCCCTCCTCTTCGAGAAGGTCAAGGGCTACGGCAGCCCCGTCCTGACCAGCACGTGCACGACGGCCAGGAGGCTCGCCATCAGCATGGGGGCGCCCAAGGACTCCACGCTGGTGGATCTGATGTGGGAATGGGTCAAAAAGGGGGAAAAGAGGATACCGCCCAGGTGGGTGGAGAGCGGCCCGTGCAAGGAGAACGTGATGAAGGGGGACGAGGTCGATCTCTTCAAGTTCCCCGTCCCGAAATTCTATCCCAAAGACGGCGGTCGTTACTTCGGCACCGCCCACTTCGTGGTCACGAAGGACCCGGATAGCGGCTGGGTGAACCTGGGGACCTATAGGCTCCAGCTGCTGGGTAAGGATCTCCTTGGCACCCAGTTCATAAAGGGGAAGCACGCCGACATCATGCTCAAGAAGTACCAGGCCGCCAAGACCCCGATGCCTGTGGCAGCGGTGGTGGGGTGCCACCCCCTCCTGTTCCTCATGGGTGCCGCACGTCTTTCGGCCTTCGAGTCGGAGTACGACCTGGCCGGCGCGATCCGCGGGGAGCCCGTGGAGGTGGTCAAGTGCGAGACCAATGATTTGCCGGTGCCGGCCGCGGCGGAGATCGTCGTGGAGGGGGAGGTGGACGCAGACGCCTTTATGCCGGAGGGCCCCTTCGGGGAATACACGGGTTACTACTCCGGGGTTGGGACCGATCCCCGCAACTTCATAAAGGTCAACTGCGTGACCCACCGCACCAATCCGATCTTCATGGCCACCACCGTGGGGAGGGCCGTGACCGACACCCACATGACCATGGCCTTGACCTATGGGGCCACCCTCTGGCAGCAGCTGGTGGCCATGAAGATCCCCGGGCTCAAGGCCGTTTACTGCCCCCCTGAGGGATCAGGCAGGATGCTTGCCATCATCTCCATCAAACAGATGTACCCCGGCCACGCGGATCAGGTGGCCACCGCCGCCATCTCCACGGAGATGGGGGCCTACGGCCTCAAGACCGTCATCGTCGTGGATGACGACATAGACCCGTGGGACATCCCCAGGGTCCTCTACGCCTTGAGCTTCAGGTTCCAGCCCAACCGCTCCCAGGTCATCAAACGGGGGCGGTCGACCCCGTTGGATCCGTCTCTGCCCATCGATGCCAGGGACATCACCGGAAGGCTCCTCATCGATGCGACCATCCCGTACGAGTGGAAGGAGAAACCGATCCCCATCGAGCTGGATCCGCAGATGGTGGAAAGGGTCAGGGGCAGATGGAAGGAGCTAGGTCTCTGAAGGAGACGGAAAGGAGAGGGAGTGGAGCAGTGAGACCGATCCGTTACACACAGGAGATGGTGGAGCGTTTCGTGCGCGACGGGCACTGGACGCAGGAGACCTTCTACGACTTTTACGACCGCAATGCCCGGGAGATGGGCGACCGTGAGGCATTGGTGGACTCCAAGTACCGCCTCACCTGGTCCCAGGCAAAGAGGCTCGTGGACGGGATCGCCCAGGCCTGGGTGGAGATGGGGATCCCCAGGGATGCGAGGGTGATCATCCAATCGCCCAACACGGTCTTCGGCTTCCTGGCCAGGATCGCCTGCGAAAGGGCAGGGCTGATCTCCCTCACCGTGTACCCTTACCTGAGGGAGAGAGAGCTTGAATTCATGCTCCAGACCACCGAGGCCACCGCGGTGGTGATCCCCCACGTGTACCGAAACTTCGATTACCTGGGGATGTACAGTGGGCTCAAAGGGCGCTTTGGGCACCTGAGGTACATCTTCCTCTTCGAGGAGTCGGTGCCGGAGGGGGCCCCGGAAGGAACGCACTCTTTGGCGGCCCTGGCCGAGGGGTCTTTGTCCAGACCTGTGGACGAGGGGCTCCTCAGGGGTAGGAGGTTCGACGCCATCTGGGACGTAGGGCTCCTCACGAGCACCACAGGGACCACTGGGCTTCCCAAGCTGGTGGAGTGGCCCATAGCCCCGAGGGTCTGTACCTCCAAAGGGAGGGTGGAGATCTGGAGACTCAGCAGGGAGGACGTGACCCTTGCCATCGCACCCCATGCGGGCGGCGCGGCGGGGACCCTTACCTATTTCGCGGCCCCTCTGGTAGGGGCCAAGACCGTGATGCTGGAGGAGTTCTCTCCAGAGGAGGCCCTCGGCCTCATAGAGAGGGAGAGGGCCACGGCCATAGGCGTTGTGCCCACCCACCTCGTCCGGATGCTGGAGGTGGAAACCTCCAGGTACGACCTGAGCTCCCTGCGCTTCATCCGTTCGGCCGGCGGCTACCTCCCGCCTCAGGTAGCGGAGGAGGCGGAGGAGAGGTTCCATGCGGTGATCACGAGCGACCTCGGCACCCAGGACATGGGGTCGGTGTCAGGCTGTCGGGTCGATGACCCCAAGGAGCTCAGGCGACGGACGGTGGGGCGGATGTTGCCTGGCAACGAGGTGGTGCTCAAGGACGAGCGCGGCAATCCGGTGCCGGAGGGGGAACCGGGGATACTCTGGTTCCGTGGGCCCCATGCCCCGGCGGGTTACTACAGGGACCCCGAGGCCACGGCCCAGGTCTTCGATGCCGAAGGTTGGACCACCACCGGCGACATAGTGAAGTTCGATCAGGGATGTCTATGGATCCTGGGCCGGGCCAAGGACATGATCATCCGGGGCGGTCAGAACATATACCCCGCCGAGATCGAGGGTCTGCTCAACGAGCACCCCAAGGTGGCCAGCGCCGCCGTGGTGGGCTACCCGGACAAGGAGATGGGGGAGAGGGCCTGTGCCTTCGTCATCCCCAAGTCGGGGCAGCGGATAACCTTCGAGGAGATGGTGGCCTTCCTGAAAGGGAAGAAGCTGGCCATGTTCAAGATCCCGGAGAGGCTGGAGGTGGTCGGGGAGCTGCCCACCGTGGGGGACTCTGGCAAGATAGACAAGAAGGTCCTGCGCAAGGCCCTGGAGGAGGCGTTGGCCAAGGGCCAGTCGATGAACAGGAGGGTTGCGGGCTGAAACGGCCGGCGACCATCGACCCACTGCCAGCGTTTGTGCCCGGATGGCTGGGCGTAGAGAGGACTCGGAGGGGAATGCCGAGCGTGCTGCTCATCTCCACCCTGGATACCAAAGGGAGGGAGACGGAATACCTGGCCGGGCGAGTCTCGCTTTGCGGCTGCAGGCCCATCGTGATGGACCTCTCCATGAGGGAGGGATCGGTCCTACAGGCCGACCTGCCCGCTCACGCGGTTGCCCGGGCAGGGGGGATGTCATGGGAGGAGGTAGTGGGCTCCCAGGAGCGGGCGCGCATCACGGAGGCGATGATCTCGGGGGGAAAGACCCTGGCCAGGGCCATGGTGGAGGAGGGCAGGGTCCATGGCATCCTCGGCCTGGGCGGGTCCACAGGGTCCCTGATGGCCACGGAGATAATGAGGGGAGTCCCTTTCGGCGTTCCCAAGCTCATGATCTCTTCCACCGCCGCCCTGCCCGGGCTCTCGACCCGGTACATCGGCACAGGGGACATCGCCCTGTTCCACACGGTGGTGGAGATAGCGGGCCTGAACGACCTCCTGAGAAACGTCCTGGACAGGGCGGCCCTGGCCATATCCGGCATGGTCCTGGGAGAGAGGACTGAGACCGTGAGGCGGGCTCCGGGCCGGGCTGCCTTGCGCATCGCCATGACCATGTTGGGCCCCTGCGAGAGGTGCGCAAGCCGGGTCAGGGCATCCCTGGAGGCATGGGGGGCGCAGGTGATAGGCTTCTCGGCGGCCGGCGTATGCGACAGGGCCATGGAGGAGATGATCGCCCAGGGCCTCTTCGACGGGGTCGTGGAGCTGGCCCCCGGTGCAGTGGGTGAGCACATCCTGGGGGGCATGAGGGACGCCGGACCCCACCGCCTGGAGAATGCCGGTAGGATGGGTCTGCCTCAGGTGATCGCACCGTGCGGTGTGAACCATCTGACCCCGTCCAGGTCCAGGTACAGGCCCGAGGATCACCGGAGGCGGAAATACGATCTGGATCGTTACAGGACTTGGCTGCGCGCCACCCCGGAGGAGCTCAAGATCATCGCGAGGGCCTTTGCCAGCAAGCTGAACCTTTCGTCGGCCCCGGTGGTGTTCCTCTTCCCCAAGAGGGGGTGGTCTTCAGTGGACAGGCCAGGTCTGCCCACCTACGACCCCGCAGAAGACCTGCTCTTCGTGGAGGAGCTTCGGTCCTACGTGGGTGGGCACGTTCAGATAAGGGAGGTGGAGGACAACCTGGAGGAGCCGGCCTTCGCCGATGCGGTTGTCCAGGCGTGCGAGGAACTCTTCCTGGCGCGTGATGCCCGGGTTGTGCGCCGCCCGTGAGGGTCGGGGCGGTGCGGGAGGTTGAGGGCAATACACGGACCGGGCTCGATCCGGAGGTATAGTGAAGGACAAGGCCATAGGGGTGATGGGGACCTTCGATTCCAAGGGGGAGGAACACCTCTTCCTGAAACGTGCCATCGAGTCCAGGGGATTCAAGACCTACGCCATAAACCTCGGTACCAAGGGGGAAGCCGCCTTCACCCCTGACCTGGACATAGGCGCCATGGTAGGCAGGGGAAAGGAGCGCGACGAGGCCATTGCGGAGGTCCTCGATGCGGCCAAGCGAGAGGTGGTGCGGCTTTACAGGGATGGCAGGATCGCGGCACTGATCTCAGCCGGCGGGGGATCAGGGACCTATCTGGCCACCTCTGTGATGAAGGTCCTGCCGTTCGGGGTCCCCAAGGTGATGGTCTCCACGGTCGCTTCCAGGGACATGTCCCGCACCGTGGGCACGCACGACATCACCATGATCCACAGTGTGGCGGACCTCCTGGGCGTGAACTCGATCTCCGGGATCATCCTGGAGCAGGCGGCGGCCGCCGTATGCGGCATGCTCCAGCGCAGATGGGAACCGCCGTCGGGCAGGAGGCGCGTGGCCCTGACCCTGTTCGGCTTCGTGACCCAGGCCGCCGAGGCGATCAAGGGACTTCTCGAGGGTATGGGCTACGAGGTCATCGCCTTCCATGCCAACGGCACGGGGGGGATGGCCATGGAGGAGCTGGCCGCGGACGGTCGTTTCGACGGGATACTGGATCTGGCCCTCCACGAGCTGGCTGACAGGATGATGGGCGGATACTGCGGCGGGATAGGGCCTGGGCGCCTGGAGCCGGTCCCTCACGGATCGATCCCGCGCCTCGTGGTGCCGGGAGGTCTCGACTGCGCGGTCCTCGAATTCACCAGGGAGCGCGTCCCGGAACCCTACCGGGCGAGGAAGGTATTCTTCTATGATTTCCGTTCGGCCATAAGGCTTAGCCAGGAGGAGTCCATCCGCCTGGCCGGGGAGATCGCGGAGAAGCTCAACCGGCACGCAAGCCCCGTCCGGGTGCTGATCCCAAGGGGGGGTTGGTCCGAGGCGGACCGTCCGGGAGGCCCCCTTTACGACCCTCAGGTCAGTGGGGCTTTCACAGAGGCATTGCGAAGAGGGCTCCGTTCGGATATCCAGGTGTGCGAGGTTGACGAACACATAAACGAGCCGTCTTTTGCCAGGGTCGCCGCCTCCATGATGGCCGAGATGATTTCGGGGGGGAAGAAGTCATGATCACCAGGAACTGGATGAAGAAGGACCCTGTGACCATTCACAGCGACGCCCTCATTTCGGAGGCCATGAGCTTGATGGCCAGGGAGAAGCTGGCCTATCTGCCGGTGGTGGACAAAGAAGTACTGCGCGGGATCCTGCTGCGCAGGGACCTGCTGGAGGCGGCCACGAGCGTGGCTGCAAGGCAATGCGTTCACGAATCCGCCTACTTCCACAAACGGTTGAAGGTCAAGGACCTGATGGTGAGGATGCCCCAGACCGTCGATGCCGACGCCCCGGTGGAGCAGGCGATGAAGAAGGGGATGGAAATGGGACTGAGTTTCTTTCCCGTCATGGAAAAGGGGCGGCTGGTGGGGACGGTGTCCTACAGCGAGATCTTCGAGACCATGTCCCAGATCCTGGGGATCAGGGAGGACTGGGTGGGCATCACGCTGGAGGGGCTGGAGGTGGGGCGTGGAACCATGGCGAGGGTGGCGCGGGATGTCGAGGAGACCGGGGCGGTGCTGCACAGCCTCTTCACGTTGCGTCGAGAAGGATCCGAGGGAAAGAAGATCATCGTGCGGCTGGAGACGGACCGACTGGACGAGGTGGTGAGGAGCCTCGAGGACAAGGGTTACAGGATCGCCGAGGTCAAGGGGCCTCTGGGCGGGGGCCTCGCTGGCCGAGAGATGGCCGCTCCGGGCTCAGGGGCGGTGTGAGAAGCCCCTTCACTGGGTGGAGAGGGGGCTGATAGAATATCAAAGGGTTGCTGAGCCGTGACCGGAGGGGAGAAGAGATGATGTTGCTTCCGAGATTCGAATATCACGAGCCGGCTAACGTGCGGGCGGCCTGTCAGCTGCTGGAGCGACTGGAAGGTGGGGGCAAGGTCCTGGCCGGCGGCACGGATCTCCTGGTGAACATGAAGAAGGGCCTCGTGCGGCCCCCTCATCTCGTCAGCCTGGAGAGGATCGGGCCCCTGAGGCGCATGGAGGCGCGCAAGGGGGGGATCGAGCTGGGGGGGATGGTCCGGGTGGCCGAGGTGGCCCAATGGGAGAGATTGAACGGCTGGGCCGCGGCGCTGGCCGAGGGGGCGAGGAGCCTGGGCACCCCTTTGGTCCGCAACAGGGCCACTGTCGCGGGGAATTTGGTCACGGCGAGACCTGCCGCGGATCTCGCCCCGCCGTTGATGGTATTGGGGGCGAGGGTGTGCCTTCAGACCGTAGGGGGGCGCCGGGAGCTGGCCCTGGAGGATTTCTTCCTGGGGCCCGGTGAGACGGCCATCAGGCCCGGAGAGGTTCTGACAGCGGTGAGGATCGATGCTCCTGCCCGGCTTACGGGCTCCGCCTACGTCAAGATGGGGGTGAGAAGGACACTCGAGATAGCCCTGGTGAACGTGGCGGCGGCCCTGACCTTGGAGGCGCCGGATGGGCCCGTAAAGGCCGCGAGGGTGGTCCTCGGTGCGGTGGGACCCGTCCCCCTCAGGGCGGCCGCGGCAGAGGCGTGTTTGGTTGGGGGGAGGCCTTCCGAGGCCCTCTTCGCCCAGGCGGCCGAGGCGGCGGCCAGGGATGCGAGGCCCATAGATGATTACAGGGGGTCCGCACAATACAGGCGATGGCTCGTGGAGGTCCTCGTTCGGAGGACCCTCGGCGCTGCTTGTGCCCGGGCCTCAAAGGAGGCGATGGGGAGGGCTTGATTTGTCGAGCACGAGAGGCTCGGAGCGGATAGTGCTCGTTTGCTCGTAAGTGATCACAGGGTGGCGGCGTTTCTCGGAGCGGCTCGGAGGAGGCGCTTCGATTTTCCAGGGTTTGGACCTGGGGGAAGCCCTCTCGGCCGAAGCGAAGCTGAGGCCGACCGAGG
>Ga0068707_1001387_pt1 | contig 16869 bp, 13 predicted proteins | sample YNPNPMetaG_FD_66600 | JGI IMG/M metagenome (GOLD analysis project Ga0068707, IMG submission 66600) | Anoxygenic and chlorotrophic microbial mat microbial communities from Yellowstone National Park, USA - YNP NP MetaG | ecosystem: Environmental > Aquatic > Thermal springs > Hot (42-90C) >...
GCCGAAGGGTCTCGACAATGCCGGCAGCCCTCCGCACAACGCAGCGCTCCAGGAGTGACGGGATCCTTCGGCCGCTGCGCGCCCTCAGCGGGAAAACCTCAGTTGAGGACGAAGGCAAGGCTGCGGGGCGTCTGAGCTGACGAGCTTGGGCGTCGTGGGCGCCACGGTCGGGGAGGTGCACGATGAGGCAGGTTTGAGAGTTCGGCAACTGTTGTCACAGTTGTCCGGGTAGCGACTCGTTCGAGCAGGGCAGGGAGAGGGTGCTCACGCCTTGGGGTGTGCCTTGCGGTACGTCTCCATGAGGTGGGCCAGGTCCAGGTGGGTGTAGCGCTGGGTGGTGGAGAGAGAAGCGTGGCCCAGCAGTTCCTGAATGGCCCGCAGATCCATCCCCGCCTCCAGGAGGTGGGTAGCGAAGGCGTGGCGGAGCACGTGGGGGTGCAGGTGGTGGAGCGCCGCCACCCGCGCCACCGCCGCATCCAGGAGGCGCCGCAGGGAACGGTCCGAGAGTCGGCTCCCCCGGCGATTCACGAAGAGCGGCTCTCCGCTCGCCACGGCAGCCGCGTGCGCGCGCCACTCTGCCCGCACCGGCAGGTAGCGACGGATGGCTTCCTCCGCCAGGCGGCCAAAGGGAACCACCCGCTCCTTGCCCCCCTTGCCGCGCACGCGCACGAGCCGCCGCGACAGGTCCACATCCTCCAGGTCGAGCCCCACCAGCTCCGACGCGCGCAGACCCGCCGCGTAGAGGAGTTCGAGAGCAGCCCGGTCCCGGCGCCCCGTGGGCGTGTCCGGCACGGTCTCCAGGAGCTCGGCCAGCTGCCCTGCCTCCACCACCTGCGGCAGGGGCTTGGGGGCACGGGGGGTAGGCACCAGGCGGGCGGGGTTCAGCTCCACGGCCCCTTCCCGACCCAGGAAGCGGAAGTAGGTGCGCAGGGCTGCCAGCGCCCGCTGCATCGACACCTTGGCCAGGCGCCTGGTGTGGAGGTGGGCCAGGTACGCGCGCACCACCGCGGGCGGGACCTGCTCCGGTCCCGCGCACTCCATCTCGCTGCGGGCAAAACCGATGAAGGTGCTCACCTCGCGTTCGTACGCGCGCACGGTGTGCGGCGAGAGGTTGCGCTCGTCGCGCAGATAGGCGGTGAACTCCTCCACCCGCCACGGCATGGGAGCATTCTACGTGGCATCCCCCTCGCAGCGCTCCTGTCCTTCCGCCGCCAGGCGCGGGGGTGGTGGCAGGGGCAGGGAGGCGCGCCACCGCTGGATTTCCGCTAGGGCGAAGGCAGCCGCAGCGGCGCGGCGCTTTCGCTTGGCGCCCGGCAGCGGCAGGGGCGGGTCGGCCATGAGCCCCCAGGCCACGTTGGCCGGCTGGAACCGGTGCGGCGGGCGTTCGGTGAGGTGGCGGAGGAGGCCACCGTGGGCGGTCCAACCCGGAACGGGCACCGCCTCTCCCCCCGCCAGCTCGCAGGCGGTGAAGAGTCCCGCCAGAAGGCCAATGGCGGCCGATTCCACGTAGCCCTCCACCCCGGTGAGCTGCCCGGCCAACCGCAGGGCGGGGTGGTTCCTAACGCGGAGGAAGCGGTCCAGATGGCGCGGCGCGCAGACGAAGGTGTTGCGGTGCAGCGTGCCGAAGCGCACAAAACGGGCGTTCTCGAGGCCCGGGATGAGGCGGAAGACGCGCCGCTGCGCCTCGAAGGTCATGCGGGTCTGGAACCCCACCAGGTTCCACTGGGAAGCGGCTAGGTCATCGCGGCGCAGCTGCACCACCGCGTAGGGCACCCGCCCGCTCCGGGGGTCGGGCAACCCCACCGGCTTCATGGGTCCGAAGCGCAGCGTGTCCGGCCCCCGCTCCGCCATCACCTCGATGGGGAGGCACCCCTCGAAGTACGGCACCTCCCGGTCGGCGGCGTGGAGGGGGAGCCGGTCGGCAGCCCGCAGCGCCGCCACGAAGGCCAGATACTCCTCCCGCTCCAAGGGCGCGTTGAGGTAGTCGTCACCGCCCCCCTTGCCGTAGCGGCTGGCGGCGTACAGGCGCGAGGTGTCGAGGGAGTCGGCGGCCACCACCGGAGCGATGGCGTCGAAGAAGGCGAGCGACCCCTCCCCCAGCAGGCTCTCCAGCTGGCGGTGCAGCGCCGCCGAGGTGAGCGGGCCGGTGGCGAGGATGACGGGACCCGCGGGGATCGTCTCCACCTCGCACCGCTCCACGGTGATGCGCGGATGGGCCGCAATGCGGTGGGTGACGGCGGCCGCGAAGCGGGTCCGGTCCACGGCCAGCGCATCCCCGGCCGGCAGCGCCGCGGCCCGGGCGCAGGCCATCACCAGCGAGCCCAGGACCTCCATCTCCCGCTTCAGGAGGCCCACGGCGTTCTCCGGGTTGTCGGAGCGGAACGAGTTGGAGCACACCAGCTCGGCCAGGTCGCCGGTGCGGTGGGCAGCGGTGGTGGTGGTCGGGCGCATCTCCAGCAGGCGAACCGAAAAGCCGGCCTCGGCCAGCTGCCAGGCGGCCTCGCACCCACCGAGCCCGCCACCCACCACTGTTACCGCCGCCGCGCGAACCTCAGGATCGGTCATCTCCGGCCTGGCCTCGAGCCCAGGCAGCGCCTGGCAGGCCACACACCGCTACGCCTCGACCCCGCGGCTCCCTCACCCCTCCCCCCGCTCGCCCGCACTCCCCTGCCACCCGCACCCTTCCCGCACGCACTTCCACACCACGCCCTTGCGGCCCGCCCGCTTCTCCACCACGAACGGCGCCCCGCAGGCCGGGCAGGGGGTCGGTATGGGCTTCCACGCCACCGTGTGCGTGCAGGCGGGGTAGCGGCTGCACCCCCAGAACGAGCGACCGCGCCGCGAGCGCTTCTCCACCAGTTCCCCTTCGCCACAGGCGGGACAGGTCACACCGCTCGGGGTGTTGGGGCTGGTGCTCCGGCCCGCTACCTTGGCCGTCCCCTTGCACTCCGGGTAGCGGGAGCACGCCCAGAACGGCCCGAAGCGCGAGCGCTTGAGCACCATGGTGGCGCCGCAGTTGGGACAGGGGGGGGCCTCGCTACTCCCCCCCGCCGCCCCCGGTTCTCGGGTGGTGCGGCAGCGAGGGTAGTCGGAGCAGGCGAGGAACTCGCCGAACCGCCCGAAACGCAGCGTCATCGGCTTGCCGCACACGGGGCAGCGCTCCGTTGTCTCCACCCCCACGTGCTTGACCGAGGCCATCTCGCCGCGGGCCTTTTCGAGATCGCTCGAAAACGCTGCCCAGAACGCTTGGAGCGCCTCGCGCCACGCCAGCTTCCCCTCGGCAATGGCGTCCAGCTCCCCCTCCATCCGCGCCGTGTACCGCTCGTCGATGAGGTTGCCGAAGGAGGCGGTGAGGAGGCGCGTCACCAGCTTGCCCAGTTCGGTGGGAGCGAAGGCACCTTTCTCCTTCACCACGTAGGAGCGGTCGGAGAGGGTGGCAATGATCTGGGCGTAGGTGGAGGGGCGGCCAATGCCGTTCTCCTCCAGTGCCTTCACCAGGGTGGATTCGGTGTAGCGGGCGGGAGGTTGGGTGAACTTCTGGACCGCCAGCAGCTCCTCGAGCCGCAACGGATCGCCAGCGGCGAGGACCGGCAACCGCTTGGCGGTGGGCTCCTCCTCCTCGCTTTTCTCCCGCACCGACGGGGGTGTCTCCTCGTCCCGGTACACCCGCAGGAACCCCGGCTCCACCTCCACCTCGCCGCGGGCCTGGAGGCCGTAGCGCCCAGCGCTCACCAGCACGGTGGTGACGTCGAACTCTGCCGGACGCATCTGCGAAGCCACGAAGCGCTGCCAGATGAGCGAGTAGAGCTTCAGCTCCTCGGGGGCGAGGTAGGGGGCCACGGCCTCGGGGGTGCGGGTGACGTCGGTGGGGCGGATCGCCTCGTGGGCGTCCTGCGCCTGGGAGCGGTTCTTGAAGGCGTTGGGCTTGGGCGGCAGTGCCTTGCGTCCAAAGGAACCCTCGATCAGCTCCCGGACCGCCGCCAGCGCTTCAGCGGATACCCGCACCGAATCGGTGCGCATGTAGGTGATGAGACCCACCCGCTCGCCGCTGCCCAGGTCCACCCCCTCGTAGAGACGTTGGGCGATCTGCATGGTCCGCCGCACGGGAAAGCGGTAACGCGCAAACGCTGCCTGCTGGAGCTTGGCGGTCACGAAGGGGGGGGCGGGGCGCTGCAGGCGGCGTCGCTTCGTGACCTTGGCCACCACGAAGCTGGCGGATTCCAGCTCGGTCCGCACGGCAGCTGCCGTGTCGCCGTCCCGAACCTGGAACTTCTTGCCGTCCCGCCTGGCGAGGCGGGCCACGAAGGAGGGCGGGGTAGCTGCGGCCAGCCGGGCATCCAGGTGCCAGTACTCCTCAGGGACGAACGCCTCGATCTCCGCCTCGCGGTCACAGATCATCTTGAGGGCGACCGACTGCACCCTCCCCGCCGACAGGCCGCGGCGCACCTTTTCCCACAGCAGGGGGGAGAGGGAGTACCCCACAAGCCGGTCGAGAATGCGGCGCGCCTGCTGCGAAGCGACCAGGTTGAGATCGATGGGGCGGGGACGAACCACCGCCTCCTGCACCGCCTTGCGGGTGATCTCGTGGAAGAGCACCCGCTCCACCGGCTTGCCGCTTGCAGCCAGCAACTCCGCCACGTGCCAACCGATGGCCTCGCCCTCCCGGTCCGGGTCGGTGGCCAGAAGCACGCGGCCGGCGCGGCGGGCAGCGCTCTGGATCTCGGCAATCACCTTGCGCTTGGCGGGGAGCGGCCGGTAGTCGGGTTCGAACCCGGCCGCAATGTCGATGCCCAGTTCGTGCTGGGGCAGATCACGAACGTGGCCCACCGAAGCCACCACGGTGTACCCCTTGCCCAGGTATCGGCTCAAGGTGCGTGCCTTGGCCGGCGACTCCACGACGACGAGCGCCTCTCCCACCGCTCCTCCGGGGTGGCACTCTAGCAGCGCTGTCAAGCCACCCAGGCCGTCGTTCCCGGTCGCTGTCGTACCGCGAGGACACCCCGTCGCCCCGGCAGGGCATGGCGCCGGGGTGGCCCCAGGCGGGGGCGGAGCGCGCCCCGCTGCCGCGTGGCACGCCCGTTGCTTCCAGCTCGTGGGGCCGCGGGCGGCCCCACGGGAGGGTGCGATGCAACGAGCAAATCTGGCGTGGGTGGGCGCAGCGGCGGTGGGGCTGGTGCTCGCCAGCTGCAGCACGGCGGTTCCCACGGGGACCAAGGGGGTGGAGCGGGTGGGTGCAGCGGTGCTGCGCTACCGGGGACCCGAGGTGGAGGCGGTGCTGGGCTACCGGTTCGCCGCGGCCAACCTGGGTGAGGACTGCCTAATCCTGGACCTGGCCATGACCGGCGCCACCGGAGAGGCGGTGGAGGTACATCGCAGCGACATCTCCCTCCTCACCCCGTCGGGCGAAGCCGTTGCGCTTCCCACCCAGGAGGAGTTCGGCCGGGAGTTCCGGCGCCTCCAGCCCCTCATTCGCCGCTCCACCGTCGCCGCCGATCCCCTCGACTACTGGTTGGGGAGAATGCCCTGTGACCTCGAGCTGTTCGCGGCCCCCGGCGAAGGGGTGGCCTTCGACTCCGTCACCGTCAACGACCGCCGTGTCTGCGCGGGGAAGCTCTTCTTCTTCGTGCCGGGGGGAACCCAGCGGGGCACCTACACCCTTGTCATCGCTCTCCCCGAGAGCGAGGTGCGCCTCCCCTTCCGCCTGGGCGAGTAGCCGCGGGATTCGAGGCGAAGGGGGAGCCGGTCACCGTTTACGAGGCCCCGTGGACACGCGCGCGCCGGTACGACCCGTCCGCTTCGCGCACGACGGCCCCCTCCAGCTCCAGGCGGAGCAGGAGGTCGAGCACCTCCGCAATGGGTCGGCCGGCAGCAGCGGCAATGGCGTCGGGCGTCGCCGACCCGCCCCGAGGGATGGCGGCCAAGAGCTCGTCGGCCGGCTCATCGGTGGGGCGCGAGGGGGAGCCTGTCACACCCAGGGCCTGGAGCACGTCGCTGGCACCGAGTACCGGCGCTGCGCCGGCGCGGATCAGGCCGTTAGGGCCGGTGGAGAGGCGGGAAAACACCGAGCCAGGGACGGCCATGACGTCGCGACCCTCGTCCAGGGCCAGGCGAGCGGTGATGAGCGCACCCGAGCGCTCGTCGGCCTCCACCACCACCACCACCTGGGCCAGGCCCGCAATGAGGCGGTTGCGTTCCGGAAAGTGGTGCGCCAGCGGCGGGCTACCTGGCGGGTACTCGGTGAGCAGGCACCCGTGCTCCGCAATCTCCTGAGCAAGCTGCGCGTGTTCCCTGGGGTAGACGCGGTCTGGCCCCGATCCCCACACGGCCGCAGTCCGTCCACCAACCGCCAGCGCCCCCCGGTGCGCCGCCGCATCCACCCCCCGCGCCATGCCGGAGACGACGCACACTCCGGCCCGAGCAAGCTCTCCACCCAGATACTCCGCCACCTCGCGACCGTAGGCGGAGGCGTGGCGCGAACCCACCAGGGCCACCGCCGGGCCCTGCCACCAGCTTCCCCGGCAAAACACGCCCAGGGGTGGATCGGACAGTGCCGCAAGAGAGGTGGGGAAATCGGCATCGCGGCACGACACCCAGCGCCACCCCAGCGCCGCCAGGGTGGCGCGGCCCCGCTCCACCACCTCCACCGGAGCGGGACGCAGGGGGGGCGGGGGCTCGGCGTCGGGAGGGCCAGCGAGCCAGGTACGCGCTGCTTCTCTGGCCTCTCGGCCCCCCTCGGCGCAGCTCCACGCCAGGGCGAAGATCTCCTCTGCGCTGGGAATGGTGCCCTCCTTTCGCCACCTATAATAGCTGCCAGCAGCGAGGGGGCTTGATGCGAATCCGACTGATGCTCGTTCTCGCAGCGGTACTGGTGGCCAGCGGGTGTGCCACCAGCCCAACCGCGGCAAAGGGGGCCAACGCCCAGCTGGCTCTGGGCGTCAAGGCCGCCGAGCGAGGGTACTGGCAGGAGGCGCTGTTCCGGTTCCGCCGTGCCGATGCGGCACGCCCACAGGACGCGCAGACCCTCAACAACGTGGCGGTGGCCCTGGAGGCCCTCGGCCGGTACGACGAGGCCCTGGAGACCTACAAGAAAGCACTCCAGCTCGCGCCCAAGAACGCCATCATCCGCCGCAACTATGCACGCTTTGCCGAGTTCTTCACCAGCTACGCGCGGGGGGCGAAGCCCAAGGAGGAGACCCGTGAGAACCGCTAGCATTGCCCTGCTGTCCCTGGTGCTGGCCTCCTGGGCGGCGGCGGGAACGCGCGAGGTCAGCCTGTCCCTGCCCCTCAAGCCAAAGCTGGCGCTCACCGGCCGCGAGCGGATCTACCTCGGTCCGTTCCTGCGCGAAGCAGCGGGAGACGAGGCGGGGCCCAAGCTGCGCTTCGACGTGGCGGCGGAGTTCGACCGCTACCTGCGGCGCCTCCTGCGCAAGGAGACGAAGCTCAACCTCCTCCCCGCCCTCCCCGACGTGGAGCCACCCACCCTCGACACGCTGGAGCTGCCGAAGCGGAGCGACTTCTGGCGCGAGCTGGGGCGGCGTTCCGGGGCCGACTACATCGTGGCCGGGTCCATCGATTTCCGGGTGGAGGACCGCAGCGGCTACAAGACCGAGGAGTACACCTCACCCCTGGACGGTCGCACTTACTACCGGCAGGTGATGGTGGAGCAGACCGGCTTCACCTACGACATCCTCCTCCTGGTCCTGGATGCGCGCACAGGCCAACCGGTTCTCGAAGAACCGCTGAAGGACTTCCAGGAACGGCAGGAGCGCAGTTTCGACGAATTCACCGGCATGTTCGCCAATCTCTTCGCCCTGGAGAACCAGTTGATCGGCATCTTCGTGCCGCGCACGGTGAAGAGCAAGCGCGTGATCTTCACGCCGTGAAGAGGAGGGACGAGATGGCCCGCAGGTCGCTGGTGCCGCTCCTGGCCCTGGTGGTGGCAATCCCCGCCGCGGGCCAGTACTTCGGGAAGAACAAGATCCGGTACGACCGGTTCGATTGGCAGGTCTATCCCACCCCCCACTTCCGCATCTCCTACTACGACCGGGTAGCGCCTGCCCTGGAAAAGGTGGCCTCCTACGCGGAGAGCTCCTACGACGAGCTGGCCAGGCGCCTCAACTTCCAGATCCCCGACCCGATCCCCATGCTCATCTACGCCAGCCATGCGGAGTTCGAGCAGAACAACGTCATCGTCGAGTTCATCCCCGAGGGGGTGGGCGCCTTCGCCACACCGGCCCGCAACCGCATGGTCCTCCCCGTGGATTTGCCCGACGTGGAGCTGCAGCAGCTCATCCAGCACGAACTCACGCACATCTTCCAGTACGAGATCCTCTTCCAGGGCAAACTCGGCAAGGCGGTGGCGGCGCGCCCGCCCCAGTGGTTCATGGAGGGGATGGCCTCCTACTTTGCCAACGACGAGGACTCCCGTGCGCGGGCGGTGATGCGCGATGCGGTGTTCGCTGACCGGGTACCTTCGGTGGGTGACGCGGTGGGCGGCTACTTTGCCTACCGCTTTGGCAACCGCGTCTTTGCCTTCGTGGAGGCGCAGTGGGGCGAAGAGGGCGTGCGCGACTTCGTTTACGAGTTCCGCAACACCTTGAGTAACAAGGTGGAAAAGGCCATCAAGCGCGCCTTCGACTTGGACGTGGAGGAGTTCGACGGGCAGTTCCGGGCCTGGCTGCGCAAGCAGTACCAGGAAGAGGCGCGGGATCGCGGCGAGCCACGCGAATTCGGACCAGCTTTCCGGGTGGAAGAGGGGAAGGACTCCACCGAATCCTCCCCCGTGGCCTCCCCGTCCGGCGACCTGATTGCCGCCTTCTCCACCTACAAGAGGGATCTGGACGTGGTGCTGTTTGGCGTGCCGGACCGGCGCCTCTTCCGCAACCTCACCCGCGGCCGCACCACCGCCTACGAGTACCTGGTGGCCCAGGGGCTCACCGTGGGTCCCGATCGGGGGCGCGACCTGGCCTTTTCCCCGGGCGGCGACACGGTCGCCGTGTTTGCGCGCCGCGAGCGCGGGCGTTTCCTGCTCTTGCTCGACGCCCTGCGGGGAGGGATCGCCAAGACCTACCCCATCCCTGTAGACCAGGCCATGGAACCTGCCTTTTCGCCCGATGGCAGCACCGTGGCGTTCCGCGCCTTTGCTGGAGGACAGGCCGATATCTACCTCTTGGACCTGGCCTCTGGAAGCGTGCGGAACTTCACCAACGACCCGGCCTTCGACGCCTCCCCCAGCTTTTCCCCGGACGGGACGCACCTCGTCTACTCCTCCCAGACAGGGGCCGACGCCAAGCTCTTCGAGGTCTCCCTCTCCGACCCCGGCGAGCGGCGCCAGCTCACCTTCGGCCCCGGTAACGACGAGGGGGCAGCGTTCTCCGCTGATGGGAAGACCCTGTACTTTGCCTCCGACCGCGATCGGGGGATCTTCGACATCTACGCTCTGAACCTGGAAAGCCGTACCTTGACGCGGCTCACCAGCGTTATCGGCGCTGCCCTGAACCCCACACCGGTGCCCACCCGCGATGGCGAGCGGGTGGTTTACCAGGCCTTCACCCGCGGCAGTTACCAGCTCTACCTCACCGACCCGGCCCAGGGGCGACCCGCCGGGACCGAGGAGCCCCCGCGCCAGGTGACGGAGCGGCCGCCGTTCGTACCCTCCGTGAGCGTCACCGTGGACCCCAACCGGGTGGAAAAGGCCAACAGGCGGAAGCTGTTCATCGAGGATGCGCAAGTCCTGGTGGGCATCAACGAGGACCAGACCCTGGTGTCGCAGACGTACCTCTCCTTCACCGATCACTACGGCGACCGCCGGCTGGGAATCCTCATGGAATCGGTGAGCGGCTACTCCAACTTCCAGTTCTCTTACTACAACCTCTCCAAACGCTTGCAGTGGGGGGTCTCGGTGTTCGACGACCGGGCCTACTTCGTGGGGTACAGCACCCTCACCGGCCGCCCGGTGCGCATCGAGCAGGTGTACCGCGAGACCGGCGGCGCCGCGTACCTGCAGTACCCGCTCTCCCGCTACTACCGCGCCGAAGGGGTGGCAGGGTACTTCAGCCGCGACGCGTACTACCCCTACGTCATCGACTACGGGGGCCAGCCCGCCATCTACTGGATCCCCACCTCAAACAGCGTCCCCTTCGTGGAGGTAGCCTTCGCGGGGGACACGACGCTCTGGCAGAGCTACGGGCCGCACCGTGGCCACCGCTTCCGGGTTTCCGCCGCCTACCTCTACGATCTGGACAACGGCGGCAAGCTCTCAGAAGACGTGCGCTTGGATGCGAGGGCGTACCTCCCCCTGTCCTACCGCAACGAAGTGGCGGTGCGCCTGTGGGGAGCCTACGCGAGGGGTTCCCAGCCGAGCATCTTCTGGTTCGGGGGGCTCGATACGCTGCGGGGCTTCGACTACCACTCCCTGGCCGGCAACCGCGCTGCGTACCTCAATGTGGAGTGGCGGTTCCCACTCATCGACCACCTCGTGCTACCGTGGCTGTACGTGAACGACATCCGAGGCCGGTTCTTCCTGGATGTGGGCGCTGCCTATTTCGACCTGCCCTGGTACAGTCAGGACTTCGACTTCATGGCCAACGGTCGCCTCAAAGATGGCGTGGCCTCCTACGGGTTCGGCTTCTCGCTCAACCTCTTTGGCCTGCCGGCGCACTGGGACTTTGCCAAGCGCTGGGACCTCAAGTCCACGCTCTCCGACCGCCGCACCACCTTCTGGATCGGTTACCGGTACTGAGCGAGCGGGAACGCAGCACGGCCACTGGTATGGGACGGGGCGAGGCGCTGCGGGTGCACGCAGCGCTGCTCTTCGTGCAGCTCACCTTCGGGGCCTTCCACGTGGTGGGCAAGTTCGTCCTCGCCTCCCTCTCCCCCCTCCAGCTGGCCTCCTGTCGCGTCCTGGTCGCGGCACCGCTCCTGCTCGTGCTGGCCCGACGGGTAGACCGAGTGACGCCGCCGCTGCAACTCATGCCGGCGTTGGCCCTGCTCGGGTTCTTCGGGGTCTTTGCCAACCAGGTGCTGTACGTGCTGGGGTTGCGCGCATCGGGGGCCACGAACGCGGCCATCCTCATGCTGTCGATTCCAGTTTTCGTGACGTTGGCCGGCTCCCTGCTGGGGATCGAGCGCCCCACCCTGCGCACCTCCGGCGGCGTGGCGTGCGCCGTGGTCGGTGCCCTGGTGGTGCTGAACCCCGGCCAGCTGGTCCTGGGCGGGCAGGCCGCCGTCGGCAACGCCCTCCTGCTGGGCAACTGCTTAGCCTACGCCCTGTACCTGGTCCTCCAGCGCCCGCTCCTGACCCGCGTCCCGCCACTCACCCTGGTGGCCTGGTCGTTCCTCTTTGGCGGCGTTGGCGTGGTGGCGGTGAGCCTTCCCGAACTGGCCGGCCTGCAACTGGCAGCGGTGCCGCGCAGCGCCTGGCTCGGTCTCGCCTACGTGGTGGCCATCCCTACCGTGGTCAACTACGCCCTCAACTCCTGGGCCATGCAGCGCTCCTCGGCCGGCTTGGTGGCAGCGTACACAACGCTGCAACCGGTGGTCGCCACGGTGCTCGCGGTGCTGCTCCTGGGCGAGCGGCCGGGGGTGGCGGAGCTGGCCGGGTTTGCCCTCATTGCCGCTGGGCTTTCCCTCGTGAGCCGGTCGAACCCCAAGGGGAGCGGCCGCGAGCGAAAAGCGGTGCCATGATGGCAGGGTGAGGGGAGCGCCGGGAGCAACGGGACTGCCAAGAAAGGGACTGGGCACAGGCGCGCGGGCGCTTCTCGCGGGGGTGCTGGCGGCCGCGGTGGTGGGCCACGGTGAGATTCCGCTTCCGAACCGGGGAAACCCGCAAGCCAGCTCCCCGCACCTGCCCAACTTCGGCACCGTGACGGCCAATCTGCTGCGGGGCGGGCAACCCACCGCGGAAGGGTTCCGGATCCTTGCGGCTTCGGGGGTGCAGGTGGTGATCAACCTGCGCCTCGAAACCTTCCCCGATGTCGCCGAGCGGCGGCTCGTGGAGTCCCTCGGCATGCGCTACGTGGCGATCCCCATGCACGGCCTCCTCACCCCCACCCACGCGGCTGTGGCGACCTTCCTGACGGAGCTCTGCGCACACCGCGGGGAACGCGTGTTCGTCCACTGTCGGCGGGGTGCCGAGCGCACCGGTGTGGCGGTGGCGGCGGTGCGCATCGCCTTCCAGGGGTGGCGGCCAGCCGATGCCATTGCCGAGATGGTGCGTTTCGGTTACCGCCGCCTCCTCTTCCCCCACTACACCCGCTTCGTGCGGCGCTTGCCGGCAGCGCTGGCAAGCAAACCTGCCTTTGCCGCCCTGCACAAGGGCCCGTGCCTGGAGGGAACGGCCAGGCCGGGCAGCCAGGGCAATCGCCTTACCGCTCCCGTGGCGGGGCCGGGTGTGGTGGAGCCAACCCTATAATGCCACCGTGCAACCGACACCCACCCCCTGGGGGTGGCACAGGAGCGGCACGGGGCAGGGGTACCGTCTCTCGCTGTCCCGTCTGCTGCGCCGCGCCTTCCGTCGCCAGCTGCGCTGGCTGCGCTACCTGGTCCGTCCCCCCAGGGTGCGCTTCGTGTACGCGCCTGCCTACCAGCAAGCCATCGTGGGTGCGCCGCTCGACCCGTTGCGCGCGGACCGGGTCCTGGCGTTCCTCACCAACGAGGGGCTGATCCGGCGCGAGGACATCGCGACCCCCATCCCTGCGGCCTTGAAAAACGTGCTCCTGGCCCACACGCCCGAGTACTTGAAGGCGCTGGAGCGGCCGGAAACCCTCACCGAGATCCTGGGCACGGCAGTGAGCGACGCCGAGCTGGAGCAGATCCTCGACCTCCAGAGGCTGATGGCGGGGGGAACCATCCACGCCACCCGGCTGGCCCTGGCCACGGGGTGCACCGGGGTCAACCTGGGCGGCGGGTTCCACCACGCCGGACCGGCGCGGGGCATGGGGTTCTGTGTCTTCAACGACATCGTCATCGCCATCCGTCGCCTCCAGCGCAAGGGGTTTTCCGGAACGGTGCTGGTCGTGGATTTGGACCTGCACGACGGCAACGGTACGCGCGCAGCCTTTGCTGCCGATCCCAGCGTCCACACCTTCTCCATCCACAACCAGCACTGGGGGGACACCCAGGCGGTGGAATCCACCAGCATCGCGCTCGGCAGCAACGTGACCGACGAGACCTACCTGGGCACCCTCCTCAAGACCCTGCCGCCGGTGATCGAACGGCTCAGGCCCCGCCTCGTGTTCTACCTGGCGGCGGTGGACGTGGCAGCCGACGACCGGCTCGGCAACTGGAACATCACCGCCGAGGGGATCCTGGCTCGGGATCGCTTCGTAGTGGAGCAGGTGCGCCACGCGGGTGCCGCCCTCGTCGTCCTCCTGGGCGGTGGCTACGGCGACAACGCCTGGCGGTACTCGGCGCGGTTCTTCAGCTGGCTGCTGGCAGGTCGCGTGGTGGAGCCGCCCGACAACGAGTCGTTGACGCTGCTGCGCTTCCGCCAGATCAAGAACGCCCTCAACCCGCTCCACCTCACCCACGCCGGGGAGTCGTCCTGGGAGCTCACGGAGGAGGACCTGGTGGGGATCCTGCCCGGGATCCCACGCCAGACCCGCTTCTTGGGCTACTTCTCCAAGGTGGGGGTGGAGCTGATCCTGGAGCAGTTCGGAATCTTCCAGCAGCTGCGCGCACGAGGTTTCCGCAACCCGGAGCTCCAGCTCGAACTGGACCACCCCCTCGGCCAGACCCTGCGCATCTGGGGAGATGCCTCGCACACCGAACTGCTGGTAGAGGTCCGGCTGTCGCGCTCGGCGCGGGCCCTGCCGAACCGGGAGGTGCTGGTGGTGGAGTGGCTCCTGCTCCAGAACCCGCGGGAAACCTCCTGGGGCCACCGTTCGCCCCTGCCGGGCCAGACCCACCCCGGCCTCGGCATGCTCCGGGAACTCTTCGGCTGGCTCGTGGTGGTGGCCGAGACGTTGGGGTTGGATGGCCTGTTCTTCCGACCGGCTCACTACCACATTGCCGTGCAGAGCCACCGGTTTGCCTGCTTCGTTGACCCTGCCCACGAGGCGCTCTTCCGCAAGCTCCAGGTCCTCTTGGGCCAGTGCGGGCTGGCCCAGGCCAGCCATCTGGTGGAAACCGGTCAGGTGTTGCAGCTTCCCAGTGGCGAACCGTTGGTGTGGGAGGCGTTCCCGATGGTGCTGCCGGTCTCGGAAGAGCTCAAGGCTTGGGCCAGCGGGGAGGCGTACGAGGGCGCCGTGGCGGAGGCCGAGAAGGGGATTGCGCTGACACTGCGCTCCACGCCAGTGGGTTGAGCCGGCAGAGCGAGAGCCGCACCCCAGCTTCGCTACGTGCGCTGGAGGATGGCGCGGAACTCGCTGGGGTCGTTGTCCTCCTTGCCGCCGAGGCTCCCGCCACACACTGCGCAGCGGTACTCGTACCTGTTGCCGCTCGGCAGCACGAGGAGCAGGTGGCGGCGCACGGGACGCGAGGCCCGGCAGTTGGGACAGTACAGTTCCGAGACCTCGAATTCCTGGTACGACGGTCTTCTGGAGCCCATGGGGCACGTCTCCCGGAACGCCACGCCCACCCCCGGCCGTGGCGTGGCGTTCCCCTCCCAAGGCTAGTCCGCACACGGCTCGTGTCAAGGTTCTCTGGAGGTGGTGCGCGTGCCGCTCCCCCACCCCCTTGCCAGGAGTCGGGGGGCTGTTAGTATCGGCGGACGGGCGCAGGGCAGTTGGCGAAGGCGTCCGCAGGGAGGCACACCGTCGATGGCTCACCGCACCGTCGTTTTCGTTCTGGTTGCCGCTACCGCCCTGGTCGGGGTCGCGCCGGAGGCGCCAGCCTGCACCAACATCCTCGTCACCAAAGGGGCCACCGTGGACGGCTCCACCTTCATCTCATACGCTGCCGACTCGCACGAGCTCTACGGCGCCCTCATCACCACGCCCGCAGGCGTGCACGGGCCGGGAGAGATGCGGGACGTCATCGACTGGGACAGCGGCAAGTTCCTCGGCCGGATCCCGCAGGCCCCCGTCACCTACGCGGTGGTGGGCAACATGAACGAGCACCAGGTTTCCATTGGCGAAACCACCTGGGGCGGCCGGGAAGAACTCGAGGGCCCCGCCGGCATCATCGACTACGGGAGCTTGATGTTCATCACCCTGGAACGGGCCAGGACAGCCCGCGAAGCCGTGGAGATCATGGGCCGGCTCGTGGAGGAGTTCGGGTACGCCTCCACCGGCGAGAGCTTCTCCGTCGCCGATCCCAACGAGGTCTGGTTCGTGGACATGATTGGCAAGGGCAAGGGGGCGAAAGGTGCCGTGTGGGTTGCCCGCCGCATCCCCGACGGCTACGTCTCGGCGCACGCCAACCAGGCTCGCATTCGTCAGTTCCCCCTCAACGACCCCGCCAACTGCCTCTACGCCAAGGACGTCATTTCCTTTGCGCGGGAAAAGGGGTGGTTCAACGGCGAGGACGAGGAGTTCAGCTTTGCGGATACCTACGCGCCCATGGGCTTTGGCGCGGCCCGCTTCTGCGAAGCGCGGGTGTGGAGCGTCTTCCGCCGCGTGGCGCCGTCGTTGGGACTCGGGGTGGAGTACGTGGACGGCAAGCACCTGGACCTGCGTCTGCCGTTGTGGGTCAAGCCGGATCGTAAGCTCTCGGTGCACGATGTGATGCAGCTCATGCGCGATCACTTCGAGGGCACGGAGCTGGACATGACCAAGGACGTGGGGGCCGGTCCCTTCGCCTGCCCGTACCGGTGGCGACCGATGGAGTGGAAGCTTGGCGACGAGGAGTACGTGCACGAGCGGGCCATCTCCACCCAGCAGACCGGCTTCTCCTTCGTGGCCCAGGCCCGTTCCTTCCTCCCCGACCCCATTGGCGGCATCTTCTGGCTGGGGTTCGACGACACCTACACCACCGTGTACACACCCATGTACTGCGGGATCCGCGACATCCCCAAGAGCTACGGGCCGCAGGCGGGGAACTTCGCAGCCTTCTCCTGGGACTCGGCGTTCTGGGTCTTCAACTTCGTCGCCAACTGGGCGTACACGCGCTACAGCGACATGATCCACGATATCCAGGCGGTGCAGTGGGAACTGGAGGCCAAGTACCTGGCGGACCAGCCGGAAATCGAGAAGGCCGCCCGCAAGCTTTACGAGACCTCACCGATGCTGTGCCGCGACTACCTCACCGCCTACTCGGTGAAGGTCGGCGACGAGGCCACGGCGCGCTGGCGCAAGCTGGGCGAGTTCCTGATCTGGAAGTACCTTGACGGCAACGTCCGGGACAGCCAGGGCCACGTGACCCACCCCCGCTACCCCGACGCCTGGTACGAGCGCATCGTCAAGGAACGGGGGGATTCGATCCGCGTCCCCAAACCGGCCAACCCGTAGCGGCACGGGGGCCGCCCGCTCCATGGCGTCCCGCCGGAGGGCCCGGCTCTTCGAGCCTCAGCCGGCCTCGAGGGAGATTTCCATGAAGTCGAACCAGGTGCCGGTGCCGGTGATGGAGTCGATCTCCGCCTGGACGATGGCCAGGTGGCCCTGCTCGATTTCGAGGAAGCGGGAGAAGAGCGGCCGATACTGGGCCTCCACCGTACCCACGAGCTGCTGGTAGAAGGCACTGGTCGTGCGCTCCAGCTCCAGAGCCACCTTGAGCAGCTCCAGCTCCGCGTGCACCGCCACGGTGGGCGAAGGCCCCTTGGCGACGCGATCCTTGGCCTGGGCGATCCACTCCGCAGTGGGGAGAACGGTGGGGAGCTCCGGCGTCTGCACCGCCCCCCCACGCGTCCACTCGTCGAGCCGGCTGCGCAAGTAGGCGATGTGCCCCGCCTCCTCGCGGGCGAGGGTCTGGAACACCTTCTTGCCGCGGGGG
>Ga0068707_1001390_pt1 | contig 16836 bp, 14 predicted proteins | sample YNPNPMetaG_FD_66600 | JGI IMG/M metagenome (GOLD analysis project Ga0068707, IMG submission 66600) | Anoxygenic and chlorotrophic microbial mat microbial communities from Yellowstone National Park, USA - YNP NP MetaG | ecosystem: Environmental > Aquatic > Thermal springs > Hot (42-90C) >...
GCCAGGGGAATCTCCTCGCCCGCCAAACCATCGGGGTATCCCCGGCCATCGAATTGCTCGTGGTGGTGAAGGACGCCGGGGATAAGATAGCCAAGCTGCTCGACGCGCTGGAGAATGGCCCAGCCGCGCTCCGGGTGAGGCCGGATCTGGTTCCATTCCTCTTCGCTCAAGGGGCCGGCCTTGCGCAACACCGCATCGGCTACCCCCAATTTGCCCAGGTCGTGCATCAAGCCGGAAAGATAGATCTGCTCGCACGCCTCTTCTTCCAGCCCCATTTCGTGGGCAATGCGCCGGGCCACCAGCGCCACCCGCTCGCTGTGGCCGCAGGTGTAAGGGTCCTTCGCGTCGATGGCCGAGACCATCGCCCGCACTACGCCGACCAGGATGGCCTCTTTCTCGCGGAACAACTCCACGTTCCGGGCGTGAGTGGCCAGCATCGAGGCCACGGAACTCAACAGGCTGGCCTCGACCGTGCCGAACTCGTATTGGCTCAGCGCCAGAAGCGGCTCCTGCTGGCGGTCCATACGGTGCACGTGGTTGATGGCCGCCAGCCAGCCGGAAACCCGCTCCCCTTTGGCCAGCGAGGTGAGCACGAACTTGCGGACTCCTGGGAACTCGCTGCCCTCGGGGGTCTTATCGAAATGATTGCGCACCACGGGCTGGCCCGCCGCCATCTGTCGGAACCGCTCGATGAACCGGCGGCAGGCCTCGTCGTCCAGGCGCCGCGGCCCCACCCACAGCACCGGCGAGCCCACCCGCACTTCGCCAGTAGGTTCCCCGCGCTCGGCGGCCACCAAGACCAGCGACTCGGCCCGAATCACGGTGGCCAACAGCGGCAAGACCATCTGCGCCACGTGCCAGGTGCCGTGCGAGGGGTCGGAGACATCGAGATGGTCGGCCAGGGTGCGGAGGAAGGTCAGTTCCTCGAAATCGTTGCCGATCTGGGCGGCGCACATGTCCAGATCGCTGCGATAGCGCTTCAGTTCCTGCCGCAACTTCAGGTTGTCGAACACTACTTGCGCCAACAGCCTAACTGCGTCGTCAGGAACGCCAGTAAGTCTCGTGGTGGCCACCAGCTTTGCCCCTCCGATCTCGCCCAACGGCAAAGCCACCAAAAACCGGCCGGGCTCCGTTTCGGCAACCTGAGGTTCTTCCGACTGGGGCAAGCGCGTGGCAAGCGACTCAGGCAACCCCCCTGCCCCCGGAACTCCATCGGACGAGTTTGGTGTGGCAGCGAGCTTTGTGGTGCACCCCGCGCGAGACAAAGCGGACACGTCCAGGGGCCTTGCGATGCCATCGCTTATGACCCAAAAATCGCAGCACAGTCCGAAACCGGCAAGCGCCTCGGCAGCGGCTTGGGCATAGTCGGCCAGTTCGAAGCCGACGAGTTGAAGGTCGCGCTCCTCTTGGGCTCGTGCCATTGTTCCGGCATACCCCAAAGCGGTTTGGACATTTCCAACGGGTTCATTTCAACTTTAGCCTATAAGCCTTCCCCTTTTTGGCCTCGTTTTGCGGAACGGCTGACCAGCGACGGCCGTCCCGCGAGCTGTGCGGGCAGGGCGGCCATCGCGTGGCGCGGCTCAGGGAATCGCCTGCTAGCCCCCCTTTGGGCCCCCGGGCGATTCCATGTTACTGGACGCATGGAGTCGTAAATGGTTGTCGGGCGGCCAGATGCGTTTTGTGCGCGTGTGGTCCGCGTTGGCCGATTTGACGGGGGGGGGGTCTGCGACCTAGGTTTTGGCAAGCGGGTAGGTAGGCCTGCGGAAAGCGGTTCTCCGCGGCGAGAGGATCGAGAATGAGCGAAGCAGCGAGTGACTCCCCCATGCACCGACGCAGCGGTTTTACACTAGTGGAACTGGTGGTGGTGATCATGATCCTTGGGATCCTGGCCGCTGTCGCTGTGCCCAAGCTTTTCAATGTTACCGGCACGGCGACGGACAACGGTCTGCGGCAGACCCTCTCGGTGGTGCGCAACGCCATCGAGCTATACGCGGCCAACAACAACGGACAACTCCCGGGACAAGCGCAAGATCCAGACGCGTTCAAGAAGGAGTTGGCGCCTTACTTGCGGGGCGAATTTCCTAAATCGCCCGTGGGTACCAAAGATTCCGTGGTGCACTTTACCGGCGTCGCCGAGACCGACCCCATGCCGGCCGACGACACCAGCGGCTGGCTGTACAACTACAGAGACGGCCGGTTCGTGGCCAACTGCACCGCCCAGTCGAAGACCGATCCAAGCGTGGCGTATTACCAGTTCTGAACGAGCCTCTCCCCCAGTGCGCGTTTCAGGGCTGCGGGGGACCTCCTCGAGGGGCTCGGTTTCCTTGCCGCTGGTGGCCCAAGGGGGCGTAGCGCCGCTTGGGGCTGCGCCGAGGGATATGGGCACAGTCGGAAAATTGCGCGAGCGGGCTTTTTCGATGCGGCAGCTCCGTTCCCCAGGGATGATCCCTTCCCTGGTTCAATTTGGGCAGGATGCAGTGTTTTAGGGAAATTTGCCGGTTACGCTGAAGTTGCTGATCGCGAAATGCCGATAACATTTGACGCCCGAAACTTCGTAACCTAGGGTTTCCCTGCGGGGGCGGTGGACCACTGGGGGAAACGGACGTGGCAAAGCGCATCCTGGTAGCGGAAGACAATCCGGCATTGGCGGCGGTCGTGCGGCTGCATCTGGAGCATGCCGGCTTCGAGGTGACGCTGGCCCGCGACGGCCGCGAAGCCTGGAACTGCTTGCAGCGTCAGGACTTCGACCTCTTGGTCACCGACCACCAAATGCCGGAGCTGTCGGGCTGCGAACTGCTATGCCGCATGCGGCAGACCGAGCGACTGGCCAGCGTCCCCGTACTGATGCTGACGGCCAAGGGGCTGGAGTTCGAGCGCGAGCAGGTGCGGTCCTCGTTCGGCGTGCTGGATGTGCTCCCCAAACCGTTCAGCCCCCGACAACTCGTGGATCAGGTCGAAAGCTGCCTCGCGCCCGGGGTCCCCTCGGGGTAGCCCGAGCGAGGCAGGAGGCCCGCTTGTCCCCTCACTTGCCACACGGATGCTTCGCAAAACCACCCATCTTGAACTTCCCCGCCGCGTGACCGCCTATTACCTCGTTTTCGGGCTGGCCGCGCTGGTGTGGCTGTGCGCGGGCATCATCTGGGTTGCGCAGTCGCTTTTGGGATCGCGGGCCGAGAGCGCCTGCCTGACGGACCTGGGGCAGGCATCGCGCGAGGTGGCGGCCGAACATCGGACCGGGGGTGCCGCCGCCGTGCAATCGTGCCTCGAGCGATGGGGGGCCCAGAGAAATCTGGCCTGGTGCGCGTTGGCTGATGCGCAGGGCCGATACTTGGCCCATTCCGACCGCCGGCGCGTGGGACAGACGGCCGAGCTCCCCACAGGGGCTACAGTCGAGTGGGGCGAGGCCTCGCGGGTGCGGTTTGTGGACGAACACTCCCGCCTGGTCCGCTTGTACCGAACCCCGATCTATACCGAAGGAAAGAAGGTGGGCACCCTGTTTCTGGCCGTGGTCGAACCCAGCTTTTGGGACGTGGTTCGGACCACTGCCGAATATGTGCCGGCCGCCATCCTCGGTCCGTTGCTGTTGATGTCGCTGGGAGTGATGGCCCTTCAGCGCACGGTGCGGCCGGTGGCTCGTATTGAAGAGCAACTGAGCCGGCTGGCCGCCAACCCGCGCCCCGAGGAAGTCCCGCTGGCGCCCGTGCCTGCTTTGAACTCCACCGCACAGGGATGGAATCGTTTGGTGGAAGAGCGGGCGGCCATGTTATCGCGCGCTGCCCTGGATCGCCGGCTGAGCGAAGCCCTGGAAGGCTTCCGCCAGCGCAAGGCCGATCAAATCCTCAATAGCCTTCCCGAAGGCGTCGCCCTCACCGACCGTGAGGGGCGGGTAACCTTTGCCAATCATGCCCTGGCCGCCCTGCTGGGCCACTCCGATCATAATGCCTTGCTGGGCCGTTCCATGGACGAACTTCTGGCGCTGGACGCCCGGGGAGAAAACCCCTTTGCCAACCCGGATGCAGCGGCCCGCAGCGTGGTGATGGAGCTTGGGCGCTCGGGCGATATGGCGCAAGGCGTGCTCCGCGTGGCCCGCCATCCGCTGCGGGCAGTGGAAGGCCAGTCGGCCGGCGGCCATGTCTGGTCGGTACGCGACATCACCCAGCAAAAACTTGCCGAGCAGATGCGCAACCAGTTCGTCAACTCGGCCACCCACGAGCTGCGCACGCCGCTGGCCAACATCAAGGCCTATGCCGAGACGCTGGCACTGAGCGACATGCTCGATATCGAAAAACAGAAGGAGTTTTGCAACACCATCAATGCCGAGGCCACCCGCTTGGCCCGCTTTATCGACGATCTGTTGAGCATCAGCAGCATGGAGGTGGGAGCGCTGGCCCTGGCCCGCCAGGAGACCGACCTGGAACGCCTCTTCCGCGAGGTGCTGGACAAAGTCCGCCCGCAAATGGCGCAGAAGCACATTACCTTGCGGTCGGCCCTGCCCGAAAAACTGCCCAAACTCAGGCTCGACAAAGACAAGATCACGGCCATGCTAGTCAACTTGTTGGGCAACGCGGCCAAGTACACGCCGGAGGGGGGACAAGTCCAATTCAAGGTTCAGCTCAAAGACGACGTGCTCCAGATCGAGGTCGAGGATACGGGCATTGGGATCTCGGCGGCGGAGCTGCCGCGGATCTTCGACAAGTTCTTCCGCAGCGCCGATCCCCGGGTGCAGCAGCAGACGGGTAGCGGCCTGGGGCTGTCGCTGGCCCAGGAAGTGGTCCGGCTGCACGGCGGAAGAATCCAGGTCCACAGCGAACTGAACAAAGGCACCCGATTTATCGTCACCCTGCCCATGGCATAACCCATAAAAGGACGAGGAGACCGCCGAAGCAGAACCCCGGGCCTGCCGCCGAAGGCAAACCGGGTTGCCCAAGGCCTGTGTCCGGTCCCTAGGGAGTTGCTGCTGGCCGCAGCCCAAAAAAGCCGAGATGTTTCAGCACACGCGACAAGGCGCCGTGGACGTAATCAGCGGCGACGACCCGCTCACCGCGGATTTTGTCTCCCGGGTGTTGCCGCTGTTGCAGGAGTGCGCGGCGCGCGGCCAGCCGCATGTGGTGCTCGACCTGGAGCGGGTGCCCCTTATCGACAGCGCCGGCTTGGAGATGCTGCTGGACGTGCAGGAAGAGTTCCAACGCCGCGGCGGCGTGTTGAAGTTGGCCGGCCGCAACCCTTTGTGCCGAGAAATCCTGGCCATTACCGGCGTGGCCAGGCACTTCGAGATGTACGGCGAACTGGCCTTGGCCGTGGGGAGCTTTGTGCAATGAGTACCGCGACTCGCCGGGCCGGTGGAACTCCTTCGGGCACCCCGGTGCTCCCTGTGCGGCCCGAAACGCCTCCGGCCCCCAGCAAGGCCCTGCTGGGGGAACAGTTAGTGGGCGCGCGGCTCATCACCGCCGAGGAACTGGCCGCGGCACTGGAAAAACAAAGCAAGTCCAGGGGCCGGCTGGGCGAGGTCCTGGTGGAACTGGGCTTCGTGGCCGAGGAGCAGATACTCCCCTTCATTCAGCGGCAACTGAACCTGCCGGCCGTCAAGCTCCGCGAAGGGCTTATCGACCCCAAGGTGGTGCGGGTCATCCCGCGGGCCAAGGCCGAGGCCTTCCATGCCATCGCCCTGTTCAAGGTCCGCGACACGCTGACCGTGGCCATGAGCGATCCGCAAAACCTCCAGCAGATCGACGAACTGGAACGGTTGACGCGGTTGCGGGTGCGGCCGGTCTTCGCCCTGCGGGCCAGCATCGACCGCATGATCCAGCGCTGCTATGAGGAGGGGTTTCAGGTCGATGCGGTGACAGCCGATCTGGACGAGCACGCGGTGGAGCTCCAGCCCGATGCCGTGGAGATGGACCTCAGCTCGGTCGAGTCGCTGGTCGATGGCAGCCCCATCATCAATCTGGTGAACTATTTCATCCTCCAGGCCATTCGCCAGGGGGCCAGCGACATCCACATCGAGCCCAGCCGGCAGTACTCCGTGGTGCGATTTCGGGTGGATGGCCAGTTGCGCGAGGTGCTCCGGCCGCGGCGGGACATCCACCCGGCCATCGTTTCGCGAATCAAGGTGATGGGCAAGATGGACATCGCCGAGCACCGATTGCCGCAAGACGGCCGGCTGCATGTCTCCGTCGAGGGACGCGAAATCGACCTCCGCATCTCCACCCTGCCCACCGTGCTGGGCGAAAAAGTAGTGCTCCGCGTGCTGGACCGCCGCCGCCTGACTTTCAATCTCGACGCCCTGGGCATCCCGGCCGATCGGCTGGCCACGGTCAAGCAACTGCTGGCCAAGCCCAACGGACTGTTGCTGGTTACCGGGCCTACCGGCAGCGGCAAGACCACCACGCTGTATTCGGCACTGGAACTGATCAAGTCGGTGCACCGCAATATCGTGACCGTCGAGGATCCGGTGGAGTACCAAATCGAACTGGTCAACCAGGTGCAAGTGGATGAAGCGAGTTCCCTTACCTTCGCCAATGCGCTGCGGGCCATTTTGCGCCAGGATCCCGACGTGATCATGGTGGGCGAGATTCGCGACACGGAGACGGCCCAGGTGGCGGTGCAGGCTGCGCTGACCGGCCACCTGGTGCTCAGCACCCTGCACACCAACGATAGCGCCAGCGCCGTAACACGCCTGATCGATATGGGAGTGGCCCCTTATAAACTGGCTGCCTCGCTCATCGGTGTCATCGCCCAGCGCCTAGTACGGACCCTGTGCCCTGATTGCCGCACGCATTATTACCCCTCCGCCGAATTCCTGCAGAGTATCCACTATCAGGGCGATTATCGCCGGTCGTTCGCCCGCGGGGCGGGATGTCCCAAGTGCCACGACACGGGTTTCAAGGGCCGGGTCGGCATCTATGAGGTGCTCTCCGGTGGAGCGGAATTTCGGCGCCTGATTGCCGAAGGGGCAACCTTGGATGCGATCCGCGCGTGGTACCGCAGCCAGGGCGGCCGAACCCTGTTCGAAGAAGGCGTCCGCCTGGCCGAACAGGAAGTTACCAGCCTGGAGGAGGTGATGCGTGTGGCTTTTACGGAGTGATGGTTGCAATCGCCGGAACCCGGCCGGCGCGTCTGACGCCAGCCATGGCAGACAAGCCGCGATGCCGGGGGGGCCTCGAGCAACCCAGGACCGACCCTAGCGATGCACTACGTTTACACCGCGAAATCGCCCGATGGCAGCACGTCGCAGGGCACGCTAAGTGCCGACTCGCCGCAACAGGCGGTTCGGCTGTTGCGCCAGCAGGGGCTGTTTGCGCTGTCGGTCGAGGCGGCCGGCGCGAAGGCAAAAGGCGGAGTCAGGCCGGCGGTGGGCCGAAGCCGCATCTCCCGCAAAGACCTGTTGAACTTGACGGCCCAACTGGCGATCATGACCCGCTCGGGGATGGATGTGGCCAGCGCGCTGGGCACGCTGGCCGCCCAATGCCCGCAGCCGCGCCTCAAGCAGGTACTCCGCGAAGTTCACGGGGACGTATTGGGGGGCAAAGCGGTCTCCGTAGCGCTGCGAAACCACGTGGAAGTGTTCGGCCAGGCGTATGTGGCCAGTGTGGCGGCCGGCGAGGCCTCTGGCCGCCTGGCCGAGGTGCTGGACCGGCTGGCCAAGATGGAACGGGCCAATGTCCGCCTGCTGGCCACCCGCCGGGCCCTCTTGGCCTATCCCATCGTGCTCAGTGCCGTTTCCGTCCTGGTGATTTTGGGTTTGATGTTCTTCGTCCTGCCCCAGTTCGCCACCGTCTTTTCGCAATTCGAGATGCGATTGCCGGTGTTGACGGAGGCCCTTCTTGCGGTTTCTGGCCAATTGCGGGGGCGGTGGTGGTTATGGTTGACGCTGGTAGCTGGTGCGGTAGTCGGCTGGAAAACCTTCCGCCGCAGTCCCACTGGCCGAGCGTGGCTCGACGCCACCGTGCTCAACATCCGACTGGTGGGCCCAGTGGTGCGGGCCCTCCTGGCCGGCCGAACCTTCCGGCTGCTGGGCATCATGATCGATAGCGGTGTCCCCCTGGTCGAGGCGCTGCGTCTGGCCCGCTCCTCGATCGAAAATACCCTCTTCCGAGGCCTGTTCGACCGGCTGGAGGACGACGTGCTCAATGGCCGGGGACTCAGCGAGGCATTGGCCAGCGCCGCCTTCCTCCCCCCCGGCGCCGCTGAGATGATTGCCACGGCCGAGCGCACGGGCACCCTGGGCATGGTTACTCAGACCCTGGGCGAATACTACGAAGAAGAGGGAGAAACCCGGCTCCGCGAATTGGCCACCCTGGTCGAGCCCATCATCGTCGTGGTCATGGGTGCCGTGGTGGCCTGCGTGGTGCTGGCGGTCATGTTGCCGATGTTCGAGTTTGCCACGCTGGCCCAGCAGGGCCCCGGAGCCGGCTGAACCGAAAATGGTCCTGCGACAACTGTTCGAAGATGCCGCCTTGGCTTGACAAGAAACGGAGCCAGTACGATGCTCAAACGAGGTTCTGGTCTTGAATTCAAAACTTTGGGATGTGCCCTGGCCGGCGCACTGCTGGGCGGCACGTTGTGGCTGTTCTTGCCGGCCGCCGCGCCGGATGCACGTGCCGAGGGCCGCGCCCAACCGACCCCCCGCGCCTTCTTAAGCGGTGGCGAACGCTCGGAGATCATCCTCCGCGAGATCGCCGAAACTTTGCGGCGCATCGATGGCCGGCTGGAACGGCTGGAAAAGGCAGTGTTCGAAGCCGGCGACCCGGCCGCTGCACCAGGCGGCGACGGATCGGCCAGCGCTGCTCCAGCCGCCTCGGCCGCCCCCGGCGCCCAAGAACCCTGACCCCTGCTTGCTTGGCCAGGCCCCACGCGGCCGCCCCCTTTATGCGAACCACCAGCACGCGGCAGAAAGGATGGATCGGGGTCGACCTGGGGACCTGTGCGGTGAAAGTCGCACAGGTAGAAAGGATCGGTTCGCGCTTTCGACTCGCCGCGGCGGGCATCGTTTCGGACCTCGGCCCAAGCCTGACGGGCGACCCCCCTGAAACGAACCCGCCGGCGGCCGAACCCTCCCGCGAGCGACCCGCTTGCGCCACGTGGACCCAGCGGGCGCGGCAAGTGTTGCAGCGGAGTTTTTCGGGTTGCAAAGCCGCCTGCGTGTTGTCCATGGACCGTACCGAACCGCGACCGATGAACTTGCCTCCAGGCTCCCCGCCCGAGCGCCGGGCAATGATTGCCAGCGAGTTGCTGGAAGCCGCGGCAGGCGAGGCGCCACGATGGGTTTTCGACTACTGGGATACTCGTGGGGCGGATGCGCCGAGTTCCAATTTGGAAAACGTTAACGTGCTGTGCCTGGCCGAAGAGGACGCCGCTTGGGCGGCCGCCGTGCTCGACCGGCTCGGTCTGCGCTGCGAGGTGATCGACGGCTTGCCTACCGCCTTGGCCCGCGCAGTGCGCATGGTCGAGGGCGAAGGAGGCGAACCCGTAGCGGCCGTGGATTGGGGGGCCCGCAATGCCACGCTCTGCCTGGTGCACCAGGGGACAGCGGTTTACACCCGGCAACTTCGCGAATGCGGGTTTGGGGCATTGCCCTTGGCCGTGCACCGGGCCTTGGGGCTCGCGCCCGACGACGCCCAGCAGTTGTTGAACACATACGGGGTGGTAGCCCCCTCGGCAGGCCCCGATCCGTGGGCGGAGGTGCGGCAAGTGCTGACCGACATCGTGGCCGAGCCCACCGCCGCGCTTGTGGCCGAAATCCAAAGGACCCTGGCCTACCCCGAGTTGCATCGGGCATCGCTGTTGCCTCGCCGGTTATGGCTGTTCGGCGGGGGAGGCACGATACGAAATATCGCACCCTACCTGGCCGCGAAGATCGGCCTTCCGGTCGAGCCCTGGCAACTGGACGATCGGGAGGCACCGGCGGCAGTACCTGCGGTGCTTTTGGGGCCGGCGGCCGCCCTCTCGGCCTTGGCGTGGGAGTATTTCGCGTAGGCCTGGGGGTGCGACGTACGGGCCGGTCCGGCTGGCTTTGGATAACTGCTGCAAACCATGAAGCGATTCGTCAACCTGTTGCCGTGGAACTACCGGCGCCGGCAACTGATCCGCCGCCGCCTCCTGCAATGGGGAGCAGTGGGGGTGATTCTACTCTTGGCGGAGGCGGGATGGCTTGGCGCAGGGCTGGTGCAGCGGGCCGAAGTGCAACAGCATGTAGCCGAGCTGGAAAGCGAATACGCCCCAGTGGCCGAACTGGCGCGGCAATTGACCGAGGGCCGCAAAGCGCTGCGGCGGTGGCAGGATCACCGCAATGCCGTGAAGGCATTGGAGGAGACGCGGCCGGCCCTGACCCTTTTGGGACTGATTAGCCGCGCGGCCCGCGCGTGCGAGGGCCGACTGCGGATCGATCAGCTTTCGCTCCAGCCCCGTCAGGTAAGTCCCGCGCCAGAGCCCCGCAGCCCTGCGTCCCCGGGGCGGCCGGCGTCGCAGCTCTCGGCGCAGGGCCCTTCAGCCACGGTTACCATCAAGGGGCAGGCCGTGGACAACCTGGCCGTCGCCCAGTTCGTGGCCAATTTGCGCGAAACCCACGCCTTCCAGCGCGTAGAACTCAAGTCCACCGCCGAGCAACCCGGCGGCCAGATGCGGCTGCGCTCCTATCTGGTCGAATGCACATATTAGCAGCACAGTGCGGATGCCCAAAGCCGCTCGCACGGCAATGCTTCCTTACGACCCCGACAAACGCCTGAAACTCTTAGGAACGGGCTTTCACGCTCTGGGGCTGGCCATCACGCTGGCCCTGGCAGGCTTGGGCTACGCGCTGGCGATACATCCGGTTTGGGAAGACGTCCGCCTGAAGCGCGACCGGGCCGCCGACCTCCAGTCGCTTCTGGAAAACGCCGCCCAGATGCGGGCCCAGCACGCGGCGATGCAAAGCACCCTGGCCGCCATCGAGAGGGAAACCGAACAACTCCGGCAGCGGATCCCGCCCGAACCGGCCGAGGCAGAGTTCCTTTCGCAACTGAGCCGGGCGGCCGCCGCCGCCGGGTTGGTTATCCGCGACTACCACCCCGGCGTGGTTCGCCAAGCCACCGACCACTGGCGCCTGGAGGTGCAGTTGGCCTGCACCGGCTCGTACCAGGCCTTGTGCGCGTTTTTGGATCGAGTGGCATCGCTGCCACGGCTTGCGCGTATAAGCCATCTGGAAATTGGCGGAGCGCGGCAGCCGGCGGGGTATCCCATCACGCTTTCCATGACCGTGTTTTTTAAACTCGAGCCCAAGGGGCCCCAGGCAAAACCAGGTGCTTCGCCACCTCCGCCGACGGAACCAGGTGGATCTGCTCCCCGAAGGAGTGCGGCGGCTGGCCACCGCTTCGGCATCTTTGCAGCATGGGATCACAAGCCGCCCCTGAAGGCGGCCTGCCGCCATGATGTAAGGCAAAGAGCATGACCCCAGTTCAGCCCCATCCGAAACCGACGGTTACGCCCCGCCAGTGGGCTACCATCGGCCTTCTGGCCGCGGTGCTCGGGGGTGTGCTGTGGTTCCACTTCGGCGGATCCGAACAGGGTTCGAGCCGATCCGAGGCCAGACCGGTCTCGGGCACGCCGTCGTCTGCGCCCAGCCGACCGACACAAAGCGGCACCGCCACCGAGACGTCCGGCAAGCCGGCTGGCGAGCCGGCACCTCCCCCGTGGCCGGCCCTCACGCTGGCCGAAGCAGCAGCCTACGACCCGTTCCAGCCCTTTCCCGAACGTTCTGCCAGCGTTGGCGTAAAGGCAAAACCCGGTGCGAAACCAAAAGCCACGTTGGATGCGGCCCAGCAAAAAGCCCGCCAGGACCAGGCACTGGCCTCCTTGCGCAAGACCGGGGCCACTGCGGTATTAACAGGGTCTGAAGGGGCCCTGGCCATCATCGGCCGTCGCGTGGTCCGCGTGGGAGATGAACTCGACGGGTTCCGTGTGGTGGCCATCGAACCCGATGGGGTGGTGCTCCAGCCGTTCACCGTACGAAAAGGTCATGAGGACCAGCCATGATAACCGCCAGGAAGGCAAGCGATTTACCCCATAGTGCCCGCAGGCCGGCTCGTCGGGCCAAATATGCCGTAGTGCTTACCGGGGCGCTGCTGGGATGGGTCGCCGCGGCGATAATGGCCCAGAGGTGGAGTGTGGCACCGGACGCCGCTCCCGCAGCCCCCCCTGCGCCCCAGGCGGCCGCCAGTACGGCGTGGTCGCCAAGCCGGCCCGCTTCCATGGTGGCCGAGCGGGATGGCGCGCCCGCGTTTGCTGGTTTCGATGATCGCGTCCGGCCTCTGCCTCCGCTTGCCGAAGCCGCAAACCCTGCGCTCCTCGTCGGCGGGGAACCGGCCCCCGGCGCTTTACCCAGCTACCCCGAAAAACCCTCCGTTGTCAGGGCTTCCTGGGTCGAGATTTCCGAAGGGGCCATGCCGGGCCAGGCGACGCTCGCTCTTGCTGCTCCCCACGAAACCGAAGGTTCTGAAGGGGTTGCCCGCTCGGCCTCGGATGCGGGGGAGGTCGAAACTCCTCCCAGCCCGCCTGCCAAGGCCGCAGCCAGCCCGCCCACCAGGCCCCGGCTGAGGCTGCCGCTGTTTAGGAGCCCGGTTACTGGGTCGGCCTCAGGGAAAGAAGCAGCCGGCGCTCGTGAAGTGCACGCAGAGGAGCCTTCTGCCCCGCCGCTGCCTTCGGTGCCTGCCCCGCCGGCCAAAACGTCAAATCAAAGCGTAAAAATCCCCCTGGCGGGCACCCCGCCCGCTGACCGCGTAACGCTGCGGCACAGCGGCGGCCTCATCTCGCTGGCCACGCACAGTGCCCCGTTGAACGAGGTGCTGATGGCGCTGGCCCGGCAGCAAAACCTGAACATCGTGTGTACCGAGAACCTGCGCACCTCGATCACGGTCACGCTCGACAAGGTGCCGCTGGAGACGGTGCTGGATGCAGTGCTTTCGATCGCCGGCTGCACCTGGGTACGCCAGAACGACGTGATCTATGTGACCAGCACCAGCGACCGCGCGAAACTGGCCCCTTCAGTGCAGGGCCGGCAAATCCGCGTGTTTCGCCTGGATTTCGCTTCGGCTGCCGACGTGGAAAAGGCCGTCAAGGGAATGCTCTCGCCGGTGGGCCAGACTTTTACCGCCGTGGCCAAAAACACCGACAACCGCCAGACCCAGGAACTGGTGGTCGTCGAGGACGTGCCCGCCTATCTCCAAGCCATCGCCGCCTATATCGAGCAGGTGGACCAGCCACCGCGCCAGGTGATGATCGAGGCCCACGTGCTGGCCATCACGTTGGACTCCAACGACCGCTGCGGCGTGGACCTGACCGCCCTGTTCAAGGTGCTGCACCATGATATGACGTTTTACGCCGAGGGCATCGCCAACCCGGCGGCCCCGCAGGCCTTCTTTTTCACCTTCGATGGCAGCGACCTGGATCTGTTGATTGAAGCCCTGCGTACACAGAGCCAGGCCCGCACGCTGGCATCGCCCAAGGTGCTGGTGCTCAACGGCCAGGAGGCCAAAATCCAGGTGGGACGCCAGGATGGGTACCGGGTGGTTACCACCACCGAAACCAGCGCCATGGAAAGCATCAACTTTTTGGACACCGGCGTGTTGCTGACCGTTACCCCCCGCATCAGCCGCAACGGACAGGTCCTGATGCGCGTCAAGCCGGAAGTCTCGGACGGCCAGGTCCAGGACGGACTCCCCAGCAAGAAAACCACGGAGGTGCAGACCGATGTGATGTTGCCCGACGGCCGAGGCATGGTCATCGGCGGGCTGATTCGCGAGACTGACGTGGAGCTCCAGGCCAAGGTTCCTTTTTTTGGCGACCTGTATCTGGTGGGCAAACTGTTCCGCAGGCGCGAGGTGACGAAAAAGCGCGAGGAAATCATCATCACGCTCATCCCTCGCGTGGTCCCCGGCACACTGGCCTGCGACGACCGGCACGCCCAGGAGGTGCAACGGGCCGAAACGCCCGTGTTGGATCGCAACCTCGAACGGGTGCCGCGGCCCTGGGAAGGCCAGTTGCCCGATGCCTTGGAGAACCCGGCTCGCTTCCGCGACATCCCGGCGATCAAGGCACGGCACCAACGGTGCGCCGGTTGTGCGCAATGTCTTGACGGAGCCGGCTCGGCCTGCGGCGAACAAGAGCCCTATTACGCCCCGATCGACCCGGCGTCGGGCCGCCAAGCCGATCCCCCGGCCGATGAGGGGCTGCAAACCTCTTCCGCCCCGCCAAGGAGCGTGCGATGAGCGACCTCTTGCCTTTGCCCCCGGAATTGCAGCATCTGGTAGAAAAACGCCAGCAGCCCGACCGGCGAAAAAAAACGCGGCGGCGACAACCCGACCGCCGCACGGTGGACCTCGGGCTCGTGGGGGCTATCCGGGCCGATGTGCCCCTGGAAGCCCTGCCGCTTAAGGACCGCCGCGTCAGCCAGCGGCGCAAAAAAGCCGACCGTCGCAAGCGCAAACGCCGCCGCACCGACTGACTTGCTGAAGGGCAACTGCCGGGCGGCCCAACTGGTAGGACCAAACCTTACCAGTCGAGGGCGGCCGTGGTTCAGAAGCGTTGTTTGCCGCTAACCTCCCCAGCGCTATCCCGGCACTGCCAGGCGCTATAAGATGGAGGGGGCAGGGCGTCTTGCGCGCGATGCAAGGGCCGGTCTCCAGCCGCAGGTGCCGCCGTGGCTACTAGGTTGATTATCGAAGACCAGATCGAAATCCCCATGGATCTCCGCTCACTGGCCGATTTCCGGCGCTGGGCCGCTTCCGATGCCTTTCCGGAGCGGGGCAGGATCGACTGGATCGCCGGACGAATCGAGGTGGATATGTCGCCGGAAGAGGTGTTTTGCCACGGCAGTGTGAAGAGCGAAATCCACGGAGTGCTTTATAACCTGGTGAAGAACGCCGATTTGGGTTACTTGTTCGTCGATAGCACCCGCATGAGTTCCCCGGTGGGCGATGTCTCCGCCGAACCGGATATCGTTTTCGTTTCCCACGAAGCATTGGCCACAGGGCGTGTGACTCTGGTGCCTAAGGCGGGGGGCGAGGAAGGGCGTTTCGTCGAGCTGGAAGGTGCCCCCGAGCTGATTGTCGAAATCGTGAGCGATTCGTCGGTGGGCAAGGACACCCGGCGCCTGCCTGCGGCGTATTTCCGGGCAGGCGTGGACGAGTTCTGGCTGGTGGACGCCCGACGACCGCCAATCGTTTTTCGTATCCATCGGCGCGGGCCTTCGGAGTACGAGCCCGTGGAAGCCGACGCCGAGGGCTTTCAGCGTTCGGTAGTGCTGGGGTGCAGCTTCCGGCTGGAAGGGCGGCGCGGTGCCCGCGGATACTGGGCGTTCGACTTGCTGCGTAAGTAGCTGAGCGGGCCTCAGGGGGACGGAGGTTTGCGGGGCGGGCCATCGGTCGATATGGGGTGCCCGTAGCGGTTCCTTCTGCTGCCCCGATTGCCAAGCTTGCCTTATTTATCGGGGCGTTGCCCTTGACCGCATATCGCAGGCCGGTTATGCTGCTCGCAACTTCCCGGATTCACACCCCTGCTGTGTAGCCCGCCCAGGATACCTTCGGCCCAGGCATGGAAGCACTTGCGTACGCTGCCTATTTGCTGGTGAGCTTGCTGGGCCTGCTGCAAGCCATTCTGGTGGGGGTCCAGACGTGGGAACACCGACGTTTCGCGCGTCGCCGGCTGGCCGGGCTCCACGGCGCCGTTCCCAGGGGTCGGGTTTTGGTCATCGTCCCCTGCTGCGGTGCCGAGCCGGGGTTGGAAGAAAACCTCCGCACGGTGCTGGCGCAGGACTATCCCGACTACGCGGTACGGTTTGTCGTCGAGTCGAGCCGGGACCCGGCTTGCGGCGTCATTTGGCGCCTCATCCGCCAGCATCCCCAGGTGGACGCGGAGGTGGTGGTTGCCGGGCGAGCCACTACCCAGGGGCAGAAGGTACACAACTTGCTGTCGGCCACCGCCCAACTTCCCCCGGATATTGAGTATTTGGCGTTTGCCGATTCGGATGCCCGGTTGCGCCCCCAGTGGCTGCGGGCGCTGGTAGGGGGCATCGACGGAGCCGATGTAGTCGCCGCCACGGGCTATCGGTGGTTCGTGCCGGCCTGCAATTCGCTGGCCAATTTTCTGGTGTACAGTCTTAATTCCTGTGTGGCGGTGTTTTTAGGAAAGAACTCTCCCACGGTCGTGTGGGGTGGGTCGTGGGCCATTCGCCGGCGGCATTTCGAGTGGCTGGGCCTCCGCCGGGCGTGGCAGGGCATGTTGGACGAAGACCTGGTGGCGGGTGGCGTCTTCCGCCGTGCGGGGCTACGCGTCGCGTTCGAGCCGGCCTGCATGGTGGCCACGCCGGTGGACCATGGCTTCAAGGCGATGTTGGCCTTCGCCCGCCGCCAGTATTTCCTCACCCGCTTTTACAGCCGTTTGGCATGGCACGTGATTGCTCTGTCCACCGTGCTTGCCAATGCGGTCTTTTGGTCCAATGTGGCCGCAGCCAGCATCGGTTTTTGGCAGCGGGCGGGTTGGGCCTGGCTGCCGGCCAGCCTGGCGGCCGCGCTTTATGGGATTGGGGCGGCTACAGGGTACCTGCGCAGCGATTTAGCGGGCCTGTATTTTCCGGAGCTTCGCCATCGGCTGCGGGGTGCCCGATGGTTTGAAGTACTGGCCGGTCCGCTCATCATCCTTGCCAACTTGGTGGTCGTGGGGGCCTCAGCCATTGGCCGCGAAATCCGTTGGCGAGGAATTGCCTACCGGTTGCATCCGGACGGGCGGATTGCTGCCATCCGCAGGGCCGAGGACGCCTGGCCCCGCGGCCCGCACTGGTCCCCCCGCGAGATTTTGCCCGGATCG
>Ga0068707_1001393_pt1 | contig 16824 bp, 16 predicted proteins | sample YNPNPMetaG_FD_66600 | JGI IMG/M metagenome (GOLD analysis project Ga0068707, IMG submission 66600) | Anoxygenic and chlorotrophic microbial mat microbial communities from Yellowstone National Park, USA - YNP NP MetaG | ecosystem: Environmental > Aquatic > Thermal springs > Hot (42-90C) >...
TGCTTGACCAATCAAGACAAACGGGTATGATGAGCGATGGTTTTGGTGAAAGCTTTGTTTTGTTGCTGCCATTTTTGGGACAATCCCATGAGACTGATCTTGGCGGTAGTGCAGCCCCCCAAGCTGGAGTCAATCAGAGGTGCCCTCGAGCGGATCGAGGTCACTCGGCTTACATTATGCGACGCGCATGGGTATGGCCGTCAGCGGGGACACGATGCTTCTTACCGTGGGCATGAGTACACGGCGACGCTCCTGCGAAAAGTGGCTTTTGAAATCGTCGTGAATGATGATTTTCTAGATCGCACAATTGATACAATTTCCCAAGTTGCCCGCACCGGTCCAGAGGGAGCCATTGGCGACGGAAAGATCTTTGTCCTGCCGGTGGAGCAGGCAATCCAAATCGAGGACGGGACGCGGGGGCCTGGGGCTGTTTGACGTGGGGGAACCCGTGGGGTTTAAACCAGTCTTAATTTGACGTTATGAATTTGCTTGTCTGCCGACGATTATCCGAGAGGAGGAGTTGTTATTCAGCCGTTTGATGAAGTGGTTGCCCCGTCGTAAAATCGCAAATGCCATTTTCGGAAGATTTGCCGGAACAACCTGTCGATCACATTGACCTGATTAGTGCCCCTGCCGATTCGGGGTCGGCCTCGGAGGGGGATGGGCGGCCTTTTCTTGGCGTCCTCTTCCGTTGCTGTGGTGTTTATCTTCGCATCTATTTGAATCGCAATGGGACGGCCTTCGAGGGGCGATGTCCTCGGTGCTTGAGACCGCTCCGGGTGCGGGTGGCCCCTGATGGCACAGATGAACGATTCTTTTCCGCCTATTGAGCCTCTCGATGCCAGACCAGGGTAACGACCACGTTCCGCCGGTGTCCGCGGCTTGTTTGTAATCAGCTCTTCTGATTATGGCACGATTACCTAAAGGCCAAGGCGATTCACGCTTGCAAAAAAGGAGGGGCGCGATTGTCGCGTTCGCTTCTCGGAGGAACCTGCTTGTCAGGTCCGTTGCATGACATTTGATTATCCATGACGCCTCGGCGGGGGTGACAAGCGTGCCTCTCCGAATTCGTTTGCACGCGCCTGAATCGCTTCGAGGGACAAAATGGACACGCACGCCATCTGCCCGTTGTGGGCCTTGCGGCTTCGCGATAGAATTATCGGTTCGGTCTTATCCTCGCTGGAGCGGGGCCTAAAAAATCGCGGTTGCCTTGGTTGGACAGTGCTTGGTGTTACGAATCGAGGTTACTCTATGGCGAAGAAGAATCTGATCGTTGCCCAAAGTGGGGGACCAACTCCTGTCATTAACAACAGCCTTCGTGGAATTGTGGAGGCCGCAAGAGATTTGGATGCCATTGGAACCGTTTACGGTGCCAAGCACGGGATTGAAGGTGTCTTGAAGGAAGAGTTGATCAATCTTTCCTCGCAGCCGGCGGAAGAGATTTCGCTTTTGCGCTACACGCCCGTTGCAGGATCGATCGGAACTTGTCGGTATAAGCTGAAGCCCCAGCAAACCGAAGATTTCGAGCGCGTGATCGAGGTCTTTCGGGCGCACAAAGTCGGGTATTTTCTATACATTGGCGGCAACGACTCGATGGACACCGCTCAGAAGATTGCCGATCTCGCTCAGCAAAGGGGACTCGATCTCGTCGCAGTGGGGGTACCGAAAACAATCGACAATGATGTCGGAGATAGCGAATTCCAATTGGTCGATCATACGCCGGGATATGGATCGACGGCAAAATATTGGACCCACATGGTCCAGTATGCCAATGAAGAGAATGCCGGTTCCTGTCCCGCCGATCCGGTGCTGGTGATGCAGGCCATGGGCCGAAAGATCGGATTTATACCGGCAGCCGCCCGATTGGCTGATCCCCATCGCGAAATGCCGCTGCTCATTTATCTTGCGGAGTGTTCGTGTCCCCTGGAAAAAATTGCTGATGAAGTCAACGATCAACTACGTCGGAGTGGGCGATGTCTCGTTGTGATTAGCGAGGGATTCGACGTCGGCGATGTAGGCGAGATCAAGGACGCCTTCGGGCATACGTCATACAGCTCGAGCAAAATGACGGTCTGCCAGATTGTGGTCAACTACTTGAATCAGAAGGGCTTGCCAACTAAGGGGGCAGCGCGGGGAAATGTCCCGGGAACAGATCAACGGCACTCGATGGCCTACGCCTCAACGGTTGATTTGGAGGAGGCCTACAAGGTTGGGCAGCAGGCAGCTTTGTTGGCAGCGTCAGGGCAATCAGGCTATATGGCAACAATCCTGCGGAACCCCGGCCCCATTTACTCTGCCCGATATGATAAGGTGCCACTCAAAGTCGTGGCTAACAGCGAACGTAAGTTCCCGCGTCAATGGATCGCCGAGAATGGACATGACGTCACCGATGATTTTCTCTGTTATGCCCGGCCTTTGATTGGCGAGGATATGCTGAGCTTGCCCATGATCGATGGTCGCCAACGGATGACGCGGCTTCAGCCCATCTATGCAGAAAAGAAACTTCCGACATATGTTCCGCAAGCGGACCGAGCCAAGTCAGCGTAAGACTCAACAGTTGATAAAACGGCATATTGGAGACCAATTGTCAATCTGCGAACAACGGTACACTGAGAGTGGAGTCACCTATGATTTCATTGCCTCGAGAAAAAGATTTTCTTGTTGGTATTGATTCGGATGGTTGTGCCTTCGACACAATGGAGTTGAAGCACAAGGAATGCTTTATTCCGAACATCATTTATTACTACAATCTCCAGGGCGTGAGCAAATACGCCCGGGAAGTTGCAGAATTTGTCAACCTTTATTCCAAGAGTCGGGGGATCAATCGTTTTCCTGCCTTAATCGAGACGCTAGAACGGCTTCGCCGTCGACCTGAGGTGAAGGCTCGGAAAGTCAAAATAACGGTCCCGGAAAGTCTAAAAAAATGGATGCAAACGGAGAAAAAACTGGGCAATCCTGCTCTGGAGCAGGCGGTTCAGGCGACAAATGATCCGGAACTGAAGCAGGCCCTTGAGTGGTCGCGAGCGGTGAATCAGTCCGTTGAGTGGATGGTCCATGGTGTACCGCCGTTCCCCTTTGTTCGCGAGAGTCTTGAAAAGCTTTCCCAGGTTGCCGATATTATCGTCGTTTCGGCAACTCCAGAGGAGGCTTTGAAACGAGAATGGGCCGAGCACGGTCTGGATCGATATGTGCGGGCAATTTTAGGGCAGGAAAGCGGCACCAAGAAGGATTTTTTGGGATTAAGCTCACAGTATCCACCGGGGCACAGTTTAATGGTGGGTGACGCCCCGGGCGACCAAAAAGCCGCCGAAGCAAATCATGCGCTCTTCTTCCCCATCAACCCAGGAGAAGAGGAGACCAGTTGGCAACAGTTCTTTGAAACGGGAATTGAGCGTTTTCTCAATAGTACGTTTTCTGGCGATTATCAAAAGGAACTCATGACACACTTCGATCAGTGTCTGCCGGTCAATCCCCCGTGGATCGAAGAGATGGACTGACCGAATCCGTAAACCCATTGTGACAGAGCTAATAGAGAGAAACAGTTCTTCGATCAACGATCTTGACATGAGGTGCGACGATGAACGGTCAATGTGATATTGCGGTTATCGGATTGGAGGTTATGGGACGTAATCTGGCTCTCAATATCGAGAGCCGCGGTTATCGGGTTGCCGTCTATAACCGCACCGTGGAAAAAATGGAAAAGCTCATTGAGGGACCGGGCAAGGGCAAGAACCTCGTTGGCTGTCGGTCCCTCGAAGAACTGGTGGCAGCACTCGCCAGACCGCGCAAAGTCATGATGATGGTCAAAGCAGGGCCGGCGGTAGACGCCTTGATCGATCAGTTAATCCCACTTCTGGAGCCAGGCGACGTCCTCATTGATGGCGGAAACACACACTTTGCGGATACCGAGCGGCGGACCGCCTATGTGGAATCCAAGGGATTGTTGTACATTGGGACCGGTGTTTCTGGTGGTGAAGAGGGCGCCCTAAAAGGCCCCAGCATGATGCCCGGCGGAAGCGAAAAGGCCTGGCCAATCGTCAAGCCCATCTTCCAGGCAATTGCCGCGAAAGTCGGACCAAATAAGGACATCCCCTGCTGCGATTGGGTCGGCCCGCGGGGAGCCGGCCATTATGTCAAAATGGTCCACAACGGCATCGAATACGGCGATATGCAACTGATTGCCGAGGCCTATTGGCTGCTCAAGCACGCACTTGGGGCAACCAATGATGAATTGTATGACATTTTCAGTCACTGGAATCAGGGCGAACTTAATAGCTATTTGATCGAGATCACTCGCGATATCTTCAGTGTTCTGGACGACGAGACCGGGCAATACCTCGTGGACTTGATTCTCGATAAGGCTGGGGCGAAAGGCACGGGCAAATGGATGAGCCAGTTGGCCCTCGATCTTGGCGTTCCCAGCACGCTCGTCACCGAGGCCGTTCATGCCCGAAACCTCTCCGGAATGAAGGAGGAGCGGGTCCGCGCCGCGAAAATCTTGAAAGGCCCGGCTGTCCAACCGTATTCGGGAGACCGCGATCAGTTCGTGGAAGAAATCCGTCAGGCACTGTATGCGTCCAAGATTGTGAGTTATGCCCAGGGGTTCGTTCAGTTGCGGGAAGCTGCCAAGGAACACCAGTGGCCGCTCAATTTCGGAAGCATTGCCATGCTCTGGCGAGGCGGTTGCATCATTCGTGCTGTGTTCTTGGAACGGATCAAAGAGGCCTTCGACGAGAATGCCAACCTGGAGAATCTGTTGTTGGCCCCCTACTTCAGACAGGCCGTCGAGAAGGCACAACCGGCCTGGCGGCGGGTCGTCTCTTTCGCTATCGCAAATGGGATTCCCGTTCCGGCCTTTGCCACGGCCCTGACGTATTACGATGGTTATCGCTCCGAACGATTGCCTGCCAACCTGTTGCAGGCCCAGCGGGATTACTTCGGCGCCCACACGTATGAACGGATTGATAAGCCGGGCCAGGGACCTTTCCATACCGATTGGCTATCGAAACGGCGACAGCCGCAGGAGGGCGGCGCCTCCTGAACGACAGCGAGGTCCCGCCGCCATTTGGCATAACAAGGTAAATTCGCAATCGTGTTGAGGAACATAGCGATGACAAGTGCAGAGTACCTGAACGATCTGTTCGGCCTTCATGGTCAGGTGGCTGTCGTAATCGGCGGCGCCGGCGAGTTGGGCGGTGCCTTGTGCGAGGGAATCCTCCGCGCCGGTGCCCATGTTGTGATTGCCGATCTTGTGGAGGAGGCCTGTCGCCGACGTATGGAACAACTCCGTGAGTTCGGCGACAAGGTCAGCTATTGTCTTGTCGATGTGACCAAAAGAAGCTCCCTGGAAAACCTGCTTCAGTTTGCACTGAAGATCAAGGGCCGTGTTGAAATCCTGGTCAACTGCGCCGGGATTAATGCCGGTTCATCCTTTTTGGAAGCAAGCCCCGAAATGTGGGACAAGATTATGGCTGTCAACCTCAAGGGGGTTTTTGAAGCGTGCCAGGTGTTTATTGCCCATATGCTCACGGCAGGCGGTGGCTCGATCCTGAATATCGGCTCGGTTACTTCGTCGCTTCCGCTTTCGCGGGTCTTTGCTTATGCGGCATCGAAGGCTGCTGTCGTGAATCTCACCAAGAACATTGCCAATGAGTTTGGTGATAAGGGAATCAGGGTCAACGCGATTTGTCCCGGCTTCTTCCCGGCAGAGCAAAACCGCAAACTCCTTGACGAAGAGCGGGTTCGGAACATCATTAACGGGACGCCGATGCACCGCTTCGGGGAACCTCACGAGTTGGTGGGAGCCGCACTCCTGTTACTGTCCCCAAAGGCTGGCAGTTACATTACAGGGGCGGCTTTCCACGTTGATGGTGGTTTCACAGCCGCGTGGTTCTGAATTGCCACAACCCATCGTCAAACAGGCCGGCTCAAGCTGAAAATCGGCAGGAGTAGGGAAAGCCCAATCGTACCGACGACGACGCCCATGACGATGATCATGATGGGCTCGATTAAGCTTGTGGCTGTCTTGATCGCGACTTCGAGTTCGCGCTCGTAAAACTCCGCAACTTTCTCCAGAACTTGATCGAGCTTACCTGTTTCCTCACCTGCCGCAACCATTTGAACGAGCGTCCGGGGAAACAGATCCTCCGATTTCATGCAGTCGCACATCCGGCGGCCTTCCACCAGACCATCACGGACGACCAGCCATGCCCGTTGGATAACTACGTTTTGGGCAATGGCGGCCGCCAATTCAAGGGCATCTAGAATGGGAACACCGGCGTACAAGACGGTGCTGAGTGTCCGAAGGCAACAGGAAATCGCGATCCGGCGGTAAATCGGTCCAAGAATTGGCAGGGAAAGCTTGATTCGATCGAGATGCTCTCTCCCTGTTTCGCTCCGCCGCACGATCCCCAAGGTGACGAAGACGGCACTCGACAAGGACAGAAGCAGCACCCAGTAACGTTGCAAGAAGTCTGAGGCCGCAAGCGTTATTACGGTGATTTTGGGAAGCGGCACGTGTCGCGATTCAAAGACTGGAATAAATCGCGGAAGCACGAACGTGAGGAGGAAAATCGTCACGGCGATGGCCATCACCAGCATCACGCAGGGATAGATCATGGCCGCCCGAATCTTGGCTGCTGTCTCGTACTCCGCCTGGAGATAACCTGCCGCACGCCGCAGCATACTTCCCAGGGCCCCTGTTTTTTCACCGGCCTTCGCCAATGCCACAACCGTATTGTTAAAAACTCTTGGAAATTGGGAGAGTGCGGTGGAAAAATCTTGACCGCCCTCGATGTCGGCCTTGATTTGCTTGAGAATACCTCTCAGGATCACGTTTTTCTCTTCCTCGATCGTGGCCTGTAAAGCCGATGCCAGATTGACGCCCGCTTCGGCCAGGATCGCGATTTGCTGCAGCGTCGTAAGGACATCCCGTTTACGAACCCTCGCTTGTCGGAGGTCTTCGAGATCCAAATCCTCGTCCGTGTCAACGGTCATTTGGGACCACGCCTGGGTCTTTGCACTCTGTTGACGGGACGTGTTTTCCGACACCTGTCGGAGAATGGGTAACGTACCTGAAGAATGAACAGATTTAGCAGGAAGGCTTGTCATAATGCGAGTCTATCCTCAGGTCTTCATTTCGGGAGACTCGATTTGATCTCCCCAGCCGTAGCATGAATACGATTCTATCCATCGATTGATATGGTCATCGAGACGCGATTTGCGCCAGGTCGTGAATGTCTCCCACCGCATTTAAGACTTCTTCGATGGTCGTCAGCCCCTCCTGGACCTTTCTGAAGCCATCTGTGCGGATGTTGATCATCCCCTGTTGCTCTGCAATTTTTCGTATTTGATGTGCTCCCGAGCCTGCCGCGATCATATCGCGCAACTCATCGTTGAGGACCAGAATCTCGTGAACGCCGATGCGACCGTTGTATCCGGTGTTACGGCAGTTCCGACATCCCACACCGCGATAGAAGACTTCGCATGCGCAACCCATCTTTTCCAAGGCCTTGCGGAGGGGACGTGGGGGATCATACGGATGTTTGCATTTCGGACAGATGCGCCGGACTAACCGCTGTGCGAGGACAATGTTGAGGGCTGCAGAAATCAAGTATGCCTCGATTCCCATGTTAACAAGTCTCGTCACTGCCGAGGCCGCATCGTTGGTATGAAGGGTACTGAGCACCAGGTGCCCGGTGAGTGCAGCCTGGATGGCCGTCCGTGCCGTTTCCTCATCGCGGATTTCACCGACCATGATCACGTCGGGGTCCTGTCGCAACAGGGTTCGCAGCGCCTTGGAAAACGTCAGTCCTATTTTCTCCTGGACCTGGAACTGGTTGACCAAGGGCAGGTGATACTCAATCGGATCCTCGACCGTACAGATATTGATTTCGACAGATGAAATTGCGTTCAGGCAGGCATAAAGAGTCGTTGACTTTCCGCTCCCCGTCGGTCCGGTGACGAGAATGATTCCATTGGGTGCGCGAATCGCTGCCTTAAGCCGTGAAAGCACGTCTTCGGAAAAACCCAAATCATCGAGATTGAGCGAGACCTGGCGTGTGTCCAGAATACGGATGACGGTCTTTTCCCCGTTCTGCCCCGGAAATGTGCTGACACGCAAATCAATCTTGCGGTTTTCCAGAAGGACATTGACGCGGCCATCCTGGGGTAGTCGCCGCTCGCTGATGTCCATTCCCGCCATGATCTTGATCCGGCTCGTGATTGGCGCCCCAAGGTGGGCAGGCAACTCGATCGCCTTTTGCAATCGCCCATCGACGCGATAACGGACACGCACGCAACGATCGCTTGGTTCGATGTGGATATCGCTGGCCCCTTCTTTGACTGCGTTGAACAGAACATAGTTAACCAGACGAATGACCGGCGATTGACCGGCAATTTCAGCCAGGTTTCCGATGTCTTCGATTGTCTCCTCGACCAGCGTCACCTCGGCAACATCGCTGCCATCGAGGATATCGTCAATCACAAAAACACTCGAGTTCGGCAAGGAAGCAATCATCCGCCGGATGTCACGGTATGTCGCAACCACAGGCTTGACGCGGAGGCCCGTCAGGTGTTCGATTTCCTGTAGGAGAAAAAGATTCGACGGCTCGGCCACAGCAACCGTCAAGACATCGCGAACACGAAAAAGCGGCAAAATGGAGTTGTTTTCGATATACTCCCGCGGCAGGACGTCCACGATCTTCTGATCGAAGAGACGGACTTCCAAACGTGTGAACGGTAGCCCGTATTCTTCCGCAAGACACTCGGCGATCTGCTCTTCGGAACAGTACCCGAGAGAAAGGAGAATCTCGCCCAGCAGTCGAGTCCGACCGCTCAAACGCTGCTGCTGGAGAGCCTCTTCGAGTTGTTCGGGGCGGAGATACCCTTTTTCAATCAGAATATCCCCCAATCGCCGCCGAACGCTCGTTTTTCGCAGATCGACTGAGGCCATAATTGATTCCGACCTACTGAGGTTAATTGCTACAATCCCCCGTGAAACGTCTTGGCTGCTTCAACAACGGTGTCGTAAACAGGTATTGTTTGCTCAATTCCCGTAATATGGAGAATCTTGCGGTTTATCGGGTGACTTGCGACCAATCGAAGACTACCTTGCCTCTGTTCAAGCAGCTCGTTAACGTTGACAATGGCCGTCAGACCGGCACTATCGATCAATTCCGTCCGCTCCAAATCGAGGACGATATGCGTCACGGGGATCTGCTCCAGCGTCGAAAAGAGCGTGGGCGCACTTTCTTCGGTCAATTCCTCCGGTGCATGAAGGACGGCAATCTCACCAAAAATTTCATAGGGTAATTGCATGGTGCCACCCATATCTTCCACATCGGCATTAGGAGAGTGCGGTTTCTGCAAGCTCCGGCAGCCCCAAAATGGCCGTCACGCGTTCCAATAAGTCTCGTGGCGAAAATGGTTTGGGTAATACATCGGTGACGTTGAGCGACTTCACCAATTGGTCTCGATCCAGCTCAAAGCCCTTGCCGGTCAGCAAGATGAATGGGATGTCTTTGGTCGTGATGGAACTGCGAACGCGCGTCAACAACTGAATGCCATCCAAGCGAGGCATCTGATAGTCGCTGATGATCAAATTGGGGCAGAGCTCACAGATCAGGCTCCATCCAGCTTCACCATCGGTGGCGCATCGTACGTCGAAGCCGGCCTTTTTCAGCTTGAATTCGGCGGCTTTCAAAATCGGAAACTCGTCGTCACAAAGGAGGACTTTCTTGCTCATGGGATCAAATTACACTTCAGCGAACTCAGTAGGCATACGAACAGGAGCTGTCTTTGCAGAAGCGCGAGGCAAAGCGATAGTAAATACGGAACCTTCGTTGACCTTGCTTTGCACGGAGATCTTTCCCCCGTGCACATCTTCAACAATGTGTTTCGTCAGGGCCAGCCCAAGACCCGTCCCCGGCGCCATCTGCTTATGGGCCTCCACCCGATAAAACTTTTCAAAGAGTCGCTCCATGTCAGCAGGTGACATGCCAACGCCGGTATCTTCAACCTCAACAACGATGGTTGAGTCCTGCAACTGGCTCCGCACTGTGACCTTGCCATTTTGCGGTGTGTATTTGACGGCGTTTGAAATCAAGTTAATCACAGCTTGCAGCATCAGATCCCGATCAACATGAATCGGCAAGTAAAGGGGACTTAGCTCCAGGGCCAGGGTGATGCCTTTCTCGTTGGCTGCCGCCGTCATCAAGCGGCCAGCCTCTTGAAGGATCTCATTCACGGAAATCGCTTGTTTGTGAACCTTCATGATGCCTGCTTCGATGCGGGCAATGTTCAGCAGATTCTCAACGAGCCTTTGTAATCTCTGCGACTGCGTCTCAATTGTCGAGAGGAATTGTTCTCGCATTTCGTTGTCTGTAGCGTCACCATCAAGGAGCATTTCGGTGTAGGCCCGAATGGCAGCGAGTGGTGCCTTCATCTCGTGACTTGCCGCAGAAACAAACTCCGCATGACGCTTTCGTAACTCATGCAACGGCGTTAGGTCCTGCAAGAAAATCGCACGATCTCCCGAAGCGTCGGAACGGTTGCCATTGTCTGACGAGACTTCTCTTGTCAGAACACGGTAATGAGTTGTTTGGCCACTGGAAGAGTTGACCCGCCAATCAAAGACGGCATTGGCGCCGCGATTCTTTTTTACCTGTTCAAGCAACTCGTTGAATAAGGACGTGTCTTGGTCACCCGTGTTGTCCACCGACGACGAATCGCGAATTTTCAACTGGTGCTGAGCCGCTCGATTGCAGGAAACAATTTGCCCTGAGCCATCAACCAGAAGGATTGGGTCTGGCACGACATTCATGAGATCATTCAGCCGCTGGTTGATAAGACTGTAACGCTGCGAACGGATCTCGGCTGTTGCGCACTGCTGTTTCAGATGCGTGAACTCCAGCAGGATTTTATTGATTTCGTCGCACACTGCCCTATATTTGTCACCCCATTCAATTGTCGCAATTTCGGGGCTAACCGTAGCAGTCGTTGTTTCGATCCCTGATTTCCGCAGTTGAGTCACAAGTTTCCCCAGAGACTCACGAAAGCCCTTCGTCGTCTGCTCCAAGCGCCGCACCAATCGCAGGACAAGGAGAGTCTGGACCGCCAAGACTCCAATGGTAACTAGATGTCGGGACCCCTCCGGAATCCCCGTCGCCAACAGCGGAGACACACAGGTCAGCCCCAGGAGGCTGACTGCTATCACCAGCTCAAGCCGAGCCATGTGCTTCGATGATCGTTGAACCAGTCTGTCAAACATAACGGACCTTCGGTTGAGGCATCCCCATTGATGAGGGGGAGACTCCGTGGATTGAAAATAGTTGGTCTTTCAGGATCATTGGGAGAAGTGTCACAATCCCCCATTAGAAAGCTAGTACGCAACTCGGGGAATGTCCACTATGAGAAGGGCATTCACAAAGGTGAGCCTGGAAAAGCTTCTCCCAGAGTCTTCGGAAACCGGATGATCGGGCCGAGATCGTCGTTCGAATTGGTAGGATCAGCCTTTCCGATCGAATCGGCACTTTGGGAAAAGTCGTGCCGAAGGGAACCTGGCGACGACTACGAATTGCCGAGACCTCGATAGAGGGTGCGTGCTTGCTCGAGTTTTCTTGTCACATCCTTCTCAACGACTTCCCGCCGTTGGCGACGCAAGGTTGGAAGGCTGACGTTCTGATTTACCGCATCCACTTCACTGGCCGACTGGAGATCCGCCTTGTTCAGCGCCGCATGTTGCTGCACCGATTGACAGCCCACCTGACAAAGGAACAGGGCCCAGAACGTCGTCACAAGAACGAAACTGCGTTCGAGCTTAATCATATATTGCAATCAGGAGTTTGGACGTGTATTCGTTGACGTTCGGCCAATATCATCAATTTCCAGCGGGAAACACCGGTCTCCGGTTATTGGGAGCCACACCAGAGAGCTGATCTCGCAGGGCAATTGCTTCCATATTCGACGGATCGAACTGGACAGCCATTTCTGCCCATTGCCGGGCCGCATTGCAACGTCCTTCGGCGTAGGCCGTTTTGGCCTTCTCCAGAAAGTGCTCTGCAGCATTTCGCTTGTTCCAACCGCTCATCTGTTCCCCAGCCACTTCCTGGCGTCTTTCCCAGGACGACCGCGCTACAGCCCCATCCGCCGCCAGGCGATAGTCATCCACAATGTAGGGCGTGATAAGGACGATAATCTCCTGCTTTCTGGTGGTTTCCGTCTTGTTGCGAAAGCCAGCACCAATGAGCGGCAAGTTTCCGAGGAATGGAACCTGTGACGCCGTTGTCTCCAGGTCTTCTCTCATCAAACCGCCGATCACGACCGTCACCCCATTCGGGACCATGATGTTTGTCGTAACTTGTGTCGTGTCTTTGTTCGGTACCGTAAAGTTATTCGTAATTTGAACCGACCCCGTGGAAAGCTCCGGGTGGACCTCCATGCGAATCAAACCGTCGTTTGAAATGAATGGGCGGATGACAAGTTGAGCGCCGACCTTCAAGAAGTCCACCGTTTGCGAGGAACTGGTCTCCGTGAAGGTCGTGCTAATGTATCCAAGCTCTTTTCCTATAAGGATTTCGGCTCTGTGCTTGTTCAGAACAAGAAGACGTGGCGTAGCAATCACGTTCGTGTCACCGACAGATTCCAGGGCGTTAATGAAGGCCCCAATGCTCCCGTCGAGGAAGGCGAGCTTCATCCCGTTGTTGTCAAATTTGACATCACTGAGACTTTTCGGAACAAGTCCCCAGCCGAATTTGATGTAGCCTCGATTGCGGAGGACCTCGAAACTCACACCAAACTGGTCTTCGTCGTCGAGATTGACACTCAAGATCATGGCCTCGATGGCTACCTGTGCAGGGCGGACATCAACCTCCTTAACGATCCGATCAACCTCGTCAAGGACCCGCTGATAATCCCGGACAATGAGCACATCGGTTCCCGCGTATTTGTCTCCTCCGGCATTACTAGGGTCCGGCGCAATGCCGTTTTCGGCGGCCGTAGAAATCGTGGTTAACCCAATTTGTGGTGTAAGAAGCGGTTTTATCAGTGCTTCCAGCTCTTTTGCCGGGGTGTAATTCGGACGGTAGATGCGTGTGGCAATCTGGTCAGTGATATACCCAAGGTTCTGAATCTCTTGCTCTGTTCCAACATAGATGACGCCGGCGTGCTCCTGTAACACAAAACCTGGCACCCGAAGGACAGCAAAAATCGCGTCCCGCGGCGTCAAACCGTTGAGCGATACGGTGACCTTTCCCTGCACACTGCTGGAAAGGACGACATTGAGCCTGGCCAATTTGGCGAGGGCGTGGACGGCATCGCGAATGTCGGCATCCCTCAATTCAAGCTGCAATCCGGCTTGATCCAAAGTGATGTCCGATCCATCAACGGTTGCTGGCGTTTCTCTCGTCTCAGGGAGTGGCGGCGGGATTATTTCCCCAGCCCGTTGGTTCGAAACGTTTGCAGATCTCCCCCCACGATCATCACCTAGAATATTCACAACTTGACCTGACGAACTCTGATCCACTGACTGAGGATTGCCGGATATCGGATTGACCGAAATCGACAGGCCCTTGCCGCTCTCGTCTTTTGATTCGCCCTCCTGGTATGATGCCAGGGTGAGCACTCCGCGAGGAGGGGTATTCACAAGAAGCTCAACCGGACTCCCTCGATCAACTCGGGCTTCATAATCGACGGGTACGACGGTTTGCTGGAATTCATTATGCAGTCGATCCGGAAAGCAAATGCCACCATGGGGCCTGGATGCCGAACGACCTTCGTCAATTTGATCCGTTGCGACACCTGCACCGAGATATGCGGGAGCGTCGGTATAACAATCGCAAAAGTTTCCAACAACTTCCTGGGCTTTTTTGTTGAGCGATGTCTTATCTTCTCTTTTTTCATCATCGTTTATTGCATCGTCTGCTAGAGGAGACAGCGACTCGTTTTGAAGCTCCTTATTCTGCGATGGCGAAAGGTGTGATGCTTTTGCAACGTCGCCGGGGCGCTGCGAGAATGGCACGTTACCGCCTGTCCGAGCGGAAGAGTTCAGAGTGCCATCTGTTGCAGGCAACGCAGCGTGATAACCTGCGAGCCAACAAGCCAGGAGACCTGCTAAGGCGCAGGCGGCAAGGATTTCGAGAAACCTACGTACACGTTTCATGGGTCGTCCGTGACATCGTTCAGTCCATGATCCTCGCGGCCTGCGAGGTCTATCGTCGATGATCGGTCTTCGATTTTCCATTCGGAGGGACGCGCTTGTCGCGTCCATTACACAACCTTCGATCGTCTATCCCGTCTCAACGGGCACGACAAGCGTGCCCCTCCAATCTTCCATTCGGAGGGACCCGCTTGTCGGGTCCGGTGCACGACGTTGGATCATCCATTGCCATATTGCGGACGCGACGAGCGCGTCCCTCCGACACTTGCAGGGACCTGCTTGTCAGGTCCGGTGCATCACGTTGGAATACCCATTCTGGTTAGGTGGGCACAACAAGCGTGCCCCTCCGAGTTGCTCGGTCACCTTGACTACAAATTCGACTCGCGCAAGGATTCCAATCCAATATCCCGGAGTGCTTGTTCGTACTCTATACCGTCGATTGTGAATTTAACACGCGATGTGTGAACTTCGGTAATTTTCACAAGATAAGCAACTCCGTTTCGTTCGATCCTGATTTCGGCCCCTTCATTTACTGTCCGATTTTGAAGGATGGCCGCTCGATAACGTCCGGAAATCACAACGCCCGTGAAGCGTAACCCCAGTTCCTCCGGCGAGATAGGCGATTTAACAGCTTCGCTTGGTGTTTCATCACTGGACTGGGACGCTAGGACTTCGTTCATTGCAAAGGGGTCGCGATCCAGGTGCGGCAATGAGTCGTTTTCATCTAGGGATTGCTCGCGCCAGGTTCGAATAATATGCCAGGCACTGAGGTCTATCTTTTCCTCTTGGACGGTCATCGTTTGGGCGGTGCCATGCTCTGGGGCGACCGCTGGGACGGTCGTGGGCAAGACCTGGGACCCACCCGGGGCCATACTCCCCTGAACAACGGCGCCGGGAGTCGCGGCCAATTTGGATCCCCAAATCGCGACCGCCAGCACGACCAAACCGCCCAGGACAGCGGCTTTTGTCGGGCTTTTCTTAATATCCCGTTTTATCTTTTTTATCAAACTTGCCATGTGCTACACCGCTCGACGTGCTGAGCGCCACATCATACATCGGAAAGTCTTTGAATTTTCCCTAAACTAATTATCCGGATTTTTCTCCGTACACCGTAAAGTCGATTCGAACCCGCAGGTCCGAATCGGCCTCATTCGTCCGTTCCATTACAATACTGCGGACAATAATTGCCCCGGTGTTGTGTTCCAATCGGTGCAAAAACTTCAGAAACTGTTCGGACTTTCCTCTGAATTCCGTCTCGAATGGATACGAAAGCAGCCACTCGGACGTTGTTGAACTCCGTGGCGTGATCCTCACCACCTGCAAACCAGTTGCCGCAGCGTGGTCTGCCAAACGTGTCATCAACGCCGGAATTGACTTGTTGTCGATCTGCTGCCTCTGCCAATCACTGAGGAAGGTTTCGATCTCGGAGTCCTCATCTGCACGAGTTGTACTTGCTTTGAGTTGCGTCTCCTGCGCCGCGATTTGGTTTTTCAGATCATCCAGCGATCGCCGCAACACAAAGTTCCTCGAAGCCACCGCGACGTTGGCTGCAATGAGTGTAACCACCATCGCTGTCGCCAGCAGAACCGTGCGAAGATCTCGTCCAAGAAGGGCAAATATCGATCCGTTCATTGCGTTCCGATCCTCTCGGCCAACTGATTCAGATTTGATGGCGATTCTCCCGCGAGCCGATTGACCTGCTGAGTACGGATGATACTTGAAGGATTGGGCAAGTGGCGGACACGAAGGACCAATTCGAATCGCGTCGTTCCTCCGTCTTTCTTGTCCTCCGTTGTGCCTTCGACCGTTCGCAGATTGACCTCCTCGAATATGGGATTCCGCGATAGATCGACTAGGAAGTCTTGAACGGCAGTCGCCGATACTGTTCTTGCATCGATCAAGATATCAATCCAGGCACCTTTCATACTTTTTTGAAAGGCAACGAGTTGGTCTTGCCCAGCGTTCTCTGATTTATAGACATTGACTGCCACACCCAATCCTTCTGACGTTGCGGAGTCACTTCCTTCCTTCAACGACAAACTGATACGGTCAAGGACCACATGTTGTGGTACATTCGCAAGCACAGAGTCGAGCAACCACGACCTCGGGTAGCCTGCAAGAATCGGCTGCAAGACGCTGATTTTCTTTCTCGCTTGTTCTTTCCTGGCTTGTTGCTGCTGAAATTGAGCCGTTCGCACGCGGGTCTGTTCCCATGTGTGTGATAATTCCTCGCGGGTCTTCCACAAACGCCGGTTTAGTTGCGTCTGAAAAAGAAGGGTCCCGGTTCCCAGGCAAAACATAAATAGAACCACAAGGACAAGCAACGGGACACGCCGTCGCCTGAGATGAATTTCGTGGTATTCCTTTGGTAGGAAATCGAATTGGATTGACATGGGTTTAATCAATTGACGTTATTTGGAATTGTGTTCTCTTAATTGCACGGACTATTCCCGTCTTTCAATCCCTCTAAGCAACCGCTGAACCTGGATTTGTGTAAAGCGCCAGACCAATCGCCAGGTCCCATTGTGGAGACATGTCGATCTCTTGCGGGCAGCGAATGGCGCGAAAGGGATCGAGGATCTCCACCGGAAGGTCAAAGAATTTTTCCAGTCGCTCCTGCAACTCGACCGTCGCTTCTGATCCTGAAATAATGATGCGTTCGATGGGTT
>Ga0068707_1001394_pt1 | contig 16821 bp, 14 predicted proteins | sample YNPNPMetaG_FD_66600 | JGI IMG/M metagenome (GOLD analysis project Ga0068707, IMG submission 66600) | Anoxygenic and chlorotrophic microbial mat microbial communities from Yellowstone National Park, USA - YNP NP MetaG | ecosystem: Environmental > Aquatic > Thermal springs > Hot (42-90C) >...
GAGGAGGCGGCGGGGACCGATCCCGAGGACGCCCTCTCCTTCCCCGGCGAGGAGGAAGAGGAGGACCCGTGGTGGCGGCCGGATCGCCGCTGCGGCCTGACGGGGATCGAGGTCCTGCTCCTGCTGGCCCTGGCGGGGGCCCGGCGGAAGGCCGAACGGACCTCCTGACGCCCCTCCGGCCCGTCCCGCGACTCGGCGGCGTCACTCCCGGCGGTGCTTGAGGAATGTGTCCTCGTGCCCGGACTTCGTGCTGTAGGGGCACTTCTGGGGCTTGCCGGGATAGATCTCGTAGGTCTTGCGCTCCTCCTCGCAGAAGTACACGGAGATCAGCCGGGCGGTCGCCGCGCCGGAGGAGACCGCCGCGGACCATTCCCGGTGGCTCTCGAGATCCAGACCGGTGAGCTGGGCGAGGGCCTTGCGGATCTTCGGGGCCAGCGCCGCCAGCACCTTGTCCTTGGTCCGGTTCTCGACCCGCCCCCCGCCCCCGCCGCCCCTCCGCCCGCCGATCCACCCCAGCCCTGCGTCATCGAAGAAGTCGGGTTTCCGCTCCTCCGTCTCGGCCCGCTTGAGCAGGCCCACGAGCGGACCGGCCGCCTCCGGGCACCCGATCTGGAGGATCGCCTTCAGGACCGGCTCCCCCAGGGCCGGCCTGCTCTGGAGGATCATCACCAGGATCGGGATCGAGGCGCACATGTCCAGCTCGGCCAGCGTCTCGATGAGGAACAGGACGAGCTTCTCGTTTCCCGCGTTGGCCTGGACGGCGTTGCCCAGGGCCTGCGCGCAGAGGGGCTTGCGGTGGCGGATGATCGCCTTGGCGGCCGCCCGGCGGACGGCCTCGGTGTCCGTGGTCATCTTCTCGACCAGGAGGGCCCGGGCGTCGGGATCGGGGATGCCCCCCAGCTCCTGGATCGCCCCGATCCGCACCTTCTCCGCGGGGGCGTCCAGCTCCTTCCTCAGCTCGTTGATCCGGGCCTTGCGGGCCCGGACGTTCGCGGCGGGATCGGGCGCCCCCTCCTGGAACCCGAGCGCCAGTGCCAGGACCGCGAGGGCGAATCCCGTCCGCATGGCCTCCCCTCCGCCCCCACCTACTCAACGCCCCGGAATGGCCCCCCGGGGAAAATCCCCGGGCATCCCGCCCCGGCGCTCCCCGACGGCGCGTTTGACACCCCCCCGGCGGAACCTATAATCGCCGGCCGGAGGGAACCGACGTGCCGAGCGCCAGAGTGGGCCTGATCGGGCTGGGGACCGTGGGGAGCGGGGTCGCCCGCCTCCTGCGGGAGCGCCGCGGCGAGATCCGCGCCCGGACGGGGATGGACCTGGAGCTGGCGGCCGCCTGCGACGTGCGGCGCGAGCGCGCCCGCGCCCTTGGTCTCCCCGGGGGGATCTTCACGACCCGCGCCCGGGACCTCCTGCGCCGGGCCGACCTCGACATCGTCGTCGAGCTCATCGGCGGCCTGGAGCCCGCCTGCTCCTACATCCTGGAGGCCCTCGCCCGGGGCCGCAGCGTCGTCACCGCCAACAAGCACCTCCTGGCCGAGCGCTTCCCCCGGATCCGGGAGGCCGCGGAGGCGGGCGGCGCCGAGATCCTCTTCGAGGCCTCCGTGGCCGGCGGCATCCCCATCCTCAAGGCCCTCCGCGAGGGGCTGGCCGCCAACCGGATCCGGGAAGTCGAGGGCATCGTCAACGGGACCTGCAACTACATCCTCACGCGGATGGCCGAGGAGGGGCTGGACTTCAAGGCCGCCCTGGCGCGGGCCCAGGCCGAGGGCTACGCCGAGGCCGATCCCGCCCTCGACGTCGAGGGCCACGACAGCGCCCACAAGCTGGTGATCCTCTCGACCCTGGCCTTCCACCGGTCCTTCCGCCTGCGGGACGTCCCCGTCACGGGGATCCGCGGGGTGACCCGCGAGGACATCCGGTACGCCGGCGAGATGGGCTATGCCATCAAGCTGGTGGCCCACGGCCGGCGCACCGGGAAGGGCTTCGAGCTGGGGGTCCGCCCGACGCTGCTGGAGAGGCGCCACCCCCTCGCCTCGGTGGCCGGGGTCTTCAACGCCGTCCTCGTCGAGGCGGACGCCGCCGGGCGCCTGATGTTCTATGGCCGCGGCGCCGGGCAGATGCCGACCGCCAGCGCCGTCCTGGCCGATCTCATCGACGCGGCGCGCCGCCGGGGCCTGCCCCCCGCGGGGCCTCCCCGCGGCCGCCTGGACGAGGGCCGGATCGCCCCGCCGGAGGAGCTCCGCTCACGCTTCTTCATCCGCTTCAACGTGGCCGACCGATTCGGGGTCCTGGGGAGGATCGCCACGGAACTCGGCCGCCACCGCGTCTCCATCCGCGTGGTGCTCCAGAAGGAAACTCGGGCCGACGGCGTGGTCCCGGTCGTGATGCTCACGCATCCCGCCCGGGAAACCGACCTCCGCCGGGCCCTCCGCCGGATCGACCGTTTCGACTTCGTGCGGGAGCCCGCGGCCTTCCTCCCCGTGGCGGGAGACTGAATCCTCCCCCCCCGGCGGCCCCCCTGGGGCGTACGATTTCCGGGAGAAAAAACGATGCGCCGAAAAACCTTCCTCCTGCTCGCAGGGATCCTCCCGCTCCCGGCGATCCCCTGCGGGGCCGAGGACTGGCCGCGCTGGAGGGGACCGGAGGGGAACGGCATCTCCAAGGAAACCGGCTGGCGGCCCGAGGCCGTCGCCGCGGCGAAGCCCCGCTGGAAGGCCAGCCTGGGGAACGGCCACTCGGGCGTGGCGGTCGCCGGAGGGCGCGTCTTCACGATGGGGAACCAGGGCGGGAACGACATCGTCTATTGCTTCGACGAGGCGACGGGCAAGGAGCTCTGGAGGCATTCCTATCCGTGCGACCCGGGCAACTACCCCGGGCCGCGGGCCACCCCCGTGGTCGACGGGGACCGCGTCTTCACCCTCGGCCGCCAGGGGGACGCCTTCTGCCTGGACGCCAAGACCGGGAAGGTCGTCTGGAAGGCCAACCTTCTGGCGGGCGGGGCCCGCGCGCCCGAGTGGGGCCTGGCCGGCTCCCCCCTGGTGGCGGGGACCCTGGTCCTCTACAACGCCGGGGCCCACGGCGTCGCCCTCTCCAAGGCCGGCGGGCAGAAGGCCTGGAGCAGCCCCGGGGGGACCTGCGGGTACGCCACCCCGGTCCTGTTCACCCTCAAGGGGCGCGAACTGCTCGCCGTCTTCGGCGCCAAGGAGGTCGCCCTCGTGGACCCCAAGACCGGCCAGAAGCTCGGCGCCTTCGGCTGGGTGACGGAGTACGACGTCAACGCGGCGGACCCGATCCCCCTCGAGGGAAGGCTCTTCATCACCTCCGGCTACAACCGCGGATGCGCGCTCTTGGACGTCGCCGCCGGCCTCAAGCCGCTGTGGGAGAACAAGAACCTTCGGTGCCACTTCTCCACCCCGGTCTTCATGAACGGCCATCTCTTCGGGGTGGACGGCAACACGGGCAGCGGCCAGCTCCGCTGCCTCGACCCCCGAACGGGACAGCCCACCTGGACCCAGCGCGGCCGGTTCGAGAACCTGTCCGCCGCGGGCGGCAAGCTCCTCACCATCGACGGGGGAGGGACCCTGAAGGTCGTCGAGGCCGACCCGAGGGCCTACAAGGAGATCGCCCAGGCGACGGTGCTGCCGGGTGGTGGGACCAAGTGGACGGCCCCGATCCTCGCCAACGGCGCCGTCTACTGCCGCAACAGCGGCGGCGACCTGGTGTGCCTGGACGTCAAGTAGGGATCCCTCCCCTTCCTCCGGCCGTCCCGGCGTAGTAGTGTAGACGGAGATGAAACCCCCGTCCCGCGACGTCTGGATCCCGGCGGCCGTCGCGGCGGTCCTCTTGGCCGCCGCGGTGGCGGCGCTGGCCGCCTGGCGGGCCCACGACCCGGCGGCCGGGATCGCTCCCCGGCTCCCGGGGGCGGACGGCCGCCCCGCCGGGACGGAGATCGCCGCGGAGAAGGTCGCCGTGGGGGAGATCTTCGAGGACTCCGGCTGGAGGCCCCCGCCTCGCCCCGAACCCCTCCCCGGCTCCTGGCCGCGCTTCCGCGGGCCCGACTTCGACAACATCTCCAAGGAGAAGATCCCCCTGGCCGACCGCTGGCCCGAGGGGGGGCCGAAGGTCCTCTGGTCCCTCGATCTCGGAGAGGGCTACGCCGCCGCCGCCGTCCACCGCGGCCGGGTCTACGTCCTGGATTACGACGAGAAGCGGAAGGCCGACGCCCTCCGCTGCCTCTCCCTGGAGAACGGCCGGGAGATCTGGCGCCGGGCCTACCGCGTGAAGGTTCCGCGCAACCACGGGATGTCCCGGACCATCCCCGCCGTGAACGACCAGGTCGTCGTCACCCTCGGCCCGCGAAGCCACGTCATGGCCGTGGATCCCGACAGCGGCGCGCTCCGATGGACCCTCGACCTGGAGCGCGATTTCGGGACGAAGACCCCCCTCTGGTATGCGGGCCAGTGCCCCCTCCTGGACGGCCCCGCCGCGGTGCTCGCCCCGGGGGGAAAGGACGCCCTCCTGATGGGAGTGGAGGCCGCCACCGGGCGGATCCTCTGGCGCACCCCGAACCCGCGGGGGTGGGGGATGTCGCACTCCTCGATCATGCCCATGACCCTGAAGGGGAAGCGGATGTACGTCTATTGCGCCCTCGGCGGGATCGCGGGCATCTCGGCGGGGCCCGAGGACGCCGGACGCCTCCTCTGGGAGCTCCCCGACTGGAACCCCCAGGTCGTCGTCCCCTCCCCGCTGATCCTGCAGGACGGGCTCGTCTTCGTAACGGCGGGCTACAGCGCCGGGGGACTCCTCTTCCGGGTGACGGAGAAGGACGGGAGGTACGAGGCCAGGACCCTCCGGCGGCTGTCTCCTTCCGAAGGGCTCTCCAGCGAACAGCAGACCCCCGTCTTCCACCAAGGGCGCGTGTTCGCGGTCCTCCCCAAGGACGCCGGGGCGCTCCGCCAGCAGTTCGCCTGCGCCCTCCCCGACGACCCCGGCCGGATCGTCTGGTCCAGCGGGAAGCAGAAACGGTTCGGCCTGGGACCGTACCTGCTGGCGGACGGAAAATTCTTCATCCTCGACGACGACGGAGTCCTCACGACGGTGCGGGCGGACCCGGACCGCTACGAGGAGCTGGCCGAGGTCCGGGTCCTCCGGGGGCCGGACGCCTGGGGACCCATCGCGCTGGCGGGGGGCCGGATGATCCTGCGGGACGCCCGCCGGATGATCTGCATCGACGCGAGGCGGTCGTGAGGAAGGGGGCGGTGACGGCGGCGGTCCTGTCGGGGGCGATTCTCTGCCTGGGCGGAGGCCTCCTCTGGGCCCGGTGGAAGGCCGGCCGTGTCAAGCCCCCGCCCCTCCACGCGACCCTGGAGGAGCTCCGGCGCATCGACCCCCGCCTCGTCATCGCCCGCGAGGAGGGCCGCCTCGACGCGGTCGTCTCTCGCCCCCGCGCCCTGGCGGCGGGGCCGGACGGAGTCGTCTACGTCGCCGGGGAGGCCGAGCTCGTCCGCCTGGGGGCCGACGGCGCCCCCGCCGCCCGCCGCCCCCTCCCCGGACCCGCCAGCGCCCTGGCCGCGGACCGGGACGGCACCGTCTACCTCGCCTTCCGGGACCACGTCGAGGTCCTCGACCCCCGGGGGGAGACGAAGGCGGTCTGGGAGCGTCCCGACCCGGCCGCCTGGATCACCTCGATCGCGGTGGGGGGAGAATCGGTGTACGTCGCCGACTTCGGCCGCAGGACCGTCCTCCGTTACGACCGCGCGGGGCGGCTCCAAGGCGCGATCCGCCCGCCGGACGGCGGCTTCCTCATCCCGAGCCCCTGGTTCGACGTGGCGGCGGACCGGGAGGGGAACCTCTGGGTGGCCCACACGGGGAGCCACCGGCTGGAACGATACCGGCCCGACGGGACCCGCGTCTCCTCGTGGGGGGAAAAATCCGCGCGGATCGAAGGCTTCTCGGGGTGCTGCAACCCCGCCCACTTCGCGATCCGCCCCGACGGGTCCTTCGTGACGTCCGAGAAGGGCCTGGTGCGGATCAAGCTGCACGGCGCAGGGGGGGATTTCCTCGGCGTCGTGGCGGGGCCCGGGGACTTCGCGGGGACGGAGGCGGCCCCGGAGGTGGCGGCCGACGGGGACGGGCGGATCCTCGTCTTGGATCCCGCCGCGGGGCGGATCCGCATCTACGGTGTCGTCCGGACGGCCCGTTGAAGGAGGGATTCCGGAGGTGTTATCATGAGGGGCATGGAGGGGCGCACCGGCGGACGGCGGGAATTTCTCCTGGCGGCGCTCCGGGGCCTTCTGGTGGGGCTGGCGGCGGTGGGGGCCGGGCTGCTCCTCCTGCGGGATCGGAGGGGCGAAGGCGGGGGACCGGCCCCCCGTTGCCGGAACTGCTCCCTCCGGGACGCCTGCGGACGGGGGATCCCCGATGGCCGCCCCTGAGAAGACTCCCCTGGATCGCCGCTCCTTCCTCCGCCGCGGGGCGCAGGGCGCGGCCGCCCTGGCCGCCGCCGCCGCCGGGGGGGCCGCCCTGACCCGCGCCTCGGGGGGTCCCTGGGTCTGGCAGATCGACCCCGCCCTCTGCACCCAGTGCGGCCGCTGCGAAACGGAGTGCGTGCTCACCCCCTCGGCCGTCAAGTGCGTCCACTCCTACGACGTCTGCGGATACTGCGACCTCTGCGGGGGCTACCACCAGCCGGGGGCCCCGGAACACGACACGGCCGCGGAGAACCAGCTCTGCCCGGCGGGGGCGATCCGGCGCCGCCACGTCGAGGGAACCTACTTCGAGTACACGATCGACGAGTCCCTTTGCACGGCCTGCGGGAAGTGCGTGAAGGGATGCGCCTCCTTCGGGAACGGATCGCTCTACCTCCAGGTCCGGCACGACCGCTGCGTCCGCTGCAACCAGTGTTCCATCGCCCGGGCCTGCCCCTCGGAGGCCTTCCGGCGCGTCCCGGCGGACCGCCCCTACCTGCTCAAGAAGCCCCTCAAGCCCGGAAAGGACTGAACGCCCTTGCCGCTCCGCCGCCTCCTCCCCGCCGGGCTCGCCCTCCTCCTGCCCGTCCTTCCCGCGGGGGCCCAGCAGGCCCGCTTCCCCCAGCCGGAGTTCGAGAGCGGCTACCGCCTGCCCGAGGTGACCCAGCCCTCGCCGCGGTCTCCGGCGATGGAACTCGTGGACCTGGGGGCCCTGGCGGCGGCCCTCGGCCTGTCGGCCTGGTTCGCCCTCCGGCTCCGCTCCCGGCGGGCGATCTTCCTGCTGATGACCGCCGCCCTCCTCTACTTCGGCTTCTGGCGCGAGGGGTGCGTCTGCGCCGTCGGCTCGATCCAGAACATCGCCCTGGCCCTCTTCTCGCCGGACTACACCGTACCGATCTCCGTGATCGCCGTCTTCCTCCTGCCTCTCCTCTTCGCCCTCTTCTTCGGCCGCGTCTTCTGCGCGGCCGTCTGCCCCCTGGGGGCCGCCCAGGACCTCGTCCTCCTCCGGCCGGTCCGGGTGCCTCCCCTCCTGGCCCGCGTGCTTTCCATCCTCCCGCCCCTCTACCTGGGGCTGGCGGTCCTGGCGGCGGCGGCGGGGGCGGACTTCCTGATCTGCCGTTACGATCCCTTCGTGGGGTTCTTCCGGCTGGGGGCGGGCCTGGAGATGTTCCTCTGGGGAGCCGCGCTGCTCCTGGTGGGGACCGTCGTGGGCCGGCCCTACTGCCGCTTCCTGTGTCCCTACGGGGTGCTCCTGGGATGGATGTCGCGCCTCTCGCGGCGCCACCTGACGGTCACGCCGACGGTGTGCACGGTCTGCCGCCTCTGCGAGGACAGCTGTCCCTTCGGGGCCCTCCTCCGGCCCACTCCCGGGCAACCTTCCGAGGGCCGCCGCGCGGGCGTCCGCCGCCTCGCCCTCCTCCTGGGACTCCTTCCCCTCCTGGTGGCCGCCGGGGCCGGGGCGGGCCTGCTGGTCCATGCCCCCCTCTCGCGGCTCCACGCCACGGTGCGGCTGGCCGAGCAAGTGCTCCTGGAGCGGACGGGGAAGCTCGCGGAAACGACCCTGGAGAGCCGGACGTTCCATGAATCGGACAGGCCGGTGGAAGACCTCCTCCGGCGGGCGCGGGACCTGCGGGGCCGGTTCCGGACGGGTTCCGCCCTCCTGGGGGCCTTCCTGGGGCTGACGGTAGGCGGGGCGCTCCTGCGCCTCTCGGTCCGGCGGAGGAGGACCGGCTACGAGCCGGACCGGGGGGCCTGCCTCAGCTGCGGGCGGTGCATCCCCTTCTGCCCGGTGGAACGGAACCCCGGGGCGGTGAGGACGGCGGGATGATCGAACCGGACCGGAGGAAGTACCGCTCGGCGGCGGCACAGGCGGCCGCCCGCGCGGCGGCCGCCGCCGCGTGGGTGTCGGGCCTCTTCGGGGTTGTGCTGGCGGCCCTTCTGGTCCTCAACCACGTCCAGGTCGCCGCCTCGGCCCCCCTGCAAGACGAAACCCTGGCCGCCCTGAGGAAGGCGGTGCAGGCGAATCCCGGGGATGCGGCGCTGCGGGAGCGGATCCGGGCGTACGACCTTCTGGCCCGCCGGGCCTTCTTCACCGCCCGATCCCAGATCCGGACGGGGGGATTCCTCCTGCTGGCGGCGGTCGCGATCTTCCTGGCGTCCGCCAAGACCGCCGCGGAGCTCCGGCGCCGCCACTACCTGCCGCCGAAGTGCCCCGGAGGGGAGACGCCGCCCTCGTCCCTCCGCAGGGCCGCCGCGGCCGGCGGGGGCCTCCTGGCCGCCGCCGCCCTGCTCCTCTCCCTCGCCTCCCCGCCCGCCGACCTCCTTTCCTCGCCCCCGCCTCCTCCCTCCTCTACGGCCGGGGCCGCCCCCGCCGGGGGGGGGGAGCCGGGCCCGGCCCAACCCTTTTGCGCGCCCGAACCCGTCCCCGACCACGCCTGGCCCCAGTTCCGCGGCCCCGGGGGGAATGGGACGGCCGTGCATGCGGAGGCCCCCCTCCGGTGGGACGGCCCCAAGGGAGAACACATCCTCTGGAAAACCCCCGTCCCCCGGCCCGGCCCCAGCTCGCCGGTCGTCTGGGAAAACCGGGTCTTCCTCACGGGCGCCGACAAGGAGACCTGCGAGGTCTTCTGTTTCGACGCGGGAAGCGGGGCCCTCCTGTGGCGGAAAGAAATCCGGGACGTCCCCGGGGCCCCGGAGCGGCCGCCCGAGGTCATGGAGTCCACCGGCTACGCGGCCCCCACGCCGGCCACGGACGGGAAGCGGGTCTTCGCCCTCTTCGGGACGGGCAACGTCGCGGCCTTCACCCTGGACGGCGCCCCCGTGTGGGCCCGCCACCTCGGCGTCCCCAAGAACCCCTACGGGCATGCCTCCTCCCTGGCGCTCTTCCCCGGCCGGCTCCTGGTGCAGTACGACGACGAGAAGGGCGGGCGCCTGCTGGCGCTGGATCCGGCGACGGGGAAGATCCTCTGGGACCAGGCCCGCCCCGTGAAGGTCTCCTGGGCCACCCCCGTGGTCGCCAACACCGGTTCCCGGATGGAGGTCCTCCTGAATTCCAAGCCTCTCCTGACCTCCCACGACCCGATGACGGGCCGGATCCTCTGGAGCCTCGACCACCTGGGCGACGAGGGGGAGGTGGCCCCTTCGGCCGCCTACGCCTCCGGGAGGGTCTTCGCCGGCACCGAGAACGTCTCGATGGCCGCCGTGGCGGTGGGCCCGCCGCCCCGCCTCCTGTGGAAGTTCGAGGACGACCTCCCGGACGTCTCCAGCCCCGCGGCCACGGAGCGGTTCCTCGTCATGGCCTCCGGCGGGGGGGTGATCACCGGCCTGGAGGCGGCCACGGGGAAGGTCCTCTGGAGGCGGGAACTGGAGGAGGGATTCCATGCCTCCCCGGTGATCGTGGGCGACCGCGCCTATCTCACGGACCGGAAGGGCGTCACCTTCGTCTTCCGCCTCGCGGACCGCTGGGAGGAGCTGGCGCGCAATCCCCTGGGGGAGAAGGTCAGCGCCACCCCCGCCTTCCCCCGGGGCCGGATCTACGTGCGCGGGGAGAAACACCTGTACGCCATCGGGCCATGAGCCGCGACGTGAACCTGGCCGACGTGGACCGGATCGTCGAGGAGACGGGGCGGGATCCCGGGGCGGTCCTCCCCATCCTGCGGCGGATCCAGGAGCGGTACGGCTATCTCCCCGAGGAGGCGCTGCGCCGCGTCTGCGAGATCACGCAGATCACGCCGGCGGCCATCACGGGGGTCTCCACCTTCTACGACCTGTTCCGCCACCGTCCCGCCGGGCGGCACCTGATCCGGGTTTGCGTGGGGACGGCCTGCCACGTCAAGGGGTCGGAGCGCGTCGCGGAGGCCGTCCGTCGCCACCTGGGGATCCCCGAGGGGGAGGACACCGACAGGAAGCGCCTGTTCACCGTCGCCACGGTCGCCTGCCTGGGGTGCTGCACGCTGGCCCCGGCGGTCCAGATCGATCAGACGACCTATGGGCACGTGACGCCCGCCTCGGTGGATCGGATGATCCGGGACTTCCTGGAGCGGGAGGCCTCGCGGGGCGAGGGGGCGCGCGGCGTGGAGGGGTGGGGTCCCGCCTCGGCGCCGGCGGAGATCCGCATCGGCCAGGGCACCTGCTGCATGGCGGGCGGGAGCTACGAGGTCCGCCGCGGTCTGGAACGGGCCGTCCGGGAGCTGGGGGCCGACGTCCGCATCAAGGTGGTCGGCTGCGTGGGGATGTGCCACCGGACGCCGCTGGTGGAGGTGGTCGAGCCCGGGGGGGCCACCGCGCTCTACGCGAAGGTCCGACCGGAAGAGGCGGAGCGGATCGTGCGGCGGCACTTCCGTCCGAAGGGATTCTGGAACCGGCTGCGGGACGGGGCTTACCGGCTGCTGGAGGCGGCGTACACGGACGAGGCGTGGGAGCCGGTGGAGCGCCACGCCCTCCACGTCCGGGATCCCCAGGTGGAGGATTTCCTGGGCCGGCAGGTGCACATCGCCACGGAGCACGCGGGGTTTCTCAACCCGCTGGACCTGGGGGAGTACCAGGACCGCGGGGGCTTCGAGGCCCTCCAGGCCGCCCTGGACCGCAACGACCCGCAGCGGGTCATCGACGAGATCACGGCCTCGGGGCTGCGGGGGCGGGGAGGGGCGGGCTTCCCCACGGGGCGCAAGTGGGCCCTCGTGCGGGCGGCCCCCGGGGCGGACAAGGTGGCGGTCATGAACGGCGACGAGGGGGACCCCGGGGCCTTCATGGACCGCATGATCATGGAGAGCTATCCCTACCGGGTTCTGGAGGGGATGGCCGTCGCGGCCTTCGCGGTGGGGGCCCGCGAGGGCGTTCTCTACATCCGGGCGGAATACCCGCTGGCCGTCGAGCGGATGCAGGCCGCCATCGACCGGATGGTGGAGCGGAACTTCCTGGGGAAGAACATTCTCCGCAGCGGCTTCGACTTCCACGTCCGGATCGTGCAGGGGGCGGGGGCCTTCGTCTGCGGGGAGGAGACGGCGCTTCTTCAGGCGGTGGAGGGGAAGCGCGGCATGCCCCGCTTCCGCCCCCCCTACCCGGCCCGGAACGGCCTCTACGGGCGGCCCACGCTGGTCAACAACGTGGAGACCTACGCGTGCGTGCCGTGGATCCTGAGGAACGGGGCCGCCGCCTTCGCCGCCCTGGGGTCGGGCCGCAGCCGGGGGACCAAGGTCTTCTCCCTCACCGGCAAGGTCCGCCGGGGGGGACTCATCGAGGTCCCCATGGGCATCACGATCCGCGACATCGTCTTCGGCATCGGCGGCGGCGTGGCGGAGGGCCGGACCTTCAAGGCGGTCCAGATCGGCGGGCCCTCCGGGGGATGCCTCCCCGCCTCCCTGGCCGACACGCCCGTGGACTACGAGGCCCTCACGGGGGCCGGCGCGATCATGGGATCGGGGGGCCTGGTCGTTCTCGACGACGCCGACTGCATGGTGGACATCGCCCTCTACTTCCTGCGCTTCACCCAGAACCAGTCCTGCGGCAAGTGCACCTTCTGCCGGATCGGGACCAAGCGGATGCTGGAGATCCTGGAGCGCCTCTGCGGCGGTCGGGGCCGCCCCGAGGACGTGGGGCGCCTCGAGGACCTGTCCCGGAAGGTCGCGGCGGGGAGCCTCTGCGGCCTGGGGCGGACCGCCCCCAATCCCGTCCTCACCACGCTGCGCTACTTCCGGGAGGAGTACGAGGCCCACGCCGCGGGGACCTGCCCCGCGAAGAAATGCAAGGCCCTCATCCGCTACACCGTCAACGACCGCTGCATCGGCTGCACCCGCTGCGCCCAGGCGTGCCCCGCGGAGGCCATCGTCCCGAGGCCCTACGAGCGGCACGAGATCGACGACGCCAAGTGCGTGCGGTGCGGGACCTGCGCCGACGTCTGCCCCACGGGCGCGGTCGAGATCGGGGACCTCCGGAAGAGGGGGACGGCCTGAGATGGCGCGCCTCCAGATCGACGGGCGGCCGGTGGAGGTGCCGGACGGCACCTCCCTCCTCTTCGCGGCCGCCCGGCTGGGCATCGAGATCCCCACCCTCTGCTTCCGCGAGGGACTGGAGCCCTTCACCTCCTGCCTCGTCTGCGTCGTGAAGGACGAGCGGACGGGGCGCCTCGTGCCGGCCTGCGCCGCCCCGGCGGAGGAGGGGATGAACATCCGCACCGACGCCCCGGAGGTGCGGGAGTCCCGCCGGACGGCGCTGGAACTCCTCCTCAGCGACCACGTGGGGGACTGCGAGGGACCCTGCCAGAGGGTGTGTCCCTTGCCGGTCCCCATTCCCCGGATCCTGCGGCGGACGGCGGCCCGGGACTTCGAGGGGGCCGCCCGCCTCCTGCGGGAGGCCGCGGGGCCCGCGGGAGAGGAGTCCCTCCTTGCCGGGGCGCTCACGGGAGAGAAGGCCTGCCGGCGCCGCACCCCGGACGGGGCCGTGGCGATCCGCGAGATCTTCCGGTTCCTGCTCCGCCTCCCGTCCGGCCCTCCGCCCGGCCCCGCCGCCCCGCCTCCTTCGGGGGGGAAGAGATTCAACGTCAGCCTGGGACGGCTCCTCGAGGGGGAGATCGAGGAGTTCCTCAAGGCGGCCTCCCCCGCCCCCCGCGCCGAGCCCAAGGGCGGCCCCGAGGCGGGGTTCACCGGGGACGAGGCCGCCGCCGAAGCCGCGCGGTGCCTCCACTGCGACTGCCGCAAGGCCGACACCTGCCGCCTCCGCCGGCTCGCCGAACAGTACGGGGCCCGCCCCCGCGCCTTTGCCGGCGAGGATCGCTCTCCCTTCCGGCAGATCCGCCGGCACGGGGAGATCCTCTTCGAGCCGGGCAAGTGCATCAAGTGCGGCCTCTGCGTCCGGATCACCGAGCAGCGCCGGGAGGCCCTCGGCCTCGCCTTCATCGGCCGCGGGTTCGGCGTCCGGATCGGCACCCCCTTCGGCGCCTCCCTCGAGGAGGCCCTCCGCCGCACCGCGGCCGAGTGCGTGGAGGCCTGCCCCACCGCGGCCCTGGCCTTCCGGGACCAGGAGGCATGAGGATCGTCCATCTCGTCCCCGGCTCCGGCGGGGGCTTCTACTGCGAGAATTGCGTGCGGGACAACGCCCTGGCCCGCGCGCTCCTCCGCACCGGGGAGGACGTCCGGGTCGTTCCCCTCTACCTGCCCCCCATGGAGGACTCCCCGGCCGCACGGTCCGGCGTCCCGATCTTCTTCGGCGGGATCAACGTCTACCTCCAGCAGAAGTCCGGCCTCTTCCGGAAGACCCCCCGCTGGATCGACCGCCTCTTCGATGCAAGCCCCCTCCTCCGGTGGGCCGCCCGCCGCGCCGGGTCGGTCCGCGCCTCGGGACTGGGCGAAACCACCCTCTCGATGCTCAAGGGCATGGAGGGAAACCAGGCCAAGGAGCTCCGGCGTCTCGTGGAATGGCTGGGGTCGTCGGAACCCTGCGACGTCGTGCACCTCTCCAACGCGCTCCTGCTGGGGGTCGGGGCGGAGATCCGCCGGCGCCTGGGCGTCCCCCTGGTCTGCTCCCTCCAGGACGAGGACTCCTGGCTGGAGGCCATGGAGGAGCCCTGGAGGGGGCGCTGCTGGGAGGCCCTGGCGGAGGCGGCCCGGCAGGCCGACGCCTTCACCGCCGTCAGCCGCACCTATGCAGGGATCATGGGAGGCCGCCTGGGGATCCCCCCGGAACGGCTCCACGTCGTACTCCCCGGGATCGACCCGGAGGAATTCTCCCCGCCCCCCGCCCCGCCCGATCCCCCCGCGGTCGGATTCCTGGGACGGGCGTCCGAATCCCTCGGCCTGGGGATCCTCGCCGAGGCCTTCCTTGGGCTCCGGGAGTCCCCGACGTTCCGAACCCTCAGGCTGCACGTCACCGGGGGGGCCACGGAGGACGACCGGCCCTTCCTGAAATCCCTCCAGGCGAGGTTTGCGGACCGGGGGGCCGCGGCGTCCGTGAAATTTTACGAGGACTTCGGGACGGCGGGACGCCGGGAATTTCTCCGCTCCCTCTCCGTCCTCTCCGTCCCCGCCCCCTCGGGCGCGGCGTTCGGACTCTACCTCCTGGAGTCCTTCGCCTCCGGGGTGCCCGCCGTCCAGCCCCTAACAGGGGCCTTCCCGGAGATCCTCGAGGCCACCGGGGCGGGCGTCCTCTATCATCCCAACACCCCGGAGGCGCTGGCGGAGGTCCTCGGGGACCTCCTGGGGGACCCGGCGCGGCGGGCGGAGCTCGGCCGCCGCGGCCGGGAGGCGGTCGAGCGTCGTTTCAACCTGGACGTCCTGGCAAGGAAGATGAAGGAGGTCTACCGGAAGGTGGCAAGGCCATGAACCCGACGACCCCGGCTCTCGCAGGGCTCCTGATCCTTGCGGTCCAGGGGGACCCGGAATGGAACACGTTCCACGGCGGCCCGTCCCTGGACGGAGTCGCCGCCGGGACGATCCCCGACAGTCCCGTGCGCCTCTGGGAGTTCAAGACCGGCGCGCCCGTCGAGGCGCCCCCGGTGTACGGAGGGGGCAGGTTCTACGCCGTCACGGCTGGATCCGGCCTCTTCGCCCTCGATACGGAGGGCCGCCCGGTCTGGACGTTCCGGATCGAGGGCGACTCCTTCCTGTCCCCGGCCCTGTACGCCGACGGGACCATCTTCGCGGGCACCGAAAAGGGACTCCTGGTCGCCCTCGACGGGGGCAATGGACAGGAGCGGTGGAGGGCCAAGGTCGGCGACACGGTGATGGGGACGCCGAACCGGATCGATCTCCCGGGAGGGCGGCACGCCATTGCGGCGATGTCCCAGAACGACGGGGTGCTCCGGGCCTTCGACCCCGGCACGGGCCGGGCCCTCTGGGCGGCGGAGGGGGTGGGGCGCTGCGACGCGCATCCTTCCGCCTCGGGCGGGCGGATCGTCGTGGGGAGCTGCGCGGCGGCCCTGCATCTCTTCGAAGCCGCCGGGGAGGTCCGCCGCCGGGACATTCCCCTCGCCGAGGACGGGCAGGTCGCGGGGGGCGCGGCCCTGGCCGGCGGGATCGCCTACGTGGGAACCCATGGGGGAAAGGTCTTCGCGGTGGACCTGGAGGCCGGGAAGATCCTCTGGCGGAACCGCTCCGCCGGAGGGGAAACCTTCACGACCCCCGCGGTGTCCGACCGGCTCGTCGTCTTCGGATCCAAGGACGGGAAGGTGTACGCCGTGGACCGGGCGAAGGGGGATCCGGTGTGGGAACACGACACCGGGGGAGAGCCTTCCTCCCCCGTCGTCGTCGGGGAGCGGGTGACCGTTTCCTCGAAGGGGACGCTCCTGGTCCTGGAACTGGCCACGGGGAAGAAGGTCTGGTCGGCCCCGGTGAGCGACGCGATCAGCGGGCCGGCCGTGGCGCGGGGGCTTCTCGTCGTGGGGACCGACCAGGGAACGGTGGTCGCCTGGGGGGCGGCACCCCGGGAGCGGCGGGGCCGTTGAGCCGCCGGAGAACCCTTTGTCTTACCCGCCCGTTTTTGGTGAATTAGGGGCATGCCCGCCCCCCTCTTGGAACTCTCCGGAGTCGCCAAGACGTATCGGACCGGCGGCGGCGCGGAGATCCCGATCCTGAAGGGCATCGACCTCTCGATCGCCCCCGGTGAATCGCTCGCCGTCGAAGGTCCCTCCGGGTCCGGGAAGAGCACGCTGTTGCACCTCATGGGCCTCCTGGACCGGCCCACCGCCGGGCGCGTCCTCCTGGACGGCCGGGATGTCACAGGGCTGCCGGAGGGGGAGGCCGCCCGGATCCGGGCCCGGGAGATCGGCTTCGTCTTCCAGGCCCACCACCTCCTGCCGCAGTGCAGCGTCCTGGAGAACGTCCTGGTCCCCACGCTGGCGGCGGGCCGCCCCGACCCGGAGGCCGAGCGGAGGGCCCGGAGGCTCCTGCAACGCGTGGGGCTCTCGGATCGGCTGGATCACCGCCCCGGCTCGCTGTCGGGGGGCGAGTGCCAGCGTACGGCGGTGGTCCGGGCCCTCGTCAACCGCCCGCGGCTCCTCCTGGCGGACGAGCCCACGGGATCCCTCGACCGCGCGTCGGCGGAGGCCCTGGGGCGGCTCCTCGGGGAACTGAACCGTGAAGAGGGAGTCGCCCTCGTCGTGGTGACCCACTCCCCCGCCCTGGCGGCGGGGATGGGACGGCGTTTCGAACTGCGGGACGGGCGCCTCCACCCGATTTCATGAGCCTCTTCACCCTGGTCCGGCGTGGCCTCCGGTTCTACCGGAGGACCCACCTGGGGGTCATGGCGGGGACCGCCCTGGCCGCCGCCGTCCTCTGCGGGGCCCTCTTCGTCGGGGACTCGGTCCGCGCCGGGCTGGAGCGGATCGCCGGGGCCCGCCTCGGCCGCGTCCGCTGGGCCCTCG
>Ga0068707_1001396_pt1 | contig 16802 bp, 16 predicted proteins | sample YNPNPMetaG_FD_66600 | JGI IMG/M metagenome (GOLD analysis project Ga0068707, IMG submission 66600) | Anoxygenic and chlorotrophic microbial mat microbial communities from Yellowstone National Park, USA - YNP NP MetaG | ecosystem: Environmental > Aquatic > Thermal springs > Hot (42-90C) >...
TGGCCTCTCCTCGTGGCCAGCGCTTACATAGGTGAGATGTCCACGGTGACGTGGTCCATCTCCATAACGGAACCACTGCTGCTCAACAGCCCGGGTTGGGGCTGGGCCGCGGATGTCGTCCCGACCATAGAGAAGGAGATCGGGCAGAAGCTCCTTCCCATGCCCTTCACCAAGACCATCTGGGCCAGCGCGAGCTTGGTGGGGCTCGTCCTGACTCCCCTGCTAGCCACGTTGGTCTGCTATCTCATGCACCCGGCCCCGGAGAGATCCAGGAGCATAGCGCCCGAGGAACTGGATCGACTCGAATCCATAATGAGATTCAAGGTGGAGAAACCCGAGGAGATGCACCTTGCCGATCGGCTCAACTGGAGCCGGATCCTCTGGGTGATCGTGAGCCTCATGGCGCTCGCGGCCATAGTCCTGTATTTCAGGGAGAAATCCTTCGTCCAGCTCGACCTCAACATGTTCAACTTCATCTTCATCGCCCTCGCGATGATCTTCCACGAGAACCTGGCCCGGTTCATAGAGTCCGTCAAGATGGCCACCCAGTCGGCCTTCGGGATCATCATGCAGTTTCCCTTTTACGCGGGGATCTTCGGGATCATGGCATATACGGGGCTGCTGAAGACGGTTGCAGGATGGTTCGTGAGCATCTCCACGCCTTTCTGGTATCCCCTGATCACGATGATAAGTTCAGGGGTCATAAACATGTTCATCCCCTCCTCAGGGGGGATCTGGATGGTCCAGGGGCCGGTCGTGATCCTGGCGGCCCACAAGCTGGGGGTGGATTTCAGCCGGGTGGTCATGGCCTTCACCGCGGGAGAGGTGATCACCAACACCATCCAACCTTTTTGGGCATTGCCTCTTCTGGGTGCGACCGGCACCGAGATGCGCAACATCATGGGTTACTGCCTCTTGGCCACGTTCCTGATGTTCATCCTCGTGGCCCTGGTGTATCTTTTCTTGCCCATGTAGGCATGGGCCCCGGAGTCGGCTCGAAAGCAGGCGCGGGCAAGGCATGTTGCCATCGAGTTCGGTATCCTGAGGGGTGAGAGGGGGGATACATGGCGGTATTGGTCACTGGCGGAACCGGGTTCATCGGGGCCGAGGTGGTTCGATTGCTGCTTGCCAGGGGGGAGGAGGTCTTTGCGTTCGACATCAACCCCTCCACCAAGCTTTTGCAGGATGTGGCAGAGAAGGTGCAGGTGATCCGGGGGGACCTCGGGAATTTCAGCCATGTCTTGAGCGCGGTCAAGGCGTCCAGGGCTAAGGTGATATATCATCTGGGGGGGATGCTCTCGGTGCCGTCGGACGCCGATCCCCAGGCCTCGTTCCGCGCCAACGCCATGGGCACCTTCCATGTCCTGGAAGCGGCCAGGCTCTTCGATGTGGAGAAGGTCCTGTTTTCGAGCACCATCGCCACGTACGGTCTGGACATCAGGGAGGGAAAGATCGACGATTACACATTGCAGAGACCTCAGCTCTTCTACGGATGCACAAAGGTCTTCTCCGAGCTGATGGGACTCTTCTATCGGCGCAAGTACGGGCTGGACTACAGGGGCGTGCGCTACCCATCCATAGTTGGGCCGGGGGTCAAGACACCGGGCATCGTCCAGTACAACGCCTGGGTCATAGAGGAGTGCGCCAAGGGGAGACCGTACGTGATGTACGTGAGGCCGGACACTCGCTGTCCGGTCATGTACTTCAAGGACGCGGCCCGGGCCATAGTGATGCTGGGCGATGCCCCCGAGGAAAGGATCCGGATGGTGAACTACGTGGTAGCGGGCCCCAGCCCGGCGGCCAGCGCTCAGGAACTGGTGGAGATGGTGCGGGCGAGGATCCCCGGGGCCAGGATCGATTTCCAGGTGGACGAGGAGAAGCAGAAGATCATCGACAGACTGGTCCTGCCGCTCGACGATACCTTGGCCCGCGAGGAGTGGGGGTGGCGGCCCGATTACGACCAAGAGAGGATCGTGGAGGACTTCTTGGAGGAGTTGCGCCTCAACCCGGAGCGCTACCAGTAGGAGTTCCGGCACCCGTTCCCCCCCCGGGGATGTCGAAGACCCGGGCCAGGGCCTCCACGGCCGCGGGGATCTGCTGCTCTGCCACGAGGCAGCTGACCGTCGACACCGAAGTGCTTATGGCGAGGATGTTGATCTCGGCCCTGCCGAGGGCGGCGAACATGGTGGCGGCTATCCCCCGCCGTTCCCGAAAATGCGGACCGAAGACCGATACGAGCCCGACGTCTCTCCTGTAAGCGATCTCCCCGAAGCCGATCCCTTCCCTGTGCCGTTGCAGGAGGGACAGGGACTCTTCGAGGTCCTTGCGCTCGACGCAGAAGGTAACGTGTCCCTGACTCCTCTGGTCCGTGGAGTGCACGATGAACTCCACGTTGATGCCTCGAACTGACAAGACCCGGAAGATCTCTCCCGCCACACCTGGGCGATCCGGGACGCCGGTCACCCAGATGGCCGCCAATCCCTTCCCTTGAAGGACCCCCCCGACCTTCACCCTGTCCACAGGATACGCACCGGTCCCTAGAGTGCTTGCATGGCCGCCTCAGGCGTTTTTATCACAGGCCGAGGCCCTACACAACGGGGAAACGGCCGCGAAAGACCCTTGTTTTATTTCATACCAATCTTGTAGAATATAATTCCGTCACAGGGGCCACGGGCCAGTCCCAGTGGGGGTGGGCACTGCCATCGGCCCGATGAGGGGAGCCAAGCCGGCCGTGTGCAGCGGCTCGGACACCGTGTCAGGTCGTAAAGGAGGCTCGATGCGCATCTTCGAAAGCATAACGGAAACGATAGGCCGGACCCCTTTGGTGCGACTCCGTCGGATCACAGAGGGGATCGAGGCGCAGGTGGTAGCCAAGATCGAGTCGTTCAACCCTTGTGGCAGCGTCAAGGACCGCATCGGACTCAGCATGATCGATGCCGCTGAAAGGGAGGGGAAGATCGGGCCTGACACAGTGATCCTGGAACCCACCAGCGGCAACACAGGGGTGGCGCTGGCCTTTGTGTGCGCTGCCAGGGGGTATCGATTGCTCCTGACCATGCCGGATACAATGAGCTTGGAACGCAGGGCCCTCCTCCGGGCCCTCGGCGCTGAACTCATACTCACCTCCGGGGCGGAGGGCATGCCCGGCGCCATTCGCAAGGCCCAGGAGCTTGCCTCCCAGGATACTCGTTACTTCGTTCCCCAGCAGTTCAGGAACCCCGCCAACCCGGAGGTCCACAGGAGGACCACGGCCGAGGAGATATGGGAGGACACCGAAGGCCAGGTTGACGTCCTGGTGGCTGGGGTCGGCACCGGCGGCACGATCACGGGCGTGGCCGGGGTGATAAAGGCCCGAAAACCTTCGTTTCGGGCTGTGGCCGTGGAGCCGGCCGAGTCCCCTGTGCTCTCCGGCGGGGCCCCGGCCCCACACCGCATTCAGGGCATCGGTGCCGGATTCGTCCCTGATGTCCTCGACAGGACGCTCATAGATGAGGTCGTACAGGTGAGGAGCGAGGACGCTGGGAGCACCGCCCGGGCGCTGGCCAGAAAGGAGGGAATCCTCGTGGGCATCTCAAGTGGGGCGGCGGCATGGGCCGCCATAGAGGTAGCCCGCAGGCCCGAATCGCGAGGAAAGATGATCGTCGTGGTGTTGCCGGACACAGGAGAACGATATCTGAGCACCTGGTTGTTCCAACAGGAGACGGAGGGCGTAGGGCTATGAGCCTTCGGTTCCGGCTCTCTGCGTTCGATGGCATAAAGGAGGATGTCCAAACGGCCTTCCGCAGGGACCCTGCGGCAAGGTCCTTCCTGGAGGTCATCCTTTGCTACCCAGGGCTCCACGCCATCTGGTTTCATCGTGTGGCTCACTGGCTCTGGACCAGGGGGCACAGGCTCATGGCGCGGTTCCTCTCTCACGTCAGCCGATTCCTGACGGGTGTGGAGATCCACCCCGGGGCCAGGATCGGGCGGCGGCTCTTCATCGACCACGGGATGGGCGTGGTGATCGGGGAGACAGCGGAGATAGGCGATGACTGCCTCCTGTATCAGGGGGTGGTCCTGGGCGGCACGAGCCGCGACAAGGGCAAGCGGCACCCCACCTTGCGCGACCGCGTGGTGGTAGGTGCAGGGGCGGTGGTCCTCGGGCCGGTGCTCTTGGGTCGAGGATCCAGGGTGGGGGCCGGATCGGTGGTCATAAGGTCCGTCCCACCGGACAGCACCGTGGTGGGGGTCCCAGCTCGGGTGGTGGGAGACGGGACAGTCCCGGCCGAGGAACTTCAACACGGTCTCCTCCCGGATCCGGTGGCCGCGGCTATCCAGGGGCTTCACTCCGAGGTCCAAGCCCTGAGGGAGAGGATCCGGTCACTGGAGGAGAAAAACGCCGTAGCGGTCGACCGAGAGGCTGAATTGGGTCCGGGGGAGGGCATGGGGCGCACCCCTCGCGCCTCCACGGGTTTGACCTGAACGGGCCTGTTGCGATATGATCGATAAGAGAGGCGCCCGTCGTGGGCGTCGTCGTTTTGGGAGACCTCCCGGGAAAGGCGGGTGATGACGATGGGATGGATCATGCATCGGCCCCGAGGCGGGGCAGCGAGAGGGAACAGAGAGTGCGAGATTCGAGACTACCGTTGGAATACGATGGGGGCCCTGGTTCCCATCGTGGAGGACCTTCTGGCAACCGGGAGGGAGAGATGCCCAAGACCATTGAGGAGATCAACGAGAGGATCCGCAAAGGCAAGGCCGTCGTAGTGACGGCAGAGGAGATCATCGAACTCGCCAAGCAAAAGGGCTCCAAGCGCGCTGCCCAAACGGTGGACGTGGTCACCACAGGCACCTTCGCCCCCATGTGCTCCTCCGGGGCCTACTTCAACATCGGCCACACCAAGCCGCGCATCAAACTGGGAGGGGGCCAGGTGACCCTGAACAAGGTCCCTGCGTACACTGGGTACGCAGCCGTGGACCTGTTCCTCGGGGCCACGGCAATCCCGGACGATGACCCTAGGAACCAGGTTTACCCTGGGGAGTTTCGGTATGGTGGAGGTCACGTCATCCACGACCTCCTTGCCGGCAAGTCTGTCCGCCTGGAGGCACGTGCCTACGGGACGGACTGCTACCCCAGGAAGCGGCTCGACATCAACATCCGCCTCGAGGACATGAACGAGGCCGTCCTGTTCAACCCGAGGAACGCCTACCAGAATTACAACGTGGCGGTGAACCTCTCCAATCGCGTCATCTACACCTACATGGGCACCCTCCGACCCAAGTTGGGAAACGCCAACTATTGCAGCGCTGGCCAGCTCTCCCCGCTCATGAACGATCCTTTGTACAAGACCACAGGGATCGGCACCAGGGTATTCCTCGGCGGCGGGGTGGGCTACGTTGTCTGGAACGGGACCCAACACAATCCAGGGGTCCCTCGCACAGAGAAGGGGGTCCCGAAGGTCGGGGCCGGGACCCTGGCCCTGATAGGGGACCTGAAACAGATGGATCCCAAGTGGATTAGAGGCGTCTCCTTCATCGGGTACGGGGCGAGCATGGCCGTGGGGGTCGGTGTACCCATCCCCATCCTGGACGAGGAGATCCTGGAGTACACCAGGGTCAGTGACGAGGAGATATGGGCCCCCGTGGTGGACTACAGCGAGGCCTATCCCAACAGAAGCCCCGAGACCTTGGGATCGGTCAACTACGCTGCCCTCAGAAGCGGCACCATCGTCCTCAACGGCAAGGAGGTCCCTACGGCCAGCCTCTCCAGCTACGTCCGGGCGAGGCAGATCGCCAAGATCCTCAAAGGCTGGATCGAGGAAGGCCTCTTTCTCCTCACCGAGCCGGTGGCGCCCATACCGGGACCGGACAGCGGATATCAGTTCAGGCCCTGCAAGGAGAAGCCGTCCCAGTGAGATGGCCCAAAAGGTGCTGGCCGCCGCCGGATCCGGTGGCGCCTTTTCGGACGCTCGGGCCCTGGGTTTCGGAAGCGGCCAGGGCACTCGGAGGACTCGATGATGAGCGCGGATCCCTGGCTCCCCTTCTATGAGGTAGCGAACGACCCCTTGGGCTGGGCAAGGTCTTGGAAGACCCGCACCGGAGGAAAGGTCGTCGGGCACCTCTTGCCGGACGTGCCGGAGGAGCTCATCCACGCCGCCGGGGCCCTCCCCCTGGCCATAGAGGGGGTAGCTGTTCAGCCGTCTCACGCACAGGCATCGATCCCTGGATATTCCTGCTCCCACGCCATGGGGGCGCTGGAAATGGGCCTCTCCGGCCAGTTGGGTTTCCTCGACGCCATGGTCATCCCGTATGTGTGCGACACCACCAGGAACCTCTTCCACATCTGGAACCACCGGATGAGAGGCATGGCGAACGAGTTCCTGAGGCTGCCCAAGAAGCTCCGACATCCGGAGGCCGAGTCTTACCTGTCGGCCGAGTTCCATAGGATTCTGGACTCATTGGGAAAGATCACCAGAAAACGACCGGGCGAGCGGGACCTCGCAGCGAGCATCGAGCTCTACAACAGGAGCCGCGCCGCCTTGCGCCGGGCTTATCTCGTGATGCAGCGGCGTCGGCCCCGTCTCTGGAGCGCGCAAAGGGTCGGGATCCTCATGGCCTCGGCCCTCAGGGCCCCCCGGGAGGATCACCTGGCGTGGATGGAGTCCCTCCCCTGGGACGACGGGGATGCCGAGGAAATCCAGGGCTGGGTCCCGATTTATGTGAGGGGGAAGGTTTGGGACCCGCCGGGAATACTGTCCCTTTTCGACGAGCTCCGCCTGACGCTGGTTGCAGACGAGGTGGTCACAGGGCTGCGCTCCATCGCACAGGATGTCTCTCCGGATGGCGATCCTATGACGGCCTTGGTCAGGCGCCACATGAACTCGATCCCTTACCCCGGATATCACGTCAAACCCGCTGAGGTCGTGACGGGGTTCCTGGCCCGGGTGCGCCAAAGCGGGGCCCGCGGGGTCGTGTTCCTGAATCCCAAGTTCTGCGAGGCGGCCGGGTTCGAGACCCCGGATCTGGAGCGGGCCTTGCAGGAGGAAGGGATCCCGAGCCTCGTCCTCGAGACCTCCGCAAGGGGGGTCTCACCCGGCCAGATACGAGTGCGCCTCGAGGCCTTCAGGGAGATGATAGGCCAGGAACTACCGTGAGCGGGGTCTTGACGGAAACTCCCGGGGGCGATGGCCGGTGGCCCGGTGGTATCCCCCGGAGATGATGTCCGGCCCGTGAAAAAGACTGGAAACCGACACGGCCCGCCCAGGGGCCGGACGGGGACAGAGGAAGGCCTTCCATGAACCCAATTTCGAAATTGCGGGATCTCAAACAGATCAATATCGATTACTACACCGCAGCCCATCAGGCGCACCAGAACGGCAAGTTCATAGCCTACGTCAACGCCATGACCCCGGTGGAGATCCTCTACGCCATGGACTTCATCCCCATCTACCCGGAGAACCACGCGGTGATACTTGGCGCCCGCAAGCTCTCCGAGGAGGTAGCCCCGGCAGCCGAGGCCGCGGGCTACTCCATCGACCTGTGCTCTTACGCGCGTTGCGACCTCGGATCCATCCTCACTGGCAAGAGCCCCACATTCGGGCTCCCCAAGCCGGATCTGCTCCTGGCCTCCAACAGCCAGTGCGGGACCATCACCAAGTGGTGGGAGGTCTTGAGCCGGAGGTACCAGGCCCGCATGTTTCTGATCGACGTCCCCCACTCAGGGGACGGTGAGAAAGACCCGGCAGGGGAACGATACATCAGGGGGCAGATCGAGGAACTGGTCCGTATCCTCGAGGGGATCACCGGAAGGCCCCTGGACTGGGACAGGTTGAGGGAGAGCATCCGCCTCTCCAGGGAGGCCTCCGACCTCTGGACGAAGGTCTTGGAGTCAGCGGCCCACTGCCCGGCCCCCATCACCGTCTTCGATCAGTTCATCGCCATGGCACCCATCGTATCCCAGAGGGGGACCCGTGTGGCCGTGGAGTTCTACCGGGGCCTGCTGGGGGAGATCCAGGAGCGGATGGAGAGCAACACCGGGGCGGTCAGCCAGGAGCGATTCCGGCTTTTTTGGGACAACCTGCCGGTGTGGCCCGAGATAAGACGCCTGTCTCGATTCCTGGATGAGCGTGGGGCGAGCCTGGTGACATCCCTCTACACCTGGGCCTGGGCCACGCTGGCCGTCGGGGAAGAGGACCCGTTCCAGGACTGGGCTGAGCAGTATCTCTACACGGCGAACCTCCACCTGGGGCGCAGGATAGATCAATACGTTGCCTTCGCCGAACACTACAAGATAGACGGTTTCCTCTACCACTCCAACCGGAGCTGCAAGATGGTCTCCCAGGACATCCCGGAGTTGCGCCGGGCGGTGACCGAGCGCACCGGTATCCCGGGGGTGATACTGGAGGCCGATCACAACGATCCCCGCCTGTACACCATGGAGACCCTGGAGGCCCAGATAGAGAGCTTCCTTGAGCTGTTGTCCTCACGGCGAATTTAGCCCCATGCCATTTCGCTTGTCAGGGGTCGGCCGCTCACAGCACCTGCCACTTGACAGTCGTCCGTCGCAAGTCCCATAGGGCCATGCAGTGCCGGCTTCGAACCGTGCCCAACGGGGACGGCCTCTTTCCGCCGCAGAGGGGAAAGCCCAAGCCCGGCGGGCCTGATTGACACCGCTCGCCACTGCCCGTATATTGATGCAGGAAGATGATTCGGAGAATACGAACAAAGGAGATCCCCTAATGCTCACAGTGACGCCCAAGGCGAGCCAGAAGATCAGCGAGTTTCTCAAGGAAAGGCAGACCGATGCGGCCATTCGATTGTTCCTGGCCGAAGGGGGGTGATCGGGTCCGTCCCTCGGATTGGCTCTGGACGAGCCAAAGGCTGACGACCAGGTCTTCCATGACAAGGGCCTGACCTTCGTGATGGAGCGCTCTTTGGTGGAGCGCGCGGGGGACATCACCATAGATTACGTGGATCAGGGATGCATGCCGGGCTTTCATGTTCAGTCCAATCTTTCCCAGGTCTGTTCCTGCTGATCCGCTTCGCTGACCTCGATTCCGGCAGAGGGGGGCCGCCAGATCTCGGCCCTCCTCCCGCCGGCCGCCGCCGGCCCCCTGCCCGTCGTATCCGCGGGACATCGGGGAAACAAAAGGCCCCCGAGAAGGGCATGGCCGGGGCCCCACCTCGAGTCCTCCTGATCCATGCGGCCACGCCGTGAAGGTAATCCCTCCCTCGCGACGAGCTCGCCCGCACCTCCCTCCCACGTCAGGCACCTTCCCTGACAACCTGACGGAGAGTCAGAGAGTACCGTAGGGAGTCACTCCGGCCAAGGCCATGCTTCATTGCGAAATCATCATTCTTGACTTGGGAAAGGCGTCGTTCTAGATTGGCTGCGCGCCGCAGGCCGGGCCGCCTCACTAAGGGCATTGGCTCAACGATCCGTAAGTGAGCAAGGGGTGGCGGCGTTTCTCGGAGCGGCTTGGCGGAGGCGCTCTGATTTTCCAGGATTTGGACCCGGGAGAAGCCCTGTCGGCCGAAGCTGAGCTGAGGCCGACCGAGGGAGGGGGCAAGCATCCCCCGGAGGCCAGATCCCCCGGAAATCGGGCACGGACGAAACAGTCGGAACAGACCAAATAGAGGGAATAGACGAGACATACCAATGTCCCCACCCCGTGTGACCAATGGCAATGATCCGATGACAGAGGGCGATTTCATGCACGACGATATCACAGATGTCCCCGGCATCCGTGTGGGACACGCCCACGACCCCCAGGCCTTGACAGGGTGCACAGTGATCCTTTGCGACTCCGGCGCTGTGGCGGGAATGGACCTCCGGGGCACGGCCACCGGAACCCGGCAGACCGACTCCCTGGGTGTCCTGCATGCCGTGGAGAGGATCCACGCGGTCTTTCTCACAGGGGGAAGCGCCTTCGGCCTGGACGCGGCCGCCGGGGTCATGGGCTATCTGGAGGAACGAGGGATCGGCTTGAGCACCCCCTTCGCCCGGATCCCCATAGTTCCCACGGCGGTGATATTCGACCTTTCTCTGGGCGACCCTCGGGTTCGCCCTACACCGGAGATGGCCCGCCAGGCATGTCTCGCCGCCACCCATGGCCCTGTCCAACAGGGCAGCGTAGGGGCCGGCATGGGGGCTTCTGTGGGCAAGTACCACGGGATAGGCCGCGCCATGAAGGGGGGGCTCGGGAGCGCCGCTCTGAAGGGCGCCGGCGATGTCGTCGTCGGTGCCCTTGCCGTCGTCAATGCCTTCGGTGATGTGCTGGACCCCGGCACCGGGGAGCCCTTGGCCGGGCTGCGGGATGCCCCCCGAGGGAAAAGGCTTCGACGCACCTCCTCAGAGCTCCACAGAGGGATTCCCAGACAGATCGTCACGCTGGAGAACACCACGCTGGTGGTCGTGGCCACCAACGTCTCGCTTTCCAAACCTCAGGCCACAAAGGTCGCCCAGATGGCCCAGGTGGGCCTTGCCAGGACCATCTCTCCTGCCCACTCCCCCGCGGACGGAGACGTCATCTTCTGCCTCTCTGTGGGCGAAGTCGCAGGAGATCTCCACCACGTCGGTGCCCTTGCCGAGGAGGCCACCAGCCTGGCCATCGTCCGGGGTGTGAAATCGGCCGATGGCTTCGGCATCATCCCAGCGTGGAAGGACATCGCCCCCGCCCCAAGTGCGAGGTGAGAATAGATGGCCAGCATGGAGGCGGGTAGGGACCGGCATCTCCACACCCAGACCCGCACGCAGCAGCGGTACCTCTAGGTCGCGATACACCCGGCCCTCCGGCAGCGACCGCGGGCATGGCTGCACGTGGAGCCGGACCTGGACAGGAGACTCCCGTCTCGATAGAATGGATCGGTCATGACCGACATCACGCGTCCATACGAACAGGGGCACCTCTTGGTGGCGGCCCTGAGGCTCTTCCTGTTCAAGAACCGGCGCCCGCCTTCGGTACGCGAGCTGAGCGAGATGATCGATCTCTCGCCGGAGATGGGCCACTATTTCTGTAACCGTCTATCGCGTCTCGGAGTGCTTGAGATAGTGGAAGCCGCCTTTGAGGAGAGGGTCTACCTCAAGGACCACCTCAAACTCGAGGAGCTCCCGAGGGAAGAAAAGGCATCCACGATGGAGGCTGAGGTCCAAAAACACCTGGAGGAGATGCAGAGACATCAGGAGGAGATCCAGAGGATGCAGCTCTCGCATCAGGACAGGAAGAAAGACCTGTTCTCCGACCTGGAACGACAGCTGAAAGAGGGGCTCAAGAGGAGGAGAAACCCCCTGGACGATCTCTAGCACGTAGCACGGAAACTCTCGCATGGACGGCTCCAGCAACCCCTCGCCCCCCGATAGCGCGGGGCCGGAAAAAACCGGCGCGGTTGTGCGGCAGGACGCGAGGCGCAGTGCCCGAGCCTGTCTCGCGGCGGAAGCCTCTCAAAGAAGGGATGTCCTCCACAAGGACGCAACGGATGAGCCGAAGGATTCGCATCGCTTTTCTGGGGTGGGACGATTGGGCCAGGTGTCTGGTCGAGGACTGGGCGGCCCGCCGCCTCGACATAGAGGTGGTCGGGGTGGTGTGCGTGGAGCAGGGGGGAGGGGATCCGCCATCCGATCTGCCCTTCCCGAGCGTCCATGAGATCTCCTCCCTCAGGGAGCTGGGGTCGGTGTCCCATCTCCTTGACCTTCGCGAGACCGGGGCCTCGGAGCCTCCAGGCCTTCCCGACGGCACGATCTGGGTCCCGCCTGAAGTGACCGAGGTGATGAGGGGCCTGTGCATCCACAACCAGGAACTCCTCAGATACATGGGAGTGGTGGAGACCGCAAGGGACGCGGTGGTGACCATCGATGAGTCCCACCGCATCCTTTTCTTCAACAAGGCCGCCGAGGCCATGTTCGGCTTCAGGAAGGAGGAGGTCATCGGTCAGGACCTGAGCTTGATCATCCCACCGCCCCACAAAGAGCGTCACAGGGAGTACGTCCGGAGATACGTCGAGACGCGGCGCGGTCGCTTCATCGACCACACGGTGGATCTCAAGGCACAGAGGCGATCGGGGGAGGAGTTCCCCATAAGCATCTCCTTCTCGGTAGCCGAAGAAAGCGGCCATCTCCTCATGACGGCCATCATGCGAGACACCACTGAGATGAAGGCCCTGGAACAAAAGGTCATCCAGAACGAGAGGATGGCATCCGTGGGAGAGGCCCTCTCCTTCGTCACGCATGAGATCCGCAATCCGCTCATCATCATCGGCGGATTCTCCCGCAAGCTCCTCCGTTCCCAGTCCCTTCACGATGAGGACAGAAAACAGGTCGACGTCATCGTCAAGGAGGTCCATCGGCTCGAGGGGCTCCTCACAGAGATCCAGGACTTCGTCAAGCCCATGCGGCTCGAGAGGGAGACCATCCGGCTCGGGCCCTTCTTGGAGGAGCTGGTAGGCTCGTTCAGGGGGGCGGCGGCCTCGCCGGAGGTGGAGTTCTCCCTGGAACTCGTGGGCGACCCTGCGATATCGGCCGATGCGGACCGCCTGCGCCAGGTCATCATCAACCTCGTCAAGAACTCCCTGGAGGCCATCTCGGGAAGGGGCAGGGTGGTCACCAAGGCGTGGGAGAAAGACAAAACGGCCTATGTGCAGATCCTGGACACAGGGGAGGGGATCCCCGCGCAGCGGCTGGAGGAGATCTTCCGCCCCTTCTTCACCACCAAGAAGGGCGGCTCGGGTCTGGGGCTGCCGCTGTGTAGAAAGATAATAAGGGACCACGGCGGCGAGATCAGCATCACCAGCGAGCCGCGCAAGGGCACCACGGTCTTGATATCCCTGCCTGTAGCTGAGGCCCAGTAAGCGATCACGGGGTGGCGGCGTTCCTCGGAGCGGCATGGCTACCTGCCGCACCCCGCTTGGCGCAGGCAGGGCGAAGGCGCTTTGATTTTCCAGGATTTGGAGCCTGGGAAGCCCTCTTTGGCGAAACTGAGCTGAGGCCGACCGGGTCTTGTTCAGACCAAACGGACCGAATAAATAGACGGAACAGACCAATGCCCCTCGTGACCGATTGCGAGGCCCACTGGAGGCTGCCAGGTGCCAAGGACCGCCGCTCAGCCGCCGGCGATGGGAGGAAACACGCTCACCCTGTCTCCTTCCGCCAGAAGGTGATCCCGGCCGGCGTGGATCCCGTTGACGAGGATGATCTTGGGGTCACCCGGCGGGACCTTCAACTGGTCCAGGAGGTCGCCCACGGTACCCCCTTCCGGTAGGACCGCCGAGGCGCTTTCGGCCCCTGCCAGAGGCATGTAAGACCTGAGATGCCCGAACAGCCGGACCTCCACGCGAGGCATCACCCGCCCTCAGACGCCTCCCTCATCCTCGCCTCGACCCTATCGGTCCGAAACGATAGGGAGACGAAGGTGTTGAAAGAGAGCTCCGGGGGAAAAAGGGCCACCCTGTCCCCTTGGTGGAGCCTCGTGGCCAAGGTCCCCCCTCGCCCGTTGACCAGGATCAACCGGACGCGCCGCTGGGCCAGGAAGAGGGAGTCCAACAGTCCACCCACCGTGGAGCCCTCCGGCACCTCGACGCTCCTTTCCCTGGGGCCACCGCCGACCTCCTGCTTCAGGTCCCCTCCCAGAAGCAGTGTCACCTGCATCCCACCACCTTCCTTGAAGGGATCAGCGCTGCTCGCGGATCGCATCCAACGTCCGGGATCGGAGCCGCAAGGCCCCCCCAGGCCCCCTGCCCGCCTCCGACAAGCAGACGCTTCCCCCCCACAGAGGTCCTCCCCCTTGACAGAGCGACGCGATCCATCTCACATCAGGCCTCGGTAGAAGCCCCCGTCGATCTGTACGGTGGCGCCGGTGATGTAGCCGGCCCTTTCCGAGGCCAGAAAGACCACCAGATCGGCGAACTCCTCCGGGCTCCCCAGCCTCCGAAGGGGAATGGACGCCTCCCATTGGCGAAAGACCTCCTCCTGCCTCAGGCCTTTTCGCGCGGCTACGGTGCTGGCCAGTTCCCTCACTCGGTCCGTCAGGATGTAGCCGGGACAGACGTTGTTCACCGTGATCTTGTCCGGCGCCAGCTCGTCGGCCAGAGTCTTGGCAAAGCCGATTACAGCGGCCCGCACCGCGTTGGAGAGGATCAGGCCTTCCAGGGGCTGCTTCACCGCTACAGAGGTCATGTTGATCACCCGCCCCCATCCCACTTTGCGCATATGGGGCACGGCCTCCCTGGTGAGACATGCGGCGCTCATGAAATTGAGCCGGAAGGCGGCCTCCCACTGCTCCTCGCTCAACTCCAGAAAGGTCGCGGAAGGTGGCCCTCCAGCATTGTTCACCAGGATGTGAATGGCCCCGAAACGGGACGCGGCCTCCTGCACGAACCCCTTGGCCTGGACAGGGTCTGAGACATCAGCCCTGCAGGGAAGCACCTCTGCGCCGGTTTCGCCGGCTATGGCCGCCGCCGTCTCTTCCAAGGCCCTCCCGTCCCTGGCGCAGATGGCCACTTTGGCCCCCTCCATGGCCAGTCCCCTTGCCACCGCCATCCCCAGTCCCCTGCTCGCACCGGCCACCAGCGCCACCTTACCGCGTATCCCGAGATCCATCTTCCACCCCGCGACAAGAAAAAAGAGGGGACGCGCCCCCTCCTCGACGCCATCCCCAAACTTCCTTTATTTCAGCCGCTGGACCGCCCACTGGGGCTCGGATGCACGGCGCAGCCGGGCAGGCCATTGACCCCTTCAAAAGTTGTGGACCTTGTCCAGTTCCTCGGCAGGGACGTCGAACACCACGTTGTGAGGTGCCAGGGGCTCCCTCTGGAAGAACTCGGGGAGCCGATCGTCGGCAGAGGTGAATCCCGCCTCCTGATTGAACCGCCGCTCCGTCCTGAGGACGTTCCTGCCGTATTCCATGAGATCCTCCAGGCTCATCTTCCAGCCGTACTTCGCGTTGAGCATCTTAGGGATCGCCTCCATCCCGCTCGGGATATCCATCACAGCGAATGCCACAAAGACACAGAGCCCTGCGGAATCGATGGCGGCCGTGGCGATCTGGAGACTCCTCGAGAGATCCACCTGCCCTTCCGGTTTCAGGGGATCCACGAAACCTCCCACCTTCATGATGTTGGTGGCCACCGCATATCCCGCTGTGTGGTCCGCCCCCATGGGGCTCGTGGCATAGGTCACCCCTATGCCCTTTATGCCACGGGGGTCGTAAGCCGGCAACCCCTGGCGCTTCACCACCGGGACATGGGCCACCCCCAATGCCTGCCCTGTCACTGCTGCACCGCTTCCGAGTATCCGACCGATGGGGGTGCCCTTTCCCACCTCGTGGAGCAATTCGATGGCCCCGGCGGCATCCCCGAACGACTTGATCCCCGCGGACATGGCCACGGCTATGGCGCAACCCATCTCGATGGTGTCGAGCCCGTAGTCGTCGCACAGCCGGTCGATCTGAGCGATGGCATCGAGGTCGTCGATGCCGCAGTTGGCCCCGTTGGCCCATATCGTCTCGTACTCGAACCCCGAGGTCAGGTAGTTCTTCTGCTTGTCCAGGTAAACGTTGGAGCACTGGATGATGCATGTGGAGCATCCGGCATGCGTGGTGTTCCCCCCGCGCTCCTTTATGATGTCGTGCAGGGCCTCGCCGCTTATCTTCTGCGCCCCCTCGAAACGTCCCTCGGTGAAGTTCCTGGTGGGGAAGGCCCCGGCCTCGTTTATCACGTTTACCAGCACGTCGGTCCCATAGACCGCCAAGCCCCCACCCGGTTTGGTCACCGGATGCTCCCTGAGGGCGTCCCGGAAGACCGCCGCCGCCTTCTTGAATGCCTCCTGGTCGCTGTACTCCACCCCTGGGGCGTCTTTGTCATCCACCACGATGGCCTTCAGGCCCTTGGACCCCATGACAGCCCCCACACCCCCTCGACCTGCATGCCTGGAGGGCTTCCCCTGGGTGCTGGTCACGGCCACGGACGCCGCCGACAGCCTCATCTCCCCGGCAGGGCCGATGGAGACGATCCCGACCTTCTCCCCGTGCTTTCCCTGGAGACGGGCTGCGAGCTCGTAGTTCTTGAGGCCTGCGAGGTCATCTGCCGACACGAGCTTTCCTCCTTCCTTGGTGACAAGGAGGTAGTACCACTTGCCCGCTGGGGCCTGCCCTTCCACCACGATCCCGGCGATGCCCAGCCTGCCGAGCTTCACGGCCGCATTTCCTCCGACGTTGCTCTCCTTGATCCCACCGGTCAAGGGGCTCTTGGCACCGACGGAGAGCCGGCCCGAGTTGGCGCACGTGGTGCCGGCCAGGAGCCCCGGGGCCACCACCAGCTTGTTGCTGGGACCGAGGGGGTGGCAAAGCGGCGGGACCTCCCTGGCCACGATGGTGGAAGTCAGGGCGCGACCCCCGAGTTGGGCGTAGTCCCCTGGAAGATCCTGTATGCTCACCGTTGCCTTCGCCATATCCACGCGCATCAGTCTTCTCATGGCCCTTCCCTCCTTGTTCAAGGTAGAAGAAAGAGAAAAACTGCCACTCCCGAGCTCCAAGTGATTACGGTCCCCCGGGAAGATCCCCCCCAAGCATAAAGACTCGTAGTCCCGGGTGTCAAGAAGATTGTGGCAGGAAGGGAAATGGCGCGAAAATCATGTCTCGAACTATATGCGCAAACAAGGCAAGCGTGTGAAAAAAAGGGCCTCGGCCTGAAGCGCAATGCGATACTGACAGGACTTTTTGCGCCCGCATGTAAGTGATCACAGGGTGGCGGCGTTTCTCGGAGCGGCTTGGCGGAGGCGCTTCGATTTTCCAGGATTTGGACCTGGGGGAAGCCCTCTCGGCCGAAGCGAAGCG
>Ga0068707_1001400_pt1 | contig 16790 bp, 8 predicted proteins | sample YNPNPMetaG_FD_66600 | JGI IMG/M metagenome (GOLD analysis project Ga0068707, IMG submission 66600) | Anoxygenic and chlorotrophic microbial mat microbial communities from Yellowstone National Park, USA - YNP NP MetaG | ecosystem: Environmental > Aquatic > Thermal springs > Hot (42-90C) >...
CTGTTCGTCATCGGTCTCCTGCTGGTCCGATTCAAAGACAAAGCCGCGGAAATCCACTTCATCCTCCGCCCTTTCCCCCTCTCCTGCTCTCCCGCTCTCCTGCTCTCTCGCTCTTCTACTCTCCAGCGCTGCCAGCGCCGCGGCCGGGCTGGACATGACACAACGCAGCAACGCCAGCGCGCCCCAGTAGCGCACCCGCCGCTGACGTTCCTGTAAATTCTGTCCGGTGCGCACGATTTCGGCGCAGAAGGCATAGGTTTTCTCGAACAGGTCGCGGTAAGCGGGCGAGAGGCGATAGGTGCGGTCGTCAGGGGAACGGGTCGGGAAGCAGGACGCGCTCTCCCAGCCGCTTTCGATGTCCTGACGGGTACGCTGCACGAAATGCCGCGCCAGGTCGCGCAGACGATCCTCGCTCAGGGCGTGCAATTCCCATTCAGCGAAGCGCGAGTCGAGCAAACCGAGCAGGGATTGGAAGGCCGATTCGACCCCGCTGTGCGGCGTTGCGGTGAGCAGAATCAAATGGCGTTTTGATTCCTCGGCCACCTTACGTAGAAATTCATGGCGCTGCTGTTGGCTTTGGTTCTTCGCCATCGCCGCGCCGTGCGCTTCGTCCACGATGATCAATTCCGGGGCATGGAGCAAAAAGGCGTGGCGGTTGTGTTCGCTCTTGATGAAGTCAATGCTGATGACCTGGACGGGATAATGCTCATAAATCGTGCGGCCGGGCGGCACAGCGCGTTCCAGGCTGCGCACGGTGCCGGAGCGGATGACGACCGCATCGTGAAAATTGAATTTCTCGCGCAGTTCCTGCTGCCACTGGTCGCACAGATAGGGTGGGCAAAGCACTGCCAGGCGCCGGATTTCACCGCGCTCCCACAACTCACGGGCGATGAGCAGCGCCTCGATGGTCTTGCCCACGCCCACATCATCGGCGATGAGCAGCCGCACCGGGTCGAGGCGCAGCGCCATGAGCAGCGGCACGAACTGATAGGTGCGCGGGCGGATGGAGATTTTGCCCAGCGAACGCAACGGTGCAGCACTCTCGCGCAGCGTCAGCCGGGCGGCATCCCACAGCAGGTGCGCGCTGGAGGCGTCAGCTACGTCGTCAGGGCTGGGAAGAGGAAACGTCGCCGGCTGGGGACGCTCTTCGGGCAGGGTGTAAGCCAGCTTTTGGGTTAACCCCTGGTGCAGTACGACAATTTCATCTATGTCTCCGGTCAGGGGACGGAGCCGGTATTCATTGGCGTTTTCGGGGGGTAACAGGACCCAGTAGCGCTCGCGGACTTTGACGATTGAGCCGACGTTCATGTGCTGACCTCTCGATGTGAGTATCAGGAAACGATTATAATCAAGTTTCGGACAGCGTCAAAAAAAACCGGGGCGGAACGTGCGCTCCGCCCCGGCTCCCTCTTTTGGCCTTACGCCGGCCAGATTTTGCGTCCGCCGCCGGGCGAGACGATTTCGGCGATGCGCTGCAGCTCCTCCTCGGTGAGGGGGGGAATCAGGCCCGCGTACAGGTTCGTCTCCATCTGTTTGACGTTCTTGATGCCAGGGATGACGGTCGAAACGGCCGGATGCGCCAGGACGAACTGCAGGGCCAGTTGCGCCAGGCTGCGGCCCTGCGCCAGCGGACGCAGGCGCTCGACTTTGTCCAGGTCGTCCAGGAAGATGGCGTATTCATCGGGGTTTTCATGCCAGCGACGGCGGAAATCCCCTTCCGGGAAACGGGTTTCGGGCGTGAATTTGCCCGCCAGGATGCCCATGGCCAGGGCGCCGCGCACGATGACGCCGATGTCGTTGGCCTGACAGTAGGGCAGGATGTCCTGCTCTGGCGTGCGGTTGAGGATGCTGTAGTCAATCTGCAGGGTGGCGCAGTGGCCATCGGCGTTGAAGGCCTTGAGGTACGCGAAGTCGCTGGTGCTCACGCCGTAGGCCCGCACCTTGCCATCCCGCTGCAGGCGCTGGAAGCCCTCCAGGAAAATCTCCATGGTGGGATCGCGGAAGTTGATGTGGCTCTGGATCACGTCAATGTAATCCGTCGCCAGACGGCGCAGGTTGCTTTCCACGCCGGCGATGAGCTTTTCCACCGTGGTGTAGGCGCTCTGTCCGCGTTCGCCATCGAAGCCGATCCAGCCGATCTTGGTCGCCACGATGAAGCGCTCGCGCCGTCCGCGCATGGCCTGACCGAGCAGCTCCTCGCTGTGACCGTTGCCGTAGACATCCGCCGTGTCGAAGAAGTTCACGCCCGCATCCAGGGCGTAGTCAATGGCATCGAGCACCTCCCGGTCGTCCGTCGGACCCCAGGCGTCGCCGCCCGCGGCCCACAGGCCCATGCCGATTTCGCTCACTTTCATGCCACTTTTGCCCAGTTGACGATATTTGAGTTGGTTTTCCATAGGTTTTCCTCCTTAGAGAGTTAAAGGGTGATTATCTCATCGCCGTGAGGCGGAGAGTGCAGAATTTTTTCATCAGACGTAATTACCTACCCTGGTTCTGGTTGACGGGGCAAACCGTCCACGAATGCTTCACGAATGCACGAATAGCGTCATCATGCGAATATTCGTGGGTTATTCGTGGTCAGCTTCCGCACCTGACGATCAACGCAACAGGGAACGGTAGGTAGTTCCCATCAGACCTTTTTTGCGTGGCGGCAGCAGCCCTACACCGCCGCCACTACCGGGAGAATAGTAGGACAGGCATTCCGTAGGGCAGGCATCCCCGTGCCTGCCCGATCCATCCCCATGTCTGCCCGGCCCTCTTAATCTCACCGCTGAGGTGCGGAACGCACAGGCCCTTTTCGTTTAAGGCTGCAGGCTGGCCTTAGCGCAATTGCGCACGTTGGCGCTCTTGTCGTAAGTGTAGCCCACCCGGATGACGTTGGTCACGCAGAAGGTGAGGTCGCCGCGTTTGGCGGTGGCTTCTGAACGCAGGGTGAGCTGCCCGTTGGCGTCGGTGAGGCCTTCGGTTTCGCCGCGCGGAGCGATGCCCGCCCAGCCGCCGACCACCTGCGCTTCGGGCACAGGCTTACCGGCGGCATCCACAATGGTGAGGGTGGCCACCGCCTGCCAGGTCCCGTCGTCGTGCGTTTCGGCCTGCGCCGTGATCTCCCCGACGTGCAGCACGCCGCGCTCGGTCGCCCCGGCGCCTACCTGATCCGGACGCTGATAGACGCGCACATAGTCCACCTTGAGCTGCTGCGGGAAGACCGTGCTTTCGTTCGGCGAGCCAGGCCAGTTGCCGCCGACCGCCAGATTGAGCAGGATGAAGAAGGGATGGTCATAGACCCAGGTGCCGGGCACGCTCTGCGGGGTGACGTGGAAGAACTCCACATCGTCCACATACCAGCGGATCTCCTCCGGCTCCCACTCGATGGCGTAGACGTGGAAGGTGCTCGAAGCATCCGGGACGCTGGTGCGCGTCCCCACGCCGCTGCTGCCGGAATAGCCCGGACCGTGCACCGTGCCGTAGACGTGCGTGGGATCCTTGCCCACGAATTCCATGATGTCAATTTCGCCGCAGGTTGGCCAGCCTGCCTGGTCAATATCCGTGCCCAGCATCCAGAAAGCGGGCCACATGCCAGGGCCGGCAGGGAGCTGCATCCGCGCCTCGATGCGGCCGTAGGTCCAGGCCAGCTTACCCTGCGTCTTGATGCGGCCGGAAGTGTAGTCCCGGCGCACGAACTTTTCGGCGCGCGCCTCGATAATCAGCAGGCCGTTTTCCAACCGCACGTTTTCCGGGCGGTCGGTGTAGGCCTCCAGCTCATTGTTCCCCCAGCCGTTCCCGCCGATGTCGTAGGACCAGTCCTCGGTGTTGAGCGTCTCCCCATCGAACTCGTCGTGCCAGACCAGGGTCCAGCCCTCCCGCTCCCATTCCGGGGTGGGAGTGGGGGTAGGGGGCGGCGTCGGGGTGGGCGTAGGCGCGGGCGTCCCGGCCTGACAGGCGGAAAAGAGCAGCGTGAGTACCAACAGTACGGGTAACAGATAGCGTTTCATATCACTCCTCTTGGAAAAGGTAAGTTTGAATGGCGTGAGACGGGATTTGGGCCGCGTAATGGCGGTCCTGCACACTCAGGGTAAAGCGCTGCCCCCGCTCGCCGCGATTGAGCACAATCAGCGCTAGGCGGCCATCTGGATTGCGGAAGGCACTGGCCTCCAGCGCGTCGGTGCGGACCGCGCAGCCGATGCGGCGGGCGCCGGGCCGCACAAAGCGGCTGAAGTGGCCCAGGTAGTAGTAGGAACTCTGATAGTAGAGCTGGCCGGTGCGGGTATCCGCGATGATGGGGGCGCTGCAGTAATTGCCCACGTGATTCGGCCCGCCCCGCTCATCGAGCAGGAGATTCCAATCCATCCAGCCCTCCGTCCAGGCGTTGAGGTCGTTGATCATGGCGTGCGCGTAGCGCTCCCCCAGGCTCCATTCGCCCAGGTGCGGGCCGCCTTCCTGACAGCCCTCGGTGAAGATGAGATGCTTATCGGGATAGGCGTCGTGGACGCGCTGCACGTTATCGAAGCGTTGGGGCGTTTCGTACCAGTGGAAGGCCGCGCCCCAGACGTACTGCGCCGCGGCGGGATCGTCGTAGACGATGCGGGCGCGGTCGTAAAGCCGGTCGCGGTTGTGATCCCAGATGAGCAAACGGATGGCGCTCAGCCCGTGCTGATGCAGCGCTGGCCCCAGGTAGTCGCGCACGAAGTCGCGCTCTTCCTCGCCGGTGTAGAGGCAGGAATCCCAGGTTTGCTTCGCTTCCGGCTCGTTCTGGACAGTGATCCCCCAGATGGGCACGCCCTCAGCGGCGTAAGCCTGGATATAGCGGCAATAATAGGCCGCCCAGGCGGCGCGGTACTCCGGCTTGAGCCTGCCACCGTGGTTCATCTCGCCGTTGGTCTTCATCCAGGCCGGCGGACTCCAGGGCGAGGCGATGAGCTTGAGCGGGCCGCCGGCCACCGCGCAGGCGGCCTTGATGAAGGGCAGCAGGGCCTGCTGATCGCGGGCGATGGAAAAATGCCGCAGCTCCACATCGCCGGGGACCTCGTCGTAAGCGTAGTTGCCCAGCGCAAAATCGCAACTGTTGATGTGCGTCCGGCAGAGGGTGTAGCCGTGTCCCTGCAATGGGTCAAAGTAAGCGCGGAGCACTTCGGCCTGGACTTCGGGGGGCAGCTTGAAAAAGGTGACCGCCGCGGCCTCGGTAAAAGCGCCGCCGAAGCCGATGATTTCCTGATATTCGGTTTCGGGGTCCAGCGCGATCGCCGGCCCGTCCGGAGCGGGGTGCGTGGCGGGCGGAAGCGTCTGCGCGCTCAGGCGCGCGTCACTGTCTTTGCTGGTGCTGTAGAGCTCGAGCATGGCGTTTTGCCTCCTGGATTCATAAGCTTAAGGTGTCGTCAGACCGTAGCCGAAGGGGAAGAGCGGCTCCCCCTTTCCCTGACCGCGCGGAATCTGCTCCATGCTGGCGGGCCAGGTGAAAGGCAGTTTGCCGCGGAAAGGCGCATCGCCGAAGAGGCCATCGGCCACGCCCTGGCCTTCGCTGCCGGGCAGCCAGGCCACGACGACGGCGTCCGCCAGGTCCAGTACCTCACCCAGGATAAGCGGCCGACCGGTGATGAGGAGCACGATGAGTTTATCGCTGGTTTTGCGCATCCGCTGGATCAACTGCAGGTCGGCGGGGTCCAGGCTCAGGTCTTCCGCATCGCCCACGCCTTCGGCGTAGGGGCGTTCCCCGACCACCGCGATGCCCACCTCGGCGTTCGTCTCGAACTTGCCAAAGCGGTTGAAGCGCACGGCCGTGCCGCTGCTCACCGTGGCCTGAATGCCTTCCAGGAGCGTGGTGCCGGGCGTGCTATCGCCAACCTGGCCCTGCCAGCTTATGGTCCAGCCGCCGCACTGTAGCCCGATGTTATCTGCGGCTGCGCCGCCCACGTGAATCGCGCTCACGCTTTTGCTCAAGGGCAGGACGGCGGCCTCGTTTTTCAGCAGGACCAGGGATTCGGCCACCGCCTCCCGTGCCAGGGCGCGATGCTCGTCCGCGCCGACCAGCGGCAGCAGCTCCGGGGCGCCCATGGGATGCTCGAACAGGCCGAGCTTGAACTTCACCCGCAGGATGCGCCGGACCGCGTCGTCAATGCGCGCTTGCGGCACCAGGCCCTCCTCCACCGCCTGGGTCAGGGTGGTGATGAAGCGCTGGTAGTTATAGGGGACCATGATCATATCCAGCCCGGCGTTGATGGCTGTAGCCACGGCGGTCTTGTAATCCGGGTCAATCTGATCTACCGCGCCCCAGTCGGAAACCAGAAAGCCGGTAAAGCCCAGCTCGCCCTTGAGCACGTCGGTGAGCAGGTAGCGTTGCGCGTGCATCTTCATCCCGCCCCAACTGGAGTAGGAGACCATGATGCTCTGCGCGCCGGCGGCGATGGCGGCCTGATAGGGGGGCAGATGAACGGCGCGCAGGGTGGCCTCATCCACCTCCGTTACGCCCTGATCGAGTTTGTAGTTTTCGGTCGTCGAGCTGCCCCAGGCCGTCCCGCCGTCGCCGACGAAGTGCTTGGGTGTAGCCAGGACCGTGCGCGGGTCGGCCAGGTCCGCACCCTGCAGGCCGGTGAGGTAAGCGGCGGCCAGCTCGCTCACCAGGGCCGTATCCTCACTGTAAGCCTCGTAGGTGCGCCCCCAACGGATGTCCTGCGGGACGGCTACGACCGGCGCGAAGTCCCAATCCACGCTGGTAGCGGCCACTTCCAGCGCCGTCACCTCGCCGATGCGCCGCACCAGGTCGGGGTTGCGCGTGGCGCCCAGGCCGATGGCGTGCGGGAAAATCGTGGCGCCCTTGACGTTGTTGTGGCCGTGCACCGCATCCACCCCGTAGATGAGCGGAATGCCCAGGCGCGTCTCCAGGGCGGCTGCCTTATAAGCCTGGACCATCTCGGCCCAGGCTGCGGGCGTGTTGGGCGTGGGCGAGCCGCCTCCCCCGCTCAACACGCTGCCGATGGCGTAGTCGCGGACGGCTTCCGGCGTGATGCTGTTCTTTTCCACCTGCGTCATCTGGCCGATTTTTTCCGCCAGGGTCATGCGCGCCAGCAGGTCCTCGACCCGCGCCTCAAGCGGCTGTGTGGCATCCAGGTAGAGCGGTGCGCTTTCCGCCGTCGCCGGGCTGGTGGCCGTCGCCGACGGGGTAGGGGCGGGGGTCGGCTGGCAGGCCGAAAGCAGCAGCAGACCGATCAGGGAGAGGGAGAGCAGAGATTTCAGGTTCATGGATGTCCTCACTTTGCTGTTTGGGATGTATGCCATAGCTGATGGGTCAGCAGCACCAGCTCCGCCCGCTGCGCGGCATCCAGGGGGCAGCGGGGCGAGTTGCCGTCGTGCGTGTCGCAGTTTTCCACGATGAGCACGGTCGCGTCCTCGCTCAGGGTATGGGTGTGCCAGACCCCGCGTTTAACCGTGTAGAGCTTGAAGGGTTCCATATCTACCGCGTGAATGCTTTCCACGCGCGTGTCGCCCGTCCCCAGGAACAGGATACAGCGTCCGGCGAGCAGGACGAACACCTCGTCGGTCTCATCGTGACGCTGCATGGTGTCCAGGCGCTCTGGCCGGAGTTCATCTATGGCCCGGAGCACGGCTACCCGCCACGAGGCGTAGTCAACCAGAGGACGGTAGCCTTCGCCGGTGTAACTCTGAATGTCTATCAGCCCCTCTGGCAGAGGGGCTGTGGGTCGGGAAACGGAGGCAAAAGCACGGCTCATGGTGTTCTCCTTAACGTGCGCGAAAATCAGCCGGCGGCTTGAGCGTCACCTCGATCTGAACCGGCCGGTCGGCTGGCTGAGCCTCCAGGAGGGCGCGGGCCAGCAGCACCTCGGCGCCGGGCGTGACGGCCAGGGTCACGCCGTTGAGCCTGACCGCAGCGATGCCGTACTCCCCGTAGTCCAGGTGTTCCGGATTGACGTAGGTGATCTCCAGGTCCCGTTGGGCGAAGAGCGTGCGGACGCGGGCGTAGCCGTCAGCGTCGAACTGCTCCTTGACCAGGGCCGGGCGCAGGCGCAGGTCGCCCCAGAGCCCCTGCACGCCGTAGGCTTCCGCCAGCAGGGTGAGGAGGTACCAGCTCGCCGAACCGGTCAGATAGGGATAGACACCCCGTCCGCGTGGGGTCACATACTCCGGCAGACCGGGGTACATACGGCTGACGGGGACATTCTGCACATGCTGATAGATGCCGTAAAGCACGCGGAAGCCTTCGCGCACCAGGCCACGGCGGTAGAGCGCGTTGGCGTACATCACCGCCATATGGGTGAACATGGCGCCGTTTTCCTTGTGGCCAAAAGCAAAGCCGAAGCAGCGCCCCAGGTTCATCAGCACCTCGCCGAAATCGGTGTTCAGGCGCGGTCCGCCGACGCGCTCATCGTAGAGGTAGCGGTTGACGGCCTGCACGATCTTCGGCACCTGCTCGTCTGTCGCCACCCCCGTCATCAGGGTGAAGACCTGTCCGGTCAGCGTCATGCGCACGCCCAGGGGGTGGTCCCCCTCGACCCGTTGCCCGTCGTTGTCGTAATAGCCGTTGTACCAGCTATATCCGGCGGTGTTGGTCAGCCACTCCTGTCGGCGCAAATGGTTCATCATCCAGTCCGCCTTGGCCTCCAGGTCTTTGGCCAGAACGCTCAGGGGGATGGATTTACGGGCCCCGGAGATTGTCCCTTGCACGCTATCGAAATAGGCGCGCAGGCGGGCCTGCTTGTCGGCGGCGCGGTCGTAGTTCACCGGCGCGCTGATGGTATCCAGCAAGGGCAGCACTTCCAGGGCCAGCGGGGTCTCCTGAACCCCCATCTGCTCCAGCCGGCGCACCAGGCGGGCCAGCGTGCGCAGATTGCCGGCGTAGAGCGCGGTAAAAGCCACGCTCTCCCCGCGTTGCGCTGCCATATCCAGCCCGTCGTTCCAGTCCGCCCCTTCCAGACGGATGATGTTGTGCTCGCCAACGTTGAAGAAAGCCGTGAGATGCTGGATCAGCAGGTGCTCCAGCAGCGTCCCGCGGTACACCTCCTCGGTGCGCGTGCGCTGTTGCGTCCCCTGCGCGGGCTGCCAGGCCGGGTCCACCCGCTGGGCGCGATGGGTGAAGGCGTCTTTGAAGTAGACCTGCTCCTCCAGCAGAAAGGCCAGGTCGCCGGTGTAGTGAATGTACAGCTCGGTGGTGAGCAGGGGCCAGGCGCCGTGATCCATCCACACGCGCGGAATATTGTTGCGGTCGGCTTTGAATTCGCCGGGCTTGTGGCCGATGATGGTGGCATTGCTGCCATCCAGACGCACGCCGGCGAAATTGTGCCACAGGGCGGTGCGCACCGTCTCCGGTTCCGTGAGCAGCAGGGCCAGTTGATCCTGCCACAAATCGCGCCAGCCCCGGCCGCCCCGCCCGTAATCGTGGTAGGGGAGGAAGGAATTACCGCACAGCCGGCGCAGGACGGGTTGGATACCGACCCAGCGCAGCCAGGCGTCGAAACGCGGCGCGCCGGTCTGGAAGGTAAGTTTCTCCGCTTTGCCCCGCCAACAGGCTTGCGTCTCCTGCAGCAGGCTTTCCAGGATTGCTGGATCGCCGTAACGGCGGATCAGGGCTTCGGGGACCAGGGCCTCGCCCAGGGCCAGGATCAGGATGTAGCGCTGACTCGCTCCCGGCGCCAGGGTAACCTCGCGGAAGCGCAGGCCGCCCAGCGCCTCATAACCGTCGAGCGCATGGACGGCGGGCACCCCGTCCAGCGGTTCGGTGAGCGCCTGCGGCCAATCCAGGCTGCCGCCTTCGCCGATGAAGTCCTCGACGCAGGGGTAGAAGGCGACCGGCGCCGTGCCGTCGGCTTCCACCCCCAGCACGGCGTAGCTGACCGTGTTGCGCTGATGCCCGCGCTCGTCAAAGGAGAGGGTGGGTTTGACCACCACACCGTAAGTCTGCGTGCGGATGCGGTGCAGCAGGGAAGTGACGTGCCGGTGGTCACGCAGGTTGTCGGCAGAGCGGCTGTAGATGGGGATGGCGGCCACCGGGCGGAAGGTGAGCGGCGTGTCGCGCAGGTTGGTCAGGGTCACCTGCAGGATTTCCACCGTGTCCTCCGTCGCCGGCACGAAGCTCAACAGCTCGGCCTGCACCCCCAGGGCCGGGGCACGACGGCGGACGCGCTGCCACAACAGGCCCGCTTCCAGCGTGACCATCTCGGCCCCGGCCGGGGCGCAGCGTTGGGCTGCGCTGTTCCCCGTCGCCGACCAGAGCTCGCCTTCGGCGGTGCGGATCCAGAAGTTGCGGGCCGCCCGCGAAAGGTGCAAATCCTCCACCGAAACCGGCAGCAGCAGGAAGGTATTCTGCCCGGTTTTCGCGTCCCCGTGCAGGGTGGGGGTGACGACCGAAATCATACCCGCCTCGTTGACCAGCGGGAAGTACAGGTAACTGATCTGCTCTGGCGCCTCCATGCGGAAGTCGCCTTCAGGGGTGATGAATTGCCAGTCACTCATTGTCATCGTTTAACCTCTTTGGTGTTGGGATTAAAAGAACGCTTCGATGCGGGGCACTTTGCCCGCCCGGACCTGTTCCGCGTAAGGCGCCGGGATCACCGCCCCCTCGATCTCCACCCTCTTGCCATTCATGGAAAGGACGTAACGGCGGATCGTCATCTCCGGGGCGAAGGTGTCCTGCCGCTGCGGGTTGTGGTAGGTTACCTCGCAGGTGCCGAGGAACTTGAAGCGCACGGTGCCATCCGGGCGGAACAGGGAGGCCGGCAGGGCCGGCTTGAGGGCCAGACAGAGCTGCCCATCGCGCAGGAAGAAAGGCCGCGGCCCGATGAACATCAGGGTCCACAGGCTCAGGAACTCCGCCGTGGCGCCGCTCAGACGGGCCACAAACCCGTTGCCGTGGAGCTGCTCATCAGGATGGGCACTGCTCACGATGAAGGAGGAGTTTTCCAGCGGACTGCGCCCGTAGATGGCCGGATCGAAGAAACACACCATGGTGCGGGGCAGATCGGCGTAGAAAGCATCGTAGAGGCCGGCGCGCAGCAGCTCCAACAGGTACTTGTACTCCATGTGCAGCCAGATGGATTCGTTCTCCAGCCAGCCCGGCGTGAAGGCCCGGCAGCGCCCCAGCTCATGGGATTCAGCGTCGAGCGGGGCGTTGACCTTGTACATGCCCAGCTTCTGATCATACAGGGCGCTGGCGCGCACCCGCTCATAGATGGCGCGGGCTTTTTCCCGGTTTTCGGCCAGTTTAATGGCGTGAACCGGGCCTTCCAGGAAGAGCGGGAGCAGGTGTGGGCTGAACCCCTGCGGGCGGACGTAGGGGCGCCCCTGCGCGTCGCTGTCCTCCAGGAGCGTGTAATCGGTGACCGTGTAGGCGATGTATGTCGGGGGGACGCCGCTGTTGAGGGCGACGGCCTTTTCCAGCCCGGTTTGTACCTTGGCGCGGAAGTCGCGCAGGATGGAGGTCAGCTCACGCGTCGTCAGCGTCCGCAGTTCGCCGCTGAAGCCGTAGAGGGTGCGGGCGCGATAAGCCTCTCGCGCGCTGTTGACCGCGTCCCAATAGGCGAAGGCGTTGCCGGCACGGGGGCTTTGGAGCAGCGTGTAGACTTCGTTGAGCAGGTCCGCCAGCTCCACCGGCAGGGAGAGGCGCCCCGGAGCCTGTTCCAACCTGGTGCTCAGCAGGGTCAACAGGCGTAGCAGCTCGTAACTCTCGTTGAGCGAGGACCCCATCAGGCCCGGCAGGCCGTTCAGCGCATCGTACCAGCCGGGGCGTCCGGCTTCCATCTCAATCCCCATCCCCAGCGGGTCCAGGGTGGTGAACTTGAGCAGGGCCAATCCCAGGAGCTTGACAAAGACCTTGACTTTGAGGTGCGCCCCGGCCTGGAGCGGTGCGGCGGGCTTATCGTACAGGGCATGGTACCGGCGCACGCCCTGCGGGGTAAGCACGAATTGCTTATCCCGCGGTAGGACGGCTTTGGGACTGTAAAAGTAGCCGACTTCCTGTTGGAAAAACAGTTCCTGTTCGCGCTCCGGGTAGAGGCTGAGATAGGTGTCAATCAGGTCAAGCAGATAGAACCAGTGATCAATCCAGTAGCCTTCGCCGAAGGTGGCCTGGAAGCGCGCCTCGGCTCTGGCCAGCACCCGGTTGACCAGCTCCTCCGGCGCGACCAACAGGCCCAGCTCCTGCTCAAGGATCAGGCGCAGCAGGCCGCCGGGCGTGAAGGGCTTGCTTAGCGCTGCGGCCAGGGGCTGCGGATGGCGCACCATGTTGAGCATCTCGGCATGATATTCCGGGGCCAGGGTAAACTGCTGTCCCTGAATCACCAGCGGATTGTAGCCGTCGGTCTGAATCAGGTTCAGGAAGCTGAGCACGTTGAAATCGGCCACGCGCGGCTCGAAAAAGACATCATTGCGGCGGTTCTGGGCCACATCCCGGAAGTTGCCGTTGCCCTGTGAAAGCATCTCCGGGGCCAGGTAGAAGGCGTTGTAGTCCCGTTCCATATCCCCATGCTTGCGGGAGTAGATGTGATAGACATGGGGCTTTTCCGCCGCGCCCAGGAGCAGCGGCCAGCCACCGCGCAGGACGTTATCCAGGAAAGTCTGGCGGCAGTAGGCGTCAAAGCGCGGATCGGCGGTTTGAGTGGCTATCACCTCGGTCAATTCCTGCGCCAGACTGCGCGCGCGGGCCTGCTGGTTCTGGAAGTAAGCCGGTGAGCTGAGGCGGGGGATCAGCCCGTCCAGTTGGGCCTCGTTGCCCAGGTGTCCGATGAGGGCGTACAGGGTGAAGCTGGCCCCCGGTTCCAGCGTCAAGGCGCGCCCGAAGAAGCCGCAAGGCGTCTTGCCGGTCGTGATTTGCCGGCTGGCCTGCAAGGCGCTCAGCGGTTGGCGGCGGAATCCCTGCGGCGTGTGGAGGGAGGTGTCTTCCGCGAAGACGACATCCGGGTCCACCAGGGGCGGGAACAGGCAGGTGCCCTCGTCGGTAGCGCAGAAGGCCAGGTAGAAGTGGCCAGCGCGGATCGCGGTGACCTCGGCGGTGTCGCCGGCGCTGCTCTGGAAGCGATAGAAGGGCACGCCGCGCAGCCCTTCGGGCGTGACGGTGAGGTGCTGCACGCTCTTCCAGGCCTCCAGGGTGCGCCCCATCAGTTGCAGTCCGCGTTCATCCACCCCGTACGGTTGCACCCAGGGCAGACCATCGAGGACTTCCAGCTCCAGCGGCGTTGCGTTGAGGTTGGTGAGCGTGACCCGGCGCGCCAGCCCGGCGAAAGGCTCATCGCTCAGGGTGAAGTAGGTGACGCTGGTCTGCAGACCATGGGAGGCGTGGATGGCTTGCAGCTCCAGCTCGTTCATGCGGATGACCATACGCGTGCGATCGGCTTCCCAGGGGGCAAAGGGCTGATACAGCTCCCCGCTTTTGACCAGCTTGACGAAGGTACGAAAACCGGTATACGGCGTGAGCTGATAGGCCTTATTCGCTGGTTCAAATTCTACGATCGGATTTTCGCGGTTGGCAATGCCAAAACTGGTGATGGCCTGGCCGCGGTTGGTGTAAAACACCCACAGCGGGATGCCGTAAGGCCCGGCTATGCCCGGCAAGAAGCTGGCAAAGGGCCGCTGATGGGCGAAATCTTCCATCACAAAGCTCTGTTGTGTTTCGTCGTAAAAGCTTCCCATAATCTTTTCCTTTTCGTTGCAATGATTCATGAAAGAAAAAAGTGCTTCAACCTCGGAGCGTCCAGAGTTCACCGGGACTCTTCATGTCCTGTGGACGCTCTGGGGGGCTCATGGCATAGCCTCACCAGCGCCTAATTCCCCAACATCACGTCCAGCCGCTGCGCCAGCGCTTCCAGATGGCGCAGTAACACCTCTTCCAGTGCCTCATCCTTCAGGTCGGGCAGCTTCAGCACCTCTTGCCAGATCTGGCCCAGCGTCTGGCTCAGGCGCTCTTCGATTAGGGCCCAAAAATGGAAGTTGGGGAAAGCCCGGCCGTTTTGCAGGACCTGACCGAGGTACAGGCTGAACTCGCGATTGGGAATATTGACGATGTCCAGCACCGAAAGCCGGGAGGGCAACAGGCCCTGGAACCCATGGCGGCGCTGGCTTTCCATGTTGGTGAGATAAGCGGCCAGATTCAAGGCCTGACGCAGGTGTCGGGTATGCTCCCAGATCATCAGATGGGACCCGCCGATGAAGGCCGGGCCGGGCGGGGAGGTTACCCCGACGTGCGTGAGCAGCTCCGGGTCCATGTTCATGATCCAGGGACCGCTGATGGTGACCGCCGCCTTCCCCTGCATGAACAGGGCGTCGGATTGGACATCGCTAATACCAGCGGAATACTCTTTGGGCAGATAGCGAGCGGTGCGGAAGAAATCCTTGAATGCCGCCAGGGCCGGCGCGGAGGTGAAGAGAATGCGTTTCCCATCGGGATTGAGAAAATCGGCCTGGTAGGCCCAGAGCCAGGAGGCCACGGTGTGCAGGGTGCGCCAGGAAAATTCGGTGGGTATGACCCAGGGTATGGCGACCCCACCGGTCTGCAGGCGCGCCAGGGTTTCCTCCAGCGCAGCGGGGGTGGCGAATGCGCCACGCTCATCAATCCCCAGGCGCTTGAGAAGGTCGCGACGGTAGAAGAGAATGCGCGCATCAATCAGCCAGGGAATGCCCCAGACGGTCCCGTCGTGGAAGACCTGCGTGCTCTCCCAGGCTGCGGGCACAAAATCCTTGATCGGTTCAAACTGGCGTATTTCCAGGGGGCTTAAGGCATGGATCGCCTTCATCTCCACAAAGTCGCGTAACCAGGTGCTGGCGACCTGCGAAATATCCGGCCCTTGATTGTAGATCGCGGTCCGGTTGAGCGCCTGTCGGACAGTGTCCCAGGTGTAATCCTCGATGGTCACGCGGACACGTTCGCGTTGGGCAAAACTTTCCACCAGGCTGCGCACGCGCAGCGTCTCTTCGGGCAAACGGGCAATAATGGATAAGGTCAGTTCGCTCATCACAAGTCTCTTTCACTGGCGCACAGGTTTTTGAAATCGGGGGGCAGGGCGCCTGCTCCAGACGCGCTGCCCCCATGGGACTTACCCGGCCAGAGCAGGCTCTGGCCGGGTAACTGACTAAGGCAAACGCATGGTGGCGTTCTTGTAGATGAGGGGGAACAGGGTCTCCTTAGGGGTGAAGAAATGCACCTGATCCAGATACCAGGTTCCGCTTTCCACCTTGAAGCCATAGCCCCATACTTCATGGAGCGTCAGGCCGTCGCCAGGCGCGCCGGCGGGCTGCTCGGCGCTGCGCTGGAAGGCGCGGAAGGGCAACCAGACTTTGCGCCAGCCGGTGAAATTGTCCGTGAAGCTCGCCTCGAAGCGCTCCGCCGTATCAGCCGCCTGATAGACCCGTACGTAATCCACCAGCATATCCCGCGGGAAGGTCAGCTCTGGGTCCACCTTGCCGCCGAAGTTCCCGCCGATCGCCAGATTCAAGATCAGGTAGAAGGGATGGTTGAAGACCCACGCGTTGGGCGCCACGTCGTCTGGCGTCGCACTGTGGTAGAGGATGCCATCCACGTGCCAACGGATCGAGTCCGGCGCCCATTCGACGGCGAAGGTGTGATAGTCATCAGCGACCGGTTCGCCCAAATTGTAGGACTTGCCGAAGCCGTTACCGCCGGAATAGCCCGGCCCGTGAATGGTGCCGAAGATTTCGTTCGGGACGCGGCCCACGTACTCCATGATGTCAATCTCACCGCTTTGCGGCCAACTGACCTCATTGATGTTGGTGCCCAGCATCCAGAAGGCTGGCCACAGGCCCGCACCCGCCGGCACCTTGATGCGCGCTTCGACCCGTCCGTAGGCGAAGGCCAGCTTGTTCGCGGTGATCAGCCGCGCCGAGGTGTACTCGCACGGCCCATAGTGGCAGACCAGGTCTGTGGTTGCGGGGTCCACCTTCTCCAACCGGATGCGGAGGTTACCTGCGCCATCCGTGGCCGCATTTTCGGGGCGGTCCGTGTAGTACTGCAGCTCGCTGTTGCCCCATCCGACGATGCCGTTGAGCGCGCCATCGCCGATTTCGTGCGTCCAGACGTTGGGGTCGGGCACCGTGCCTGCCGGATCGTTGAACTCCTGGCTCCAGGCCAGTACCCAATTTGTGGGCTCTACGTCCCCGGTCTGCGCGGCCTCGTTGTCCAGCAGTTGGACCGTGACCGTCTTGCCGCTGTTGGTGCCGTAGAACCAGAAGCTCAGGCCCTTCTGGCCGCTCCAGTCCTGCGCCACCGGGTAGGTGCGGATCAGGCTGCCCGCGTTATCCGCCGCGATGGAAAGGATGTGCTCGTAAGCGCCCTGTCCAGGCAGCGCCAGCGCATCCGCCTGCGGAATTTCTACGCTCTGGAGCTGAAGCGGGCCGGTGACCTCGCTGAAGGGGTGGAAGCCTTCAAAGTCATCCAGCAGATCAGGGTCTACCGGATCGTTGTCCTCGATGCCGACAACCATCCGGCGCTGGAAGCCCAGCTCCGCGCCCTGAGGGTCGGCCAGCACCACCGCCACCCGCTCATAGCCTTCCGACTTGGCATCGTCCAGGGTGGGCACCTCAAAGCTGGCGGTCAGTTCCCCCGCCGGGATGGTGACCGTGCCACTGACGGGGACAAAATCGCGCTCAGGGGTCCCGCTGCTTTCTGCCGTACTGTAAGAGACTGTGACCGGTTCCGTGGTGGTGTAGTTCAGGGTCACCGTCAGGACCGCAGTCTGGCCCTCCACCACACTGGCTTCCGGCGCTGCAAAAGCCACCGTCAGCGCGGGCTTGCGCGAGTCCCCGTACAGGAGGATGTTATCCACATAGTAGGTCCTGGC
>Ga0068707_1001401_pt1 | contig 16782 bp, 10 predicted proteins | sample YNPNPMetaG_FD_66600 | JGI IMG/M metagenome (GOLD analysis project Ga0068707, IMG submission 66600) | Anoxygenic and chlorotrophic microbial mat microbial communities from Yellowstone National Park, USA - YNP NP MetaG | ecosystem: Environmental > Aquatic > Thermal springs > Hot (42-90C) >...
GGCGCAGGAAGACAAAGAGGCCCAAAAGGGCTACGGCCTTGACGATCTCCTCGATCACCGGGGCTACCCCACCGCTCTCCACCACCTCGGCCCACAGCCCTTCCCCTAACACTGAAACAGGCACACCCAGAATAAGCTCCACTATCAGGGAGAGAAGGATAGCCGGGACAGCTCCCCAGAGAAAGGCGACGGTCAGCAGCCACAGCGGCTCCTTCTCGTAGCGGTCGAACCACCAGATGACGGCCGCGTAGATGGTGGTAGGGACCACGCCGGCCAGCAGCGAAAGAAAAACTCCCAGGACAATCTCCATACCACACCCTCGCCTATGATACGTTCGTAGTCAGGCACGAAACGGAGTGCCCGTCCAACGCCACCCCGCTACGGCTGCGTGGCTTACTCCGGACTTCAGAACCGCGCAAAAAGCGATTTCCATAGCCTGGCGTACAGAGAAGTGAGATGAATCCAGGGCGCGCTGAGTCGCCCCACAATTTGCCCCTGGGCCAGGCTCTGTATAAATTCTTCCTGGCTATTGAAAGGCGGCATCTCTACGTAGGCCCGGCCAATTTCGTAGATAGAATGGGCATCGCTGCCGGCGGTGACAGGCAAGCCCCTCTGCCGGGCCAGTTCCCCGGCGCGTCGGTTGTCGGCCGGGAAAGTGGTCCGGGCGTTAAAGGCTTCCAACGCATCCACCTGGTCCATAATCTCCAGCAGATGGGCCCGGCGCATGGCCTCGCGCCGCAAGCGGTCCAACGGATGAGGGACAGCCACCACACCCCCCTGCGCCCGAATGCAGGCAATGGTCTCCTGAGGAGAAAGTCCACTGGGCACCTCTTCCTTCAGGAAGTAGGCGATGAGCTCGCCAGCGGAAGTCTTGATCTCTTCGCCAACGAGGACCAGTTCAGGAGCCATCTCCCGCAAGGCCAGGGCCCCGGCGATGGTATTGTGGTCGGTGATAGCCACTCTGTCGAGCCCTCGCCGCTGGCAGGCTACAATAATGGCCTCCAACGAGGTCAGCGAGTCCCCGGAATAGCAAGTGTGGACATGGAGATCAACTTTCATCTATCAACCCTGTCAGAGCCAGTCTCAGTAGACCGCAATGGAGTTGTGGAGTCGAGGCTTTAGCCGGAGAGTTCCGCCTGAAGGCTCCACTCCAGGTGATCCCTTGCGGTCTACTGAGTCTGAAAACCACCAGGGACACGTTTCCTTTTTATTCAGGCCGATTGAAATCGCCCTCTTTGGGCGCTTCGCGCCTGGTGTCGGCCTGCGCCGACCCCCTTCATCGGCGAAGGCCGACCATTGGCCTGCGGCCCATAGTCACCGCCTGAATAGGTACGCGTCTTCGTGGTACTCTCAGCGTGCCCGTCGCTGCTCCAGCCGCCAGATGCGCTCCCATTCGGGTACATCCTCATCCTCCAGGTTACGCCGCAGCTCAATGATCTGGTCACGCAGGAGGGCTGCTTTTTCAAACTCCAATTGGGATGCAGCCGCCTTCATTTGCTTTTCCAACTCCTTGATGAGCCGCATGGCCTCATCTCTGGGTATCGCCCCTACCCGATACTCGGGTTTCTCTTCGGCTACCATCCGCACCCGGTCGGTCAGGTCCCTGATCTCCTTGACGATACTGGCGGGCACAATGCCGTGCTCCTGGTTATACTTCATCTGGATGGCCCGGCGGCGGTTGGTTTCGTCTATGGCATAGCGCATGGACTCGGTGATCGTATCGGCGTACATGATAGCCTGGCCATGGACGTGGCGAGCTGCCCGACCGATGGTCTGGATCAGGGAATTGCCGGAGCGCAGGAAGCCTTCCTTGTCGGCGTCCAGGATAGCCACCAGCGACACTTCGGGCAGGTCCAACCCCTCCCGCAACAGATTGACCCCCACGACCACATCATAGACCCCAAGGCGCAGGTCCCGCAGAATCTCTACCCGCTCAATGGTCTGAACCTCGGAGTGCAGGTAGTGGACTTTGATGCCCATTTCCGTCAGGTAGTCAGCCAGGTCCTCAGCCATGCGCTTGGTCAGTGTGGTCACCAGGGCTCGCTCTCCTCGTTCGACCCGCTGGGTGATTTGAGTGATCAGGTCGTCAATTTGCCCCTTGGTGGGCTTGACGATAATCTCTGGATCAACCAGACCAGTGGGGCGGATGATTTGCTCCACGACTTGCTGGGAATGTTCCAACTCGTAGGGGCCGGGCGTGGCGGAAGTGTAGATAACCTGATACATGAGCTCTTCGAATTCTTCAAAACTGAGAGGCCGGTTGTCCAGAGCCGAGGGCAGGCGGAAGCCGTATTCCACCAGGGTCTCCTTGCGTGACCGGTCGCCATGATACATCCCCCTGAGCTGAGGCACCGTCATATGAGATTCATCAATGATCATCAGGAAGTCATCGGGGAAGTAGTCCAGCAGACACCAGGGCCGGCTGCCCGGCGGACGCTGAGAGAGAGGCCGGGAGTAGTTTTCAATGCCGGGACAATAGCCCGTCTCCCGCAGCATCTCCAGATCGTACCTGGTACGCTGCTCCAGGCGCTGGGCCTCCAGCAGTTTGCCCTGGGAGCGCAGTTCGGCCAGCCGCTCTTCCAGCTCCTTCTCAATCTCAGCGATGCCCAGCATCAGCTTCTCTTGCGGGGTGATGAAATGCCTGGCCGGGTAGATATCCACAGCCTCGTGTTCCTCGAGTACCTCGCCGGTCAAAGGGTCTACCTCGGTGATACGCTCTACTTCGTCGCCCCAGAATTCCACCCGGTAGGCCAGCTCACCGTAGGCCGGCCAGATTTCCAGGGTGTCGCCCCGCACGCGAAATCGCCCCCTGGCAAAATTCACGTCGTTGCGCTCGTAGTAGATGTCCACCAGGTGACGCAACACCTTATCTCGCTTATGCACCTGGCCCTGGCGCAGCCTGATCACCACCTTACCGTATTCGGCCGGGTCGCCTATACCGTAGATGCAGGAGACCGAAGCCACAATGATGACATCATCGCGGGAGAGGAGGGTCTGGGTGGCGGCCAGACGCAGTTTATCAATCTCGTCATTTATGTCTGCGTCCTTTTCGATATATAAGTCGTATTTTGGTAAATAACTTTCGGGCTGGAAGTAGTCGTAATAGCTAACCCAGTACTCAACTCCGTTTAAGGGAAAGAAATCCCTGAACTCAGCGTAGAGCTGAGCAGCCAGAGTTTTGTTATGACAAATGACAATGGTAGGGCGCTGGACATGCTCGATCACCTTGGCCATGACGTATGTCTTACCTGTGCCTGTCGCACCAAGCAGTGTCTGGTGTTTGTAGCCTTTCTCCAGTCCCTCTACCAGCTTCTCGATAGCCTGGGGCTGGTCGCCAGTCGGCTGAAAGTCAGACACAACTTTGAACTCTGGCATAGTCGCCATCCCTGGATCTGAAACTCTAACTTTTTTCTAACCCTTTGCTTACTATATTCTAACCATTATGTGCTAAAATGTAAAGCGGGAAATGGGAAAACATGGAAGTCCATCGTAGTCACCGTATTGCCGCTTCTTAGCAACCATTCCCTAATCCTCACCCCTAATGAGGCGTTGGGCTTGTGCTCCTGGCACTCCTGACGCCTCGACTATTTGGGGCCACAGGCATGCGCCAGGCGAGAGTCAGGGCTCAGTCAGAGACCTTCGCCCTTCGTGAATGCCCGCAACAGGCGGTAGAGCGCGGATTGGAGTAAAGACTTTGGCCACTCCAGCCAGCACCATGCCAGGGCAGGGACAATCTGCTACAGGGGATCAAGTCCGGTGGGCTCTGTGCCCCAGTTGTGGTCAGGTAGCCCGGTTCCAATTTGCTGGCATTCAAAACGGGGGCCGAGCCCCCGTTGTCCTGTGGCTATGGGTCTGCGAAGCCTGCGGCAGCACTCGAGCCCAGAAATCACCGGCAGAACCGGTCCCGGCCCGGCTGAAACCACCGGCTCACAGCTCTGAGTCCTGGTAGATCCCGTTTGCGCGCGGCGGTCCCTGGCGCGATGGAAATTTCGCCTGGCCGCTGTAACTTGACATTGTTACATTTCAGGGTAGTAGCCCAACCGTGTTGGGCGTTGGCGGGATCGCAAGCGCCATGACGGCCAACGCGGTTGGCCTTCTACCCCGATTTTGAGGGCTTCGCCATTTTGAGCAAATCTAACAATGTCAAGGAAGGTAAGAGCTTGTCCGAAAAGTCCACCACAAAGGTCACGTTGGTGTCCTTGGTGCTGGAGTCTGGCGAATCCTGGGGACACTCACATCTTGGGCCCTATAAAAGCACAAGATGCAGGGGGCTGCGGCGACTTCAGTCGCTCTGGACGACTAAAGTAGGGCATAGCGGCGCTATGCCCTACGGGGTAAAATCGCCTGGGGTGGATTTGCCATCCGCCGCCTGGGGAGCACCTGATTCGCTGAGTCCGGGGGGCCTGTGCGCTCTTGAGGTCACCCCGCTGGCAGGGAGGGCAAGGCAACGGTGAAAGTGCTCCCCCCGCCAACCTCGCTCTCTACTTCGATGCGCCCGCCGTGAATCTCCACGAGTTCTCTGGCAATGGCCAGCCCGACTCCTATCCCCTGCTGTTCATATTTGCCCCGATCAACCTGGTAAAAAAGATCGAAAATCCTGGGGATTTCAGCCTTCGGTATGCCTACACCCTCATCTTTCACCGAGATCTTGACCCATCCATCCTCGTCTCTGGCCCGAACCACCACCTGTCCTCCTGTTTGTGGCGAAAACTTGATGGCGTTATCCAGTAATCTGTGCAACACATCGGCCAACTGCTCCGGGTGACCCATCACCACCGGAAACCTCTCGGGTGTATCCACTCTGATGGTGATGCCCCGGCTTGCCGCCTGTCTTGCACAACCGGCTACCGCATCCTCAATACAGAAGGACAGATCCACTTCTCGCTTTTCGGCCTCAAACAGCCTTCTGGCTTCCCCGACCTCTATGTTCGCCACGGTCAAGACGTCCATAATCAACTTTTCCAGCCTCTCTCCCCCTCTGCTGGCCAGCGACAAAAGGGCCTGCTCCTCTTCATCGTAAAGGTGGATTTTATGCTCTACCAGCAGCTCCACAGCCGCCTTGATCATGGTCAGTGGGGTTTTTATTTCATGGGACAGAACTTGCAGGATGATGTCTCTCAGTCTTCTTGTCGAGAGCTGGCCTTGATTTCCCTCAGCCTCCTCAATTTGCTTTCAACCGCAATCAACAGGTCATTCGGTTCCAACGGTTTGGTCAGGTAATCGTCAACCCCCAATCGTTTGCCGAATCTGATGTCTTCCCTGTCCCCCTTGGCGGTGAGGAAAATGAAGGGGATACTCAACAATTCAGGGCTTTGACGCACATGTTGGTAGAACTCATAACCGTCCATCTCCGGCATCATGATGTCGGAAATGATCAAATCGGGCGTGGTCTGCTTCAGAAGGGCTAAAGCCTCTGCGCTGCTGCGAGCAGCCAGAACCCGATAACCTTCCATCTCCAGGATCAGTTCGATGTTGGTCAGAAAATCGTAATTGTCATCTAGCACAAGAATTGTTTCATCCACGGCTCTTGAACACCCTCCTATGGCACCCTGCCCCGGACATTTTACAGTGACCAAATTTCTTCCGGTTTTCGAGCGGGTAATAAGACCGTGAAGGTGCTACCCACCCCCAGTTCGCTTTCCACACTGACACGGCCACCGTGCTCTTCCACAATCTCTTTGACGATGGCCAGTCCTAACCCTGTGCCAGGAATACCCCTCGTCGCCGCCTCTCCCCGATAGAAACGTTCAAAAAGGTGAGCCTGATCATGAGGGGAAATCCCACTGCCGGTGTCGCTGACCTGTATCTCCACCAACCCCTTATCTCCCTCCCATGGACGCACGCTGATCGTCACCTTTCCGCCAGCAGGGGTGAATTTGATGGCGTTACTTAAAAGGTTTCGGACCACCTGTCCTATCCGCTCTTGATCAGCCCAGACCGTTGTCCCTTCTTGCAAACCCTCGTCAATCAAAGATATATTCTTCTCGGCTGCAGCCAGAGCGAACTCGAAGAGCAGGGTCCGACAGAAGGCAGCCAGGTCAAACTCCACTCTCTCCAGGGAGATTTTACCCGCATCCAGGCGGGAGAGGGTAAGGATGTTTTCTATCAACCTGTGCAGGATATCAGCCTGCCTCCTGATTGTGTCCAGCAATTCCAGCCTCTTTTGGTCTTTGAGGCGGGCGTAGTATTGCAGGAAATTGGAAACGGTCAATTTGATGATGGAGATAGGCGTGCGCAACTCGTGGGAGACGTTGGAGACAAACAGGGTTTTGAGCCTGTCCATCTCTTTCAAGGCCGTGATGTCCCGCATCACGATGACCGTACCCAAAATCTCCCCTCGTTCGTCCTCCACGCGGGAAGCGCGGGCTTCAATGGACAGCTTAGGCACTCTGTTGTAGAAAGGACAGTCAAGTTGAGGCCAATTTCTCCCTGTCTCGACAGGCTTTGCTGTGCCTGGGCCTGCTCTGAGCGCAGCTCGCCTTGAGGCCCGCCCCAGGGCCTGTTTGGAGTCCTTTCGGAAGGTCGGAGGGCCAGTTTGGCTGCATTGTGTTCCTGGGATGGACCAACAGCGGGTTTCAGGCTTCCCATAGGCCGGGCACGCAATCTGCTGGCAATCCTTGTATTCCCAGCATCTGAGGGAGCCAATTTGGGTGAAATCGGGGATTTCCAAAGTGGTCGGTGAGGCCGGGTCAGGATGGTGAACCAATTCCGAGATGAAGCGGCGCAGAGGAGGGGCTGGCATTTCCCCCTCTATTTTATGGCCGATCGCTTCCTCCAGTCTGACCCCCAACATCCTGGCGGCCACCGGATTGGCCAGGATGAGCCGGTCTTCAGTGTCTACCACCAGCAGCCCGTCGGCGATGTTGTGCAGGATGGCATCCAGCTTGCTTTTCTCTTCGGCCAGGTCGCGGGTCCGCAGGGCAACCTTTTTTTCGAGGGTCCTGCTGTATTCCTCGATGGCTTCGTACAGGCGGGCATTCTCGATAGCGATAGCTGCCGACTGGGCCATAGAAGACAACAGTTCGACATCGGTCTGGCCGAAATCCCCCTCGGTTTTGTTCACCGCTTCGATCACCCCGACCACTTTCCCTTTCACTTTCATAGGGACAGCAAGGACCGACCTGGTGATAAAACCGGAGGCTCCGTCAATACCGGGGTAGAAGCGAGGATCTTCCTTAACATCAGGCACCAGCAACGGCTGGCCCTCCCGCGCCACCCATCCGGCGATACCCTGTCCCAGCGGCAATCTGAGGCCCTTCACTTCTTCTGATTGAGGTCCAGCCACGGCCTCAAAGACCAACTCGCCGCTTTCCTCATCGAGTAATAAGACAGAACCGGCTTCCGTCTTGAGCACGCGGGCCGTTTCCTCCATAACCGTGGTGAGAATCTGCTCCAGGTCCAGGCTGGAAGTCATGGTGCGGCCCGCTTCGTTGAGAAAAGCCAACTCTTGCACTCGACGCTGGGTCTCCTCATACAACCGGGCGTTCTCGATGGCCACACCCAGTTGGCTGCCGATGGAACTCAAAAGCTGGACATCTTGACCGGTGAAGGAGTACTCCTTCCTGGTGAGGACATCCAGCGTACCCAGCACTCTGTCTTTGGCCATCAACGGCACACTGGCCCAGGCTTTGAACCCCATCATGGCTTCTGGATCTGTAGCTATGGCATCCACCACGATGGGTTCACCGGACCGGGCGACCTTGCCCGACAAGCCTTCACCCACCTTACCTGGCAACAGCATCTCCACCAGTTCTTGAGACAGCCCCCGGTGAGTGACAGGGATCAGTTCGCCCTGGTCATTCACCAAAAGGACCATGCCCGCCTCGACTTTCATGATCTCCATGACTCTGTCCAGGGCCTCTCCCAGGACGGTATTCAGGCCTGACGATTCACCCACTGTAGCGATGATGGCATTGAGAGCGGCCAGTTGTGAAAACCGCTTCCGTTCTTGCTCGGAGGCTTGCTTCAGGTCCTTAGTATAGCGCTCAGCCTGTTCGTAGGCTTTGGCGAGTTGATTTCTCTGTTCATGGGCCAGGGCAAGCAGACGGGCGGTCTTAACCGCCACGCTGAGCTGATGGGCGACGGTCTCGATGAATTGGACCTCGGAGGCTCCGAAGCGGTCTGGATTTCGACTGGCCAAAGCCAGGCAGCCGATGAATCCTTCCTGGCTGGCGAGGGGAACGGACAACCAACTCTGGATACCCTCCCTTTTCCGCCACTCTGCTATCTCCCCAGGGCCCTCATCCAGCCTTCCCTGGAGCAGAGTCGTCTGAGTGGTCCACGGCTCCGGCTCGAGTTCTTTGTTCTGATAGGCCAATTCCTCAGACAGACCGGCATGACCCTGGAGCACCAACCTGTCTCCCTCCAGCAGATAGATTCCACCGAGTTCAACTTCCAGGGCTCGCATGGTCTCCGTCAAAGCGACCTGGATGAGTTGTTTTAACTCCAACGTCTGGCTCATGGCGACAGCCATGGTGTTAAGAGCCGCCAGTTGGCGGGTCCAGCGTTCTCCTGCGCCACCCTCGCTGTCTTTCCGGAAACCCGGCCATGTCCTGCGTTTCTTCTGAAATAATACCATAGTTTAGTCCAACTGTAAATGAATTTCATGGGGAGATTGCGTGAAGAAGGTGTGGGTTAGGGCGTTCAAGGCCAGACCTTGTTGTGGAGAAGACAACGCAACCTTCAGTCAAAAGAGACTCACAAAGAGAAGTAGGACACCAACTTGTAGCCTACTCCACGGACATTGACGATGTATGTGAAGTGAGTTGGATCGGGTTCAATTTTGCGCCGCAGGTTCTTAATGTGTGGCCTGATGATTTCGCGGGCTTCGCTTTCATCGTCACAATGGTACTTATGAACCTGCCTGACCAACTCCTGACACGAGACGACAAGGTCTACGTTGCTGGCCAGACAGGCCAACAAATCAAATTCGGTAGGAGTCAAATGGACTGGTTGTCCTTTAACGGTGACGACATGCCGGTCCAGATCAATGATCAGGTCACCCGTCTTCAAGGTACCTTTCAGAGCGGGCCCCTCGGGACCCTCTCGCGCCGCCTCAGCGGCTGCCCTCAGTTCAGCGACTCGCTTCAACTTGCCACGTATAGCGGCTATCAGGTCCTCCTTTTCAACCGGTTTGACCAGATAGTCATCAGCTCCCATCTCTTTACCCAACCTGATGTCTTCCTTGTCGGTCTTGGCCGTCAGGAAGATAAAAGGGATGGAGAGCCACCTCTCGTCTTGATGGGTTACCCGGTAGAGTTCATAGCCGTCCAGACGGGGCATCATAATATCGGCCACGATGAGATCCGGCGTCACCCTGTCCAGAACGCGCAAGGCTTCCAGACCATCGGCTGCGGTCAGAACCTGATAGCCTTCCATTTCCAGAGCAAGTTTGAGGGCGGCTGTCATATCTGGATTGTCCTCAACTACCAGGATCATCTCTTTCATTGCTCTTACCACCTCTCGCCCGGCATTGAATAAAAAGACCCTCAGTAATAGTATACCACGCACTTGACCATAAGTCAACACAGTCAACCTGCTTTTAGCCTGAATTTCGCACCTCGCCAGGTGGATAACCCCACCTCCTGGCCTCCTCCTTAAGGGAATGGGGTGTGAGCGGGCGGCTTCGCCGCCCGCTCACACCCCTCTTTCCCATTTTCCCCTCTTCTCCCCCGCTTCGTGAAAGAAGGGGGATGAGGGGATGAGAGGGGCTATTCCCAAGCCATGACCGCGAAATTTAGGCTTAGCCTACATTTCGCACCTTTGAAATTTCTATCAAGCCATTGGAGTAAAGGCTTTAGCCAGTTTGCCAGCTCCAAAACCCGCCTGAAGTAAGGGCATAGCCCCGCTATGCCCCTCCAACGCTCAAAAACGCTTCTGGAGGCGGATAGGACAGCCTGATGTGCGAAAAACAGGCTTAGTTGAGCTTAGAGCAGAAAGGGAGTATAATATCAGAAATGATCATTGGGGAGGTGAGAGACAAACATGGACCGAGAACAAGCGTGGGAGTTACTGACTGAATATACTAAGAATCCTAACCTTATCAAGCACGCTCTGGCCGTGGAAGCGGCCATGCGGGCCTATGCCCGGCGGTTCGGTGAGGATGAGGAGCAATGGGGCATCGTGGGGCTCATCCATGATTTTGATTATGAGAAGTTCCCCACCGCACCGGAGCACACCACAGAAGGAGCCCGGATCCTGCGCGAGCGGGGTTGGCCCGAAGAATTCGTCCGCGCCATGCAATCCCACGCTGATTACAGTGGTGTCCCCCGTAACAGCCTGATGGAAAAGGCCCTCTTTGCTGTGGACGAATTGACAGGTCTCATCGTGGCCGTGGCGTTAGTGCGACCGTCTAAGAGCATTATGGACGTTGAGGTCAAATCGGTCAAAAACAAATGGAAGGATAAAGCCTTTGCTGCCGGGGTGAACCGTCAGGACATCGAGAAAGGGGCTGCCGAGCTAGGTGTAGACTTGAACGAGCACATCGCCATTGTCCTGGAAGCCATGCAGGGCATAGCCGACGCATTGGGGCTGGCGGGGCAGTAAGGGCCCTCACCTGCTCCTGCTCATTGGCATCAAGCGACTCAAGTCGCACCTCAGGGGCTTGCAGCCGGGCGTCCACCAGCGTGGACGCCTCCGTCCGCGCAGGCGGACGGCCAGCCGGGTAGCCGAAGGCAATGCCTTCGGCTACCCGGCGCGATTTCCAATCGCCCGCCCCCTTCAGCCGGTTCGCCAGCCCCAAAACCCGCCTGAAGGCTCTACTCCGACTCTCAAAAACGCCTGGACTTCGCCCCAACTTTCTCAGCAGTCTCCCCGGTGGGAGAGGGCTGGGGAAGGGTGAGGATTAAGTCCTCTTTACCACAATGTCCCCTATGATATTGGCCGCCTCATCACCCCGGTCGGCGCAGTTGCTGAGATGACGGTAGATCTCCCTGAGTTTCAACATCTCCACGACATGTTCCACATCCTTAGGCCCACTGAAAAGATCAGCGAGGGCCTCCCGGTATAAGTGTTCTACCTGATTCTCCAGAGCCTTGGCTCGCACAGCGTGGTCATTGGCCACGTTGGGGTGATCCTTTAAGCGCAGGACGCCCAGGTGGATCTCCTCGGCTGCTTTCCGCAATCTGGAAACCATGTGCTGCAGATGAGAGTTCGGCTCCACATTCAGGATCTCCATCTCATCAACAGTGGTATGACCGTAGTCAATGATGTCATCAATAGCCCGTGAAAGGGCAAAGATATCCTCCCGGTCAATCGGAGTAATAAAGGTGCGGAGCAGCTCGTCAATGAGGATACGTCGCACTTCATCGGCTTCTTTCTCCGCCCTGGCGACGCGCCTGGCCGCATCCTCATTGGCATTCTTCATGTAATCTTCCAGGGCTTCCATACCTTCCAGGGTCTTGGTTGCCTGCTCTACGAGCAGCCGTAGAAACTTGTCCTGTCGCGGTTGAAACCAATCCTTCCAACCCATTGTTTCTCCTCCTCATATCCCCAAGAGGCCTGACAGTTTGCAGAGCAGAGCGGCCAGCAGGGCGGTGATCGGAATCGTGACCACCCAGGCGGTGAAAATGTGGCTGGCTACCCCCCAGCGCACCTTGGAAAGCCTCTCCGCTGAGCCCACGCCCACGATGGCCGAGCCAACGACATGGGTGGTGCTGACCGGCCCACCCAGCAGGGCTGCCCCCAGGATGACCAAAGCCGAAGTGGCTTGAGAGGTGAAGCCATGAATGGGCCGGATTCTGTATATCCTGCCTCCCAGGGTCTTGATGATCCGCCAGCCCCCTGAAACCGTGCCCAAAGAGATAGCCATGGCGCTGACCAGCACCACCCAGCGGGGGACGATAAAGTGCGACAGGTAGCCGCCAGTGACCAGCCCCATGGTGATGATGCCCATCGTCTTCTGAGCATCATTGGTGCCATGACTCAAAGCCAAAGCCAGGGATGTCGCGATTTGCAAACATCTGAAAAGCCAGTTGATCCTGGGTGAAGCCCCTCGCACCAGAAAGAGGACCAGCTTCATGAAAAGATACCCGATCAGCAGGCCCAGGACCGGCGAGAGGAAAAGAGCCATGAGCACTCTCTCCAGGCCCGCCCTTTGGATCGCGTTCAGCCCGGCATTTGCGCCCACAGCTCCCACAATCCCGCCGATCAAAGCGTGGGACGAACTGGAGGGAATGCCAAAGAACCAGGTGACCAGGTTCCAGATAATGGCACTCAAGAGAGCAACCAGGATCACGCTGATGGTGATGGTGGCGGGATCCACAATGTCATGACCGATGGTGGTGGCCACCGCCACGCCGAAAAGGAATGGAGCGCAGAAATGAGCCACTGCACTGAGGGCCAGAGCCATGCGTGGAGACATGGCTCGCGAAGAGATAATGGTCGCCACCACGTTGCTGCTGTCGTGAAAGCCGTTCAGGAAATCAAAGAGCACCGCCATTGTGATCAAAGTGCCGATCGGGGTCATTCCGCATTGCCTCTCCACCTGGCTTGCATCAGCAATCGCTCTCACTTCCGTATGCTAATTGTAACACAATTTCCCTACCCTTTCAATTCCAGTGGTCCTCCTCTTGAGCGTTGTCCATCGAGAGGTTCACGGGCAGTGAAGGCGTGGTGGCGGCGGCCCTTACCGTGGCGGTCATCCTGGCTTTCATCCTGATTGTCCGCCGCTACGGGCCGGAGACACTCTCGCACCGGCCCAAACAAGTTCTGGAGGATTGAGTGATTTGCACCAGGCGGCGGTCCATCGCCACGAGGGGTGCGTCACAAAATTGTAGGACAACTGCTCGCAGTTGTCTACAAAGCGGCCAAGCCCGACAAAATTGGGACACGCCCGGTTCACGTTCCCCGGCCTGCGACCGGGGTCGCGCCTGTGGAACCTTTGGCCGGGCATCCACTGCCGTGGACCAAACCCGACCGCGCAGGCAGTTGGCCAGCGGCCAGCCGAAGGCAATGCCTTCGGCCTCTGACGCGGTGCTTCGACGGCACGAGGAGCCCGGACCACACAATTGACAATAGAGGCCCTTGTGGTAAAATATCTGGCAAACATGTCCAGGCGGTCACGGCTATTACCTGTCATTTCCATTGTTCTGGTGGTTTTGTTGCTCTCCCTTCCCGGTGTGAAGGCTGCCCCTCTCCACGAGGATGTGAAGACTCCCCTGGTTTTAGCCTTCTACTACAACTGGTTTGATGAGAACACCTGGACGCTGGAGAAGGTCTCAGATTTCCCGGTTACCCTGTATAACTCCCGTGACCGTGAGACTGTTGTCCGCCACATTGCTCAGGCCCAGGAGGCTGGCATTGACGCCTTTGTCGTCGCCTGGTACGGCCCCCAGATTGAGGACAACCAGACCGAGCCCAATCTGGCCCTTATGCTGGAAGTGGCCGACGGCACTACTTTTCGGGTCAGCGTGGAGTTTGGGCCGGATTCCCCCCTGATCCACAGTCAGCAAGACATGGTGGACGCTCTGCGCCATGTCCTCCAGATCCACGCGCGACATCCCAGCTTCCTTCGGGTCGAAGGCCGGCCGGTGATCTTCTTCTGGCGGCTGGATAGCATCCCCCTGGACCCAGGGCAAACGCCTCTGGAGGCCTGGCAGGCCATTCGGGCTCAGGTTGACCCCGATCGGCAAAGCATCTGGATCGCCGAAGGAGTCCAATTGGAATATCAGCAGGTCTTTGATGGCCATCACCTTTACAGCATCGCCTGGTCGCAGGACGTCCGTCAGACTTTGAAGGATTGGGGCTACAGGATACGCCGCTACAACGCCCGGCACGGGACGGATAAGCTCTGGGTGGCCACCGTCATGCCAGGCTACAATGATCTGAAGACAGGGCGGGCCCAGGCCTTTGTGCGCGAGCGGGAGGGTGGACAGTTCTATCGGGAAACGTGGCAGGCAGCCATAGACAGCGGGGCCGATTGGGTAGTGATCACCTCCTGGAACGAGTGGGTGGAAGGCTCGCAGATCGAGCCCAGCGTAAGCTATGGGAATCTGTACCTGGATTTGACAAGGGAACTGGCCACCCGGTTCCGGTCTCAAGAGAAAGCGACGGTGGGGACCTGGCCAACGCCGTCGCCGACCGTAACCAGAGCCATTGCACTGACCGCTACGTGGACGCCGATGCCCACTCACACTCCGTCGCCTGCTGCCATCGCCACGAAGACCCCCACACCGACGAGTACGGCAACCCCCACTTTCACTCTGATGGCCACAGCGACGCCCACAACGACCCCCACGCCACATCCTACCGCCACGCCGACGCCCGATCCTCTCGTCAAACCATTGAAAGTCGCAGCTTACATTTCTCGTTGTCTGGGCCTGGCCTCCCTGGGCGGAGCGATTGGGGTGGTGGTGCTACTTTTGAGAGACTGGCGAAAGGGGAAAGGGTAAAGGGAGCGAGGACGATGGGATTAGCTCTGGCCGTGATCGGCTTTACGGCGACGATTGGCCAGGTGGTGCTGATGCGGGAGCTGGTGGCCACTTTTTACGGCAACGAGCTGGTCTTTGGGCTTATCCTGGCCACCTGGTTGTTGTGGGGAGCCGCTGGCTCAGCCGGGTTGGGACGGCTGGCCGAAGGCCGTCAATGGGGGATAGGAGCCTTTGTGGCAGGACTGGCTCTGGCGGCGCTCTTCCTGCCGACCCAAATTGCCCTCACCCGCGCCATGCGCATCCTCCTGGATATCACTCCAGGCGCGCTGGTCAGTTTTGGCTCTATGGCCTGGTCCATTTTCCTCATCCTGGCCCCCCTATGCCTGCTCCTGGGCTGGCAATTCACCCTGGGCAGCCGCCTGCTGGCCGGGCGAGGCGGAACGGTGGGCCGGGCCTACGTGTGCGAGGGCTGGGGAGCAGCTATGGGTGGAGCCCTTTTCAGTTTTTTGTTGGTGCGCTGCCTGAACCCTTTTCAGATCGCCCTGGGCCTGGGAGCAGTGAACCTGGCCGTGGGCTGGTGGCTGTTGCGTCCGGTTCACCGACAGGGATGGGTTTTCGTTGCCGGGATGGCGGCTTTGCTCCTGACCTTCCTGGCCTGGCCCCTGGGCCGGACGTTGCACCAGGCGACCCTGGCCTGGCAGTGGGAGGATGCCCTCCTGGTGCGGGATACTATCTACGGGTGGCTGACGGTAGTGGGGCGAGACGGGCAGCGGGTCTTTTTCGAAAATGGGCTGCTGATGTTTGAGACCCAGAGCACTTTCCCCGAAGAGGTGGTCCATTTCCCTCTCCTGGAACACCCTGCCCCCCAGAGCGTCCTGCTCATCGGCGGTGGGGCGGGCGGCGATTTGCGGGAAATCCTGAGGCATCCGGTGAGGGAGGTGCACTATGTGGAATTAGACCCGGCCGTCATCGAAGCGGCCCGCCGGTACCTGCCACCGGAGGACAGCGTTGTCCTGGATGACCCTCGTGTGACCCTGGCTTACACCGATGGCCGCCTCTACGTCAAGGAGGTCCGCCGCCGTTTTGACGTGGTCATTGTGGATCTACCCGAACCCTCCACGGGACAGTTGAATCGTTTCTACACTCAGGAGTTCTTTGCCGAGGTGAAGGCTATCCTGAAGGAAGGAGGCATCTTCTCTTTTGGCCTGCCCTCGGCTGAAAACTACCTGAACCCGGAGCTCCGCCACCTGGGCGGCAACGTCTACCAGACGCTAAGCCCCCTTTTCAGCCAGATCATCGTTCTGCCCGGCGACTACAACCATTTCATCGCCTCCGATGCGCCCCTCACTACCGACCACACCCTCCTGGCCGAACGCCTGGCCGGGCGCGGCCTGGAGACCCGCTGGGTCAGCGCGCCTTACCTGAAGTACATTTTCACCACCGACCGTTTCCCCAAAATACGCCAGGATCTGGAGAGCGAAGAGTCAGCCAGGCTCAACCGCGATCTGGAACCCATCTGCTATTATTATGACATGGCCCTGTGGCTTTCCCAGTTCTACTCTGGCCTGAGCGGTTTCTTCCACCAGGTGTCTCTCTTGAATCTGGGGTGGGTGGTGGTGCCGTTGGTGTTGGCCGTGATCGTTTTTCGCTGGAAGCGTGGCGGGGCAGTGCCAGCAGTTATTGCTTTCACCGGTTTCGCCGAGATGACCCTGGAAATGGTTGTGCTGCTGGCCTTCCAGGCTCTCCACGGCTACGTCTATCACGAGGTCAGCCTGGTCGTGGCGGCTTTCATGGTCGGCGCGGCCCTGGGTGGAGGGGTGATGAACCGGCTCATCGCCCTCATGCGGGCGCCTGACCTGTCTCCCCGGCCCCCTGCCCCGCCAGGGAAAGGAGAAAAGTTCTCCCCTCCCCGATGCGGTTCAAGGGCGGACAGCCAGCCCTCACTATCCCCCTCTCACAAGGGCAGGTTTTTCGGTGAGGAGCCACCTGGCCCCCCGGCCCCCTTCCCTACGAGGGAAGAGGGAGTCTCCCCCCGCTTCAGGGAGGGGCCGGGGGATGGGTCAGGTAGGGGCGAATGGCCCTTCGCCCCTGAAAGATGGGCCAGGAGGCCTTTGTGGGTCTTAATCGCCGCTCAAGTTGTCGCCATGCTCTACGCCTTGCTGCTTCCCTCGACTCTGCTTAAAGCGGCGGCCTTACCCCTGCCCCATCTCTCTTTCCCGCTGCTTACTTTGCTGGCGGGTTTCCTGGGGGGCATGGATTTCCCCCTGGCGGCCGAGTTAACCCAAGGGAACGTGGGACGGGTGGCAGGGCTTATTTACGGGGCGGACCTGGCAGGGGCCTGCCTGGGGGCTTTCCTGTCCAGTGCTTTTCTCATCCCTGTGCTGGGTATCCCCCAGACCTGCTATGTTGTGGC
>Ga0068707_1001402_pt1 | contig 16773 bp, 13 predicted proteins | sample YNPNPMetaG_FD_66600 | JGI IMG/M metagenome (GOLD analysis project Ga0068707, IMG submission 66600) | Anoxygenic and chlorotrophic microbial mat microbial communities from Yellowstone National Park, USA - YNP NP MetaG | ecosystem: Environmental > Aquatic > Thermal springs > Hot (42-90C) >...
GCAACGACGAGCTGCTGGCGCAGGGGGCGACCGGGATCCTGGTGTTCGACGGCGCCGGCCTGGCGGCACGCGGCACCGTCGTCGCGACGTGCGACCTGGAGCCCGGCCCGGGGGTGCTATCCTGCCCGGCGGACGGAAGGGACGGCGTCGAGTGCTCGGCGGAGTTCGGGGCGTCGATCGCCTCCGGGGATCTGGACGCCGACGGCGCCCCGGAGCTGCTGGTGGGTGACCCGGGGGCGACCGTTTCCGGCGTGTCCCGCGCCGGGGCGGTGCACGTGTTCGTCCGCGACGGGACCGGGTGGCGGTGGTCGGCGGCGCTGCGGGACGCCGTGCCGGAGGCCGGCGCGCGCCTGGGTGCGACGCTGGCGGTGGGGCCGGTGCGCGGGCGAGATGAGCCGTTCGTCGGGTCGCCGGGGAGCGGCGAGGTGTTCGTGTTTTACTGCTCCGGCCTGCCCGGGGACGCGCCGAACGCGCCGGGCCTGGGCGCGACCTGTCGGCCGGAGTGAGCGGGCGGCGGCGAGGGAACGATGGCGGAACGGCCGCAGGTGCTGATCGTGGACGACGAGCCCAACATGCGGCGGGTGCTCGCCGCGCTGCTCGAGCGGGAGCCGTGCGACGTGTTGCAGGCGGGCGACGGGGTCGAGGCGCTGCAGGTGCTGGACGACAACGTGGTCCACGTGATCGTGGCGGACCTGCGCATGCCCAACATGGACGGCATGGAGCTGCTCAAGAAGGTGATCGCGCGCGACCCGAACCTGCCATTCGTGGTGCTGACGGCGCACGGCACGGTGGACACGGCCGTCGAGGCGATGAAGCTCGGGGCGTTCGACTTCATCACCAAGCCGTTCGAGAAGGACGAGCTGCTGGCGATCGTGCGCAAGGCGCTGCGGAGCGTCCGTCTGGACGCCGCGGCGCCGCCGGGCGAGTCACGCCGGTACCGGATCATCGGCGAGTCGGAGCCGATGCGGCAGGTGTACGCGATCCTCGACAAGGTGGCGGCGACGCCGACGACGGTCCTGATCACGGGCGAGAGCGGGACGGGGAAGGAGCTGGTGGCGCGCGCGCTGCATGCCCGCAGCCGGCTGGCCACTCGACCCTACATCCGGGTCAACTGCGCGGCGATCCCGCGGGAGCTCATCGAGAGCGAGTTCTTCGGCTACGAGAAGGGCGCGTTCACCGGGGCCGTCACCAGCAAGCCGGGGCGTTTCGAGCTCGCCGACGGCGGGACCCTGTTCCTCGATGAGATCGGCGAGATCCCGCTGGAGATGCAGGTCAAGCTGCTGCGCGCGATCCAGGAGCACGAGTTCGAGCGGGTCGGGGGGTTGCGGACGCTGCGGGTGAACGTCCGGCTGATCGCGGCGACGAACAAGGACCTGGCACGCTGCGTGGCCGAGGGGACGTTCCGCGAGGACCTCTTCTACCGGCTCAATGTGGTCTCGATCCGCCTGCCGCCGCTGCGGGAGCGAGTGGAGGACATCCCGCCGTTGTGCGCGCATTTCATCGAGCGTTTCAACGAGCGGTTGGGGCGGCGGATCGAGGGTTTCGAGCCGGAGGCGATGGCGGCGCTCCGCCGGCACCACTGGCCCGGCAACGTCCGCGAGCTGGAGAACCTGGTGGAGCGTTGCGTGCTGTTTTCCGAAGGCCCGCGGATCGGCCTGGCCGACCTCCCGGAAGCCGTCCGCGGTGCGGCGGGCTCTTCGTCCGCCGCGCCGGACGACCCGCTGGCGCTCAAGTCGCAGGTCAAGGCGGCCGCGGAGCGGGTCGAGCGGGACCTGATCGACCGGGCGTTGCGGCTGACCGACCACAACGTGACGCGCGCGGCCAAGCTGCTGCGCATCTCCCGCAAGTCGCTGCAGGTGAAGATGCGCGACCTCGGTCTGCGCGAGAACTGATCCCCGGCCGGCGGTTCTCCCTCCGCAACGGGCGTCGCAGGGGGCGCGATGCGGCCGGCGGAGGAAACGCGATGCCGTGCCTGCTGCTGGAACGCGACGGAACCGAGCTCGCCGCCATCCCCCTCGCCGGCCCCGGCCTGGAGATCGGCTCGGCCCCGGGCAACGACCTCCGGCTGTGCGGCCACGGCATCCGGCCCTTCCATCTCGTTCTGCGCCTCCGGCGCCGCCGCTGGTGGGCTGTCGCGCGGGGCGGCGCGCCGCTGTGCGTGGAGGGCGCCGGCGAACGCCACGCCGTCCCGCTCGACCCCGACCACCGCGTCGTCGTCGGACCCTACCGGATCAGCGTCTCCGCCCCCGAAGACCCGCCGGAGGAGCGGGGACGGCTGCCGGTCGAGCGGACGCGTCCCGTGCTGGAACGGCCCGCGGCGACCGGATCGATCGTACTCCAGTGGACCGGACCCGACGGGCGCCTGCTCCACCGCCGGCTCGAATCCGGCACGATCCTCCTCGGTCGGGCGACCGACTGCGACGTGACGCTGGCCGACCCTGCGGTCAGCGCCCGGCACGCGCGGATCACGGTGGACGGCGACCGGGCCCTTCTCGAGGATCTGGCCAGCCTCAACGGCTGCCACCTGGACGAACGCCGGGTATTCGTCGCGGAACTGCGACCGGGATCGACCCTGCGGCTGGGCGGAACGGAGATCGAGGTGCGCCGCGAGGAGGAGGTGGGGCGAGCGGCCGTGCGGCCGGGCCGGATGGTGCCGACGCCGGGCCTGGCCCCGGTCCTGGAACGGCTGCGGCTTGCGGCTCTCTCGCGGGAGCCCTGCGTGCTGACCGGCGAGACGGGCTGCGGAAAGGAGGTGCTGGCGCGCCGACTCCACGAGATGGGTCCGCGACGGAACGGGCCGTTCGTCGCCGTCAACGCGGCGGCCCTCCCGCCGGAACTGGCGGAATCGATCCTGTTCGGACATCAGCGCGGCTCGTTCACGGGAGCGACCGAAACGCACCGCGGGGCGTTCGAGCGCGCTCACGGCGGCACCCTGCTGCTGGACGAGCTGGGCGAGATGCGGATCGATCTGCAGGCGAAGCTGCTCCGCGCGTTGGAGGAGGGCGCCGTGCTGCCGATCGGCGCGGAACGGCCGATCCCCGTGGACGTGCGGGTCGTCGCGGCGACCAATCGCGAGCCGCTGGAGGCGGTCGCTTCGGGCCGCCTCCGTCTCGACCTGTGGCATCGTCTGGCCGTGTTCGTTGTTCGGATCCCGCCCCTCCGGGAGCGGCCGCAGGACATCGCTCCGCTGGCCCAGGCTTTCCTCGACGCCATGGGCCTCCCCGCGCACGGTTTCACCCCCGCCGCCATCCGGGCGCTCGCCCGCCACCGCTGGCCCGGCAACGTGCGCGAACTGCGGAACGTCGTCGTCCGCGCCGCCCTCGCCTCGACCGGCCCCTGGATCGACGAACCGGCCGTCCGCAACGCCCTCGACGAACCCCTGCGCCCCGCGGACGTCCCCCCTGCCGAGGCGACTCGTCTCCTGGCCGCCCACCACGGCAACATCTCCGCTGCGGCCCGCGCCGCAGGCCTGCCCCGCACCACGTTCCGCGAGCTGCTGGAGCGCGAACGACGCCGCACGATCCCGCAGAGAACCGAACCGAGGGAGACCGATCCAGTACCGCCGGACGGTCCGAACCGCCGGCTCCATACCCGCCTCGCGGGCTAGCGGCCCTACGCCGGGTACGAACGCACCACCTCCACCTCGGGCCGCGCGATCGCCTCCAACGTGGACGTGATCAGCGACTCGCCGTCCCTCCGCCACAGGTACAGCGATTCGCCGGGCGACGGGATCCCGGGCGTCGGTCGGACCCCTCCGTTCCGGAACGAGATCCCGCCCAACACCCGGGCGTTCAACGCCTTGTGGTCCCATTGCCACTCCCCCGTGGCGCGGTCCCGAACGCCGACACAACGGTTGTCGCGCGTGTGGTACTCGGTGTTCCGTGTCAGGTACACCCGATGACGGCGACGGTCGATGATCGGCCTGGCTCCCATGATTTGACCTCCCGGCCCCTCTGGGCCCACCTGAGATTACTTTATCCTACCTCGCTGACGAAAACCAGAAAACGGATTCGGCCGGACGGTGCACGGCCGTTGCCCGGCCGCGATCGTCCATGCCGCCTCGTCCGCAGGTTTCCGTCCGCCCGTTCTCCGACCGCTGGACCGACGGCGATCCCGCCGTGGCCTTCGGGCCGCCTGCGGATCCGAGAGGTCTTCTCGGACGAGGTCGCGCTAGCCGCCGCGGGAGCGTTTGAGTTCCATGAACACGAGCTTGGCGATCGCCTTGAGGGTGGCGAAGACGCCGCGGCCGTTGGTGGCTTCGGCCTCGAAGTCGGGGACGCCCTTGGTGTTGAGCAGGGCGCGCATCTCCTCCACCGGGGCGATGTCGGGGAGGTCGCGCTTGTTGTACTGGATGACGTAGGGGATCCGATCGAGGTCGTAGCCCTGGTCGGCGAGGTTCTCGCGGAGGTTGTCGAGGGACTCGATATTGGCTTCCATCCGATCGATCTGCGAATCGGCGACGAAGACCACGCCGTCGACCCCCTTGAGAATCAGCTTGCGGGAGGCGTTGTAGAACACCTGGCCGGGGACGGTGTACAGGTGGAACCGCGTGCGGAAGCCCTGGATCTGGCCGAGGGAGAGGGGGAGGAAGTCGAAGAACAGGGTGCGGTCGGTCTCGGTGGCGAGGGAGATCATCTTGCCTTTCGCGTCGGGGGCGGTGTTGGCGAAGATGTACTTGAGGTTGGTCGTCTTTCCGCACAGGCCGGGACCGTAGTAGACGATCTTGCAGTTGATCTCGCGGCTAGAGTAGTTGATGAAGGACATCCGGTTGTGCCTATTCGTTGAACAGGTTCTCGATGTCCTCGTCGGTGATTTCCTCGAGCACCTTGACGGCACCGGGCTGTCGGGCCTTGGCCACGAGGGTATCGAACACCTTGTTGAGTTCGTCGCTGGCCTTGCGCACGCGCAGACGCACGAGTCCGAGCGAGGAACGCTGGTCGAAGATCACGACGAGGATGACACGCTGTCCGACGATCTGGATGTGGATGTTGGCCTTCTCGCCCTCGTGAAACTGGGTGGCGAATTCCTTCTCCTTCAGCAGCTTGGCGATGCCTCCGGTGGCGGCGACGTTGCCCGCGGTGAGCGATGCGAGGGAGGTGGTGTCGAGGTGTTCTGTGTCGCCGGAGGCGGCAATGAGCTGGCCGTTCTTGTCGACAATGAAGACGACCTGCGCGTTCGCATCGCTGCGGAGGCGGTCGCAGATCCGGTTGATCCGCGCGAACTCCTCCTCGAACATCACCGTTTCCGGCGCCGCCATCCCGACCTCCACCGTCGCGCCCCCGAGGCGCGGCGCATTCCGCGGATGTCCCGCGGGACCTGACTCCTAGCAGAATCGAGGGTGGGGTTCAAGAGCGACAGCGCGGAGCTGGATCGCGCGATCGCGCCTGGGCGAAGCCTGGACCAAGGACACAGGGTCGTCCCCCGCCCTCTCGAACGGATCCGGATTGCGCGATCGCGCCTGGGCGAAGGCTGGGGGAGTGCGCAATGCGGGAGGTGCGGGGCGCCTGCGCGCGCGAGGGCTCCCGCGGGGTCCGCCGTACCGCTCGGGGAAAACCCGCGGGCGCCGCGGCCGATGTCTCGCGTCGGCGGCCCGACCGCCGTCCAGCCCTGCGGGCGGCACCGGTACCGGGACCTGGGCCACAGGCGGGGCGTGGAGGGCGCCGGGCCTTCCGAGCGGGCGAGTGCCCCGGCCCGGCCGTGTCCTGCCTGCACCTGCGGTGCCGGAGGAGGGAGTCGAACCCTCACAGGCTTTGGGCCCACCGGATTTTGAGTCCGGCGCGTCTGCCAGTTCCGCCACTCCGGCGCCTCACGACTCCGCCGGCTTCCGAACCACCCTCCCCCGCCCCCGGCCCGGTCGTCCGCCCGAAACTGTCGAACGGGGCCCTCCCGGCGGTTCCGGCGAGCCCGGCCGGACCCCCCGCGATTCGCCGTCGGCGACCGTCCGCAGGAACGCGACCACCTCGCGCCCCGGCATCGCCTCTCCCGAGACCGCTCGCCGCACGGCGTTTCGGCCTCCGTCCTCCTTCAAGTGTCCTATAGCGAAACCGTCGGCAGGCCGCAATGCCCGTGCGGATCGTGCCGCTCTGGGGTGCGCCGGTCGCTGCTCCCGGCCCGGATCCGCGCGAGCACCTTTTCGAGGCGGTGCCGCCTCTTCCGTCCGCATCCTCCCCTCGGCGCGCGCGTCCGAGCGGCGGGTTTCGCCGCGGCTGGGGTTCCGGCCCCCGCGTCGCATCACGGGACGACATGCTTGCGGAACACCAGCAGCGCATCGCCGGCCTCGGCCAGGTCGGGACCCCCGCGCGTCTCGCGCCGCAACGCGCGCAGCGCACGCGCCTCGCCCCGCAGCGCCACCACGCGCAGCTCGACCAGCGACCCGCCGGCGAGGCTCGCCCAGACGCGCAGCCGGTCCTCGCCCGCGGGTGGCGCCGACCGCAGCGGCGCCTCCACCATCGCGACCAGCAGGAAGTGCAGCGCCATCGCTTCCGGAGTCGAGACTGCTCCGCGATCGACCAGCCCCCGCAGCTCCTCGCGCGCGCGCTCCTCCGCCGCGGCGTCCGGCGAGACCCGCACCAGCGGCGGCTCGGCGAGGGCGCCGGCCAGCAGACGGGCGACCTCCCGTTGCACCCAGGAGGCGACCCAGGTGTCCGAAACCCGGCCGAACTTCGCCCGAAGATCGGCCAGTTCGGGCGCATCCGGCTTGTGCAGCGCCTCCTCCAGCGGCCACGGGTTGGGGTGGTTTCCGACCACCTTCTCCCACGCCTCGTACCAGTCCCCGGGCTCCTCGACGATGTGCCACGGCGACAGCTTCTCCCGCACCTCGTCGAGCCGCGGGCCCCAGCCGAACAGTTTCCCGTCCTGCGCCCAGATTTCGGTGCGGTCCAGCCGCCCCTCGAGCGCCTCGGCCGAAAGCCGCGGCCGATCCACCAGCTCGACGACCCGGCCCGGGGGGCCCGAACCCTCGGGCGGCGGGACGCCGAACCACTTCGCCAGCGCCTTGGCGAGCGGAATACTGTCGAGGTCCTCGTCCGAGCCGGAGGGACCGGCCATCGGCATCCACGGCCGCCCCTCCTCGTCCCACAGGCGCGGGGGCGGCAACGGCACCAGGTCGGGCGCCTCGGTAAGCGTCCATCCGCGCCGGGTCGGCCGGGCCCAGGTGATCCGCACGCCGGCCGCCTCGAGGAACTCGCGATCGCCGTGCTCGGCCAGCACGACCAGCACCGGTCCGCCCTGCGCCGCCTCCCGGGCGGCGTCGCGGAGCACCTCGCGCTGCGCCTCGGCCGCCGGCGGCTCGATCAGACGGTAGCGCCCGGCCGCCTGCGCCTCCCGCTCCCGCAGGTACGCGCGCGTCTTCCCGGGCAGCCGCGGGTCGAGGATCAGGGCGACCGGGGCCGAAGTCGCCGCCGAAGATCGGTTCGAATCGGAGCCCATGCGCACCTCCCGCAACCGCGACGTGCAACCAGGATAGAGGAAAGGTGCAAGAAGGAACAACCCCGCACCCGGTCCCTCCGAATTCCGCCGGACCGATCTTCCATCCGCACGGAACGCCCGGCGGGGGAGGCGCGGAGCGTCGACCGCGCCGCGGCCGATCGGCTAGGATGCGCGCCGCATGGCGGGCGACGATCCGCGCACCGACGAGCAGCTCGTCGAGGCGGTGAACGCGGGCGACGCGCGGGCGTTCGAGGTGCTCTACCGGCGGCACCGCCAGTGGGTCGCGGACCTGGCCTGGCGCTTCGTTCGCGACCGCGACGTCGCGCTCGACGTGATGCAGGACGCCTTTCTCCAGCTCCTCGGCCGGTTCCCCGGCTTCCGGCTCACCGCGCGCCTGCGAACCTTTCTCTACCCCGTGGTCAAGCACCTGGCGCTCGACCGGCTTCGCCGGTCGCGCCGCCACGTCGCCGGCGACGAGCGACTCGACGATCTGCCCGCGCCCGGCGGGGGGGACGGTGCGCCGCCGGCCGGCATCGCGGCAGCGGTGGAGGCGCTGCCGGAAGGGCAGCGCGAGGTGCTGCTGATGCGGTTCGTGGACGACTTGCCGCTGGCGGACATCGCCGAGGCGCTGGGGGTGCCGGTCGGCACGGTGAAATCCCGGCTGCACAACGGCCTGGCGGCGCTTCGCGCCGACCCCCGGCTGGCGGATCTGCTCGCGGATCGATGCCGCTGACCGCCCGGCTTCCGCGTCGACCCCGCCCCGGTTCGTCGTTTTCCGTTCGCCGCGGTGAACCTTCCGGCCGTCTGCCGCGCTTCACCTCGCGGAGCATGGCGATGACCGACCGATCAGACGACGAACGAGAGCTGGAGGCGCTGCGGCGCGTGCTGCGGGCGGAGTATCGCGGTCGAGTCGAGGTGCCGGCCGCGGTGGACGAGGCGCTGTTGGCGCGGTCCCGCCTCCCGCTGGCGCGCCTGCGTCGCCGCCGGTGGTTGCGGCTCGCCGCGCCGGCCACGGCGGCCGCCGGCCTCGCCCTGCTGGTGTACCTCGGCCGGACGGCGAGCGACGGCGGCGCCGGGCCCCAGGAGCGGACCGCGCAGGCGCCGGAGGTTCCGGACGCCCGGCCCAGCGGCGGGGCCGAGACGGTGACGGTCGCGCAGGGCACTGGACCGACGGGGGGGGTCGGATCACGGCAGCGGCGCGGCGACGTCAACGGAGACGGTTGCGTGAACATCTTGGACGCGTTCGTGCTGGCCAAGGCGCTGGAGAGGGGCGGGGCGCGGCGCGGCGAATGGGACTGGAGCGGCGACGGCCGCGTGGACCGCGCGGACGTGGAGTGGGTCGCCCGCGCCGCCGTTTCGATCACGGGAGGCGGAACATGACGGCACGGCCGGCAACGGCGCTGCTGGTCCTGGGCCTGGCGGTCGCGACGGCGGACGCCGTCCGGGCGGACGCGCCGGACGCCGCGCGGGTCCGGTTCGTCCGCGTGGCGATCTACATCCACAGCGGCGTCCGGGCGCTCGCCGCCTGGCAGGTCGAGGTCGTGGTGCGCGCGGGCGACGTGGAGGTGGTGGGGGTGGAGGGGGGCGAGCACCCGGCGTATGCGGAGCCGGCGTACTACGACCCGGCGGCGCTGCGGCAACACCGGCTGGTCCTGGCGGCGTTCGACACGGGGACGAATTTGCCGACGGGACGGACCCGGGTGGCGACGCTGCATCTGATGGTGCGCGGCGCCGCGGCGCCGGAACTGGAGGCGAGGCTGGTGGTGGCGGCGGATCCGGACGGACGGTCGTTCGACGCCGCGGTGACGATCGAGGACGGAGGCGAGCGATGAACGCGAATCGAGGAACGCTCGGGGCGGCGCTGGGGCTGCTGGCGGCGGGATGGGCGGGCTGCGCCCTCTACGGCAACGGCGGACACCCCTTGATGGCAACGGCCGGAGGTCCGGGCGGAAGCGAGGGGACGGCCCTGGGCGGCGCGGCCGACGAGCTGTGGATCATCGCGCGCGCCCCCCTCGCGGACAGCGGACCGGAGGAGGATCGGCCCGGGACCGGCGCGCTGATGGCGCGCCGGGCGGGCGACGAGGCGGGCCGGGAGGTGCCGATGCCGCTGCGGCATACCGAGGTCGAGGCGGCCGTTTCGGGGTACGTGGCGCGGGTCTCGGTCGTGCAGCAGTACCGGAATCCGTTCGACGAGAAGGTCGAGGCGATCTACGTCTTCCCGCTGCCGAGCAACTCGGCGGTCAACGAGTTCGTGATGACGGTGGGGGAGCGCAAGATCCGCGGAATCATCCGCGAGCGGGAGGAGGCGGAGGCGATCTACGAGGAGGCCCGCGCGCAGGGCTACGTCGCCTCTCTCTTGACCCAGGAGCGACCGAACGTCTTCACCCAGCATGTGGCGAACATCGAGCCGGGGGCGTCGATCGACGTCGAGCTACTGTACTACCAGACGCTGGAGTATGCGGACGGGTGGCTGGAGTGGGCGTTCCCGATGGTCGTCGGGCCGCGGTTCAACCCGCCCGGGTTCGACGACGGGATCGGCGCCGTCGGACGGGGCGACCCGGGGACGTCCGGGCAGGCGACGGAGGTTTCCTACCTGCGCCCGGGGGAGCGGTCCGGGCACGACATCGGCCTGGCCGTAACGATCGAGGCCGGGGTGCCGATCGAGGAGCTGGAGGTGCCGACGCACGCGGTGAGCGTTGAGCGACCAGAGCCGTCGCGGGCGGTGGTCCGGCTGGCCGACCAGGCGGTGATCCCGAACAAGGACTTCGTGTTACGCTACCGGGTGGCAGGGACGCGGATCAAGTCCGGGCTGCTCACGCACCGGGACGAGCGGGGCGGGTTCTTCACGTTGATGGCGTATCCGCCCGCGTCGCTGGCCGACCTGCCGCGCCAGCCGATGGAGATGGTGTTCGTGCTGGACTGCTCGGGCAGCATGTACGGCGAGCCTCTCCGACTGGCCAAGGACGCGGTGCGCAACGCGCTCGGCCGGCTCGGCCCCGACGACACGTTCCAGGTCATCACCTTCTCCGACGACGCCTCGAGCTTCGGCGACGAGCCGGTGCCGGCCACGCGCCGCAACCTCGATCGGGCCCTGGACTACCTCGACGACGTCGATTCCGAGGGCGGGACGATGATGGATGCGGGGATCCGCGCGGCGCTCGACTTTCCCCACGACCCGCGGCGTTTCCGCATCGTGTCGTTCCTGACGGACGGATACATCGGCAACGAGCCGGAGATCTTCGCTTCGATCCGGGAGCGGCTGGGCGCATCCCGGATCTTCAGCTTCGGCGTCGGGTCGTCGGTCAACCGTTACCTGATGGAGGGGATGGCGCGGATCGGCCGGGGCGCAGTGGCGTACGTCAGCGCCGACGACGGGTCGCAACGGGCGGTCGCGGCGTTCTTCGAACGCATTGCGCACCCGGCGATGACCGACGTGGAGATCGACTGGGGTGGGATGGAGGTCCGGGACGTCTATCCGAGCCGAGTTCCGGACCTGTTCGTCGGCCGGGCGTTGATCCTGACCGGTCGGTTCGAGGGCGGCGGCCGGCACACGGTGCGGCTCACGGGGCGGGCGGGCGAGCGGACCGTGTCGATCGAGCTGGACGTGGACCTCGGCGCGGCGGAGGCGGCGCATCCCGGCATTCCGTTCGTCTGGGCGCGGAAGCAGATCGAGGTGCTGGAGGACCAGGACGTGGGGGAGAACTCGCCGGCGATCGCGGCGCGGATCAAGGAGCTGGCCCTGGAGTACGGCCTGATGTCGCCGTACACCGCGTTCGTGGCGGTGGATTCCAGCCGGGTCACCGAGGGCGACCGCGGCACGGTCGTCCCGGTGGCGGTGCCGATGCCGGAAGGAGTGCGCTACGAGACCACGGTGCCGGAAGCCGCAGCGCCCGGGACCGGCCGTCCGGATTGACTCGTCGTTCGACCGGCGGGAGAGAGGGCGCGCCCGTCGCTAGAAGGTCGACCACGGCGGCCCGAAGCCGGGGCCGGTCTGGACGATGTTGATCGGGGCGATCTGGCAATCGAGCGCGCCGCACATGCCGGAACCGAACTGGACGTCGGCGACGATCCAGTTGTCGTTGCTGGCGCCGTAGCTCCCGCCGTTGCGCAGCTCCTGCGGTCCGAACGAGGCGCGAAGGACGCCGCCGCAATAGACGTTGACGAAGGCGTTGGTGACGCCGGAGTAGCTGTGCTGCGAGTAGTAGTTGACCAGGATGCGGAACGGCTGTCCCGTCGGCGGGTTGTCGACATTGATGTTCTCCGGGGCGCAGAACGATCTGTCGGTCGGGTCGGTGACGGAGGGGTCGCAATTGATCACATCGACATCGAGGCGCGGGTTGAGGCACGAACCGTATTCGACCCACTGCGCGCCCTCGCCGTGGGGTGCGTCGCGGCAGGCGGACAGGTCGGTGGTCGGGGCCAGGCCCCAGTCGACCTCGGGAGAACCGCGCCAGCAGCACGAGCTGGCCTTGCAGTTGGCGTAGTAGCAGTCAGCCGAGGTGAAGAACTCGTCGGTGTTCGGCGCCATCTGGTGGAGATGGAGGTCGACGTCGGTATCCCCGTTGCCTTCACCCTGCGTGTCCCAGGTCATCTCGACGCGGAGTCCCGCGCCCTGGACGAGCAGCGCGAACTCGCAGGTGAAGGTCTCGCCATCGATCACGATCGTGGCGCGGACGCGGTAGGTGCCGGAGGAGACCAGCAGCACGGAGGTGTCTCGTGCGTGGGGATCGGCGGGGGTGGGACAGGTCGGGATCGTGGCCGGGCAGAACAGCTCCCAGAGCCAGGAATCGTAGGACCCGGCGTAGATCGTGGTTCCGTTGAGCGGCACGTTGCTCATCGGGGCGGCGGCCATCGAGGACGGGCAGACCAGCGGCGTGTCGCACCCGGGCAGTCCCTCGTCGTAGGCCCCGTCGCAGTCGTTGTCCATCCCGTCGCACACCTCGGGCACCGGCCCCACGTATCCCGTGCACGCCTCGAAGCCGAACTCGGTGCAGGCCTCCACGCCGCGCTGGCAGGTTCCCAGGCACGGCAGGCCGGGCGGGCACGGGGCCGGGTCCCCCGGGAAGCAGGGGAAGGTGCTGCCGATCGCGCACGGGCAGCCCTCATCGACCTGCGTGTCGCAGTCGTCGTCCACCCCGTCGCCTCCGCCCGCCTCGCCGCACCGTTCCTCGGGGCCGCAGGACGGCGGCGCGCACGGGTCGACCTCGCCTCCGTCGTCCCGCGGTACCCCGACGTCGCGGGCGTCGCCGGCGTCGCCGCCGCCGGTGCAGCGGCATTCGCCGCCGACGCAGGTGCCGCCGGGCATCCCCGCGCCCAGGCAACTGGCCAGGCAATCGCCCGGGACGCACGCCCCGATCGGGCCGTCGTCAGCCGGGGAGCATGCGGCAACAAGCGCCGCCGTCCAGGCCGGTCCCAGGAAGACCACCATCCGTCTCGACATCGTTCGTCTCACTTTCCGGCGTCCGCCGACGCCCCGTTCGGCCGGTCGTCCGAACAACGCCAGTGTACGGGCGGACCGTCGGATCGTCAACGGTCGCCGCCGGCGAGGCGTCCGCGGCGTGCGTTCGTCCGGGAGGAGTTCCACCGCCGGCGGTGTGGACGTCGGCCGCGCGCCGCCGCCCGCGTCGGCGGAATGCCCGGGCGGAGGCGGCTGGTTGACGGCGCCCGCGGGGCGCCGCAGGATGCCGTCCGTGCCGGCTCGATCCGCCCGCCCGATCCCGCTCGCCGTGCTCACCGGACCGACCGCGTCGGGGAAGACGCGGATCGCCCTTGAACTGGCCGAGCGGTGGGGGGCCGAGATCGTGTCGGCCGACTCGATGCAGGTGTACCGGCGTCTGGACATCGGCACGGCCAAGCCGACGGCGGCGGAGCGGGCACGGGTCCCGCACCACGGGGTCGACCTGGCCGAGCCGGACGAGCCGTTCGACGCGGTGCGGTTTCGGGAGGCGGCCGAGGCGGCGATTGCCGACATCGCGGCCCGCGGCCGGCGCGTGCTGGTGGTCGGCGGGACGGGGTTATACCTGCGGGTCCTGCTGTACGGGCTGGCGAGCCTGCCACCGCCGGACCCGGCGCGGCGGCGGGAACTGGAGGAGGAGGCCGAGCGGGTGGGCAGCGCCGCGCTGCATGCGCGACTGACGACCCTCGACCCCGCCGCGGCCGCACGCATCCACCCGGCGGACCGGTTCCGCATCATCCGCGCGCTGGAGGTCGCGGCAACCGGGCGGCGGATCTCGGAAATCCAGGCCGCGCACCGCTTCGCCGAGCCGTGCCATCCGCACCGGATGGTGGCACTGCGCGTGGAGCGGGCGGAGCTGCGCGCGCGGATCCTGCGTCGCGCCGAGGCGATGCTGGCGGCCGGGCTGCTGGACGAAGTCCGAAGAATCCTGGCGGCCGGATTCTCACCGGATCTGAGGCCGTTGCGGGCGTTCGGCTACCGGGAGCCGGTGGCGGCGGTGTTGGGACGGCGTCCGGTCGAGGGGTTGGCGGAGGCGATCGCGCGCGACACGGCGCGCTACGCCAAGCGCCAGCTCACCTGGCTGCGGGGGGAGCGGGGGGTGGAGTGGTGCGAGCCGGAGGTCGAGCGGGTGGCCGAGCGTCTGGCGGGGGCGGCGGAATCGTTCGTGCGCTTGCCGGGTTGAGCGGTGCGGGACGCGCGCTCGCTTGACGCGGGGGGGGCCAGAGACTACATAGCGCTGGCTCGTGGGCGCGGGAAATAGCCCCGGGGAAGGGAGCAACGAGGAATGGCGCAGGGAGCCGGGAAGTACGAACCCAAGGCCGTGCCGCTCAGCGGGGCGATCATCGCGGTGCTGATCGCGCTCGCGGCGGGATTTGTCTTCGGTCGTGTGATTGCCGGTCCGGGGGGGAGGAAGGCCGGGTCCAGGAGCGCCGGCCCGATTCCGACCGTCAAGGTCGATGCCGAGAAGTTCCAGAAGGCGGTGCGCGAGGGGAACCCGCCGCGCAAGGGGCCGGACAGCGCGCCGGTCAAGGTGGTGCTGTTCTCGGACTTCAAGTGCGGCTTCTGCAAGCGGATTGCGCCGGCATTCGAGCGGCTGGCGCAGCAGTTCGGCGACAAGGTCCAGCTGGTCTATCGCGCCTTCCCCCTCGACATCCATCCCGGCGCGGACCTGGCGGCCGAGGCGGCCCTGGCGGCGGGGGCGCAGGGCAAGTTCTGGGAGTACCACGACCTGCTGTTCGAGAAGACGGATCGACAGGAGCGCGCCGACCTGGAAAGCTACGCCCGGCAGCTGGGCCTCGACGTCGACCGTTTTCGCAAGGCGCTCGACGACCGCACCTACCGGTCGGAGGTCGAGCTGGCCCAGTCGATCGGCCGGTCGCTCGGGGTGACCGGCACGCCGACCCTGGTGATCAACGGCCAGATGGTGGTCGGTCCGAATCCGGCGCAGTTGGCGGACATGGTGCAGCGGGCGCTGGAGGGCAAGCCGATCGTCGACGCGGCGGCCGCCGGGGCCGGCGAGAGGGCGCCGGGGCCGCGGGCGCCGCAACCGCCGCCGGAGCTGCCGCCCGCCTCCGCGGCGAAGGACGTGAAGATCGAGCCGTGGAACCCCTCGGAGGGTCCGGCCACGGCGCCGGTGACGATCGTGTCGTTTTGCGAGTACCTCTGTCCGTTCTGCGAGCGGGTGCAGCCGACGCTGCGGTTGATCCGCGAGAAGTTCGGCGACAAGGTGCGGATCGTGTACCGCAACCTGATCATCCACGGGGAGCGGGCGGAGCTGCCGGCGCTGGCGGCGCTGGCGGCGGCCCGGCAGGGCAAGTTCAAGGCGCTGCACGACCTGATGTTCCAGCATCGCGGCGAGTTGTCGCAGGGGCGGTCGAAGATCGAGGAGCTGGCGCAGCAGGCCGGACTCGACATGGATCGCTTCCGCGCCGACCTGGACTCGCCCGAGATCCGGGCGCAGCTCGAGGCGGACAAGGCGGAGGGGGCGCGGGTCGGGGCGAGCGGCACGCCGAGCACGTTCCTCAACGGCCGGTACATGTCGGGGGCGCGACCGCCGAGCCATTTCGGCAAGTGGATCGACGAGCTGTTGGGCAACCGGACGCCGACGATCCCCGCCTCGATGGATTCGCAGCCGCAGGGAACGGAAGGCGGCGGCTGCGGCGGTTGACGCGAAGCGGCGGCGGCTTGACGGCGGGCGCGGCGACGCGCCGGCCGCGGGACGAAAGGAGGGGAGTCATGCAGGCGGAAACGGGCCGAGGGGCGTACGGGCGGCGGTCGGGCGTGCTGGTGCTGGCGGCGATCCTCGCCGCCGTGGCCTGCCGCAGCGAGCCGACGCCGCGGTCCCGGGGGCGCGCCGGGGGAGCGGCCGGGGAGCTGGTGAGCGCGACGACGGGGGTACCGACGGCGTGCACCGACGAGTTCCGCAAGGGCGGCTTGCCGATTGGAGACGCCCCGCGCAAGGGTTCGGCCGACCCGCTGGTGGCGATTGTCGAGTTCGCGAATCTCCCGTGTCCGGAGTGCGCGAGGTTGGCGCGCACGGTGGACGAGGTGCTGACGCGCTTCGGGGAGGACGTGGCGCTGTACTTCCTCCAGGCCGAAGGCCAGCCGCCGGCGGTCAAGCCGGGCGAGCCGGCTCCGCAGCGACTGTGGCGGCAGGCGGCGCAGGCGTCGCTGGCCGCGGCCCGGCAGGGCAAGTTCTGGCCGTTCGTGGAACAGGCCTGGGCGGTGAACGGGAACTTCACGCCGCAGGACCTGGAGCCGTTTGCGCAGCGCATCGGCCTGGACCTCAACGCCTACCGCTCGCAGCAGAACTCCCGCGACGTGCTCCAGCAGGTGGATGCCGGCCAGGCGCTGGCGGCGGAGTTGGGAATCTCCGGCCCGCTGCCCGTGTTCTGGGTCAACGGCACCCTGGTGCAGGCCTCGGAGGTCGAGGCGCGGTTGGGGCAGGTGGTGGAGAAGGCGCTGGCGGAAACGCGGCAGGCGCTGCTTGCCCCGCGAGCGCGCTGCGAGATGCTCGCCCGCCAGGTGGTGACCCGCCCGCCGACGATCGGGCGCGGGGCCACCGGCATGGCCCGGCCTCTCGGCGGCCCGCCGCAGGAGGATCCCAACGCGCTCTACCGCATCCCCATCGGCGACTCGCCGAAGCGGGGCGCCGCGGAGCCGCTGGCGACGCTGTTCCTGTTCACCGATTTCCAGTGCCCGCACAGCGCCCGGGTCGCCGAGACGCTGGCCCAGCTCCTGCAGGCCTATCCGAACGACCTGCGGCTGGTGTTCAAGAACAACCTGTTGCCGGGGCACGACAAGGCGCCGCTGGCGCACGAGGCGGCGATGGCGGCCGCGCAGCAGGGCAAGTTCTGGGAGATGCACGACGCGCTGTTCGCGGCCATGCG
>Ga0068707_1001403_pt1 | contig 16766 bp, 14 predicted proteins | sample YNPNPMetaG_FD_66600 | JGI IMG/M metagenome (GOLD analysis project Ga0068707, IMG submission 66600) | Anoxygenic and chlorotrophic microbial mat microbial communities from Yellowstone National Park, USA - YNP NP MetaG | ecosystem: Environmental > Aquatic > Thermal springs > Hot (42-90C) >...
CTCCCGCGCCGGCTCGACGCCATCGTGGCGTACCTCGAGCAACACGCCGAGGTTCGCGACGTGCTCGTGTCGGGGGGCGATCCCCTCCTCTTCTCCGACGACCGGCTCGACGACCTCTTGGGGCGTCTGCGCTCGGTGAAGCACGTGGAGTTCCTGCGCCTGGGCAGCCGCGTGCCGGGGTTCTTGCCGCAGCGGATCACCCCCCAGTTGGCCGCGATCCTGCGGCGCCACCGGGTGTGGCTCTCGCTCCACTTCTGTCACCCGCGGGAAATCACCCCCGACGTGGCGGCGGCCTGCGACCTGCTGGCCGACGCCGGCATCCCCCTGGGGAGCCAGACGGTGCTCCTGCGGGGCGTCAACGACGACGCGGCAACCTTGAAGAAGCTTTTCCACGAGCTGCTCAAGGTGCGAGTCCGCCCGTACTACCTGTACCAGTGTGACCCGGTGGTGGGGACCGGTCACTTCCGGACTTCGGTGCGCACCGGCCTGGACCTGATGGCCACCTTGCGTGGGTTCACCTCGGGGTACGCGGTGCCCACCTATGTCATTGACGCCCCGGGCGGGGGTGGGAAGGTACCCCTGCAGGTCGAGACGGTGCTCGCCTACGATGCGGACGGCACTGTCCACCTGCGCAACTGGGAAGGGAAACACTTCACCTACCTCGATCCCCTGCCCGGTGCCTGAGATGCGTCTCTCGATTGGTCTCTGTTACGACCACAAGGACGAGTACCTGGCGGCCGGTTTTTCCCCTCTCGAGGTGATGGAGTTTGACGACGAGGACACGGTGGCGGGGCTGGCGGCAGGGTTGACGGCGCTGGGCCACCGGGTGGAGCGGGTTGGCCGCGGGGTGGAGCTGGCGCGACGGCTGGTGGCTGGCTCCCGGTGGGACTTGCTCTTCAACGTTGCCGAGGGGGTGCGGGGCCGTTCCCGCGAGGCTCAGGTCCCGGCCCTGGCGGAGCTGTTTGACCAGCCCTACACCTTTGCCGATCCCCTTACCTGCGCCGTGACCCTCGACAAGGCCATGGCCAAGCGCATCGTCCGCGACGCGGGGATCCCCACTGCCGCCTTTGCCGTGGTTTCGGACCTGGAGGATTTGCAGGGCCTTTCCCTCGCCCCGCCCCTCTTTGTCAAGCCGGTGGCGGAGGGGAGCTCCAAAGGGGTGACGGGGAGCTCGCTGGTCGCCTCCCGCGAACAGCTCGCCAGCGTCTGTGGGGCAATGCTGGAGAGCTTCCGCCAACCGGTCCTGGTGGAGCAGTTCCTCGCCGGGCGCGAGCTGACGGTGGGGATCGTGGGCAACGGCCCCGAGGCGCGCGCCATTGCCGTCATGGAGGTGGCCATCACGGCGGGTGCCGAGGACTACGCCTACACCGCCCTCAACAAGAAGGAGTGGCAGCAGCGCGTCACTTACCGGCTGGTGGAGGACGAGGTGGCGACGGCAGCGCGCCAGCAGGCGCTGGCTGCCTACCGCCTGCTGGGATGCCGGGATGCGGCGCGCATCGATCTGCGCTGCGATGCCAGTGGCGTACCCAACTTCCTGGAGGCCAACCCCTTGCCCGGCCTCAACGCCGAGTGGTCGGACCTGCCGCTCATGACCCGCATGGCTGGCGCAAGCTACGAAGAGCTGCTGGCCTGGATCGTCGACGCCGCCCGCCGGCGCTATAGCCAATGAGCGCGCCAGCTGTCGCGATCCTCCACCCCCCTGTGGGTGTAGACGCCGACGCGTCCACGGCCGATGTCCTGGAGCAGGTGGAGGTGGTGGCGCAGGCGCTGGAGGAAAACGGCATCCCGCACCGGGTGGCGGAGGTCCCCTTCGCATCGGTGTGGGAAGCGCTGCGGCCGGGCAGTGGCGAGGTGGTGTTCTCCCTCCTGGAGGCGCCCCCGGGCGCCCCCCACCTGCAGGCCGCGGCCACGGCGGTGCTGGAACTTTCGGGGCTCCCCTTCACCGGCTCCGGCTCGAGCGCCATCTGGCTGACCACGGACAAGGTGGCCACCCGGGCGGTGCTGGCGGCAGAGGGGGTGGCGGTGGCGCCCGGCGCGCCCCTGCGGCGGGGCGACGCGAGCGTCTTCCAGCGCATCCCCCCGCCGTGGATCTTGAAGCCAGCCCGGGAGGATGCCTCGCTGGGGCTGGACGGGGACGCCGTGGCCGTTACCCGAGAGCAGGCGGAGGCTCGCGCCGAGGAGCTTTCCACGCGCTTTCCCGGCCAGCCGATCCTCGTGGAGCACCTGCTGCCCGGGCGCGAGTTCAACGTCTCCATCCTCGAGCGGGAGGGGGCGCCCTGGGTGCTCCCCGTGGCCGAGATGGACTTTTCCGGGCTGCCGGCTGGCACGCCGCCCATCGTGTCGTACGAGGCCAAGTGGGAGGAGGGGCACGCCGCCTTCCGCGGCACCGTCCGCCGCTTCCCCGAGGGGGGGGACGAGGGCGATCTCCTGGCCGCCGTCCAAGCCGTGGCCCTCCAGGCCTGGCACCTCACGGGCCTTGCCGGCTACGCCCGCGTTGACATCCGCCTGGACGAGGGGGGCACGCCCTGCGTCCTGGAGGTGAACGCCAACCCCTGCCTGGCCCCCGACGCCGGTTTCCTGGCCGCGGCGGCGCAGGCCCACCTCACCCCCGCCGCCGTGATCGCCCACATCGTGGCCGCGGCGCGTCGGGCGAGGGGAGCGTCGTGAGGCTGCGTCGAGAGCTCGTCCCGGGCGACCGCGCTGCCATTGCGGCGGTGGTGCGCCGGACAGGCTTCTTCAACGCCGAGGAGATCGCGGTGGCGCTGGAGCTGGTGGAGGATCGCCTGGCCAACGGTGAGCACAGCCACTACCGCTTCCTCGTTGCCGAGGAGGGGGACGTGGCCGTGGGCTACGCGTGCTGGGGGCCGATCCCAGGCACGGTGGCATCGGCGGACCTGTACTGGATTGCCGTGGATCCCGCTTGGCAGGGGCGTGGGGTGGGGCGATCGCTGCTCGCCGAGGCGGAAGCGTGGATGCGCTCGCAAGGGCGCCGGCGCGTGTACATCGAAACCGCCACGCGGGCGCAGTACGCGCCGACGCGGGCCTTCTACCTGGCCTGTGGCTACCAGCTCGCCGCCGAACTGCCCGACTACTACGCCAGTGGCGACGGCAAGGCCATCTTCCTCAAGGTGCTCGCCTAATTGGCGTCCACCCGTGCGGCCGGGGCGGTGAACTCGGCCAGCAGCGGGGCATGGTCCGAGGGCTGCTCCCCCTTGCGTTCGTCGCGATCGATGCTGGCCGCCACGCAGCGGTCCGCCAGCGCCCGGCTGGCGAGGATGTGATCGATGCGCAGCCCCCAGCCGCGGTGGAACGCTCCCTGCCGGTAGTCCCACCAGGTGTACAGACCCCCCTCCGGGTGGTGCAGGCGGAAGGTGTCCACGAACCCTGCAGCCAAGAGCGCCTGGAACGCCGCCCGCTCGGGGTCGGAAAAGAGGATGCGCCCGCGCCACAGCTCCACGTCCCACACGTCCCGCTCGTCCGGAGCCACGTTGAAGTCGCCGCACACCGCCACCTCGGCTGAGGCCGCACAGGTCTCGGCCAGGTACTCGCGCAGCCGCTCTAGCCACGCCAGCTTGGCGCGGTAGGCGGGGTGCTCCACGTCCTTGCCGTTGGGGACGTACACCGACACCACCCGTACGGCGCCGATGCTGGCGGCGACCAGGCGTCGCTCGGCGCCCTCCGCCTCTTCGGGGAAGCCGAAGCTCGTGTCGCGGGGCTGCTCGCGGCTCAAGATGGCCACGCCGTTGTAGGTTTTCTGCCCGAAGGGCGTGCAGTGGTAACCCAGCGCTTCGAGATCGGCGCGCGGGAACTCCTCGTCCACCACCTTGGTTTCCTGCAGGCAGACCACGTCTGGCTGCCGCCGCTCCAGCCACCGCACCAGCCGCGGCAAGCGCGCCCGTACCGAATTGACGTTCCAGGTGGCGATGCGCATTCGCACACTCCTCGAACTCCACGGGACGAACCCTCGCGCCCCTCACCAAGACTACCGTACCGCGGGGGGAGCGAACCTCCCGACCCCCGTCCCCCGAAGGTACCTCGGCCCGCTCTACCCGTCATCCTGAACCAGCCGAAGGCTGCTGAAGGATCCCGGCACTACCGGTCGGTCGCACGAACGCGAGCCTGCAGGGATGACGGGACCCTTTCGTTGGTGGGCAGGCTCAGGATGAGCGTGGGTGGCGGGGTGGCACCGGTTGTGCGTGGCGACCAGCGAGGAGGGAGGAGGCTATGAGAAACAGAACGGTGTGCCTGCGGTTGGTCGTAGTCTGGATGCTGACTCCTGACCTGGGTGGCGGCACCGCTGGCAGCTGTCCGTGGGCTGGAGGGTGTTGGGACGGCGAGATCGGGCCAGCGGGGCGATGAGGAAGGTGCTGGCTCTGGGCTGGGCCTGCCTCTTAGGTCTGGCCCAGCCGACGCTGGGTCAGGCCCCATCCATCGACACCTGCTGCCGCCGCGTGCTCTTCTCCGGGCGGTTGGCGTTTTGGGCCGGCACGAGATCAGTTTTTCGCGCGTCACCCGCGAGGGCGTTGTGGAGCCGCGGGGACACGTGTCGGTACCGCTCGAGGCGGGGGAGCGAACCGTTTTCGAGCGGACCAAATCCCCCTACCGAATCCTGATGGATGCCTTTTTCCTGGCGGCGGATGGCGGGACCTGCGCCGCCTTCTTCCAGGAGCGGAACGTGTTCGTACCGTGCAGCGGCGGCGCGCCGGTGCACTGGAAGTCCCGGGGTTCGGAACTAGAGCCGCTCGTCCGGCGGTACGAGGCGCAGCACCACCTCCCCCCGGTGCCGCTGCCGCAGCTTGCGCAGGTTGAAGGCTTTCGGAACACTTGGTGGGTGCTGGAGAGGGTGACGAGTTTCGACGAGCAGACTGGCACCGCTACGGGCAGGGACCGGGTGCGGATCGTCGCCCGGGATGGTACGCTGCTGGGCGAGCTGGCGCTGGGGGGCACGGCGATGGGAATCGGAGTGATGGGGGATCGGTTCCAGGCGCTCCTGTCCGACGGTCGTCTCGAGCCGCTGCCAGTGGAGTTCTCTCGGCGGTGAACAGCAGTCGAACCTGTTGGGAGCGTGCTCTGCTCGAGTGGCGCTTACTTGCGACCCGAGCGCTGGTTTGGGCGCTCGTGGTCTCCTGGGTCGTTGCGGTGGTGGCCGCGCTGGCAGTGGATCGCGACGTGGCCAGTGTGGCGCCGCTCGTGGGCTATGCCCTGGCGGTGGCGCTGTTCGCCGGAGTCTGGGGAGGGCAAGACGAGCGGGCGCTGCGCCGCTGGCTGGACGGCTCGCTCATGTCGCCGCGGGCCGGCCTGCTCGTTGCGGTGGTGGCGCGGTTCGTGCCGCTGCTGCTGGTGGTCACCATCGACCGGCTCCTGTTGGCGGCCAGCGGCCTCGAGGGCGGCAAGGGGAGCGGGCCTGACGCCCTGCTGGTGTCCATCGCTGCGCTCCTGCAGATGGCCGCCCTGTGCACCCTCCTGTCGCTGGTGTTGCCGGATTCCTCCAATTCCGTCGTGTTCCTGCTCCTGGCGTTCGGAGCCTCCACGCAAGTGCTTGGGCTCATGGACTCGCCCACGGCCCTGCGGCGAGCTGTTCTGGCGATCGCAAACCCGCTCCTGTGGGGGGTCCCGGAACGCACCTGGACCTCCTGGTGGGGACCGCTCTTGACGGGGGTGGGCCTGCTTGCGATGGCGGGCCTGCTGGCACCGGGCTGGCGGCCACTGCGCCGCGCTCCGCTCTCCGGGCGAACCCTGGAGCTGCGCGGGGTGCGCAAGGAGTTCGGAGGCCTGCTGCGGCGCCGCGTGGCGGTTCTCCGCGGGATGAGCTTTGGTGTGAGAGACAGCACGCTGCTCGGCCTCGTGGGCCGCAACGGGGCAGGGAAGACGACCACCCTGCGGATCGTCCTGGGGCAGATTCCGGCGAGCGACGGCGAGGTAATCTTGAATGCAGAAACACTTCGGGTGGTTCGCTTGCTGCCCGAGGGGGACCCCCTGGCCGCTGGCCTCAAGCCCCGCCACTACCTGCCGCTCTTCACAGTTGGCGTGTCTCCCGAGCGGGTCGGGAAACTGGCGGAGATGCTGCACGTGGTTGGCTTGCTCGATACCCCGGCGGGGAAGCTGTCCGCTGGGCAGCGGCGCCGCTGTGCCCTCCTCCTTACCCTGGCCGGTCCCGCTCGAGTGTACCTGCTGGACGAGCCTTCCGGTGGCATCGACCCCGTCGAGCTCGAAGCGGTGAAGAACGCCCTGGCACTCGTGCGCAGCGAGGGGGCGGCAGTGGTGCTCAGCACCCACCTGCTGCGCGAATTCGACGATGCGCTCGATGAGGCAGTGCTCATCGAGGGGGGGCGGGTGCTGGCGAGTGGCCGGCTCGCGCACCTGCGCGACGCCCTGGCGGTGTTCGAGGTGGCAGGCGGCGCCCCAGGCAGCACCGAGGCTGCCGGGGTGAGGTCCGGCTCGCGCCTCATCGTACCTGCCGAGCGCGCCGCGGAGACAAGCGCCGCCTTGGCCCAGCGAGGCGCCGAGGTTCGCCGCGTTCCCACCAACCTCCACGACGTGTTCCTCTTCGCGCTGGAACGGGGTGTCGAGGCCGGGGGGCGAGCCAGCTCGTCACCCGGCGGCGGGGGCGGCGAGGCCGTGCCGCTGTAGCTTGCTGCGCAAGGTACTCTCGGCTATGCCGAGGAGGCGAGCCGCGTGCCGCTGACTCCCACCCGAGCGTTGGAGGGCCAGCGCCAGGGCCTGGCCGTAGGCCGACAGCGTCCGCACAGCCCCTGGCTGTAGTCACACGCGCAAATTTCGGAAAGTGGTCGATTCGTCAATGCTGGTGCGTCTTATCGCCCAGTCACGTGTGACCCCCCGTGTGGAAGACGGGATCAACCCTCTTGCCCCACGGGGGGCCGTCGAAGCCCTGGCAACGGCGTGGGAGGCCCCCGAGCTACCGTGTCACCGGATCGGGCGCCTCGGGGTCGATGCCAAACTCAGCCATGGCCCTGGTCACCGTGGCAGTGGGCACGGTTCCCTCGCGGGCCAGCGCCGCCAGGGCAGCCACGACCACATGCTCGGCATCGGTCTCGAAGTGACGACGCAGCGCCGCGCGGGTGTCGGACAGGCCGTAGCCGTCGGTGCCGAGCACGGTGTAGTGGCCCGGGATCCAGCGGGCCACTTGGTCAGGCACCGCCTTCATCCAGTCGGATGTGGCGACCACTGGCCCCTGTCCCGCGGCGAGGCACGTGGTGACGTAGGGGAGGCGGGCCGGTTCGCCGGGGTGCAGGCGGTTCCAGCGCTCCACAGCCAGTGCCTCCGCGCGCAGTTGCTGGTAGGAGGTGACGCTCCACACTTCGGCCCCCACCCCGAAGCGAGCGGCGAGGATCTCGGCGGCGCGCAGGGCCTCGCGCAGCAGGGGGCCGCTACCCAGAAGCCGCACCACTGCCGCCGCGCCGTCGGGGGCGGGGCGCAGGCGGTACATGCCGCGGAGGATGCCCTCCTCGACCCCGTCTGGCATGGCTGGCATGGCGTAGTTCTCGTTGTAGACGGTAAGGTAGTAGAAGCAGTCCTCCTGTCGTGCCACCATCCGCTCGAGCCCGTCGGCCACGATGACGGCCAGTTCGTAGGCAAAGGCTGGATCGTAAGCGCGCACGCTGGGGACGGCGGAAAAGAGCAGGTGGGAGTGGCCGTCCGCGTGCTGCAGCCCCTCCCCCTGGAGGGTGGTGCGGCCGGCGGTGGCCCCCACCAGGAACCCCCGACCGCGCGCATCGCCAAAGGCCCACACCAGATCGCCGACGCGCTGGAAGCCAAACATGGAGTAGAAGAGGTAGAACGGCACCAGCAATTCGCCGTGCGTGGCGTAGGCAGTGCCGGCGGCGGTGAAGGAGGCCATGGCCCCAGCTTCGGTGATCCCCTCCTCGAGGATCTGGCCGTTGCGCTCCTCGCGGTAGCGCAGGATCATGCTGTGGTCCACCGGTTCGTAGAGCTGGCCCTGTGGCGCGTAGATCCCCAGCTCCTTAAAGAGCGACTCCATGCCGAAGGTGCGGGCCTCGTCGGGAACGATGGGGACGATGCGGGGCCCCAGTCCCGGGTCGCGCAGCAGGGCGCGCAAGAGCTGCACCAGGGCCATGGTGGTGGACACCTCGCGACCGGCCGAGCCGCTGCGGAACTCCTGCCAGATGTGCCGAGGCGGCAGGGGTGGCACGACCACCTGCACGCGGCGCAGCGGCAACTCGCCGCCCAGGGCGCGGCGCCGTTCGGAGAGGTACTCCACCTCGGGGCTGGCTGCTCCCGGGTGGTAGTAGGGCGGCTCGCCGTCCTCCAGTTCTGCGTCGCTGATGGGGAGCTGGAGCACGTCGCGGAACGCTTTGAGCTGGGCCACGTTGAGCTTCTTCTGCTGGTGCGTGGTGTAGCGTCCCTCGAAGTCGCGCCCCAGCGCCCACCCCTTCACGGTCTTCACCAGGATTGCCGTGGGCCGGTCTCCCGGCTGGGTGGCCAGGGCGTAGGCGGCGTACAGCTTGCGGTAGTCGTGGCCACCGAACTTGAGGTTCCACAGGTCGAAGTCGGACAGGTGCGCCACCAGGGCCAGAAGCCGCGGGTCGGCGCCAAAGAAGTGCTCGCGCATGAAGGCGCCGCCCTCCACGTGGTAGCGCTGCCACCAGCCATCCACGATGGTGTTGAGCCGCTCCAGGAGTACCCCGTGCTCGTCGCGGCGCAGCAGCTCGTCCCACTCGCGGCCGAGGATGACCTTGATCACGTTCCACCCCGAGCCGCGGAACACCGCCTCCAGCTCCTGGATGATCTTGCCGTTACCGCGCACCGGTCCGTCCAGGCGCTGGAGGTTGCAGTTGACCACGAACACCAGGTTGTCGAGCCCCTCGTTGGCCGCCACGTGGAGGGCGCCCAAGGCCTCGGGCTCGTCGGTTTCCCCATCGCCCACAAACGCCCATACGCGCGATGCCGAGGTGTCCTTCACCCCCCGGTGCTCGAGGTAGCGGTTGAAGCGCGCCTGGTAGATGGCGTTGAGCGGCCCAAGCCCCATGGAGACGGTGGGAAACTCCCAGAACTCCGGCAGGGCGCGCGGGTGGGGGTAGGAGGGGAGGCCGCCCGCCGTTTCCCGACGGAAGGCATCGAGCTGGGCGGCGCTGAGCCGCCCCTCCAGGAAAGCGCGGGCGTAGATGCCCGGGGCGGCGTGGCCCTGGTAGAAGATCTGATCGCCGCTGCCGTCCGCCTTGCCGCGGAAGAAGTGGTTGAACCCCACCTCGTAGAGCGCCGCTGCCGAGGCGTAGGTGGCCAGGTGCCCGCCGAGGCCGGGGAACCGGTGGTTGGCGCGGGTCACCATGGCCATGGCGTTCCAGCGCACGATGCGGCGGATGCGCTTCTCCATGACCTCGTCGCCGGGGAAGGGGGGTTCCTGCTCGGGGGAGATGGTGTTGATGTACGGGGTCTGGATGACCTCGATCCCCAGGTGCTGCATGCGGGCCCGCTTGAGCACCTTGCGCAGCAGGAAACGCGCCCGTTCCCGGCCGGCCGTGGCCAGGACCCGGTCGAGGGATTCGATCCACTCGGCGGTTTCGGCCGGGTCGGCGTCGTAGAGCTGCTCCTTGAACGTTTCGTCCCTCATGGTGTTCCCCTCGGGCCGGCCAGCGCTCCTGCTCGCCCAACCCCCTCGTTCCCTGTGCGAGAACAGCACGGGCCGAGCCTCCCTTCCACGCCGGGAGCGACCCCTGCCCGATGCGCTAAGCTACCTTGCAGTGTACCGCTCCTGCCGCCGCTCCCCCGCCGCCTCCCCTTCCCCTCGGCGCCTGTGGACCCGGGCCGCGGCAGCGCGCCTGTGGTGGACCCCTCCCCTGCTCCTGCTTGCCTCCCTCACGCTCTTCACCGTGCTGTGGCGGCCCCTCGCGGCCCAGGGGCTCACCGGCCCGAGCCTGGCCATGTTCGCTTCGGCGCTCGGGGGGATCGCCGCCTACGTGGTCGCGGCGTTTGGGCTGCGAACGGTCCTCGCCTTGCTCCTCGCCTGGCGGCGCGGCGGGCTGCGGCGCGGTGTGGGCTGGCGGCCGCCCCTTGGCGAATGGGCGTGGGACGGGGGGTGGCTCCTGGCCGGCCACGCCCTGCTCGCCATGACCTACAGCTGGTGCAAGCTCTACCTACCCGCCTACGGGGGAGGGCTGTGGGACGCGCGCCTGGCGGCCCTCGATACGCGCCTCCATCTGGGCGTGAACCCCAACGTCTTCGCCCTCACCATCTTTTCCCAGGGGCCCCCCTGGGCGGCCAAGCTCCTGGACGCCGAGTACAGCGTCTTCGTCCCCACGATGCTGGCGGGAGCAGCGTGGTTCCTGGTTCACCCCCGTCGCGAGGCGCGCCAGGGGTTTGCAGCCGGGTTCTGGCTGGTGTGGGCCGTGGGGCTTGTGGGCTACATCGCCATGCCCGCCCTGGGACCTGCCCTGGCCTTCGAGGGGCTGCGCGGGGAGGTCGGGGCGGTCTTCCCCATTGCGGCCCGCTACCAACTGGCGCTGCAGCACAACTACTCCCAGGTGGTGCGGATGCTTGCCGATCCCGGGCGGGAGTACCTGATCGGACCGGCCCTGGGGGTTGCCGCCATGCCCAGCCTGCACGTGGCGGCTCACGCCTTCCTGGCGCTCTGGGCGGCGGCGGTGGGCTCGGCGCTGCGCACGCCCCTGCTCCTGCTGGCCCTCCTGACCTTCGTGGGCTCGGTGGCCACCGGCTGGCACTACGCCGTGGACTCCTGGGCGGGGCTCCTCCTGGCAGGCGCAGCGTTCCTCCTGGTGCGGAAACTCCTGGTGCCACCTCCTCGGCCGGCCAGTGCCGCGCCCGAGGCGGGGGCGCAGGACGCAGCCGATCAAACCGCCCGCGCGCCCCAAACCCCCTGCTGAACGGGCTCGTGTTTCAGTTGTGGAGGGGATTCGCCGCGTTTCGAGGCGGAGTCCTCACGGACCGCTGTCGGCAAGCAGGTGGGTAATTGGCTCCGCAGGAGGGACTCGAACCCCCAACCCTTCGGTTAACAGCCGAACGCTCTACCATTGAGCTACTGCGGAGCACGCCCAACGCCCCGGCGAGCGGGGGCTCCTTTCTACACTTTGGGGGCGCGCCTGTCAATCCGCCGGTGCACTGGGGGCGAGGAGCGTCCAGCTCGCCAGGCAGGAACCCCCACCCGGGAGCGACCCTTCGGCGTGGACCGCAAGCCGGTAACCCCACAACGGCCAGGGGCGCAATCGGTAGGTCCGTTCGCCACAGGGAACGACGCGCAGCGGCACCGGCCCCCCAACCTGGGGCAGGCCCGCAATGGAGGTATCGCCTCCGCCGCTGAGCAGGTGCGCGGCCAGGGCGTGGCTCACCGCCAGGATCGCCCGGTTGGCGGCATCCCCGTGGGAAGCAAACACGGCTCGGTAGCGCGGCTCCCGCTCCAGGGTGGGGAGGAGCGAGCGCCAGGCTGCCAGGAGGGGGTGGGCCTCGCCCAGGTTGCGGGTGCAGTGCCTCGAGAGCAAGTAGGCCACGTACCGGCCGTACTCGGCCGCTAGATCGGCGCAGACCTTCGGGATGCTTTCCTCGGCCAGGTCCCCCTCGCCCCGCCCCTCGCTGCCCAGCAGCAGGGTGGCGGCCAGCACCTCGGCCCGCGGGCGGGGGCGGGGGGTGGTCCGGTTACCCCAGTGGTCCACCAGCTGGAACGCCACGAAAGCGCGAGCACGCGGCGAAAAGCGCACATCTGCCTGGAGGGTGCGGTGCTCCGCCACGCGGCGAGTTTAGCGCCGCTGCCGTTTCCCGGCCACATCTCAAAACGGCGGGGGGGTGGCGGGGAGGTGGCGGAAGGCTTCCAGGAGCAACCGCTGGGGGCGGCCGCCCGCATGCAGCACGAAGGCTAGATCGGCCACGTTGGTGCCGGTGGGACCCGTGAGGATGGCCTCCGGGGTAGCCGCAAAAAAACCCCAGCTGTCGTTGGCCTCCAGGGCAGCCGTGGCGTCCCGACCTCGCCCTTGGCCCCGCGCCACGGTGCTGCCGTCTACGACCGCTCCGGCGGCCGGAGTGCCCCCGTCCACTCCGTCGGTGGCGCCCGCGAGCAGGCAGAGCTCCTCCACCCCTTGGAGCTCCACCGCTGCTGCGAGCGCCAGCTCCAGGTTGCGCCCCCCACACCCCGAGCCCCGCACCTGCACGGTGGTCTCCCCCCCGGCGAGGAGGGCCACCGGTTCGCTCCCACCAGCGGCCCGTCCGGCAGCGGCCAAGATTCGCCCCACTTTTCGTGCCTCGCCACGCAGGGTGCGCGTCAGCACCACGGGCCGCAGCCCGGCGCCCGTAGCCACCGCTGCGGCCGCCTCCAGCGCCTGGGCGTTGCAGCCCAGCAGGTGGGTCGTGGCTCGCTGGAGCCGGGGGTCGTCGGGTTTTGCGCTCTCCAGCTGGTCGTCGCCCGCCGCGGTGCGGAAGAACCGGGCCAGGCGGGGAAACGAACCGACCAACTCGTATCGCTCCAACACGGCCAGGGCGTCGAAAAAGCTCGAGGGATCGCCCACGGTGGGTCCCGAGGCGATGGTCGCCAGGTCGTCGCCTGGCACGTCGGAGAGGACCAGGGTCGCAATCGGTGCCGCACACCCTGCGGCCAGGCGGCCACCGGTGGCGGCCAGGAGGTGCTTGCGCACCACGTTGAGCTCGCCGATGGCGGCGCCGGCCCGCTGGAGCGCCCGCGTGACGTCCACCACCTCCTCCAGCTCCACCCCCGGCAGGGGGGCCGCCAGAAGCGCCGAGGCGCCACCCGAGAGCAGCAGCACGACCCCATCCTCGGGCCGGAGGGAGGCGAGGAGGGCGAGGAGTTCCTCGGTGGCTGCGACGCCCCGGTGGTCCGGGAGGGGGTGGCCCGCCCGCCGCAGGTGCGGCGCGAGGGCGGCGTTGGCCGGGACGCCGTCGCTGGTGAGCACGAAGACCGCATCGGGGCGACGCGGCATCGCCGCGAGCAACCCGGCCGCCAGGCCAGGTGCGGCCTTGCCCAGGGCAACCACCACGAGACGGCCGCGGGGGGCACAGCACACGCCACCCACACGAAGGCCATCAGGCGTCGCCTCGAGCTGGCGAAGGAGCGCCTGGGGCTGGACCGCCTCGAGGGCAGCCGCGAACATGGCCCGAGCCAGATCGGTGAGCCGGTGCATGCGATTCGCTCCTCTCTCGCGGCGACCCTGTGCCGGGGCGGTCCGGGCGCAGCGGGCGCGGCACCGCCAGAACCGCTACCCGCCCGGCCACGGTCCGGATCGAGGCGCGCCGATACCTCCCGTACCGGTCTGCGCATAGAATAGCGCCGTCGGCGTGCCGGCGCAGGGGAAGGTGGAGGCGAACGAGGTGGTCCAGGCCATGCTGCTCGACGTGGGGGGGACACTCATCGAGTGCCGCCCCACCCCACCGGAGATCTACGCCCGCTGCCTGTCGGCCTACGGGCCCACGGTGACACCCGAGGAGGTGGCCCCCGTCTACCAGCGGGTCTGGAGCGAACTCACCCAGTGCCACCCCCCGGGGTTGGACCGCTACCACCTGCTCAAAGGTGGGGAGTGGGAGTGGTGGGGGGCGTTCGTGCGGCGGGTCCTCGCCGACCTCCACCACCCGGCGCCCTCACAGCCGCTCCTGGCTGCGCTCTTCGAGGTGTTTTCGGAGCCTTCCGTGTGGCACACGTTCCCCGAGGTGCCCGAGGTGCTGGCGGCGCTCAAGGCACGCGGCGTGCCGCTAGCGGCAGTGTCCAACTGGGATTCGCGGTTGCCCGGTCTGTTGACGCGGCTGGGGCTGGCCGACTTTTTCGACGCCGTGCTGGTCTCGGCCCTGGAAGGGGTGGAGAAGCCGTCCCCGGAGATCTTCACGCGTGCTGCCCGCCGCTTGGGGGTTGCCCCGGCCGCTTGCCTCCACGCCGGCGATTCCCCCCTCGACGACTACCGCGGCTCGGCCAGCGCTGGCATGATCCCGGTGCTGGTGGACCGCCAGGGTGTTTTTGGCAACGGGTACCGGTGCATCGCCGACCTGCGGGGGTTGTATGCCTTCCTGTGAGGGTTTACTCTGGGCAGCGGTGCTGGCGGGGGGGGCTGGGACCCGCTTCTGGCCGCTCTCCCGGCGCCGTCGCCCCAAGCAGCTGTTGCCGCTCTTGGGGGAGAGGTCCCTCCTAGCGCTCACCGTGGAGCGGCTGCTCGCCCTCGTTCCCCCGCAGCGGCTGTGGGTGGTGACGGTGGCCGAGGTGGCCGACGCGGTGCGGCAGCAACTGCCGGAGCTCCCCGCGGAGAACGTGCTCGTGGAGCCGGTAGGGCGCGATACCGCCGCCTGCGTGGGCTGGTTGTCGTGGCGCGCCGCCCGGCTGGACCCCGAGGCGCTCCTCCTCGTGGCGCCTTCCGATCACGTGATCCGCGACGAAGCGGCTTTCCGACGCACCCTCCAGGCGGCAACCCAGACCGCCGCCCGGCACAGCGGCCTGGTCACCCTCGGTGTCCGCCCCACCCGCCCGGAAACCGGCTACGGCTACCTGGAGTTCGGCGAGCTGGTGGAGGAGGTGGATGGGGTCGCCGTGCACCGCGTCCAGCGTTTCGTGGAAAAGCCCTCCGCCGAGCGGGCGGCGGCGTACCTGGCCTCGGGTCGCTACCGCTGGAACTCCGGGATCTTCGCCTGGCGCGTGGCAGCCATGGAGGCGGCGATGCGCGAGCACCTCCCCGCCCTGGCGGCAGGGCTAGACCGGATTGCAGCCGACACCGTGCGGCTGGGGGAGGACGAGGCACTCGCGCGGCACTACCCGCAGCTGCCCAAGATCTCGGTGGACTTCGGGGTGATGGAGAAGGCGCGCCAGGTGTGGGGGGTGTCCGCCGAGTTTGGCTGGAGCGACGTGGGTTCCTGGACGGGCCTGGAGGAAGTGCTCGCCGCGGAGGCTGCCGGGGTGACGATCGGGGCGGTGGTGAGCCTGGACAGCGCGCGCTGCGTGCTGGTGAGCGACGGCCCGCTGCTGGCCGCCGTGGGGGTCCACGACCTGGTGGTGGTGGCCACGCGGGACGCCGTGCTGGTGGTACCGAAGGACCAGGCGCAACGGGTCAAGCAACTGGTGGAACGGCTCCAGCGCGACGGCAAGGAAGAACTCCTGTAGTGCGCCGTTAGCAGTCGTCCAGGATGAGGTAGAAGTCCTCGCCGCTGGCCAGCTCCACGGTCCGCCGTTCCAATAGCGTGCCCTCGCTGTCGAGGGCTTCGATGACGTGTTGGCCCGGCCCGATGTCGTCCAGCGTGCGATCGGAGCCGCTCTCGACGGTGAACGCTTCCCGACCGTCCACGAGCACCGTGACCGCACACACGCTGTCGTTGAGCACGATGAGATCGCACTCGGCGTCGAACATCTCGTCGCTGCAGCCAGCGGCTACGAGGAGTAGGGCTGCTACAAGAACGCCCCCAACGCGACCCACCCCGGTCATTGCCGCCATCATAGGGGGACGGGGCGGCGGTTGCAAGGGCGGCCTTTACGGACAATGTGCAGTATGGTACAAGGGGGTGTGCCGGCGCACCGGCACACGGAGGGTACGATGAAACGGGCAACCCTCGCGGTGCTTCTCGTCCCCCTTCTGGCAGCGGGCGCCTGTAGCCGGAAGCTGATTGTGGGCGTGGTGCTGCCGGAGACCGGGGAGATGGCGGCCTACGGGGCATCCGTCAAGAGCGGCGTGAAGCTGGCGTTCGACGATGCCATTGCCGCCAAGACGGCGCCTCCCGGTTTGATCGTGGAGTACCGCGACAGCGGTTCCGATCCCACCCGGGCCGCCAGCGCCCTGGAGGCGCTGTACTCGGCGGGAGCTCCTGTGGTGATTGGCGGGGCGACCACCGCCGAGGCCAAGGTGATGATCCCCATTGCGGCGCGGCGGGAGCGGGTGCTGCTGTCGCCCTCTGCCTCCGCCCCGGACTTGGCGCGGGTGAGCGTGTTCTTCTTCCGCACCTTCCCCTCCGATGACCTGGAGGGGGTGAAGGCGGCGGACCTGTTCACCCTCACCAAGAACGTGCGGGTGGTGGCCATCCTGCAGGAGGACAACCCGTACACGCGCGGGTTGTTGCCGGTGTTCATGGGGCAGTTTAGGACCTCCGGTGGCACCGTGGTGGGGTCGGTGGCCATTGGCGAGCCGGGGTGGGAACGCCAGACGGCGGATACCCTCGCCTCGTACCAGCCCAAGGGGGTGTACATCTGCGGCTACGGCGAGGCGATCGTCGCGGCCCTGAAGGTGCTCCGCCAGGTGGGCTACACGGGCGTGATCTGCACCACCTCGGCCATCTCCAGCGCCAGCGTGCTCAAGGAGGCGGGCAAGCTGGCGGAAGGGGTGTACTTCCCCCTCGCCGCCTTCGATCCCACGGCGCAACAGGAGCCAATTCGCCGCTTCGTCACCCGCTACCACGAGGTGTACAAGCTCGTCCCGGACATCTACGCTGCCCACGGCTACGACGCCGCGCTGGCGGTGCTCTACGCCCTGAAAGCGTCGCGCACACCCACCGGCAAGGAAGTCCAGCTGCGGCTCAAGGGTCTCAGCGAGATGCGCGGCGTGACCGGGCCGCTGGCCTTCGACGATTTCGGCAACATCAAGCACTACCTGCGCAACTACTGGATCCACGACGGCAAGGTGGAGGATTACGACAGTTACGTGAAGCAGCAACAGGAGCGCATCAAGGAACAGATGTGGGAGTTGCTGCAGGGGCAGGGGCTCTGAGCACCGCTGGGGTGGGGATCCAGCAACTCCTCGTCACGCTCCACCGTCAACGCGGGCTGATCCTTGTCCTCGTAGAGCGCGAGCTCAAGGCGCGCTACCGCG
>Ga0068707_1001404_pt1 | contig 16752 bp, 15 predicted proteins | sample YNPNPMetaG_FD_66600 | JGI IMG/M metagenome (GOLD analysis project Ga0068707, IMG submission 66600) | Anoxygenic and chlorotrophic microbial mat microbial communities from Yellowstone National Park, USA - YNP NP MetaG | ecosystem: Environmental > Aquatic > Thermal springs > Hot (42-90C) >...
GGGGGGCGGAGGCCCCTGGTTCCCGATCTCGTGCAGCTTCACATGATGATGAAGCTGCAGGAGGAGCTTCTCCGGAAGACGCAGGCCGTGGAGCGGGGCGTCCGCGGGGACCGCGGGGACCTCAGCGAGCAGGAGAAGCGGATCCTCCGGAGACTCTCCGACGAGCAGGGCAAGCTCGGGGATCTCCTGCGGCGATTCCTCGAGAAGTTCGAGCGGATGCGCGAACCGGAGGGGCGGCCCGCGCCCCGGCGAGGTCCGGGTGAGGAATAGGGGGGTTTGGGGAGGGACGGCGATGGGGATTCCGGGACTGGCGGCGGTACTCTGGTTGGGAGTGGCCGGGGGAGGGTTTCGGGCGCAGGACCCGTCCCCCGCTCCGGTGCCCCCGGCGGAGGAGGAGGAGCTGACGTTCGAGAAGGCGATGCAGCTTCTGAAGGAGGCGCGGGAGCTGATGGGGAAGTCGGAGGAACTCCTGCTGAACTCCTCCCGCGGCCGGGCGCTGGAGGGGGAAAAGGAGGCCCTGGAGCGGCTGGAGAAGATCCTCCGGGAGGATCCTGCGTCGGCGTCCGGGATCCAGGGGAACATCCTCGAGAAGATCCGCAGGCTCCTGGAGGGGGCCCGGAAGAGCCAGGACGGGACGGTCCAGAAGCTCCGGGAGATCATTCGGAAGGCCCGGGCCGCCTCCGGAAGCCCTTCCCCCGCCCAGCCCCGGAAACCGCAGCCGTCCCCGCAGCAGACCGACCGCCCGCAGTCCCAGCCCGGGGCCCCGGCGCCGCGTCCCTACGACCCCAACCGGAGCGGCGATCCCGTCAACAAGTTCCGCTCCCGCGGGGACCGGACCGGGCGGTGGGGGGACTTGCCGGCGCGCCTCCGCGAGGCGATGTTCTCGGGCCGACGGGACCTGGACGAGTATCCCGCCGAGTTCCAGGAGGCCCTCAAGGAGTACATGAAGCGCCTGGCGGCGGAGGAGGAAGAGTAGTCTCCCTCAGCGGGGGTAGGAGGCGGGGACGGTGCCCCCACGGCGGCGGGCCGCTTCGAGCCTGGCGGCGACCGCCGGTCCGAGCTGGGCGCGCAGGGGATGGAGCTTCTCCGCCGCCCGCGCGTTCCCGCCGGCGAGCGCCGCCTCCGCGATCTCGTCCCTCCGCGCCCGGCAGGAGGGACGGAACTCCGCGCCCTCGATCGCCAGGTCCAGGGCGGCCTCCGCCTCGCCGTCGGTGAGGAGGAAGAAGACCAGGTCCAGGTCGGTGATCCCGGGGACCCGACGCGCCATCTCCACGATCGAGGAGGCATGGACCGCGGCGGTCGGCGCGGGGGTACCCGGCCTCCAGGCGAGCGGGCCGCCCTGGCGGTCCCGGAGCGGGGCCGCCGGGTCCTGCAGCAGCGCGGCACGGAACCCGTCGACGACCTTGAGGGCGGAGGTCAGACGGGTTCCCAGTCTGGCGACGGCCGCGCGGGCCTCCGGTTCGGAGAGGGTTTCCAGGAGGTCCGCCAGCCGCTGGAGCACCGGGGCGTAGTCGCGATCGGCGAGGAACCGACGGCCGGGGTCGGCGAGGAATCGGCGGACCCGGGTCATTTCGGCCTCGCGGTTCCGCGGGTCGGGATCGAGGCGGCGGAGGATCTTGAGCTGGAGGTTCCGGATCGACAGGGACTGGCCCTTCTGGATGCGGAACCCGAGGCGGCCGGTGGGGGCCAGGCTCGCAGGGGGGGGCGGGGCCGCCCGCCGGTCCTCCCCGCAGAGGACCTCGAGCCGGTCGCCCTCGAGCTTCATCAGAACGGGGGTCCATCGTCCCTTGGGAACGTGGTCGAGGGATGCGCGGAGGGGGGTGCCGCGGCCCTTCTCGACGGGGTCGTTGAAGTAGAGCAGGCGGCCCACCATCTCGGGGGCGTCGCCGGGGATGTGCACCTCCGCGTAGAGGTGGGCGTCCGCGAGGTCGTTGCGGCCCGTGACCGCGATGTGGGGTTCGTCCGGGCCCGCGGGGTAGGGGAGGGTCCAGGAGTCCCGGCTCTTGATCAGGACGCCCTCGAGGTGGGAGCACGTGACCAGGCCATCGAGGGGATAGGGGGCGAATCCCTCGAGGGAGAGGGGCGGGCGCGGGAGGGGAGGGACGGGGGCGGGGGAAGAGGAGGCCGGGGCGCGGAAGGAGAGGAGGAGGACGGCCGCCAGGGCGGCGGCGCCGGATCCGGCCCCCAGGAGGAGGACGCGGCGGCGGGGCGGGGCCGCGGGCGGGGCGGGGGACCGGCGCCGTCGGGGGCCCCGGAGGAATCGGTCGAGGTCCGCGGCCATCTCCTCCGCCGTGGAGTACCGGTTTTCCGGGGCCTTCTCCATGGCCTTCAGGATGATCCGCACCAGGGGCTCCGGGGAGGGGTCGAACGTCCGGGCATCCTTCGGGGGCTCGTGGATCTGCTGGAAGAGGATCGCCATGGGGATCTCGCCGGAGAAGGGGCGCCTCCCCGTGGCCATCGTGTAGAGGCAGACGCCGAGGGAGTAGATGTCGCTGCGCTCATCGGCCCGCTTCCCCTGGGCCTGTTCGGGGGAGATGAAGTGGGGCGTGCCGAGGATGGCGCCGGCCGCGGTGGTGGGGTGGCGGGAATCCGTCTCGAAGGCCAGGCCGAAATCCACGATCTTGACCTCGCCGCCGGGCCCCAGGAGGATGTTGGCCGGCTTGATGTCGCGGTGGACGAGGCCGGCGTCGTGGGCGGCCTGGAGGCCGCGGGCCGCCTCCCGGGCGATGCGGGCCGCCTCCCGGGGGTCCAGCTTCCCCCTCCGGTCCAGGAGGTCCTGGAGGTTCCCCCCCTCGATGAACTGCATCACGATGAAATGGATGCCGTCCTGTTGGTCGACGTCGTGCACGTGGACGAGGTTGGGATGGTCCAGCCGGGCCGTGGCGATCGCCTCGCGGTGGAAGCGCCGGATGAGGGCCTCGTTCCGGGCGAGTTCCGGCGGGAAGACCTTGACGGCGACCTTCTTGCGCAGGAGCTGGTGCTCGGCCAGGTAGACGTCCCCCATGCCTCCCCGCCCGAGCCGCTTGAGGAGGCGGCACTTGCCCAGGGTCCGACCGCTCAGGGGATCCGGGGCGGATCGGGCGGGAGTACCGGTCTCCGGGCCCCGTGGGACCGCTTCGGACGGCATGAACTCTCCCTCTCTCCGTCGGGCATGCTTCATTTTAACCCATCGGGGCGAGGATGTACAGGGGCAATCTCCGGTGTGATCCCGGGCGGGGGGCGCGCGCGGCGTTCCTCCGGGCGGGGGGGGCGGGGAAGGGGTCAGCGGGACGGGGGTCGGCGCATCTGGCGCAGGAACCGGAGGCCCGCCACGGCGCCCGCCCCGAGGACCGCCGAGAAGAGGATGGCCAGGCCCACCGGCATTTCGATACGCCCTATCAGGATGTGGATGTGGGCCGTCTGCAGGTTGAGGAGGACGAAGAGGGCCAGGACGACCAGGAGGACGAGGCTCAGGGCGAACCGCAGCTTTCCCACGGTCGGGACTCCGTTCAACGTCGGGACTCGAACTCCTCGCGGAGGTCCTCCAGGTACCGTTCGACCTCCTGGAGGACGTCCTGGGTCTGGCGTACCACGAGATGCCGATCCCGGATCTCGAGCAGGGCCAGCGGCCGGTTCCAGACCGGAGGGCGCACGTGGGCACGGACCTGGTCCGCCAGCCGCCGAGGGTCGGAGTATCGGGGCAGCAGGTCGCTCACCGGGAAGGCGGTGGTGACGAAGACGGCGGCGGCCTCGCGGCCGAACTCCGCGTCGCGCGCCGCCCGCAGCTGGCGGAGGATTTCGAGCTCCGCCCGGGTCTGGGCCAGGCGGAGCTCCACGCGCGCCAGCTCGCCTTCGAGGGCGGGGCTCGAGATCAGGGAGAACTTCTCGGACCCCTCCGGGAAGACGTTCGTGTCCCGACGGGACTTGAGGTCCGCCTCCAGGGCGATCTTCTGTTCCAGGAGGTCCCTCCAGGCGGCCTCCTTGAAGCGGATCTGCGGGTCCAGCAACGTGGCGTTGCGGCGCAGTTCCTGGAGGTGGATCTCGTTGAAATAGTGGAGCTTCTCCTCGTCGCTGCGCCGGGCCCACCGGTCGGCGAACAGACGGAGGGCCTCCGCGTGCTCCTCGAGGGTGGCCAGGCGGGGGCGTTGCTCCGCCTCGGGCAGTTCGAGGTTGGAGGTCAGGACCACCTCCTCCCGGTACTCCGCGTCCTCGTAAAAGAAGAGGAGGAACTCGCGCCGGTTGTCGGGGGTGCGGAGGCGGAAATCGGGGGGCTTCCGCAGGAGCCGCTCGGGGGGTTCCGGGAGAGGTTCCCGTTCGGGGACCCGGCTTTCCCACGGCCGGCCCCCGGTGCAGGCCGCGGTGGCCGGAAGAAGGAGCGCGGCGGCGAGGATCAGCCGGGATTTCTGCGTTTTCATGGCACCCCCGGTTTCTGGACGGACGCGGCGTCCGGAACCCTGCCGGCTATTTCTGGGACGTCACCTTGATGACGGCGCGGATGGTTCCCTGGGACTGGGTGAACTGCAGCGAGCAGGTCCGGACGTCCTTCATCAGCGTCGCGGTGGCCTTCTCGCCCGTCACCTCTTCATTCCGGCTCTGCCAGCCCAGGATCTTCATCGCCGCGATGTAGTTCCGGAAGACCTCCATGAGCTCCCCCTGGCCGCCGTATTCCAGGGTGCCGGACTGCATCGTTCCACGGTCCTTCTGGACCCCGGTGGCGTTCTTGGGGGGACCGAACTCGCGGATCTCCACCACGTCGGTGTCGGGGTAGACCGGGGGGCCGCCGGCGCAGGCGGCCAGCGCCAGGATCAGGGGGACCGTCCCCCGCCTCACGATCTCCATGATCCCTCCTCGGTTGCCGGGGACTAGGCCCCGAAGAATTTCCGGTGGACCGCCCGGACCGCCCGGGGGCAGTCGGCGTCGTCCACGACGAAGGCGACGTTGATTTTAGAGGCCCCCTGGGAGATCATCAACACATTTACGGAGGCCTCCTTGAGGGCCTGGAAGAGGTCCCCGGGAACGCCGGGGAGGGTCCGGAGTCCCTCCCCCACGACGCAGACGATCGCCTTGTCCTTCTCCACGGTCACCTCCGCGAACCGGCGCAGCTCCTCCAGGGCGGCCTCGAGGTTCCGGTTCGTGTCGAGCGTGACGGAGACGGTGACCTCGCTGGTGGAGACCATGTCCACGCTGATCTTGTGGCGGGCGAAGACCTCGAAGATGCGGGCCAGGAAGCCGTGCCCCTGCAGCATGCGCGGGGTGCTCACGGTCACGATCAGGTTGTGCAGATTGTGGGCGATCGATTTGACGCCGCGGGAGGGGGACGGGCCGCCCACGATCACGGTCCCCGGGTGGTCGGGCTTGAAGGTGTTGAGACAGCGCACGGGGATCCGCTTCCGGAGGGCCGGCGTGATCGTGGCCGGGTGAAGGACCTTCCCGCCGTAGTAGGCCAGCTCGGCCGCCTCCTCGAAGGTGAGCGTCTCGATCGGGCGGGCGTCGGGCACGAGGCGCGGATCGGCGGTCATGATGCCGTCGACGTCGCTCCAGATCTGGATCTCCTCGGCGTCGATCGCGGCCCCGATGATCGTCGCCGAGAAGTCCGATCCGTTGCGTCCCAGGGTCGTGATGTCGCCGTTGCGCGTGCGGCCGATGTAGCCCGTGAGGACGGGCAGGTGCCGCATCGCGGCGAGGTTCCGGCGGAGCTCCTCCTCGGCCTCCGGGAGGGGCTGGGCGCCTCCGAATTCCTCGTTGGTCAGCATGCCGACATCGCCGGCGTCGTGCGGCTCGGCGGGGATCCCGCTTTTCGTGAACCCCGCGGCGAGGATCCGGCAGGAGAGGCGCTCGCCGAACGAGGCCACGTAGTCCAGGGTCCGGGGGGTGAGCTCCTTGACCAGCGAGATCCCCTTGAGGAGCACCGACAGCTCCGCCAGGATGTCTTCCACGAGGCCCGGGTCGAGGCCCAGCCCGCGGAGGCATTCCTGGTGCCGGGCCCGGAGCCTTTCGAGGCCCGGTTCCGCCCGCCCCTGCAGCGCCTCTTCCCCCAGCCTGAGAAGGTCGTCGGTCACCCCCCGGAGGGCGCTGACGACGACGACGGGGTTCCGCGGCAGGCGGGAGCGGACGATCTCCACGACGTTCCGGATGCGCCCGGCGTCCGCCACCGAGCTCCCGCCGAATTTCATGACGATCATGGATTCCCTCCGGACTGGCGGCGGGGGCATTCTACCAGCGCAGGCGTGGGTTTCAAGCCGGCGCGGGACCGGGATCCTGGAAGATCCGCTTGAGGAGGATCGTGGCGTAGCTCCCCTTGGGCAGTTCAAATCGGAGGACCAGTTTCCGCCGCCCCGGGTGGAGTTCGTCCTCGCCCTCCTCGGCGGACAGGGCGGCGGGGGCGACGAGGGCGGCCCGCTTGCCCTTTCCGAAGAAGGTCCGGCGGAGCGCCTTGAGGCGGAACTGGCGGGGCTCGACCCCCTCCTCCGCCAGGACCCGGGCCGCGGCCTCCGCCGCCTCTCCCTCGAAGGACTGCCCCGGGGCGACCAGGGGGATCTCCAGCCCGGCCAGGCGGTCGTGCGTCTGGGGGTCGAGGGAACGGTAAAAGAGATGCCTCCCCGCCGCGTACGGGACCTCGAAGGTATCGGGCAGCCCGCGGAGGAGCTCGACGAGCATCCGGTTCCAGAGGTGGCTCTGGTAGGCCGAGACGTACAGCTCCCTCAGGTTGGGATCCAGCAGCTCGAAGGCCCGGCCGAAGGCGCCCGGGTGGGCGGCCAGGTAGGCGGCGATGGACCGCTGGGGACCGGGGGGAAGGGCGGTCCGTAGGGCGGCCCAGTCTCCCCAGCGGTCGCGGAGGAGGGACTTGACCTGCCGGGGCTTGCGGCGGTCCTCCGGGGAGGGGCAGGCGAGGGCCAGCCGGAGGGCCTTCTCGACCTCTCCGCGGACGAGGGCCCTTCCGATGAATTCCCCCGAGGTCCCCCGGAGCGAGCCGAAGCGCTGGTCGTCGAAATAGTTCGGGACCCCCCAGCGGCGGAGCGGCTCCAGGTCCGGGATCTCCCGGAGGTCCCGCACCGTGATCCGGAACCGGTTGGCCCGGAAGCTGGAGCGCGTGATGGGATCCCGGGACCGGCCCAGCCAGGTCAGGCGGAAGACCGAGCCTTGGAAGTCGCGATCCGGCCCCCCCCGGATGGAAACGGTCTGGACGGTGCGGGCGTGGCGGTCCTTGAGCCCGCCGAAGGAGAGGGCGGCCCGGGGGATCCCCCACTTCCGGGCCACGTTCTGGAGGGCCTCGATCGTCCCGATGCCCCACTTCTCGAGGCGATAAAGGGCGAACGGTCCCGTTCGGACGGTCTCGTACCGGTCGAGTTCCTCGACGAGGAAATCGTCGGGCCTCTGCTTGATCTTCATGTCGCGGGCCGCCCGGCCGGGATCATCCCAGCCCCAGGCCCTCCAGCTGTTCGTCGTCGAGGCCGAAGTAATGGCCCAGCTCGTGAAGGACCGTCTCCCGGATGCAGCGGATCATCTCCGGGCGGGTCCGGCAGTCCCGCTCGATCGCGCGCCGGAAGAGGGTGATGCGGTCGGGGAGGCGGAGGGAGTAGTCCGGCCCGCGTTCCCCGTAGGGAGTGCCCTCGTAAAGCCCGTACAGCGGGGGAAGGCGTCCGCCGCCCCATTCCCGGGCCTGGCGGGGGCTGGGGGACTCGGCGATGCGGATCTCGACGTTGTCGATCTTCCGGCGGAGGGCCTCCGGGAGGGCGTCCAGGGCGTCCTGGACCACCTTCTCGAATTCCTTCCGGGTCATGGAACGTTGAAAACCCCCGGGGGGTATGATACGTTCGCTCCCCGGGATTGTCAGCCCGGAAGGGTATAAGGGCAGGAGGGCCTCCGGGCGCCGCCCCGCGGGCGGGAGAAGGCGATTCGCACCGGGTGGCCGACGACCATGACGGCGTTTCCCCTGATGGCCGCGGTCCTGCTGGCGGTCCCCGCCGGCGGGGGGCGGCAGGATCCGCCGGAGGTGGATCCCGGGGCGCGCTGGAAGCTCGACGTCCGTCTCTCGCTGGAGGAGCGGGAGGGCGCATGGGTCTTCACGGTGGAAGGGACCACGGATCTTCCTGCCGGCATCCGTCTTCGGGCGCGGGTCTACGCGGTGGAGGTCGTGGAGGACTTCCGCCGGGGCCGGAGGGAGGACGAGGAGCCCCTGGTGTGGGAGGGGGACGAGGAGGCGGGCCAGGCTCCCTTCCAGGACTTCCTCCCGGAAGGGGGTCGCTTCCGGGTCGAGGTCTACCGGTTCCGCCGGAGGCCCTGGTCGATCCTCTACCGGGGACGGGTCCACTATCTCCCGAAGCTCCAGGACGACGAAGAGATCCTGAAGAAGGCGGGGGATCAGGAGTTCTCCCGCCACGGGGATCTCCGGTGGGGGACGCCGCGGTCGTTCGGGGAGGAGCTGTCGGAGCGCCGGCGGGAGGCCACGGAGGATCTGGTCCGGATCGATTTCCTGTTCCGGACCCTGAAGGAGGCCTTCGAGGCCCGGGTGCAGAAGCCGGATCCCGCCGCCTGGAAGGCCTGGAAGGAGGACTGGTATTCTCAGCTGGAGCGGCTCGCGGAAAGGAACCGGGAGCGCTACGGGCTCTGGGCCGTGTGGTTCGAGCGGCAGGTCAAGATGCGATGGGGGGGGATGTGCGATCTGCTGCGGCAGATCCTGGCGGTCTGCTCGGAGTACCTGGAAGGGGAGGCGGAGGCGCTGGAGCGCGCGCGGAAGCGGATGGAAGGGTTCCAGGCGTACCTGGAGGAGGCCATCGACGTCTGCGGCATCGATTTTCCCCTGGATCTTTCGAAGGTGGTCCCGGCGCTGGAGGCTTACCAGAAGGGGTTCGCCCCCTTGAGGGCGTGGCTGGCGCGGCCCGAGGGGGACGGGACGGCGGCGGCCCTGGAGGCGCGGAGGGCCTGCGGTCTGGCGCTCTTCCGGGTCACCCCGCACATCCGGGTCCGCCGGCGGGCCTATCAGTATCTCAACGAGGTCGCCGCCGCCCTGGCGCGGCTGGTGGATCTCGTTCGGACGGGGGCGGGGGCGGAGGCCCTCCGGAAGGCCCTGGAAGAACACGATTCGGCGCTGGAGGAATTCCGGCGGTTCGCCGGACTGAAATAGCGGCGGACTGCGGTGGTCCCCGCCCCGTCTCTCCGGGGAGGTCCCGATGATTCTGGTGCTCAAGCCCGGCGTCACCGACGCGGAGATCCGCGGGATCGAGGAGGCCGTCCGGAGTGCGGGGGGCAGCCCCGTCCTGGTGGAAGGGAAGGAGCGCTCGGTGGTGGCCGTGGTCGGCACGGCCAAGATCGATCCGAGCCAGCTGGAGCTCCTGCCGGGGGTCTCGCAGGTCCTCCGGGTGGGCAAGCCCTACAAGCTGGCCAGCCGGGAGGTCAAGCCGGAGGACAGCATCGTGCGCGTGGGGGACCTCTCCATCGGGGGGTCCCAGATCGTGGTCGTGGCGGGCCCCTGCACGGTCGAGAACCGGAAGATGCTGCTGGAGACGGCCCACCGTCTGGCGGAGATGGGGGTGACGTTCCTCCGGGGAGGGGCCTTCAAGCCGCGGACTTCCCCCTACGCCTTCCAGGGACTCGGGGAGGAGGGGCTCAGGATCCTCGCCGAGGCCCGCGAGGCGACCGGGCTGAAGGTCGTCACCGAGGTGATGGCCCCCGACAAGGTCGAACTGGTGGCCCGGTATGCGGACGTCCTTCAGATCGGGGCGCGCAACATGCAGAATTTCGACCTTCTCAAGGAATGCGCCCAGATCCGCAAGCCGGTCCTCCTCAAGCGCGGCCTGTCGGCCACCGTGGACGAGTGGCTCCAATCGGCCGAGTACATCCTCCAGGCGGGAAAGAACCGGGACGTCATCCTCTGCGAGCGGGGGATCCGCACCTTCGAGACGGCCACCCGCAACACGGTGGACCTCAACGCGCTCCCGGTCCTGCGCGAGCGGACGCACCTGCCGGTGCTGGTGGACCCCAGCCACGGAACGGGGGTGCGCCGCTACGTGCCTCCCCTGGCGCTGGCGGCGGTGGCCGCGGGGGCGGCGGGCGTGATGGTCGAGGTCCATCCGGATCCGGAGCGGGCCGTTTCGGACGGGCCCCAGAGCCTCACCTTCGAGATGCTGGAGCGCCTCCTGCGGGACCTGGAGGCCATCGCGCCGGTGGTGGGGAAACGCCTGGATCTTTCCACCAAGCGGCCCCCCCCGCGGGCCGCCCGCGGCCGCGCGCACGGCGAGGCGGTGGCCTTCCAGGGGGAGCCCGGGGCCTTCAGCGAGAAGGCCGTCCGGCAGTTCTTCGGGGACTCCGTCCGGACCTCCCCGTCGCCCTCCTTCCGGGACGTCTTCGAGAAGGTCCTCTCGGGGGAGTGCCCGTACGGCCTCGTGCCGATCGAGAACACCCTGGGGGGATCCATCCACCAGAACTATGATCTGCTGGTGGAGTACGACGTCCACATCGTGGGGGAAACCCGTCTTCGGGTGGTCCACAGCCTGATCGCCAACCGGGGAACCCGGCTGGAGGACATTCGGCGGATCTACGCCCATCCCCAGGCGGCGGCGCAGTGCGAGAAGTTCCTGAGGGCGCGCCCGGCATGGTCCATTCTTCAGGTGTACGACACGGCCGGGAGCGTCCGGATGATCAAGGAGGAGAAGGCCTTCGACGCCGCGGCGATCGCCTCCGCCGAGGCGGCCCGGCGGTTCGACATGGAGGTCCTCAAGGAGGGGATCGAGAGCGATCCCCGGAACTACACCCGCTTCCTCGTGATCGCGGCGGAACCCGCCCGGAAGGGGGACAAGGTGTCCCTGGTCTACGGGACCGCGAACCGGCCCGGGGCCCTGTTCCGGACGCTGGAGGTGTTCGCCCGCCACGCGATGAACCTGACGAAGCTCGAGTCGCGCCCGATCCCCGGGAAGCCCTGGGAGTACCTCTTCTACGTGGATGCCACGGAGGATCTCTCCAACCGTCAGATGGCCGCCGCGCTCAAGGCCCTCCGGGAGCACACGACCTTCCTCAAGGTGCTGGGGATCTACCCCGGGGCCTCCTGAGACTCGACCCGAGGGCGGCGTCCCGGTATCATCCCTCCCCGATGGACGCCTCCCCCAGGCCCGTCGTCCGCCTGCGCGTGCCAGGGACGCGGCGCCACCTTCATTTCTTCCGGAAGATGGTCCGGGCCCCCGAGGTCCCCGTCGCCCCCGGCAGCCTGGTCGAGGTCGTGGACCGTTCGGGGACCCCCCTGGGGTGCGGCTTCTACAATCCCCGCAGCGAGATCGCCCTCCGGATGCTCGGGCCCCTTCCCCCGGGAACCTCCCCGGAGGAGCTCGTGGAGCGGCGCCTTCGGGAGGCGGTGGATTTCCGGGCGTCGCTGGGGATCGATGCCACCGCCTGGCGGGTCTGCCATGCGGAGGGGGACGGGCTTCCCGGCCTGGTGGTCGACCGGTACGCGGACGTCCATGTGGTGGAGATCTTCTCGCTGGGGATCTTCCGACTCCTGCCGCTCTTGCGGAGGTTCTTCCCCGGGGCCTTCATCCGGGCCGACGAGCGGATCCAGCGGCTCGAGGGGTTCCGCCTTCCCTTCGAGCGGGCCCCCGCTCCGGTCGTGGTCCGGGAGGGGGACGTGGCCTACCGGGTGGATTTCGCGCGGGGCCACAAGACCGGGTTCTTCTGCGACCAGCGGGAGAACCGGCGCGCCGTGGCCGGCCTGGCGGCGGGGCGGGACGTGCTGGATCTCTGCTGCTACACGGGGGGATTCGCGGTGGCGGCGGCGAAGGCGGGCGCCCGGCGGGTCGTGGGCGTGGACCTCGACGAGGAGGCCCTGGAGACGGCGCGCCAGAATGCGCGGCTCAACCGCATGAAGGTCGAGTTCCTCCACCAGGACCTCTTCAACTATCTCCGGCAGTGCCGGGAGACGTTCGACGTGGTGGTGCTCGACCCCCCGAAGATGGCCCGCGAGCGGGCCGAGGTTCCCCGGGCCCTCCGCGCCTACCGCGACATGAACCGGCTGGCCGCGCGCGTGGTGCGCCCGGGGGGAATCCTCGTCTCCTGCTCCTGCACGGGCCTGGTGGGGGAGGAGGAGTTTCTCCGGATCGTCGGGGAGGCCTCGGAGCGGGAGCTGCGCATCTTCCGCGTGTCGGGAGCCGGTCCCGACCATCCCGTCAGCAGCCTCTATCCCGAGGGGCGCTATCTCAAGGCGGTCTTCGGTCGGGTCCTTTGAGCGGGGCCGGCAGGGGGATCCCGAAGGTCGCGGCCACCTCGCGGATGAAGGTCCGGCGGGGCTCGGCCGCGTGCAGGAGCCACGACTCCAGGTACCGCGGGAAGGTCGTGGAGGCGTCGAACGTCCCGGAGTTCAGGGCCCCCACCGCCTCCCAGTGTTCCGGGGACCTCTCGAAAAGGGGCAGGAGCACCGTGGCGGCCGTGGTGTTCCGGTCCCGGTCCGTGGCGTTCCGGGCGAGGGCCTCGGCGTTCTCCCGGTACCAGGCGGCCGGCGTCATCCCCGCCGGGAGGCGCGCCTTCCGGATCCGTTCCTCGGCGTATTTCTCCAGGGCCCCGGCATAGTCCTTCCAGTGCGGATAGGGCGGGCGGGTCCTCCAGGTCTGGGCCGACCGGCGGAGCACGAAGAGGGAGGCGGTTTCGCAGACCGACTCTTCGAACCACTTGTTGGGGTTCGGGTTGTCCCTGTAGTTGCAGAGGATGTGGCAGAACTCGTGGGCGAACTGGTAGGTCATCTGCGCCCAGTAGGTCCCGTGCACCGCCAGCCGGACGCGGATCTCCCCGTTCGGACTCCTCCCGAAGAGGACGATGGGGCCTCCCTGGGGATCGATCCGGAGCGGGGGGAGGCGTCGTCCGGGGAAGTACCGCCAGAGCTCTCCGGCCGCCGCGGCGCAGACGCGGCGGGCGTCCTCGAGGGCGCATCCCCAGTCGGCCTGCTCGTTGAGGCGGATCTCGAGCGGGGCCGCCGCCGGGGGGAAGGCATCCTGGGGCGGTTCGCCCCCCCGGGGATGCAGGAGGAAGACCGCCCAAAGCGCCCGCGGCACGCTCATGGGAATCCTCCGGGCCCGGTTCCCCTCCCCTCGGGATCCGACACCGGCGGGGCGGGAAATCGTCGGAGTCACCACTCGACGGATTCTCCCAGGACGGGAAGGATCGTTTGGGCGCCGGTGGCCTCCCGGATCCAGTCGGCCAGGGCCCGGGCGGGCACCGGTTCGCCGTGGACCACGAACGCCCGGCGGAGGGTTCGCGCCGTGGCGCGGACGAAGTCCCGGAGGCCGCCCCGGTCCGCGTGCGCCGAGAGGCCGTCCATGCGGAGGATCTCGGCGGCGACGTGGAGATCCCGTCCGAGGACGCGGACCTGCCGGCGGCCCTCCAGGAGCCGGCGGCCCAGGGTATGCTCGGCCTGGTATCCCACGAAGAGGATGGCGTTGCGGGGATCGGGCCCGTGGTGGGCCAGATGGTGGAGGATGCGGCCGTGCTCGCACATGCCGCTGGCCGCGATGATGATGGCGGGGCCCGTCAGCTCGTTGAGTTTCTTGGATTCCTCCACCGCACGGACGTAACGGAGCAGGCCGAGACCGAAGGGATCCCCGTCCTTCCAGGTCCCCGGCTCGTGGCACTCCGGATGGCGGCGGTAGATCTCCGTGGCGTCGGCGGCCAGGGGGCTGTCCACGAAGATGGGGAGGTCCGGGAGCCGTCCCGCCAGCCGCCTGAGACGGTAGGTCAGATGCTGGGTGCGCCCGACGGCGAAGGCGGGAATGATGAGCTTTCCGCCGCGTCCCGCGACGCGGAGGACGATCCTCTCGAGCTCGCGCTCCTCGTCGGGCTCCGGCGGATGGTCGCGGTCTCCGTAGGTGCTCTCCACGATGACGGTCTCCGCCCCCGTGAGCAGTTCCGGGGAGCGGAGGATGGGAAGGACGTCCCGCCCCAGGTCTCCGGAGAAGAGCAGGGTCCGCCGCCCGGCCTCCACCCGGACGATCGAGGATCCCAGGATGTGTCCGGCGTCGTGGAAGGTGACGCGCAGCCCGTCGGCCACCTCCGTCGTTTTCCAGTAGGGGACGGGGCGGAGGAGCCGGGCGGCGGCGCGGGCGTCCTCGGTCGTGTAGACGGGTTCGAGACGGCCGCCTTCCCTCCGGTTGACGATCTCGATGTCGCGCTCCTGGATGTGGGCGGAGTCCAGGAGCATCAGCTCCGCCAGGTCCGCCGTGGCCGGGGTGGCATAGACGGGGCCGGAGAAGCCCGCGCGCACCAGGGCCGGAAGGGCCCCCAGGTGGTCGATGTGGGCGTGCGAGAGGACCACGGCATGGAGGGATTCCGGGGCGAACCCGAAGTGGCGGTTGAGCCGGAAGCTTTCGTGGCGCCGGCCTTGGAAGAGGCCGCATTCGAGGAGGATCCGGTGCCCGTCGTGTTCCAGCAGGTGGCGGCTCCCCGTGACCCCTCCGACGGCCCCGTGGAAGGAGAGCTTCATGGGATTGGCGATTATAGGATCGCAGGATATACTTGGGAACCGGAATCCCGCGGGGTGCGAAGGGCCGGGATCCCGGGCGCGGAGGCCTTCATGGGAGCGATCCGGCTTCAGGTCCAGATGGGCGGCACGGTGGCCCGGTTGACGCTCAACCGCCCCGAGCGATCCAACGCCTTCGACCGGGAGATGCTGCGCGAGATGGGGGACCTGGTGCGCGGCGTCGGCGATTCCGAGAAGATCCGGATCCTCATGATCGAGGGGGCCGGGGGATCCTTCTGCGTCGGGGTGGACTTCGCAGCGCTCCCGCCGGGAGAATCGCTTTCCGGCTATCTGGGATCGGTCAGCAAGGCCTTCCACTCGGTGCTGGCCTACCTGAGCACCTGCCCGGCCCTCGTGCTGACGGTGGTGAACGGGACGGCGGCGGGGGGAGGGTTCTCCCTGGCCCTGGCGGGGGACCTTCGGATCGGGACCCCCGAGGCGAGGTTCGCCGTGGGCTACGGACGGGCGGGGTTGAGCGTGGACGGGGGACTGTCCTGGCGCCTGCCCCGGCTGGTGGGGATGGCCCAGGCGCAGCGGCTGCTCTTCGAGGATCCCCTCCTGGGGGCCGAGGAGGCCCGGGCCCTGGGGATTCTCCACCGGGTGATCCCCGCCTCCGAGATCCCGAAGGCGCTCGAGGATCTGGCCGGCCGGCTCCGGCTCCAGCCCCGCTCCGTGATCGCCCGGAACCGGGAGCTCCTGCTCGCCGGTCAGGCCCGGACGCTGGCGGCGTCGCTCGAGGGCGAGACGGTCCTCATGAAGACCAGCGCGGGGACGGAAGAGGGGGCCGAGGGGATCCGCGCCCTCCTGGAGAAGCGTCCACCGAGGTTCGGACCGTGATCTCCGAGGGGATCCGGGAGCAGGCCGGGACACTGGATCTCCAGACCGATCTCTGGTGGCTGGCGGCGTCGCTTTCGGGGATCGCCCTGGCCATGGCGGGGGCGTTTGCCTTCCCGGAGTCCGGCCTGTTCTGGGCCTATCTTTCGGCCTTCGTCCGGATCTCGTTCGGGGTGGGCCTTTCCCAGCAGCCCTGGGGGACGGTCTTCGGCCGGCTCCTCGCGCTGGGCCTGGCGGCCGCCCTGTTCTCGATCTTCCCGGATTATCTCCTCGTGCGGGGCTTCGGGACCGCGCAGCGGGCATATCCGTCGGAGACGGCGGCCGTGCTGGCCACCCCCCCGTACGCCCTGCTGATGGGGGCCGGTTTCGTGGTCGAGGCGGGATACGCCGGACTGAGGGTCGGCGGCCTGATGGTGCGGAGATGGCCCGGCCAGACCGGCCTGGGCCTCGCCATGCTGGCCGCGGGGATGGCCGCCGCCCTGTGGGCCGTCGGCTACGAGTTCCTCGCCGTCAAGGCCCGGTGGTGGTCCTACCGGGCCGGTCGTTCCGTGGCCGAAGAGGGCCTGGCGGCGCACGTGATCGTGGCGCACTTCTTCACCTTCCTGGGATTCCTCCCCCTCTTTTGCCGCTACGCGACCTGCCCCGGGACGCGCCTGTACGCGACCCTCCGGTACGGGATCCTGTTCGCCGCCCTGTCGTTCGCGAGCGTCCTGCTTTCCTACGGGCTCGTCGAGGCGGTCCGTCCTTGACTTCCGATCTCACTGATAGACGTGGAGGCTTCCCTCGGAGGTGGGCAGAAGCCTCATCCCCAGGTAGGTGAAGACCACGGCCAGGAACGAGAGGAGCAGGATCGTCATCGCCGGACGGCCCTTCCAGCCCCGGACCCGGCGCAGGTGGAGGTAGATCAGATACGACAGCCAGCTCACCAGGGCCCAGTTCTCCTTGGGGTCCCACGTCCAGTAGTCTCCCCAGGCCTCCTTGCCCCAGGCCGCCCCCATCCCCAGGCCGAGCGTGAGGGCCGCGATCCCGAAGGAGGCCGCCCGGTGGGCGTAGTCCTCGAATCCCGGCGGGCCGGTCTGCCCCGGGGCCCGCGAGGGCCGGATCAGCGCCAGCAGCGCCAGGACGAAGGAGGCGAAGAGTCCGGCGTAGGCCGCGAAGTAGGTGACCACGTGGGGGACGAACCAGGCGCTCTGGAGGGCCGGCGGGAGGGAGGAGATCTCCACGTCGGGCTTGAGGACGGCGTGGAGCAGGCAGGCGGCGTTGACGCCGGCCGAGAAGGGGACCAGCACCCACAGCCGGTAGAGTCCCACCAGAACGAGCGTCACCCCCCAGATGCACGCGGGGGCCAGCAGGAGGGTTTCGTACAGGGTTTTGAAAGGGGGGCGCCCTGCCTCGGTCCAGGCGGCCCCCAGGACCGCGATGTTCAGCACACCCGCGGCCGCCGCCAT
>Ga0068707_1001405_pt1 | contig 16748 bp, 17 predicted proteins | sample YNPNPMetaG_FD_66600 | JGI IMG/M metagenome (GOLD analysis project Ga0068707, IMG submission 66600) | Anoxygenic and chlorotrophic microbial mat microbial communities from Yellowstone National Park, USA - YNP NP MetaG | ecosystem: Environmental > Aquatic > Thermal springs > Hot (42-90C) >...
AAAAAATGCCGCTATTCCAGCGAGAACAAGGAAAGAAGTCCCTGAAGAAAAACCGTTTGCCGCAGCTTCCGGCAGCAAGTGCAGGAAAGCGTCTCCCACCAGCGTTCCCGCCGCAAAGCTTACGAGCACCCACACGAAGCGCTTAAACCCTTGCTGTCTCACCAGCGTAAACACGCCGACCAACGAAATTCCACTGACTACCACTAAGCTCGCCATTGCGTAAAAAAAGGCGTTCACTGCAAAACCCTCCTTACAAAAGTAATAACTTCGGCAATTATTTAAAGCAGTTACGCCACTGCTTTTTTTGCAGAAGTGGTTTTCGTTGATAAGCGAGCAATTCGTAATTCAAGCCTCCGCCGTTTCAGCGCTGGCGCTGGCCCTACTCCTTGTCTTCGCAACTTATGCGGCGACTCGCTCAAAATTCTTTAAAAACATTGTAGTGTCCGCGCCAACCTTTTACAAGCTGTCGCGCTGGCTTGGCTTCGGGTGGGCAGGAGGCCTGGCCCTGCAATTCATTGAGTTCTCCAACGCGGCGCTGTTAAACAAAACCCTTTTCACGGGAACTACTGTCGCCGCGCGTTCAATGCTGCCTTACTTCGCGTTATTCGTTTTCTCCGCCGGCCTCTTCGTGTTGTCACGCTCCATGATAAAAAACCATTACACGAACGAAGTAAAGCGAGCGCCGCCACTCCAGTACGCTAGAGGCGGGTTCAGAGGACTCAGCGCAAACGACGTGGAAGTCCTGCGCACAATCAAAGAACACCGCGGCGACATCCGCAAAGTAGTCTTCGAAACCGGTTGGCTGGAAGAAGAAGACGTTCTCGCCAGCCTCAAAAAACTGTGGGCGCTGAACCTCATACGCGTGCGAGAAGGCAAGGCATTCGTTACGCCGGAAGGAAGCGACGTCCTACTCTTTCCAAGAAGCCTCTTTGCCTCCGGAGTGGACCGGAAGACCCTCGAAGAAATGGCTGGCGCCCGCGAAGCCCTCGAAAAAGGCGACGACTTGCACGTCATGGCGGCGTGCTCAAGAGTACTAGAACGCAGCATAAAAGAATTCATTGTCTGCCCAAAACTCGGCGGCGAAGCAGAAAAATACTTTGGAAAACCACTTGCGAGGACGACGCTAGGCGACTTGATTGCATTCGTAAGAGACAAGGAAAAAGACCAGTTTCTCGGCGGAATTCTCACCACCATAAACGAAGCACGAAAAAGCATTCACGACGGAACAACGCGGAAAGCAGACGAAGCAGCTTACGCTTACTTATTAACCGAAATAGCAGTCAAATACATTAATTCAACTAAAACTGCCGCTTGAACACCCGTTCTTCCGACAACGCATAGCCTTTTTTTACTCAAGCCACCAAACACTTGTTGAATGCGTTTCACGGCATTACTCGCATTGTTTTTGGCTGCCGCCTTCGTTCAAGCCGAGTGCCGGCCGCCAGCCAACGCGCAAGATTACTGGATTGAACAGCAAAACGATTGCTTCAACATCGACTTTACTCCACACAGACAGTTTTTTGATTCCACGCACTACACCCTAAACATAACGCTTAGGCCTCGCCCTAACATCCAACCTGTTTTCGGCGGGTCAACTGAATCGCCTTCAATTATTTTCAACACCGGCACAGACGCCACCCCCAATGGCTCTCACTTTCCCCTCATTGTTTCAACATTCAACAACAAAACCAGGGAAACGGCCTTAAAATAAGACTAGAATACGACCCGTTGTGCCAAGTTTGCGGAGGAAACTACGCCCTCCAAGTAAACTTCGGCCTAGCCAGCCATCCTGGCAAAAGAGGTCACTTGACGATTCCAATATCAATTCCCTGCCAAGCCAACGTCACTTTCGTCACAATAAAAAGCAAGTTACGCGCAACCAGCGACTACGAAAGATTAGTGCGTAGCGCCATCATTTATTTAGCACAAGAAAGAGGAGTTACTGCAAAGTATTTCGAGTTAGATAATCAATTGGCTCAGCATTCACTTCGCTTTTCTCTTCCGTCTGGCGCGTCAATGAATTCTCCGGAGGCGTCTAAAAGACTTGTTCCAACCATTCGCAGCATCCTGCAAAAAACGCGTTCTCAGTACTTGATTATTCTAGGCGGCGTGACAGTCATTCCAATGCCGTTCGACAACGACTCGAATTATTTTGACAGCAAAGACGGAAAAATTCCTTCAGACGACTTGTATTCGATGACGTGCAATAATTGCTTGCCGTCCGTAATCGTTTCTCGTTTTCCCACTCCTCCAACGACGCAGTCACCCACCGACATTATTGAAAAAACATTTTATGCCTTCTTTTTTTCAAACCAAGTCAGGCTACACGAAACACTGGAAGTAGGCGACGCTTGCGGAAGCAGTAATCCTCCCTGCCTCCAATAATCGTGGGAACTAGTGTTGCTCACCATGCGGCCGACTTCCTGGATGTCGCGCACTGCGCCTCCAACACGCGTTCCAGTGTCGCCTGCCTTCTCTTTAACCACTGAAACAAGCGGCAGAAAAAAAGCAAGCAAGGCGTAAAGCACTACGAGCAAGATTACTGTCACTGCAAGAAGCTTTACTAAAGCCGCGCCGTCCAACTCCATTTTTTTTCACGCTATTCTCGCGTAACCAAACTTCTTTAACTTCGCTTCGATGTCAGAATACTTTTTGCCGGCCAACATGCCGCCGGCCACAAACTCTTCGCGAGTCACGTCGGCCAAGCAAAAGTCAGGCGCTTTAAAAGCCGCTTTTTCTTTCCTTGAAGAAAACTCGAAGTCAACCAAAACCAGTCCCTTCAACTCGTCCAAGAAAACGTCGACTTCAGCCACTCTGCCGTTCCACGAGTAATAATAGCGGTGCTTGTGCAACCGCTTTCCCTCGACTTTGCTTAACGCGTTAAACTCTGCTTCAGTCAACGGAATGGAGTACTCGCGTTGTTCTGACGCGTCGCCGTCTTTCACGGGATGCTTTTTCGTTACCTCGAATTTTCCGCCTTTTTTTCTTATGCGAAGCACTGGATGCAACGCGTCAGCCGGAACGTAGACGTCAACCAAGTCATCCTTCCTGCATTCCTGGAGTCCAGGCGGCAAAAACCTGGCAAGAAAAGTTTTTTCACGTTCTAACACGGCCATCAAAGACCACTGTAGTGCTCCAGTCGGGATTTTCACGCAAGAAAAAAAACCAATTTTTTTTGCTTGGCTTTGAACCCGAGTTACAGGCTTGAGAGGCCTGCGTCCTTTCGGCGGCAGCCCCCTTCTTTTCCGTCAACGCCTTTCGAGGCGCGGAGCCGCGAAAGGCAGAGCGACGAAGAAAAGGGTTGCTTGACCGGACTAGACGACTGGAGCAAAAAAAAATTCAATAAAAGTTTTTACGCAAGTTTTTTTATTATTGGTTGCGGTTGCAGAAAGAGGGAGTGGACCCGGAGAGATTTGAACTCTCGTCCTTTCGATTTCTGCCCAGTTTCTGGCTATCAGTCTCGTCTCCCCTTTTTTTGAGGGATCGAACGCTCCAACCAGGCTAAGCTACGGGTCCAGCGAATAATATTTTTGTCGTAGATATTTTTAATGCCTCGTCTCACGCTTTTTTAAAGTAGTTTAACCACAAGCTTTTTTAGTGAAGAGAGTGCCTCGAGAAAAGAGGGCGTCGCTGCCGCCCGAAATCGAAGAAGGAATCGCGTACGCCAACCGCGAGCTCGCCAAAAAAGAGTTGACTCCCCACAATCCAGGCGGCGTGCCTCCGCATGGCCTCAAGCTCTTGCACGGCCTTCTGCCTTATGCTTACTTGCACGCCGCACACCTTCCAGCCGCAGAATTAAAGAAAATAACGAGTTCTCAGGCCGCCCTCAAAGAATACGTTGACAGAGTTTACGGGAGAAAGCCGCATCAGGCGCCACTCATCGCGGCTGAAGCAGTTAAAGCAGACTTAAACATTTTGAAAGACGAAGAAAAAGGGCCTGCCTTGCTGGCGGAAGTGAAGAGGCGTTACTACCAGCCGCTTTACGTGCACAAAGCAATAAACGAGGCAAACACTATTCTTACAAGTCTTCTCCTGCGGAAAAAAATGTTGTCTGCAGAGCACCGCGCCGCGCTTGCCGCTATTCCGCCGTTCTCGCGGCGTTTTCTCGCAAAGTGGCTTGCAGGACAGGAAATGGTTTCGAAAACGTGGTTTGAACTTTCGCCAGAAGAACGCAGGAAAACCGAAAAAATTTCTGAACTGCGGTTAAGCGAACTGCAAAAAGTTGTTGCAGAAGGCCCTGAAGCGCTAAGAAAACTAGTGGACGGCCTCGTGTTAAGCGAGCAGTCCATGTACCGCAGCAAGCTGCGGCCGGAAGAAAGAGAGTACGACCAACTACTGTTGCGGGCCGACCGCGCGCAGTGGTTTGACGCAGTACGCAAGCTGTACCGCGCCTGAAAAAAAGATTAGAGCCCTGCTTCTTTCCTCAGGAGTTCTGCTTTGTCAGTTTTTTCCCACGTGAAGTCAGGATCGTTTCTTCCAAAGTGGCCGTACGCAGCCGTCTTCCTGTAAATCGGCCTCCTCAAGTTCAAGTCCTTTATTATGTGGGCCGGCTTTAACCTGAAGTGCTTGCGCACGAGTTCAACCATTTTTTCTTCAGGAATCCTGTTCGTGCCATGACACGACACCAGGATTGAAACCGGTTCGGCTACGCCAATGCAGTACGCCAGCTGCACTTCACAGCGGTCAGCCAATCCTGCCGCAACCAAGTTCTTGGCAATGTATCGCGCCATGTAGCTCGCGCTGCGGTCGACTTTAGACGGGTCTTTGCCACTGAAGGCGCCGCCGCCGTGGGAGCCGTGGCCGCCGTAAGTGTCGACTATTACCTTTCTTCCAGTAACGCCGGTGTCGGCCGCCGGGCCTCCTAACACGAACCTGCCGGTCGCGTTTACGTGGTAAATTGTTTTTTCGTCGAGCCACTTGCCGCAGACTGGCTTGACTACTTTCTCGATTATTTCCCGCCGAATTTCTTCCTGGCTCGGCTCCGGATCGTGTTGCGCGGCAATCACGATGGTGTGCACGCGCTTTGGCTTGCCGTCAACGTATTCAACTGTAACCTGCGATTTTCCGTCTGGCCGCAGCCACGGAATGATCTTTTTTTTCCTGCACTCTGCCAGGCGTTGCGTAAGCTTGTGCGCCAACACTATTGGCAAAGGCATGTACTCCGGCGTCTCGTTAGTGGCATAGCCAAACATTATTCCTTGGTCGCCTGCCCCCTGCTCTTCCTCTACCTCTTTAAGCACGCCTTGCGCGATGTCTGGAGACTGCTCGTGAATGGCTACGAGGACGGCGCAACTGTCGAAGTCAAAGTGGTAGGCTGGATTAGTGTAACCAATTTCTTTTATTGTCTTGCGAATAGTGTCTTGCACGTCAATATAGCAACTCGTCGTGACTTCGCCTGCAACGATTACTAGGCCAGTGCTTACAAGCGTTTCAACGGCGACGCGCGCGCGGGGGTCCTTCGCGTAAATCGCGTCAAGAATGCCGTCTGAAATCTGGTCGCAGATCTTGTCAGGGTGCCCTTCAGTCACCGACTCTGAAGTAAACAAGTAACTTCCCTTTGGCAGTGATACGGCCATTGAAGACAAACCTCCACGAATCTGCTGTAAAGCAAAAATCGCTGAAACCATTAAAGCAACTACTTTAATAATTTTTTCTGAAAAAAATATTCTTAAAAGAATATTGTTGCGTGGAGTGACTGCATGTTTCCAGACCTCTCCGAAATAAGCGTGTTGCGACGCAAGGCGGGGCTAACGCAAGCCGAGCTCGCAAGAGCCGCGGGAGTGTCTCAATCGCTTGTCGCGAAAATAGAGGGAGGAAAACTGCAACCCGGCTATGCCGTCGCAACAAAAATTTTTTCTGCTTTAGAACAAGAAAGCGAAAAGCAAGAGCGCACTGCCGAGTGCGTGTTAAACAAGAAAATAATTTGGCTTTCCCCGAGTGACTCGTTGAAGGAAGCAGCGCGTAAAATGAGGCGCAACGCCATTTCTCAACTGCCAGTCATTGACGCTGGCAAGCCAGTTGGCCTCGTAACCGAAAGCGTTTTGGTGGAAGGACTGGCGCGCGGCCAACGCGGCGTAGTGCGCGACGTGATGACTGAAGCCCCGCCAGTTGTTTCGGCCTCGACTCCAGTAAGCGCGCTCGCCGGCCTCCTGAAACACTGTTCCATCGTGTTAGTAGCAGAAAAAGGCAAGTGGAAGGGAGTGGTCACCAAGTCAGACTTGCTGAAAGCAGTGTATTAAAAGAAGGGACTGCTTGGATTGAGTTGAATGCCTTTAAACAAAGTATTGGTTGAACGGCTTGAAAAGCCAGTTGCAGAACAACCCATTGAAATAACTGAGCGAAAAGGCCGCGGCCACCCTGACTCTATTTGCGACGCCGTAGCAGAACGCGCCTGCCAAGCATTATGCCGAGAGTACTTGAAAGAATTCGGCGCAATTCCTCACTTCAACCTAGACAAGGGAATGCTTGCCGCTGGCCGCACGCAGCCCGAGTTCGGCGGAGGACGCGTGCTCCAGCCAATGAGGCTAGTCCTAGGCGATAGAGCAACTTTTTCGGTTGGCCGAAAAAGCGTTGACGCGGCAGCAATCGCGTGCGACGCCGCAATGCAGTGGCTGCGCGAACGCTTGCGCTTCGTAGACTGCAGCAAGCACGTAAAGTGCGAGGCAGTGCTTGAAGAAGGCGCCGCCGCTTTAACTGACTTGTTCGCGCGCAAACGCGTTGGAGCAAACGATTCCAGCGCAGCCGTAGGCTACGCTCCCTTGTCTGCCACGGACGAACTCGTGCTGGCAGTCGAGCAACACGCCAACTCGCCAGAATTCAAGCACGCGTTTCCTTGGACTGGAGAGGACACGAAAGTACTGGCAGTGAGAAAAAGCAGTAAAATCGACGTAACAATAGCAATGCCTTTCGTTGACCGCTTCATTGAAAGCGAGGAAGACTACTTCAAGAAAAAAGCCGAAGTAGAACAAGAATTAAAGCAGTTCACGCACTCTTTCGCCGAAGCCCGTGGCTTGCAGGCAAAACTTTTTTTTAACGCGCTTGACCGCCGCGGCCGCGGAATTGCTGGACTGTATTTGACGGTATTGGGAACAAGCGCGGAGCACGGCGACAGCGGCGAAGTCGGCCGAGGAAACAGGGTGAACGGCGTAATTCCTTTAAGCAGGCCAGTTACTTCCGAAGCGGCGGCAGGCAAGAATCCAGTGAGCCACAGCGGAAAAATTTATTCGTTTCTGTCGCACGAGCTCGCAAGAAAAATCGTGGAAGAAGTTGAAGGCGTCGCCGAAGCATACGTTTGGCTTGCCAGCCGCATTGGCGAGCCGTTGAACAAGCCCGCGTTTGCAGGCGTACAGCTCTGCGTCGAACGCGGCGACTTCAATGCTGCGGCGAGGCGCGCAAGGCAAGCAGTCGAAGAAGCACTGGAAGACCTGCCGGCGTTCACGAAACGCCTTGCTGCAGGAAAGTACAGGGTTCCGTGAAACAAGATGAAGGACGCAGTAATAAAATCGGCCATAATAGGCTTCGGCTTGATTCTTCTCGCCCTCGTATTGCTAGAGTGGACGGCGCAATCCATGCCGGCAACTTATTCTTCTCTTCAGTCGATAGCCACGCAGTACGGCTTGCCCGGAACTTTCGCGCTCATCTTGCTTGGAAGCTCGCTCGTTCCCTTTCCAACCGACTTCGCTTTCACTTACGCGGCCGCGCTTTCGCCTAACATTTGGCTTCTCCTCCTCGTCGCAGTAGCAGCGTCAACGCTTGGCGCGCTAGTCAATTACGCGCTGGCTTTGCTGCTCCGCGAAAAGTTCGTCTCAAAAATAGTCAAGCAAAAAGAACTCAACCAAGCAAAAGAACTCGTCGACAAGTACGGGCCGTGGGCAATACTGGTTTTCGGCGTGCTTCCAGTGTCGGCCTTCATCGACCCCCTTACTTTCGTCGCGGGCTTGTCGAAAATGAGTTTCAAAAAGTTTTCCGCTTACTTGATCGCTTCAAGAATACTGCACTTTGCATTGCTCGCCGTTCTTGCCAGCTTGTTCTAGAAAAGCACTGGCAAGCCACTGCCACAAAGTGTTTATGTCTTGAAACACTTTCATTATTCATGCACGAAGCGCTGCGGCGCGAAGTAGTCGAAGCCGCGAAGAAAAAAGGGTTCACTGAACTCACTGAAATACAAGTTAAAGCAATTCCCGAAATAGCCGCGGGCAAGGACGTGCTGGCAATAGCCGGAACTGGTCTCGGCAAGACAGAGCTCGCAATGCTTCCCATTCTTTCAATGCTGGTTAAAGCAAAGGAAGCCGGAAACCAAGCAGGAATTCAAGCGCTTTACGTGACGCCCTTAAGGGCATTGAACCGAGACTTGCTTGCCAGGCTTTCGTTCTGGTGCACTGAGCTAGGCATAACCCTGGGAGTACGCCACGGCGACACGCCTGCGTCCGAGCGCAGGAAACAGCGCGACAATCCGCCAATGCTCATGATTTCAACGCCTGAAACTCTGGCAAGCATGCTGGTTGCCCCCAAGCTCAAGGACTCGCTTGCAAACACTCGCTTCGTAGTGGTCGACGAAGTCCACGAACTGGCTTCAAACAAGCGGGGCGTGCAGTTATCGCTTTCGCTTGAACGGCTGCGGGAAAAAAGCGGTTGCCTTCAAGTAATCGGGTTGAGTGCAACCATTGGCAACGCCGAAGAAGCAGCTGCCTTTCTTTCACCCAAAGCTAAACCAGTTTCGCTTGAATCACAGCGTCAACTAGAAGCCGCAGTCGAGTTTCCATCTGACGCAAGCGCAGAACAAGTTTCGGCAAAAGCCGCACTGATTTCAAAGCTTATTCAGGAACACAAGAAAACCCTCGTGTTCGTTAACACGCGTTCATTCGCCGAAGGACTTGGCTCTCTCTTAATGCGGCTTCCCGACCTAAAAGACAAGGTCGCAGTACACCACTCGTCACTCTCAAAAGAAGCACGAGTTGAAACAGAGGAACGCTTCAAAACCGGGAAGTTAAAAGCAATAGTCTGCACGTCCTCCCTCGAACTCGGAATAGACGTGGGAGACGTTGACCTAGTCATTCAATACGTTTCCCCACGGCAAGTAAGCCGGTTAGTGCAACGCGTTGGAAGAAGCGGTCACAGAAAACACTTGACTCCAAAAGGAGTCCTGGTAGCAGTTGACGCAGTCGACGCTGCAGAGTGCGCCGTCATCGCCAACAAGGCAAAAAAACACGAAGTCGAGCCACTTGAATTGCGTGAAAATGCGTTGGACGTCCTCGCCCACGGCATAGCCGGGCTCGCCCTTGATTTCGGCTCGCTTTCAGCAGACAAGGCATTCGAAGTAGTAAGGCGCGCTCGCCCCTACCGAAGCCTTTCACGCCAAGACTTCGACTCAGTCGTAAACCAGTTGGCGGCACAACGCACTATTTCCTTGCGCGACGGAATTATTTCCAAGCGACTGCGCACGCTGTTGTACTACTACGACAACTTGAGCACCATTCCCGACGAAAAACAATTTTTCGTTACTGACGCGGCTACGCGCAAGCGAGTGGGAATCCTTCACGAAGAATTTGCTTCTTCTCTCGCGCCCGGAAACGTGTTCATTGCAAGGGGAAAGCCGTGGAAAGTGCTTGACGTCCACGAAAACGAGTTCGTCGTAGAACGCTCCGACGACGTTGCAGCCGCGATTCCAGAGTGGGAAGGCGAACAACTTCCCGTACCGAAAACAGTTGCGGAAGAAACCGGCGACTTGCTCGTCTTATTACTCAACACTTCAAACCCTGAACTCAAACGCGCGTACTCGTTGTGCGAAGAAGCAGCCAACAAGTTGAGGGCCTTCGCGTACAAGCAAAAATCGTTTTTTCTCCCGTCTAAAAACATTTTAGTCGTAGAACCATTCGACCGCTTCATCGTCCTCCACTCGTTTGCCGGCAGCAAGGCAAACGAAACCCTTGCAACGGCGTTGTCTGCACTGCTTTCCTCACAGCTCGGCTCTTCCGTGAGGGCCAGGCCCTCGCCTTACGCCATCGCGTTCGAGTTCGCCAAGCCCTTTCCGCAAGAAAAATTCGTGCAAGTGCTCAAAGGCATTGGGCCAACCGAGTTGCGGAAAATAGTTTCAGCCATTCTTCCCCGCACTGCCTTGTTCCGCCACCGCTTTCTGCACGTGGCAAGGCGCTTTGGCTTCATAAGCCGCGAAGCACAATTAAAGCAGTCGACTCTGCAGCGGTTGGCCGACTCTCAAAAAGGTTCTCCTTTGTGGCGGGAAGCACTCGAAGAATTGTTGCACGACAAGTTCGCTTTAAGCGAGGCAGAAGAATTAGTGGAACGCGTTTCCAGCGGAAAGTGCCACGTGCAAGTACACGACGCGGCACGCAAGGGAATATCGCCCCTCGCGAAAGACTTCCTGGAATTCACTGGATACGGAGAATTGTTTGCGCCGCCCGAGCCCACCGCGCAAATCGTGCAGGTCTTCAAGGACGGGCTGCTGTCCAAACAAGTGCGCTTGGCTTGCGCGCATTGCACAAAAACCTTTTCCTCGAAAGTAAGCGAACTCCGCGACTCGATAACGTGTCCCTATTGCTCGTCTTCGCAGATCACGCTTGGAAAGTACGAAGACGTTCTCGGAAAGAAGGTTGGGCGCAAGGCATTGTCTGCGTTGGAGCGCAAGCAGTACGCTGAAGCGCTTCGCGTGGCTTCACTCGTTTCCTCTTACGGCCGCAAGGCAGTCGCGGCAATGGAGACTTACGGCGTGGGACCAGAAGCGGCGGCGAGAGTGTTGCGCAAGCTGCACAAGAGCGACGAAGAATTCTACCGCGACTTGCTGGAAGCACAGAAGACTTTCGTGCGCACGAGAAAATACTGGCGCGCGTAATCCAAAATAATTTATTCACTGCACGCCTTCATCGTTTTCATGGCGGAGGAAAAGCTTTCTGCGGAAAACCACGTTCGTTCCAACATGTTTTACGCAGTTTTCGCGGCGGTTTTACTCGTAGTAATTGGGGCGACGGCGTACCACTTCATAGAAGGATGGAGTTGGGTGGATTCAACGTATTTTGCGGCAACCACTTTGACTACTGTTGGGTTCGGAGACCTGCACCCCACTCACGACGCATCGAAAATATTCACTGTTTTTTACGTCTTCGCCGGCGTTTCAGTAGTGTTTTACGCCATCACGAAACTAGGGGCTTACTCGGTTGAACGCAGGCTCTCTTCACTCGCTAAAATAAGGAGGATAAAGTTGTTCAAGCACGGAAAGGGCGAGCACAGGGGACTATTCTAGAATTTTTTGTGCTTTCGGCAAGAGTTTTTTCTTTCTTGCCTGAAAGTCTTTCAAGTAAGCAGCTATTTTTTCTGCGACTTCCTTCTTGCAGTCGCCGCACGACACTGCGCCGCTCGTGCACCTGTGCTGGAATTTCTTTAGGGCTTCATCATCGTCTTCAAAGTGGAAGAACATGAGTTCGTGAACCACGCACTTCTCTATTTCGCCACCGAGCCGCTTTTGTTCTTCGGCCGTGGCGCGGCCGCCGGTAAGCGCGCGCATTACTTTTTTCTTGACTAATTCTGGGTCGTCGTTCAAGGAAATGACGTTCATTGGATCGCGCTTGCTCATTTTCGTGGTTCCGTCAAGGCTTCGGAACAAACGCTGGTAAGTCGCGCTCGGCAGCATGAAGCTTGAGTCTATTTTTTGTGCCACGTCCCTGCAAAGCCGGATGTGCGGGTCTTGGTCTACGCCGACTGGAACGAGCACGTTTTTTGGTCCGCCGAATTCCTTTAATTGGGGCTGCAGAATGTCTCCGCACTGCATGAGCGCTGCAGAATACAAGCCAAGGTGTTGGTGGCCGTACAGTGCTTCAAGCGTTGCAATAGTCGTCTTGCGGGCCGCTATGAAGCCAAGGTTAGAAACGTTCTTGTTCTCGCTTTGCTTGTATACCAACGCGTTTTTCTCGTTCATTCCCAAGGCAAGCAAGTCAGCAACGTTTTGCACTGCGTAGTCATGGCTTTGCTGCAGGGACTGGCCGTTGTCAGCCAAAGCCTCTAAGTCTGCAATGCAGTAAAACAACTTGGTTTTGAAAGCGCGTTGCGCGAAAATTATTTGTTCGGCGGTCAGCTTGCTGCCCAAGTGAAAGTCGCCGCTGGGCTTTATTCCACTCATTACCGCAACTTGTCTTCCGTCATCGAAAGAGTCCAAGAACTTGTCGAAGTCACGGTGCGCAAAAACAATGCTCCTGCGCCACAACCTATGCGTTTCCGGCAGCCTTGCCAAAAGCGTTGAGTCAACGTGCTGCAAGCCAAATTCTTTGAACAACTGGGAGTAGTCTCCATACAAATCGCTTCCCCAAGGGTTGACGTGGTCGTGCACCGTGCTTACTCCTCCAACGCAAAAAAGACAACGTTTTTATTAAACCAACATATTTAAAGACTGCGAGAAACATGCCTGAAAAAAAGCGTTTTACTGCAAGCGACTTGGAGGGAGGCAGTGCAAGCATAGAAGTAAGCGACGAAGACGTCGTCATTCGCTTGCACGGCAAGCCAATCACCATCAAAAACTCTTACGTCGCGGGAGTGGACAAGGCCGCCGACCTTCCGCTGGGAAAAGCAAGCATCGTAATAAGCTACTACGACTTGTTCGGAAACAAGGAGTCTGCTTCAATGGCCATGACTGAGTCCGACTACCGCGCGCTGAAAAAAATTCTTGGAAAATAAGGGAGAGGAGTGCAAGAAAAAATGCGTTTCGCCAAACTCGTTCTACTGCTTTCCTTGACCGTCCTGCTTTCGCCAGCACTTGCCTTGTCCACAATGCGCGTTCCAGCAATAGACGCGAACCAAGAAGGCCTTTTAACTGAAATAAGCGTTTCCGCAGTCCACGGCACAGGCAAAATAAGCGTAGACATTTCGCCGCTCATCAGCGTAGACACGCAGGAATCCATTAAAACGGCGGCAAAGGTTGCCGCGCGCCTTGCCAACAAGAGCTTGTCCGACTACGACTTGCATATTACAATAAATGCCGCCGCTTCTTCAGTTGACGGGCCGTCCGGAGGAGCGGCGATCGCAGTGCTGGCGTACGCAGAGCTGTCACGCAAGCAAGTGCGGCCCGACGCGACGATTACGGCCGCAATCGCCGAAGACGGCAGGCTCTCAAGCGTTGGCGGCGTAAAAGAAAAACTTGACGCCGCACTCGAAGACGGCATTACGCTGCTCGTGCTCGCCAAAGGCCAAAGCGTTGGAGACGACTTCGACTACGTTGTTTACGCCGACCAGTTGTCGAACGGATCGCTGCAAGTAGTCGAAGCAGCCGACGCGGAAGAAGCCGTTCAATACTTGTTCACTGCGCCTGCCACGCGCATACCCGGCGCGCCACTGCAAGGCATTCCCCCGCTATCCGTAGAAAACGTTTCTCCTTCCGAGGCATCTGCGCCCCTCAAAAAACTCGCGGAAAACGAGATAAGCGTTTTAAACGAAACGTATTCCGCGTTCTTGGCGCAACTGGCTGGCTCTGGAAAAAATTTGAGTGCAGTAGTGGGAAGCGATGCCGCGGCCCAAGCAGTCGAAAAATCAATAGAAAAAGCACTGAAAAACGCTCGCCTCCTGCTTGACGCCGGCTACTATTATTCGGCGGCGAACACGGCGTTTCTCGCCAGCGTAACCATAGAAAGCCTTGCCGCCAGAAACAAGAACGAACAAGAGTTCGGCGAAATGCTTGACGCGTTATGGAACGAAGTCGATTCAACCGAATTCGTTGCAAAGACTACTGCAAACCTCGAGTGGGTTGCCGCTGCAGAACTCCGCTACCACTGGGCAAAGTGGAAGCTGCAAGCAATAGAAGAATCTCTTGAGGCAGGAGGCTCTTCAGTGCAAAGCCTGGCAAGCGAGTACGCGGCAGCAAAAGTGTGGCTCGAAGCAGCCAAGAGAATGAACGGCCTAGCTTCCACGATTAAAGGAGGAAGCCCCGTAACAGAATTGAATGCAAGAAACCACGCGCGCCGCTTGCTCGACGAAGCCAGCGCAGTCGAAAAAGACGAAGGGCGTGCAGGCGACTCGGAAATACAGTGGCACCTTGCAACGGCAAGACAAGAATGCGCTGAAGCTGCTTACGTGGCGTGCTCTATTGACTCGCAGTTCGTGCTTTCCTACGCGCAAGCGTTAAAGCAAGCAGAAAACAAGACGGCCCGCCAGCTCAACCGCGTTCTTGAAACCAGTGCCGCGCTGCCAAACTATTCTTCTTCGCCGTGGGCCGAAGCCTACTTCATACACTCGCTTTACAACGTACAAGAAAACAATCGCACCGGCGACCCCTCGTACTTAGTCAGCGCCCTGAAACTGCAGAAGCTTGCAGCCGCCCTAAAGCAAAACAAGGAAGAGCTAGCGCGAGAACTCGCTTCTCCCACTCCCTACGAGCCATCCGCCACGCCCAGCGCAACGCCTTCCGCTCCGCCCGCGCCTTCCCCGTCTGCGCCAATGGTGGTAGTCAGCACTACGAGGCCAACAAGCGAAGGAGCCACCAACCTATTCATTGCATTCACGGCAGTAATGGCGGGCGTGCTCGTAGTCGCATTTGTTCTGGCGCGCGTTACCGCCCGCAAGCCACGCCGCCTTTCCGCAGAAGAAGCCCTCGAAAAACTTGACGAGGCACTCGTTGAAGGAAGAATCACGGAACGCACTTACGAGCGACTGCGCGCCAAGTACTCGGCGAGACTGCCACGCAAAACGGAGACAAAACTTGTTTCAAAGACTCTGGGCAGGCGCACGAAAGAAAAACGTTTTTAAACAATTGCCGCGATAATAATCGAGGATAGCAGATAGGCTTAAAATGGCTATTTCTTGAGACGCTTTCGTTGAACACTTTTCGTGGGAGGAGCGTCAATCGTTTAAGCGGCTTCAGTGAGCCGCAACCAAAAATGCAGTAGAAAAGTTGGAGGGAAAATGCAATGGCTGAAAAACCGCACTTGAACTTGATTTTCACTGGTCACGTCGACCACGGAAAATCAACTCTGGTGGGAAGAATTCTTTACGACACTGGCGCGTTAAGCGAAAACGAGTTGCGCAAGCTCAAAGAAGAAGCCGCCAAGGTAGGCAAGGCAACCTTTGAATTCGCTTTCGCCATGGACCAACTCAAAGAAGAACGCGAGCGCGGAGTAACAATCGACATTGCACACAAAGACTTCCACACTCAAAAATATTATTTCACGATAATCGACGCTCCGGGACACAAGGACTTCGTAAAAAACATGATTACTGGCGCTTCACAGGCGGACGCGGCAGTCCTCGTATGCTCTGCCAAGGAAGGAGTGCAAGCGCAAACCATTGAACACGCCTTCTTGCTTAAAGTACTCGGAGTAAGCCAGTTCATCATAGCAATAAACAAAATGGATGCAGTCAACTTTGACCGCTTGAAGTACGAAGAAACAAAGCAAGCCCTCACAGCAAAACTAAAGCCAATGGGTTACAAGACCGACGAAATTCCATTCATTCCAACCAGCGCCTACGAAGGCGACAACGTAGCCAAAAAAAGTTCTAGGACGCCCTGGTATGCCGGCCCCACGTTAATAGAGGCATTCGACAACCTAAAAGAACCACAAAAGCCGACAGACAAGCCTCTTAGGCTGCCAATTCAAGAAGTATTCACTATCACGGGACAAGGAACGGTTCCAGTTGGAAGAGTTGAAGCAGGAATCTTGAAGCCAAACACCACCGTAATAATCGAGCCAGAACACGTTACCGGCGAAGTGAAAAGCATTGAAATGCATCACCAGCCACTCCAGCAAGCAATTCCCGGCGACAACATAGGATTTGCTTTGAAGGGAGTCGACAAGAAAGCCATAAAACGCGGTTCAGTAGTAGGACTGCCAAGCAATCCTCCAACCGTGGCCGAAGAATTCACTGCCCAAATAGTGGTGTTAAACCACCCGACTGCAATAGGCAAGAACTACACGCCCGTCTTCCACTTGCACACCGCGCAACTCGCGTGCACGATCGTCGAAATCCTTGAAAAGAAAGACCCAAAGACTGGCGCGACAGCGCAAAAGAATCCGGACTTCATCAAGACAGGAGACGTTGCAGTAGTAAAAATAAAGCCCACGCGGCCAGTAGTAGTAGAAAACTACAAGGACTTTCCCGCGCTGGGAAGGTTTGCAATCCGCGACATGGGCCAAACCGTTGCGGCAGGAGTAGTCTTGAGCGTGACTCCCCGCAAGGCATAAATGCCTTTACTCTCAAAAAATTTTTTTATTTTAGAACTTTCATTGCAAGCCGGAAAGGCGTTTTCTTCCAAGCGCCTTCCCCCCTCCCTTTTCTCGGGAAGGGCCAGTGCTTGCCAATGCTTGAAAAAGGTAGCTGGAAATGAATAAGGCGCGCATCAAACTAGAAAGCCAGGAATGCAACGACTTGAACGACGTCTGCAACCAAATCAAGGACATCGCCAAGCGCACTGGCGTCGAATTACGCGGCCCAATTCCCCTGCCTACCAAAAAATTACGCATTACCACCCGCAAGACTCCCTGCGGAGACGGCAGCGACACCTACGAAAAGTGGGAGATGCGCGTCCACAAGCGCCTCATCGAAATCAATGCAGACGACCGCGTCCTACGCGAAATCATGCGCATCCGCATTCCTTACTCCGTGCACGTTGAAATGACGCTGGCGTAAACTCGAACTCGTTTTTTTGCATGCTGCCAGAGGATTTCAGAAAAACGACTTGAACGTGCTCGCAAAACTCTCGTCTTTCATCAGCAGGCCATAAGGCTCGGCAGCGCGTTCTATCAAACTTCCAGAAAAAA
>Ga0068707_1001407_pt1 | contig 16726 bp, 15 predicted proteins | sample YNPNPMetaG_FD_66600 | JGI IMG/M metagenome (GOLD analysis project Ga0068707, IMG submission 66600) | Anoxygenic and chlorotrophic microbial mat microbial communities from Yellowstone National Park, USA - YNP NP MetaG | ecosystem: Environmental > Aquatic > Thermal springs > Hot (42-90C) >...
TTGGCTCCTGTAGCGCTGAATCGAATGACCAGGAACCCGTAGGTATCGACCAGTGTTGTAGGCACGGAGAGTTTATACCAGCCGTTGCCTATTTCGGTAATCGTCGGCGAGCTGAGCGTTGTGAATGCGCTCTGTCCCTGCTTCTTGTACTGCACGGTAATGCTGGTCAGTCCGGTCTTGCCGGACCAGGGATCCGTAGCATCCGGCATGAAGAAGTCTATCTCTGTGGCTGTATTATATCGCAGGAACACTTACCTGACACCCCTGAATATGGATCTTATCCTGCCTCCGCTCCCAGATGGAACAGAGAAGGGATTCGAAGGATCCAGATGTATCAGGAATACCATAGGAACCGGATAGTTGGAAGTAATATCGGTCCATGTGCTGCCCCCATTGGTACTGTAGGTGCCGGTAACAGACAGACCAAACGAGGATTGCTCGGTAGCATCTCTAGCCAGTATGCACTGGTGATACATGTAGTTAGACGAGGTGCCGACGTTATCTATGTCAAAAACGACCGCACGATACTGCGTGCCACCGCTCAGAGTAACAGAAGGGCTGAAGAAAAACTTGCGTATCACCGTCGCCTGGTAGTTCTGCTGCTGCGTGTATTTGTTCGCCGAGGTAGCCAATAGCTGATTGTCGCTTACCCTGTAGATTCGACTTGCTAAGCTGCACCCACTGCCGGCTCTTGGACAGTAGAACGAGAGCGCAGCAACGTTGTAGTTCAGGCCACTGGGCAACGAAAACTTAACACCACCAAGCCGGGATGTGCTATATACGCTAACCACATTATAGCCAGCACTGGTAGGAGACTGGAATCCGAAACTGGATCCGTTGGAGAACGCGATCTTGAACGCTCCCAAATGTCTTGAGGCCAGCGCCCATGTACCAGTAAGCGCAGAGGCTGTGAGATATCCACCACCCATGGTCTGGTTCATCGTGAAGTTGATATCGTGATAGGCTAGCCGGATGTAGTTAGCGGATGGAGTCGCAGAAGAGTTCTGCATGACGAAATGGTAGCGCTCTCCCACAGTCGGCCCGTTTGACCACGTCAACTGAGAGTTCATGTCATCCACCCAACCGGTTGCCGTCGGCGCCCAGTTCGTTCGAGTTGCCAGATAGTTCGTCGTTGCCGGTGGATTGCCCGCCGCGCCGGAGTTAAACGGAGCCACATACAGGTTAAACGTAGGAGAACCGGTAATGCCAACGATGTAGAGACGAATGGATGATACAGTCACCGTAGAACCGGTTCCGGTAACGTAGAAGGGAAACGCTACACATGCCGACGAACCGGAGGTAGCTATGGTGCCTATACCACTCCCTAGCATAAACCCTATAGACAGCGTTGGATTAATGTCGGACCAGCCTGGCATCCCGGCAAACCTCCATCTACTACTCGCTCCAGCAGGTTCCCTTCATGCCTACAAAAACAATGGATCTGGAATCCAGAGTAAAGTTGAGCTGAGCTGGAGTGCCTCCACCAGCACCAACTGTGCCGGTGGTAGGAATAGAAGGCGACGTTAACGCACTGAGCCCGGTGCCTACGGTAATCCAGCTGCCTGGGCTGTTGTAGTCATTCACAATCGGCGTGGTGGTTTGAGGATCCGAAGCAGGATCCCTCAACTTGATAGAGGTGAACCTGTTGGAATCGCCCGTCGCGCCTGTGGTCAGGGTGAAGTGCTTGAGTTGTATGTTGACCGTATAGCTGGTGTTCCAGGACAGATTGGCCATGAGCAATGTCACCAGATTGCTGCCGGGAAACAGGGTCATCAGGAACGGAGTGAGCAGCCCACTACGGCTAACGTTATAAGAGTCCGTATAAGAGCCGGTGGGCGCAGTTAGTTGTCCACCGGTGGTTGATTGTGGCGCTAGATAGACGGGACCCAAATACTCCAACAGGTACTTCCTCAGGAAGTGCAGCCATCCACGCATTGTTGCTCCTGACGTGCTGTGCGTGGGCACGTAATAGGTAAATACCCCCGATGTTGCCTCTCCAAACCACCCATTAAACAGACACCACGTACTTGCGAAGTTCAACCATGGAGTAGATTGTGTCGCAGCATTCTCCAGAAGCAGGACATAGTAATGGAATAAAGCAGGCAACGCAACGTTGTTACCACCCCTAACATCTAGCACTTGAATGCCAAACTCTGTCATATACATGGAGCCCTTACCGTTGGCGACGGAACGGTTATACGCATTGGTGATGAGCTCGTTGGTACACCGCTTCACCTCCCCCAGAGCAAACCTGGGATATTCATTCGGGCTGGAATTGTAGTTGGTACCGGTAACGTTCAGAGAGCCACCCCCGTAGACGTACTGATGAACGGCGTAACCATCACAGTACGCAGATACCGCCTGCATGACGCCTGTCGAGCCTGTAGCAGAGCCCCATATCGCGTTGTCTGAGCCTGCACACCATATAGCAGCCAGTATCTTGGCATCCGGCATCCTGGGTTTGGCCGCGGTGTAAATGGCCTGGATGTAAGAGGCGTAGTTATTCACACCGGTTTGGCTGTTAGGAAACCGACTGCACTTGCCGTTGTAGGGACTTGTTCGCCACGCCCAGTTATACGGCTCGTTCTCGAGTTCGAACAGCCTGTAGCCGCGCCGATACAGCTTAATGAGGTTCTCCACGTAAACCCCGGTAGGGGTCTCCACGTATGCCGCCGTCTCTGCCAGGTTGATAACGAACTTATCTCTGGGCACCCCCAGGCGACCGCAATACTGGTCGTAGGCATTGAAGAGAGCATCCCAGTTTCTAAATACATACAGGTCGTTAATCCCAGAGTAAACTCTCGATGCTGGAATGTACCTGTTATCCACCAACTCCTTCTCGACCTCTAGCGGCAGGTTCCACTCCCCTAACCTGTAGGAGGTGGATGCAGATGTAGCAAATGGAGAGCCCATTCCATACGACATCGAGTGCACAGAAATTCCTAGCAGAGACCTGTTAATGGTCTTGTTTGTATACATGGTATCCACCAGAAACGCAACGGTGGTCGAGTTTGTCCAACCACCAGGGTCACTAACTGAAGCCATAAGCGAATTCCTCCTTAAGACGTGTTGCGCGGCTGTTTGATATAGGAGATGGTTTTACCGCGTATCGCCCGCACCAGTCGCTGTGCATCGAAATCCATTGGATTGCACCCGCACTCGTAAAAGCTCAGTTCCGACTGGCGCATAGGCAGGGATATCATCACACGGTACACGCGAAATATAGAACGTGGATACATCCCGTCCCAATCCAAAACCTCTACGAGAATGTCGTTATCCCTTGGTCTAACCCACTCAGGGAAGTAAACGAGAGAGTGCGCCTGGGACACATAGCCAGGAGCGGTAATATCCCTCTCCTCGCGTATCATCCTCAACGACGTCCTGCGGCCAGGCACCTTGAACAGCTCCACCTTATATCCAGTACCAAGACATTCATCACACCACTGGTCGGATCCGGCCACGACATCGCTATGGCTCTTGCTGCAAGGAATCGGATGCTGCACACTCACCAGAAGAAACCAGTGTGGTTCCTTCAAGATAAACCGCTCGACAGTATTGCGTATCCTGGACACCGTTACTCACGTCCCCAGTCCCTGGAAGGGATATGCCTGGTACCTAAATCATAACCCCGCATCACAATCGGACGGTAAGAGGATTTGGATGTAGGAATGGACACAGAGCGTATTTTGGAAAACTCCGCCAGCCAGGTATAGCTCTCCTTCTGTAGCTGTTTGCGAAGAGCCAGTAGCGCATGGATGGAGTTAGGATCGTAAGACTCGCTATAGTCGCCAAGCCTGCGGTTCGTGCCTGCTCCCTCCGAAATACGCATGATCCACCGGGAGAGTACCTCTATTGCTGACTGCAATTCCACCCATTTCTGTACCGCGTAGTACTGTCCGCATTCGATTCCCCTGACTGTCGCCTCCTGAGGACCTCCAAAACCGATAGGCCCATACCAGCGGATGTAGTGACGGTTCGCCTCAATAGACTTACGATAGATGATGAAGGCTATCTCCTCGTTGGTGATGTAATCCTGCTCAGAAACAGCGCTACCAACCAGCATCCGCACCGTGTCAGGATGACAGTACATTGGGCGGAACCAGGAGTAGAAACTTCTGGAGTAGATCACATTAGAACCGAGTATCAGCTGAATCTTGTAAATCATGTTGGGTTCCGGATCGACGGTGGGCAGAATGGACAGCTTCGCCCCATTAACATCATAGGTGACGTTGATGGGCACGGAAAACCACGACCACGAAGGGTGTCCATCTACAGCCCGCTTGTCCATCGATGCAATCACATTACTCACATCCGGAACACCGTACATCCATATCGAAGGCCACCGTTTCGTATCATACATCGGAGGCTCGGTATCCAGCGAGCAGACTATCTCCACAGATGGAGGGCTGATGTAGAGGTCATCTCCAGAGTAAGTGTTTACTACAAACGATCGAACAGAGCTCCAGTCGCTGACACCGACCTCGTTGGAAGAGGCATCAATGGCGTGTGCCCTTACGCGCCAGTAGTATGCCGTATCCTCCTGAAGAATAGAGTTGGGTACCTGCACAGAGGTAGCCGTCCCTGAAGAGGACCACACCACCGACAGGAACTCTCGGGTGTCGCTAACCTCAACCGAATACTGTGCAGTGGTGCCCGCAGGCAACAGCGTCACTGCCGCCCACTGAAGCGTTATGGGCTTGGGAACCGCCGACTGGTCGGACGGCTGCTGGGGCAACGGAGTGCCAACCTGAGCGGAAGCGCTGATGGTGGTGAATGAGATAGAGCGTCGGATACCAGCCTTACGACCGGTGAAGGCAGGCAAGTCCGGCAGAATGGTCAGCAGATACTTCGTGTTCCTATCCAGCGGAGTAGAGGGACGGAGCACAATGGTGCGAGCACGTACGGGAGTTGGGGGACTTACCAGAGTCAGCGAAACAGGCTGATCATTGTCCTGCCGTACCAGTATAAGGTAGTTGCTGATAGCCGACGTGGTCAGTATCGCAGGATCGAGATCGACGCTGAATTCGAGCTCAATATCCGGCAGGACAGGTACGGATGTATCTCCTTCCTGTGGGTATGAGCGTATGAGGGTCGGGTAATACTTAGATACATCCATTCAGATCGCACCACCGTCAATACGTGTTATGGCTGGCCCTGTTCATCACAGGGCCAGCATATGGGATAAACGGCAGGGAAGCCGTTAAGGTGTGGTGATTTGGCGGATGTTCAGCACCGGAGCATAGTTGGTGTCCAGGCGAATGTTCTTGATCATGGAGATCGCGCGTCCCTGGTTGAGCACGGCCACGCCGTAGCGCTCGCGGAACTTCATCCACACCGCATCTCTGCGCCAATCATCGAAGTCGTCCATCTCCATCGGCTCGCGCTGCAGTACCAGCACTGCCTGGTTGCGGTCGACGATGGTGACATGCGAGATATTGGCATCGGGCAGAGAGTTGGGGTTCGGCCACGCCGTGCCACTACCACTATGTCCGGTCAGCTTACTGTGCAACGTAATCGGCTGGAACGGAGTCACCACGTAGTTGATGTTCCAGGGCATGTTGATGTTCTGGTCGAACTGAGGCAGGGTGGACCAGACAGACTGCCCTATTTGTCCACCGGTGAGGAATTGGGCACGGAGCACGGGATCCTTCGCCCACACAACCCAGCCCAACGGGTGCATGATGATGTCGGTAGGCACGTACTCATGTGCAACCAGTGCGCCAAGCGCATCGATCAGGTCGTCGAAGGTAACCGTGTAGTTGTACTTGCCATCGGAGCTCATACCGTGCGTCCAAAAGTTCTGATCGTTCACGTTGTTGTCGAACACAACGTGCCCGTTTTCCATCGCGGTGTTGAAGATCTTCTCTTCCTTGTGACGCATCATGGCATAGCCCGCGGCCTCAATGGTCAGACCGAGAATATCCCACATGGAGTCCTTAATGACGTCCTCCGAGATGCTAAACGCGAGCCCAACGCGGTTCACGCGGATCTCGGTGAACTGTTGGGCGAACGCCAGGCTCTGCTCGGGATATTCCTGACCTTCACCCAGGTCGAACGCACGGAGTGCGCCGAGCATGGGAATCTCGATGGAGCGCACATTATCGACCTGCACAGTACGGGCCAGATACTGCTGACCGATCATCATCGGCTCCCTCGGGCGCAACAGGATGTCGCTGATAGCCTTCGGGAACAGGATAGAGGCATCGCTGGAGCGCAAGGCCTCCGTGATGGAAACCGTGTGCTCGTTCCGATTGTAGCTTGGCGACATCAACGTGGTCAGGTACTTGACCTGCTCGCTGATGGACTTGCTCAGCTTCGACAGATCCTCCACCGAAGGATCCTTAATGCCAAGCTCTTCGGCGTATTTCTTCATCTGCCTAAGAACCGATTGCTCTACAGTCTCAGCAAAAGTGAGTGCTGCCATACAATATGCGGCGTAGCGGATTGATCGCTACAGCCTACACCTCCTTCGCATTATCTTGTTGGTATGGAGGGTGGTGGAAACCACCACCCTGATTCATTAGTAGATGATCACCCTGAGCTCGCCGGCAATACCGGGGACATCCAGGTGGGTCGGCATACCGGGAATGCCGGAGCCACCGGAACCATCGGTCAGACCCATGACACCGGATGCCCACAGGCGGCCGTCGCGGTAGCTGGTCTCATAGGAGTAGCTGACACGAATGTCGTTGGTGTACGGCGACGTACCGGTAAACTTGATGTTACCGAGGAAGGTCAGCACACCGGTGAACGGATCCACCTGGTAATGCTTGCCCATGGCCCAGTTGGCATAGGGCACGTCCGCCAGTGGCAGCTCCGTCCATGCGGTGATCGTGCTGCCCCAGGTACCGTCGGCGTTCAGCAGCTGCACGTTGCGAACCTCGACCTTGATGGATCGCCAGAACGCCACCGGACGGTTTGCCAAACGGTACGAGACACCAGCCTCAATCACCGTCAAGCTCGCACCGGTCTCATTCGTCACATCGGTCACCGGCACCTTGATGGCCATGGGCGGATAGTCCCATGCCGGATAGTTGTCGGTAACCCACTGCAACCATCCATGCATCAGGTGGGTCGAATCGATCTTCTGGATGCGCACAACCTCGCCGGCGATCTGCTCGGGACCCTGACCCCACTCGAACAGGAAGACCTGGCCGTTGACACCGGCAGGCAGAGTCACATCCCATGCGCCCTGCGCGCTGTTCCAGGAGACCGTCGCGTTCGAACCGTTGGGCCAGACCAGAGCGCCTGTGCCATTGTAGGCTGCAAGCAAGGTCGGAGGGAACGGAGACAGGTCGGCGTTGGCCAGAGTCACCGTCTGCGCTGCCGCTGCAGCATGGAACGCATAGACACGACGACCAACCCACTTCACGATGCGACCCTTCTCCATCGGGTTCGGCGTGGTGCTGTCGTAGGCACCATAGTAAGCGGTGATCTTATCACCGGGCTGCAACGCACCATAGGCATCGTTGATGGTGGTCAGGTAGGGCAGCGCAATGAACTCCTGACGGCTGACTACCGGACGAACCTGAATGCGCTGAGGCCATTTGTGGAAGATGTTACTCTCCGTATAGCCTGCAGGCTTGTTGTTGACACCATCGGCAATGGTGATGTAGGCTTCGTCGCTATACTGCCACTCCGAGTGGGTGTGCATCTGCGGGTGCACCGCAACGAGACGACCGCGCGGAATGACGATCATATCAGAGGTAGGATAGCGCGGATCCTGGCCCAGTGGCGGAAGCGACGGGTCCACCGCCCAGGTCTCTGCCGGCGCGTTCATGCCGGAGATCTTGAGCTGGGTAGGCCAGCGTCTGCCCTTAAATACCTCAACTCCGTAGTTTGCCATAACGTGATGGGAGCTACGGCTCCCTATTCACCTCCTAAAGCGTTATGTTGGTTGTATGGGAATAGACGGAAGACCTCTTCGGTCTCGTCCTCGGAGAGGTCTACCTCCGAAGACAGAATAGAGCGAACGACATCCCCAAACTTGAATCCCTTGAGATAGTCGTTGCTCTTACGCGGAGCCTCCTCGCCGGACTGATTGTCGTTCACCTCGTGGACGTCCTTCCCAACAGGAACAGGATGCTCCACATCGGTAACCTTCGGAACAGGCTGTTCGGACCGTGCATCCTGGATGAACTGCCCTAGCCACTCATCAGACCGCGACAGGAACAGGTCGTATACCTCCTGCTCCGACCGCTTGACCGCCACCGGATACCCGATACGGATAGCCAGCATGGTTGCCTCGCGGGCAAGAATCTGATGGGTTTGTTCCTTAAGCTTGTTCTGCAGATCCGAAACCTGCTCCTTCAGCCGGGCTATCTCCGCCTGGTACTGCTCAGACTCAATGCGAAGACGTTCGGCGGTATCCGAGAGCTCCTCGATCTCTCGAACTATCGCCTTCACAATACCGTCCTCGTTACCTCCCTCTACACTCAGCCCAAGAGCTGAGATAATAGAGTCTAACACGGAAGTGCTCTCCTCCCTGGCCGGCTCTGCGCTGACCTCGTCGCCTGCCTCCTGATCGACAGCCTCTTCTCGAGCCGCCTCTTCTCGAGCCGCCTCTTCCGAACCGGTAGATTCTACCTGCTCGTCCTCGTTACCGGCATCGGCTTCGCCCGTAACGTGGGAATCGCTCTGCTCGCTCCGATCATCGGAGACTTCAGCCAACTCCTCAGCAGACGAACCCTCACTAGTTTCCACTCCGAGATTACATAGTACCGTGTTGTACAGATTTTCGTCAGTGCAATCGACTAACCGAACGCGGTACCCATGTCCGTCGGATACGTCCAACGCCCCTGCAATGGCGCCAACAGCGGACTCCTCCACAGAGAACTCCCTGAGCTCTCCCTGCGGAGAGACCACCCATACCGGAACCATGCCTTCCTTATCCTTGCCGGTATCCATTCCTAGCTGGCGAGCCTTGCGCAACAGACACGCACGCACACGCGCCTTCTGTGCGGCACTTAACTTGGCACGCCCCAACAGCCGAAGACCGGCAAGCACATGCGCCTTGTCGTGCGCAGGGAAACTGCGGTTCGGTCCGCAGAACGCCGAATCCGGGAGCTTCTTGCGCTGAGCCGCGGTCAGCTTCGCCTCCACCTGGCTGTAGATGCGCTCGACCTCTGCGTCCGCATCCACATACCACAGCTCCGAAGGAGGAACCAGCATCCCTTCTTCATCTTGCACGTTATTCACCTCCTTGCTGATAGAACTACCACCCCAGCTCTCGGTGATAAATGTGCCTTCCGAAACGCTGGGTACGGTAATGTGCTCCACCGGAGCGCTCTCCATCGACACCACAACCGCACTGTTGTCCGATGGAACATTTACGAATGACAACTCTATAGCTTGAATGCCACGCATCACATAATAGCAGACCTTGCCCTCAGGATCGGGGTTACCTTCCTTGTTGTAGCACATGCCACGCTCATGCGAGCACATCTGCTCCAACACGTTAGCGCCGCAGATAGAACACTCCACCCTGCTCGGGATATGACCTATCGATACCGTCATTAATCTCCCGTCTCTGATAGCCTCTATCGCCTGCGGATCCACTATCTTGGCAGTAACCTCGATATACCCACCACCACGCCCCTCTTCCACAAACCGGGCATTGACTACACGACCGATGGGAGTAGGATCGGCAGGACCACCAAACGGCATGGGAGCGGTGATATGGTGCTTCATAACAGGTACCGGATAGGGCTTCGTAAACGACGCCACACCGAACTTACCGTCGCCCTTCAGCTCTTCCGCAGGATAGTACGTGAAGTTCCTCGTTATCTTGTTCGCCGTAATCGCACGGACACGCACCAACAGAGACGTATCCGAGGAAGTCATCGTCTCTGAAGGCATTGACTCCACCGCACGACGTGGCTGCCAATGAACCACATAGCTCTCTCGACAGACGTTCATCTGTGCCGTTCAACCTCCCACAATTCTATTTGGACGGACGACCTCTGGGCTTGGGCACATCAGCATCCGGGTTGTCCTGATCCAACCCCGTGCTACCTGCACCGTCGCCGGCCAAACCGAGGTTTACCTGCGCCTGCAGCACTGCAACCGCTCGCGGAATCTGTACACGCCACAGGTAGGTATCCTTCTCACTGGCGTTAGGATCAAGACCCATGCGCTGACGCATCTCCGTCCAGGTAATCGCGTTCTGGACATACAGGCTGGCCAGCTGCGCTTCTCTGCGCAGCGTTGCCAGAGGATCCGGATCCAGGAACTTCAAGGATACCGAGTCCGCAGGAAAACCCGCCTGCTCCAGAAGGGGACGGATGATCACATACATGAACTGCCGTCCAAATTGACCCTGTATATCCAGCACAATATCATATAACTGTCTCTCGATATCCTGTACTCTGTTCTCCGACTCCGGCTCGTCCGCCAGCATGCTAGCACTCATGCCGAGGTCACCGAAGATGCGCTTCTTGAACATCTGGGCGTACCCTTCCACACGCAACGCATGGCTCTCTGCCCCAAGCAGACGCACATCCTGACCGGGCATCAGTACCAGAGCGCCATCCTCTGCCATGTTGGCAATGGAGTCCGCCAGAACCTGCATATCCGCCCTTAACCCGATACCCGTACCGGTGCTGTCCGGAGTAATGATGACAATGATGGGGTTGCTGAACTTATGCATCAAGCGCAGGATATTCTCCTCTATCTGCCGGAACGCGCGGACGTCTTCGATAACCGGACCGAGCAACGAGTTGCCCCACAGGTAATCCGACCCTCTGTTGTAGACGAGATGGTCCACATCGGACGGCTTGAACTGTCTGGTCACCAGGCTACCACGAATCTCGTACTTCATCTCCCAGCTCAGTACCTCTCCTGTCTTGTTGTCTATGCTGGGAGTAAGCATGCGCGGCGATATGGGATACCAGGCAGCTGCCACCTTGCCGGACAGTTTGCGACCGTACAGGGATTGTACCTGAGAAGTATATGCACGGACTGCGAAGGCGTTACCGTAGAGAATGTAGTCCAGCATCAATGCCTGTACGAGGTCATCGAACCCGAAACCGTTGACCGATTTGGATATCTCAAACCTTGTGTTCAGGTAGCGTACCGCTTCATCCTTGCCCTCTATTCGAATACCGGTGCCGATAGCCAGCTGACGAAGGCGGTTAACTGCCCTGTACACGTAACCGTCCGAACGGTACGCCTGCCAGATGTCGGAGAACAGAGCACCATTGCCGAACGATTTGGACAGTACCGCCGAACCGGTTGCAGGCTGCCCCAGCTTGGCAACTCCCTGTACAGCATACCTTCGACGCAGGATATCTACACCGGGCATGCCCGTTAGCTTGATAGTCTGACCATCTATGTTCATGACGTTCTCATACCCTTATGTAGGATGGCCCTGTGCTTCAATGCCTTCATCTTGTCCTCTAACTCGCCGATCGGCCTGCCCTGCACGTGGTACACGATACCGAAACGATTGGCGGCATTGCAGATAGCATCGTCCTCCTTGAATAGTAGTACCAGAGGAAGATAGGGGTAAGCGACGGCTACCACGTTCCCAGACGGCTGCTCGCTGTACCAGGACCACAGACCTCCCGCAACCCAGGGAGTATCCGGAAACTCCTCCAGCACACGCCGGTGTAACTCCTGTATATCCGCAGGAAGAGCAAATGTCGTTATCTTCCTGTAACCCACCCGATCCAGGAGCCGAACCATCCACTCCGATACTCTGCTTCTAAGGTTGTGCATAATGGGCGTTTTCCTCCAGGAACTGAATGATAAGCCTTATGGAATCCCTGGCAGCGCGGAGTTTGGATACCTCAGCACCCGTCTCGGCAAACTTCAACGCCAGCACGTTACGCTTGCCCTGCTCAACGTCTGCATACCGCGTATATGCCTTCGCCTGCTCAATATAGCCCCTTAAGATAGAGATGACCTCCCCGATACTTCTGTCCGGCTCATCACCAGGTATGCGCTCTGCAATATCTTCCAGGTCATCTGCAACATCCAACAAACGATAGAGAATAGGGATGATTTTAGAGGTCACAAACCGCACCATCTGAGCCCTTAACTGCCTTGCCATCGGCTCTATCAGGTAGTCCTTCACAAGCGTATCCCAGTCCACCCTTACCCTGACTATCTGGAACGCCCGTAACGCCATCAGGACCTCTATCAGGCGACGTAGGGTATGCAACACGCTAAGAACCTTCTTCAGCCTGTCTAGACTGACGCTCCTAATCCACTCGATGAGAATGAACCTGGTCTTCTCATCAATAATATCCGTTCTGGGAGTAGGCTCAAACCCAAACAGCCTCTCCCTCATATCGTTCCAGGTGTTGGCTATCTGATACATGGTGTTGTTGACCAACGTAGCCACCGAGGACTCCATTGGCGAAATATCCATTCCCAGCCACGAATTCTCGATAGCCCTTCCTACATCCGCAGCTGCACTCCTGTACAACCGGGCAGCCGAACCATCCATCTGCCTTAACGCCGTTTTGACATCTGCCCGAAACGGAGCTGAAGACCCAACCATACCATCCATAAAATAGGACAGTGTCTCGGTCATATCTCGCAGTAACCCGGCAGCGCCGATGTAGGCAACACCGGCATCGTAATTCTCCTGGTCCAAACGCTCCAGGAAATCCGTCGCATACTTCTCCCAGCCGGCAATAGAGGACAGCTGGTCGGCTACCACGTAGTTGGCAAGCGCATCCGCAGGAAACGCTTCAGATAGGACAGCTGCCCACTCCATCAGGAAGGATTCCATGGAAGATGCCGCTTCCGTGACAACGTCTGCCAACTGCTGCGCGTATCCAGAACTTGGGAATGATGGAACGCTCGCTGCAGGTTCGATATACTGCCTGCGCTGCAGAATCTCATCAAACCGAGGAACGGAGATGATACGTCTCAGATCAGAATCCACGACGCCCTACCCCCGAAAAACTTCGGGAGAACCCGGCTCCGGGACGGAACGACCGACTCGCCCGAGGAGAATCCATCTGAGAAGGGATCTCCACAGAGATAGGACGGATATCCCGCTCCCTGCCGGACAGTACGTCACCAAGCCCAACCAAAATCGGCGGGCCGCTCTGCACCTTCGCCGCGTACACCGTCTCGTTCTCCCGAAGTGCCCACAGCGCCAGACAAATGGCATCAATGGCATGGTCCCTATCGCTGGAGTATCTCGGTCCTTGCGCAGTCATTGCCACCACATGGAAGGACATCAGGTCTCTCTTCAACGCCGTATCCATCGACGGAAACTTGAACCTGCCCTGCTCCAGCAACATCCCAAACAGCGAAATAGCGGCATCCTTCAGGCGTACCTTGCGCTTCTCTCCGCTAACAGGATCCGGAACCTCCACTTGCTGATGGAACATCAAGCCGATGACCTTGTTTTGGAGATCGGAACCAGGCCTGCGATGCCCCTCGATACGCAACATCTCTACCTGCATATCTCCATAACCGCGATCGACCACAATACATCTCACGTTTGGTATCTTCTCATTCAACTCGATGATCCTTGCCACACCCTCAGAGAGTACAACCTCCGAACGGGGCACCTCCTCACGCCATACCAGGTAATACATGTTGCTCGACGGCTGGTACTCGACAATGGCAATGTTGACTCCAGCCTCATGCTTGTCCCAGTCTACCCCAATAGCAATAATACCGCCAGCACCACCTGGCAGCGCGTAGGAATAGTCCGCCTGCGCATTGACGATGTCGTCCAGCCGGAATACGGTGTTGCCCGATCTTGGAAACTCCGCCTCGTATTCGGTAATCCACTCGATGTCGTTTGGACATGCTGCGCGTATACGCTCTATCCTATCCTTGAAGTCCGGATTCTGCGAAATGGGGATATGAATACGATGCCATATTTTGCCCAGCTCGTCGTTGTTGAATATCTCGTAGAACCTACCTGCAGGTAGTTTGGGAGTGCCGGCGACAATAGCGATAGTATGAGGACGATATAGGCTACCTTCGATGATGGGGTTGATAGCTACCCAGTCTTCATCCGACACCAACGAACCCTCATCGATAATCACCACATCCGCGCCCTGACCGCGCGTGGTATCCCCATGCGACTTGTTCTTACTGCCGAGAGTAAATCCGTTGATCTCCGAACCGTTGGAGAACCTGCGCTGCAGGAACGGATTGCTGGTCCTGCTGGTCAGCATGCCCGCCAGTAGAGGGTTGGCGTCCAGGAAGCGGTCGATGTTGGAGAAGAGGGTTTTCGTTTGAGCCAGCGTAGGCGCTACAATCAGTATCTTCTGGTACGGCTTCCGAATGGCTGCCCAAATCGCAATCACCGTCAGGCTGTAGGTCTTGCCCGTCTGACGAGATACGCGAATGGCAACGCGGTTGTGCGTACGCAGCGCAGCAAGTATATGCTGCTGCGCATAATTCGCCTTGAACGGCTTGCCTGTCTCCGGCTCCAGCAAAATGGATTCTGCGAACAGGAGGGGGTCGTTTATGATCTGTGCTAGCTTGTGCTCGTCTATCATCGCGCGTATCTGGCCGCCATCACCGCAGCCTCATTGCCGAAGAAGGACTGGTATCCACGAATAGAGGACATACCACGCCGCATCGCTTCTGTCGCCCGCTCCGTAGGCTCCTCACTGTAGGACCACGGCGCTATAGTTGCCCTGTAGTGTCTCTGCCGGAAACCTCTGCTCTCATAAAACCACTGCCTCTTGAAGGTCAACAACGCCAGCGGACCGAGCACCAGATCGTCGTAAAACCCGCCGAGGATGAATCCCTTGAGGAAGCTCGTACCGAACATCCTGATGTTGAGATACATGCCTGCTGCGAAGCCGGCAGCACCCATAAGAGCACCGGCGGCTGGGCTGAGGTGGTACTCATGCGCCTTCTGTGCGCCGCCGATCATCGAGAGCGCCAGAAACCCTCCGGTAAATAGCATCATGCCGGGATGTATCGGTAACGGAGCAGCAGCCTGCTTGGCAGCTATGCTGGAATCGGTAGCGGACATAGGTATCACTACTTACCGTTCGGGTTGGGTTTGGGCTTCACCGGCTGTACCGGATTACCGCTAGGGTCCTTGGAAGGAAGGAACGGAGGCGTTGCCTTCTTGGGAAGTCTGATAGGTGGAAACGGGCTATTACCGCCCTTACCTCTCGTCATCCTCATCCTGAACATCACTCCTATCCGTAAGATATCCCGATACATCTTCCTGTGGCAGCGCATCCGTATGTTCGGAGACCTGCACAACACCGGCGCGTTGTGCCATCTGCGCCAGAATGCGCATGAAGTCCCTGTCCATACGACCACGACGCTCCTCCATCTCCATCCTGGCCCTTCTGGAAGCCACCAGCTTGTCGTAAATGGACTCGCGACTCTTGATTAGAGCTCGCTGTTCCGCCAGCAAGGGATGGGAGACGCGGGTTACCGATACGCGATTGCCGGAGATGGTCTCGTTGTTCTGTGTCATGCCCTCGATAGCCAGCTTCTGGTCGATACGCCAGGTCAGGATATGCAAGCGTACGAGGTCTGCAATCATCTGCACGTCGGTAGTGTCTGTAGACTTGACTCCCAGAGAACGCACATAAGCGCTGAAGTGTTTGTACGCCTCGTAGGTTTCCAGAATGCACTTGGTTCCGATGAAGTCCTGGCGATGCGAGTAGGGGCATCTTGCTGACAGCTCACATTCCGTACCACGGCACAACATCGGGATGTTATCGGCAAGACCGCTGAGGCGCTCCAGCCTCTCCGCCTCTTCTGGATCCGGAGAGACCGGAACGCCGTTTCGGATGAAGTACATCAAGTCTTCGTAGGTTTTGTTCGGATCCCAGATAGACATGCTAAAATAGCAGACCTCTAACCGAGGATGTTGCCCTTCTTGCTACCCTTCTTGCTGCCCTTCTTGCTAGTACGGAGAAGCGCCTCGCCATACCTCTCACGCCACCTCTAGCCCTACCCGGACCTCCGGAAGTTACTACAGGCTGTGGCCCTACTACATTTGGTTTGTTAGCAGCAGGTGTAGCAGCCACTTGTGCCGCCAGATTAGCTGCCTCCTCTGCTGCAGACGGCACAGCTGCAGCCTGTGGGGCAGGCTGGGCAGTTACAGTGCCAGCACCTGCGTTTCGTCTCCTGCGGGTCTTGGGTTTAGACGTCATTTCTGCCGACACCTCTGCTGCCTGCGCAGCTGCATCCTGCGCTTCATCAGGATTAACAGTGTTTGTAGAAGCAACCGCAGCCGAGTCCGCAGCTGCTTGTGCCACGTTCTGTTCCTTCTTGAGCCTACCGATGATCTGCTGGTATCTGTCTGGGTCCTCGCGAGCGAACTTGGCTTCTGCCGCCTCTTCATAGGCTGCTAGCGCACCCTTCTCCAACGGCAGCCCACGAGCCATAGCTCCCAGAGCAAACCGACCGGCGGCGTACCAACCAACACCAATGGCGGCGTTAGTCAGAGCGCTTCCATAGTCTTCCTGACCAGCTGCATTAACAGCCTCAACAAGGCTACGACCTGCATTCAGCAAGACGAAGCCGCCACCAGCCGCTGCGGCTAGACTGGCAGCAGTTCTAGGCCCTTGCCAGGGAGTATTTATCCCTCGCATCGCTGCAGAGGCTTCACCGATAACCCCAGTAGCCATCCCTAAAGGACCTCCACGGGTTACCCTACCGATAGACCCTGCTAACGACTCATAAAATGCACCAGACCAGTTCAGTTCATCTGCCATTGAATACTACCCTCCTCAATCTATGCAGAAGAAATACCTTATGGAGTCGCCGGTGG
>Ga0068707_1001411_pt1 | contig 16702 bp, 16 predicted proteins | sample YNPNPMetaG_FD_66600 | JGI IMG/M metagenome (GOLD analysis project Ga0068707, IMG submission 66600) | Anoxygenic and chlorotrophic microbial mat microbial communities from Yellowstone National Park, USA - YNP NP MetaG | ecosystem: Environmental > Aquatic > Thermal springs > Hot (42-90C) >...
TGTCGCAGAGCGGAATCCTGCTGCTCTTGATCCTCGGCGTGCTGACGCCCGTCGGCCTGATGTCCGCCGCCGGCGTCGTCGCCATCGTGCTGGGCGGCGGCATCGGATCGCTCGTCGTCGGCATCCTCGTCGTCAGCTTTGCCCTCGCCACCCTCGGCGCCGGCACCGCCCTGCTCGTCATGTTCCAGCGCCGCACCCGCCTGGCCCGCGAACAGGTCACCTTCCTCACCAACGTCACCCACGAGCTGCGGACACCGCTGTCCGCCATCCGCCTCTACGCCCAGACCCTCCAGCTCGAACGCGCCGAGGACCCCGAGACCCGCCGCCAGTGCGTCGAGGCGATCCTCCGCGAAACCGCCCGCCTCGGACAGCTTGTCGACCGCGTCCTCGAATGGCGCCGCATCGCCGAAGGCCGCCGCACCTACCAGAAACAGCGCGCCCCCGTCGAACCGGCCCTCGACGAGGCCCTGGCCAACTTCCAGGGACTGCTCGCCGCCGGCGAAGTCGAACTCCGCCAGGACCGTTCGTCCACCCGCGAGGTCTACGTCGATCGCACCGCGCTCGCCGAGGCGGTCCTCAACCTGCTCGTCAACGCCCACAAGTACACCGGCAAGACGAAACGGATCACGCTCCGCTCCCGGGACGTCGACGGAGGCGTGGAAATCGCCGTCGAGGACAACGGCGCGGGCATCCCCCGATCCGAACAGCAGCGGATCTTCCAACCGTTCCACCGCGGCGACAACGGACTGGACTCCGGCGCCGCCGGCGTCGGCCTCGGCCTCGCCATCGTCCGCGACGTCGTCCGCGGGCACCACGGCCACATCCGCGTCGACAGCGAGCCCGGACGCGGCTCCACCTTCACCCTCTTCCTGCCGGCGGCCCCCCCCGTCGGCTCCGGAGGCAAATCGTGACGGCCAAGCTCGTTCCCGGCCCCGACGGAGAAAAGATCCTCGTCGTCGAAGACGATCGGTCCCTCCGCGACGGCCTCGCCCTGAACCTCAAGGCCAGCGGCTACCGCGTCCTCCTCGCCGCCGATGGCCCCGAAGGCCTCCGCCGCGCCTTCGACGATGCCCCCGACCTGATCCTTCTCGATATCATGCTCCCCGGCCTCTCCGGCCTCGAGATCCTCCAGGAACTCCGCGAACGCCGCGTCGAAGTCCCCGTCCTGATCCTCTCCGCCCGCGATCGGCTCCCCCAGAAACTCGAAGGCTTCGGCCTCGGCGCCGACGACTACATCACCAAACCGTTCGACCTCAAGGAACTGCTCGCCCGGATCGATGCCGCCCTCCGCCGCCGCCGCCTCCGACGCCGCGACGAAGCGACCCTCTCGTTCGGCGACGTCGTCATCGACTTCAACGCCCGCACCGTCGCCCGCGGCGGCCGCGACGTGGCGATGACCCCCCGCGAGTTCGAGCTCCTCGCCCTGCTCGTGCGCAACCCCCGGAAGGCCTTCTCCCGCGAGCAAATCCTCCGCGAGGTGTGGGGCTACGACTACGAAGGCACCGTGCGCACCGTCGACAACTTCGTGGTCTCCCTCCGCCAGAAACTCGAGAAGGACCCCCAGAACCCACGCTACCTCGTCACCGTCCGCACCGTCGGCTACCGCTTCGACCCCTGAAACCGGCCCCGTCCCCGCCGTTGACCCCGCGGCGCCGGACTGGTACCAACCAGCCGATGCGCGCCTACGCGGTCCGGATCGCTCTCCGTTACCTGCTCGCCAAGAAGAAGACATTCATCTCCTTCGTCACCGGAATGGCCGTCGTCGGCGTCGCCATCGGCGTCGCCGCCCTCGCCACGATCCTCGGCGCCTCCTCCGGCCTCCAGAGCGCGATCACCGAGAAGGTGGTCGGCGTCAACGCCCACGTGCTCGTCATGACCGGCGGCTGGGAGTTCGACCGCTACGAGGACGTCATCCGCCTCGCCCGCTCGATCCCGGGCGTCATCGGCGCCGCGCCGTTCGTGATCAACGAGCGAATGCTGCTCAAGGGCGCCCGGACCCAGGGAATCCTGGTGAAGGGCGTTGAACCCGAGCGTTCCAGCCTCGTGCTCGATGTCGCCCGGCAGATCACCCGCGGCGACGGCACCCCCGGCAGCCTCCACGACCTCCGCGCGTCCGAGAAGGCCGAACGGCAGCTCGCCGAACGCTCTGCCGCCGACGCCACCGCCTCGCGCGGCGCCGATGACCCGTTCACCGCCTGGGATGGACTCGACGCGGACGACCAACGCAGCCCCAAGCCGCGCGAAGACCCGCCCCCGACCGGCGAGACCACGCCCGACAGGACCGCACCCGCTGCCGCCGCGCCCCCCGACGCCGCGCCCACGCCGACCGACGCCCGACGAGGCCCTGCATCCCCGCCCGCACCGCCGCCCGCCTTCCACTCCCGGTGGCGGACCACCGCCGCCCTCCCGACCCCGGCCTCCGGTCCCGACGCCGCCGACGACCCGCATGCGCCCGACGCCGCCGACGACCCGGAAACGCCCCCCCCCGCCTCCCTCCTCCCCGAACAGCCCGCCCGGGCGACCCCCGGCGGACGCGCCGGCGTTCCACCCGCGCCCCGCCGCGAGGACCTGTTCCACGACGATGCCTACGACCCTTCGCTGTTTGCCGCCGTCCGCGACCAGCCCGACCCGCTCGCCGAAATCCTGGCCCGACAAGGCGATGACGTGGTGGGCGCCGAAAACAACTCCACCGCCCTGCCGACAATCCTCATCGGCCGCACCCTCGCCGAAAACCTCGGCATCCGCGCCGGCGACGTCGTCAAGATCGTCTCCCCCGCTGGCAGCCTCGGCTTCGGCTTCGGCGCCCACTCGGGCCCCTCCGACGTCGCCTTCCAGGTGGCCGGGATCTTCTACTCCGGCTTCAACGAGTACGACAGCCGGATGGTTTACATCCACCTGCGCGAGGCGCAATCGATGTTCCAGCGCGGCGACACCGTCACCGGCGTCGAAATGCGCCTGGACGACCTGAACCGCGCCGACGCGGTGGCCGAGGAACTCCGCGGACGGCTCGCCGCCTACGACACGATCGAAGGCCTCCAGGGAGTTCGCGGCGGCTTCCTACGCAGCGGCGCCGCCTGGGACCGCTTCCCCAGCCGCCGCTGGCTTCCCCGCCGCACCGCCGCGCTCGCCGCCCTCCCCGCCACCCTCCTCGCCGACGCCACCCACCAGGCCGCCTACCGCGTGATTACCTGGAAGGAACTCAACAAGAACCTGTTCACCGCCCTCTGGATCCAGAAAATCATGCTCACCGTCGTCCTCGCCGTCGTCGTCGGCGTCGCCGCCTTCAACATCGTCTCCACCCTGATCATGATCGTCCTGGAGAAGAAGAAAGAGATCGCCATTCTCAAGTCGATGGGCGCCCCCGACGACGACGTCCGCACCGTGTTCGTCACCGTCGGCGCCGTGATCGGCCTCGGCGGCCTCGCCATCGGGCTCGGCCTGGGCTACGCCATCTCCGTCGCCCTGCGCGCCTACGCCTGGCCCCTCGACCCCAAGGTCTACATGATCGACCACCTCCCGGTGGACATCCGCACCTTCGACTATGTGGCCTGCGCCGCGATCGCCTTCGCGATCTGCCTCGTCGCCACCCTCGTCCCCTCCTGGCGCGCCTCCCGCATGCGCCCCGTCGAAGGGCTCCACTACGAGTGACCCGCGCGACCCGTCCTCCCGAGACCTCGCGCCCACGACCACGAGCGCGCGCCCGGACGCGGACCCAGGCGTGCGCATCCACGCGGCCGACCCGCGCCCGGCCACCGGTACCGCCCGGGCCGCCGTGCCAGCTCCCGAGTCGCGGCGCGCGGTCCTACGGAAGGAGAACCATCGGGGAACGCCGCATCACCCATCCCTGTCCGGCGGACAGCCGGTCGCCCCCGGCCGCCTGCCAGTACATCAGATTGTTCGTGTCGCCCGTCGCCGTGTCGGCCAGCGGGTCCCCCTCGTACGGCCACCCCCGGTCGGAACTCTCCGTCGAATGCCACAACCCCAGGTAGTGGCCCACCTCGTGCGCGATTACCCGCCCAAGGAACGCCGCACCGCCGGCGCCCAGGGCGCCGTCGAGGTTCACGATCACGGCCGAATGCGTCGTGCCGTGCACCGCAGGCGGCCCGGGAATCCCACCGGCGATCCCCAGCAGCCCGTAGCCGCTGAAGTCGTGCACGAAAAACACGTTCACCGCGTGCTCCGTCCGACCGGCGGACAACGTCATCAGCGGCCCCACCTCCCCCTGGTCCAGGTCCTCCCCATAGTCCACCGTGCCATACCTCGTGGCGTCCGCTCCCGTGATGTCGCGGTAGGTGTAGTCGCCCACCGCAATCCCCACCGTCGCGTAAATTCGCTCCCACTCGTCCAGCGCCGCCTGGAACCGCGTCGAACCGGGCGCGGTCGATGCCGCGACGCTGCAACCGACAAAGTACAGATTCGCCGCCAGCCGCCCCGCCGCCGCACCGCCCGGGTCGACCTTCACATACGCAGTCCATTCGACCGCGTCGTCGAAACCGCTCGTCTCGTCGGGCGCGAACATCACCGGCGTCCAGAGATACCGCCCGACCCGAAACGTCACCCGGTTCGACATCGGCACGAAAAAGCTCGCCGCCCGCGCGTCCGGCATGTGCCAGTTCGGTGGATCCCGCCCCTCGACGAAGTCGTCGTAGTCGTAAATCCGATCGTTCGCCGGGTCGTAGGCGTCGAGCACCCCGAGGTACGCCCCGCGCGTCCCCACCTGTTGCGCAAAGACCTGCAGCGAGACCGCGTTCGGAGGCATCCACAGCTCCCCCACCCGCCCCGTCGACCCGGTCGACATCCTCAGGGTCGCAATCGGAACCGGCCGGATTTCCCCCGCCACGATCGTCTCGAAACGACACAGCGGATACGTCCCCGTCCCGTCATCCAGCGGCAGCGTCGCCGAACCGCAGACCGTCAGCGGCACACAGTCGGCGGCGGAACCACACAGCCGCGTGCACACGCCCCCCTCGCAAAGCCGGGACCGACACTGCACGTCCTCCGTGCATGCCAGCCCGTCCTGGATCTGATCCGTCGTCCAGTCGTAACAGCCGTAGCCCACGCGGTCTGTTCGGCCGTTCGCGTCCGAGTCCTCCGCGAACGGGACGCACGAGTAGCCGTAGTCGCACGGGTCGTCCGGAGCGCAACGGGCGGCACACACACCCCCCAGATCCGGCGGCAGACACAACCGCGACCGGCACTCGCTCGCCCGCCTGCACGGCGACCCGTTCGGCATCGGCGACACGTCGGCATCCGCGTCCGCATCCACATCCGCATCCGCCGCGTCCGGCTCGACCCCCTCGTCCGATGTGTCCGGCGCGTCCGCGTCCGCGTCGGCGGCGCAGGCCGCCGGCTCCGTCGCGCACGGCACGCAGGCTCCCGCCGAGCCGCACCCCCATCCCTCCCGACACTCGTCCGACGTCCCGCACTGCCGGAAACAGTAGAGGTCGCCCCCGAGGTCCACGCACTGCGAGCCCGACGGGCAGGACCCGTCATCGCCGCACCAGCGCGTGCACAGACCGCCCGGATAGACGTCGCTCGGCAGCACGCAGTCCAGCTCGCAGTCCGTCGACCGCTCGCACGGATCGCCGACGGGCCGACCCCCCCTCGAATCGCCGTCGTCGCCGCAGCCGAAGAGCAGCCACCCCAGGCCGACGATCGGCAGACCCGGTCGCATCACCGACCTCTCGCCGACGCGCCGCGGCGACGGGCCGACCGCACCGCCGCCAGCAGCAGCAACAACGGCGCCGAGCCGTCCAGGCCCCGGTCGGGCGCCGCCGCCCGGCAGCCGCATCCGTCGTCCCCGGACGGCGCATCGACGTTGCACGCCCCCTCGTCGGTCTGCCCGTCGCAGTCGTTGTCCTGGCCGTCGCACAGGTCCCGCCGCGGCAGCACGGCCCCCCGACACGCGCCCCAGACCCCGTCGACGCACGACTGCGTGCCGACCGTGCAGCGGCCTTCCGAAATGCCGCACGACCGGTCCGGCGTGCCCGGCGGGCACGGACACCCGTCGTCGATCACTCCGTCGCAGTCGTCGTCGTTGCCGTTGCACGCCTCGTCGTCCGAGACCGGCTCGCACTCCGGCCCGCACACGCGGTTTTCGTCCGTCGCCCCGTCGCAGTCGTTGTCCTGGCCGTCGCATACCTCGGTCGTCGGCACGCACGACCCGCAGACGTCCTCATCCGTCGCCCCGTCGCAGTCGTTGTCGTAGCCGTCGCAGATCTCCGTCCCCGCCGCCGGCACGTGACACTCGTTCCACTGGCAGTGGTCGTCGCACTCCTGGACACCGCCGCCGCACGACGCCGTGACGCAGTCCTGCCGTGCGCCCGCCGCGCACGCGCAGCCGTCCTGGTCCAGGATTCCGCCGAAGTCCGTCGTCCAGTACCAGCCGTACGGCGACCCCGCCACATACGCCCGCCCGATCCCGATCGCCACGTAGTCCGCACTCAGCATGTTCGCGTTGTGACCGGGCGAGTGCCGCCACCCGTCGAACGCCTCGTAGGCCGACTCCATCCCCGCCGCGATGTTCTCCCCCATCGCCGTCGACCCGGCGCACGCCGGCGCGTACCCCGCCGCGCACATCCGGTCAAACGGCGTCCGCCCTTCCGGATCGACGTGGTCGAAGAACCCGCGCTCCCCCATGTCGACCGAGAAGTCGTACGCCGCCTGGTTGATCGTCGCCGACGACGTCAACGCCCCAAGCCCGTTGGCCGCCCGGTACTCGTTGATGAGCCGCAGGAACTCCGCCTCCTCGCGGTCGAGATACCGGACCGGGAACGATGCCCGCCCGTACGACTCGTCGTCCTGCAGGCACCCGGCCGCGACCAGCACGGCGGCCGCCAACGTCGCCCCCACCCACGCTCCCGTGATGCGTCGCCACTCCATCGGCGCGACTCCGGCCGGCGCTCCGGACCCCACCGCAACGCCGCCGCCGGAAGGTTACTCCGCACCCCCCCGAGTGTCCACCGGCCGCCGACCCTTCTCCCCTCCGCACCGTTGCGCCTTCGCGAGAGCTTCCCCCGCCGACGCCGGGGGGCTCGGACGGGACCCCGCGTCACCGGCTCTGCAACTCGACCTGCTGCCGGACCAGCGCCAGCAGCTCCTCCATCCGCTCCCGCTCCGCCGCCGGCAGTCCCCGCTCCGCGCGACCGTCCGCCGCCAACCCCCGCTCCAGATACTCCGCCGCCGCCGGGTAATCCCCGACCCACGCCGCGGCGAGCCCCGCGCCCAGCAACGCCGGGACCAGCTCCGGCCCCTCGGCCAACGCCCGCGCGAACACCTCGCGCGCCTCGTCCCACCGGTCGAGCTGCAACAGCGCGGCGCCCAGCAGGCTCCAGGCAAAGCCGCCCAGGTCCGCCTGGGCTCCCAGCCGCAGGAACGGCTCCGCCTCCGCCGCCCGGCCCTGCCGCAACAACACCCACCCCATGGCGTACGCCGCCAGCGGCTGGTCCGGTCGCGCCGCCAGCGCCCGCGTCGCCCAGTCGCTCGCCTCCTCCGGACTCTCGCGCAACGTCGCGACCCACGCCAGCAACGCCTGCACCGTCGGGTCCTCCGGACTCGCCACGTCCAGCCGCAACGCCTGCTCCCAGGCCGCGTCGTACTGCCCGGCAAGCCCCAGGGCCAGGATCAGGTTGTAGCGCGCGTCGAGCTGCCCCGGGTCGGTCCGCAACGACTCCTCGAACGCCTCCACCGCCCCCCCGGCGTCCCCCTGCCGCAACCGCAGATACCCCAGGTTGTTCCACGCCTCGGCGAAATCGGGGTTGAGCCGCAACGCCTGCCGCACCAGTCGCTCTGCCTCGGCCAGTTCGCCCCGTCGCAACGCCACGATCGCCAGGTTGTTGTACGGCTCGGAAAACCGGTCGTTGTACTCCAGCGCCAAACGAAAGGCCGCCCGGGCGCCCTCCAGATCGTTCGCCCGCAACCGCTCGATGCCCGCGTTGTTGCTCGCCACCGCCCGCTCGTGCAACGACGTCGTCGCCGCACAACCCGCGGCCGCGACAAGCAGCGCGCAGGCCGCGACCGCCACCGCGATCCTTCCCCCCCCCGCCGCGAACGTCCCGCGACCCGCCACCGACGCCACACCCCCCGCGCGTTCCGCGCGGCACCCCCCCGAACCCTTCGAAGTCCTCTGCATCCCTCACCTCCCGACCGCGGCGGCCCGGGCCGCGGCGGCCGCCGGCATCGCGCCGGCGGAGGCCGGCGTTGCGCGGCTTCCTCCGACGTTTCCGGCCACCGCCCCAGGGGGCGCGAAGAGCAGCCGGGCACCCTGAGGTTTGGAGTAGAGGCGAGGGGCCCACCGTAGGCTAGGGCTTCAGGCTTCAGGCTTCAGACTTCAGGCTTCAGACTTCAGGTCGCGCAAGCACGTCGACCAAGCGCTGGAGTCCGCGGACGAACTCGCCGTACCGGGCTTCCAGCGCCTCCCCGTCGGCTGGGGCCACGAATCCCAGGCGACGGGCCAGGCGGAACAGGTACCGTACCTCCGAGGCCGATCCCAGGGCGATGCGGATGAAGGACAGGTCGTCCTTCGTTGAACGTCGCGCACATCCGTCGACGATGTTCGTCGGCACGGACACGGCGGCGCGGCGGATCTGCGCCTCCAGGCCATATCGTTCCTGGGGTGGGAAGCGATGTGTCTGGCGGTACACCTCCACGACCCGAGCGTCCGCGAGTTGGAAGACCTTCAGGTTTCCGGGATCTCTGCACGTAACAAGTGCCTCCTGAGGTCCGTGGCCTGAAGCCTGAAGCCTGAAGCCTACGCCGAATCCCAGGGGCACCGGCCAGGGTTGCGCGCAACCCCCCGCGGTCCTATGTTGCACGGGCGACCGGGGGGGACGAGGAGGCGACGATGCCGCTGTACGAGTTCCAGTGCGAGGCGTGCGGCAAGGAGTTCGAGGAGCTGGTGTTTCACGACGACGAGGCGGTCCTCTGTCCCGCGTGCGGAAAGGACCGCGTCCGCCGCAAGCTGTCGCGCTTCGCCTTCAAGTCCGAAGGCGGCGCGATGAGGACCACGGCCGGCGGATCCTCGTGCAGCACCTGCCGCCCCGGCCCCTCCGGCTGCTCCAGCTGCGGCGGCTGAGCCCGAAGCCCCGACCGGCTACGGACACCCCGGCGGCAGGCCGCCCTCCCGCTGCAGGATGATCCCGTCCAGCGGCTCCAGCGTCACCGACGTCGCCGGCGTCCCGTCGTTGTAGCGCGACGCCGACCAGACGTGCAGCGCGTCGGCGATCGCCGGTCCCACCCTCCAGTTAGTCCCGTCGCCGGGATTCGCGATGTCGATCCGCGCGGCCATCGCGCCCCCGTGCGCCCCCGTCCGGCCCGCCACCGTCGTCACCGCACCCAGCCCCGCCCGCGATCACCGCCGCCGCCAGCCAGGCTGACCCCAGGCTCCACGCCCCCGTTCTCCCCATCGCTGCACCTCTCTCGCCGAATCCCGACCGATCCCGCTGCCTCGGCGCCGCCCAAGGCCCGCCCTCCCACCCTGCGTCCCGATCGAACCGGGCCGCACCAGCCGCTCCAGCGCCAGCGCCGCCGCACGATAGCCGAAGATCCCGGGCAGACAGATCCCGCTCGGCTGCCGGCGGCGCACCCGCCCGCGCCGCAGCGTCTCTTCCCCGCGGTCCGGCGGCAACGGCCGCACCGGCGGCTCCACCGACCAGACGCACGTCACCCCCCGCTCGATCCCCAGCTTCCGCAACCGCCGGCGGACCAGGCGCGCCAACGGACAGTCGCTCGTCTCCTCCACGTCCCCGTCACGCAGCGCCCCCGGGTCCCGACGCGCCGACGCCCCCATGCTCGACACCACCGGCAACCCCCGCCGCACACAGGCGGCCAGCAATCCCACCTTCGGCCCCAGCGAATCGATCGCATCGATCACCGCCTGCGGCACCGGCTCCAGCACCCCGGGGACCGTCGCCTCGTCGAGGAACACCTCCCGCGCCTCGCAGCGGGTGTCCGGACAGGCCCGACCGAGCCGCTCGGCGAGCGCCTCCGCCTTGGACCGTCCCACGTCGCCCGGCTCGAACAACGGACTGCGGTTGAGCGACGACACCGTGACCTTGTCGAAGTCGCACAGCACCAGCGTCCCGACCCCCGAACGCGCCAGCGCCAGGGCGGCGTGCGCCCCGACCCCGCCCAGACCCGCCACCACCACGCGCGCCGAGCGGATCGCCTCGAACCCGCACTCCCCATACAGATCGACCGTCCGGGAGAAACGTCCCGCCGGCGTGCCCGAATCGCGCATCCCCGCCTCCCCGGCGCGCTCTCGGCCCCCGCCCCGCCCCGGCCGGCGACCGCGGATCCGCGGCCGGCAATACCCAAGTCTACACCCGGAACAGCGCCCGCGCGTTCGCCGTCGTCTGCTCCGCCAGTTCCTCGACCGTCGTTCCCCGCAGCCGCGCCAGCGCCCGGGCGACGTCGAGCACGTGCCGCGGCTCGACCTCGTGCGCCGGAATCCCGTGCAGCCCGATCGACGGCGCGTCGGTTTCGAGCAGCAGGCGGTCGGCGGGGACCAGCGGCGCGCTGCGGGCGGCGCGGCTCCCCGGCCGCGTGACGGCGCCGCCGAACGCGACGTGCAGGCCGAGCGCCAGGAACCGTTCGAGCAGCTCCGGTCCGCGGGCGAAGGCGTGCACCACCCCGCGCAGCCGCGGCGCATATTCGCGCAGCAGCGCCAGCAGCTCCTCGAACGCCCCGCGACCGTGGAGGATCGCCGGTCGGTCGAGGTCGCAGGCCAGCTCGAGCTGCCCGCGCAACGCCCTGATCTGCACCGAGAGGTCCGGCCCCGTCACCGCGTCGAGCCCCACCTCGCCCACCGCCACCACCCCCGGCTCGCAAAGCGTGGCGCGCAACGCGGCAAGGTCCAGCGGCCGGTCGGCAACCCAGGGATGCAGCCCGAACGCCGCGAACACCCCGGGCCGGCGCGCCGCGGCGCGCGCGGCGGTCCACGACTCGAGGTCGTAGGCCGGGACCACGACCCGCGTCACCCCGGCCGCGGCAGCCCGCGCCAGCACCCCGTCCGCGTCCGCCGCCAGCGGCGGCTCGTAGAGGTGGACGTGCGTATCGAACAGCTCCATCAGCGCTGCGGCGCCGCGTACCGGAGGACCGGCTCGGGCTCCGGCATCGGCACGCCGTACCACTCCGCCGCCGCCGGCTCGTCCGAGAGGCGCGGAGGCACCGGTGGAGGCGGCGGATAGACGCCGTACGCCGGTACCACCGTCGCGTCGTCGGCCACGGGTCGCGTCGGCTCCACGGGGTAGTCCGGCGTCGTCACCGGCTCCTCCGGCCCCGCGGCGTCCGGCCCGCCGCGGTACACCCGCCCCGGCTCCGGCTCCTGCGCCCCGCCCCCGTCCCCGCCGCGGCAGGCCGCGGGCGCGGACGCCAGCGCGCACATCACCAGCGCCCGAATCCGATGCGACGAACGCACCCGCGGACGCCGGTCGGAAGAAGCCACCGGACCACGATCCCGTCCCTCGACTCCGCTCATCCTGCACCTCCCGGCCGTCCAACCGCACCCCGGCACGATTCGACGGGCCGCGCGCGGCGGCGCCGCCCAACCACCGCCGCCGACATGAACCCCAGGGCCAGCCACCCGCCGGACACCCCGCGACCCGGCGCAGCACAACCACACCCGCGCTCGACGAAGACCCAGTAGCCGAACGCCTCCCCGTCCAAACCGTCCCCCGATCCCTCGACCGGTCCGACGTCCTCCGCCCCCGCGTCCCCGTCCGCACCGCCGCCGGCGTCCGTCTCCGCATCAACCTCCGCGTCCGCCTCGACCTCCGCGTCCGCATCCGGCCCGCACGCCTCGTCGGTCAGGCCGTCACAGTCGTTGTCGAGAGCGTCGCCGCAGGTTTCCGGCGGCTCCGGACCGCAGGCGCCGCACCGGTTGAGCAGCTCCTCGTCGGTGGACCCGTCGCAGTCGTCGTCCCGGCCGTTGCACGCCTCCGCCGCTCCGGGATGAACGTCGGGATTCCCGTCGTCGCAGTCCTCCCCCACCGGAGAACCGTCGCCGTCCCCGTCGGTCGCCGCCCCGTCGCACTCCGTGGACGGCAATCCGTTGTACGGCCCCTGATCGACCCAGTAGCAGAGCGGCCCGCCGCACCGTCCGGTGAACGGGTCGTCCGCCGTGCCCCCCGCCGTCCGGACCTCGAAGTGCAAGTGCGGCCCCGTGGAGTAGCCCGACGATCCGACCTGTCCCAGCCGGTCGCCGCACCGGACGTGCTGGCCGACCGAGACCGCCACCGAACCGTTCTTCATGTGGCCGTAGATCGTCACCTTGCCGTCCGCGTGGCGCAGCCGGACGTGGTTGCCGTACCCGCTGCCGCCGGGACAGTCGCCCGAAGTGCAACGGTCGAATTCGCCGTCGTGCGTCTGGATGACCTCTCCGTCGGCCGCGGCCACGATGTCGCGCCCGGCGTCCATCCCCGGCCAGCTCCCCACGCCGAAGTCGGTGCCGTGATGGCCGTCGTAGGTGTGGTCCCCGCAGTTCCAGTCCTGCAGGGAACCGGAAGCCGCCGCCAGATCGTAGTAGGCCGTCACGTAGCACGACGAGGAGGTGCACGAACCGCCGAACGGAAACCGGTAGTCCTGCGCCGTCGCGGGCGCGCCCCGCAACGCCGCGACGGAAAGAAGCGCGACCCCGAAACCCCGGAGCGCCGCGCGACCGACGAACGGCACCGCAGGCCAAACCGGCTCGCCGGCCCGGCGACGAGAGGAAGTCGCCGCCCACCCCCTCACGGACGCACCTCCGCGCACACCCCGTGGCCCGCGGCCGTGTCCACCTCGCAACGACGACCGTCGGGCAACGCATAGACGATCCTCCCCCCCTCCCACACGACGTCCTCCGCGCGCACCGGCGGCGGTACGAAACCGTCCGGCAGGCCGGGCCCCCGCAACCCGACATTGGTCGCCTGCCGCACCGACCCCGCCCCCTCCGCGACGAACAACGACGCCAGGCCCCCGTCGCCCGTTCCGACGAACGCGAACGCGCCGCCGTCGGGACGGAAACACGGCCGGTCCGCCGTCGGCCCGCGATGCACCACCCGCCGCACGCCGGTCACCGGCTCCAACAGCACCAGCTCGACAACCTCCCCCGCCCGACGCGCATAGAGCAGCCGGCGGCCGTCCGGCGCAACCGCCAACTCGGGCACGACCGCCTCGTCCAGCGTGCTGCGCTCCGACCCACGAACCCGCACCAGCCTGCCGTCAAGACCCTCGTGCGTCACGAACACGATCGACCCGTCCGCCAACGACGCCGCCGCCAACACCCGCTCCGCCCCCACCACCGCCTCCGGCCGACCCGACGGGCCGATCCGCTCCAGCCGATAGACCGGCGGGCTCGACGATTCCGGCAAGACCGGCCCGCCCGTCGGTCGCAGCACCAGCATCCCCGCCGCGCCCGCCCCGCTCGCCGGCTCCGTGCAACCGGCGAGCGCCGCGGGGCCGATCCACAGCACCGGAAGCAGACACCGTACCGCCATCACCGACCCTCCCGATCCCGGCGATCCATCCAGCCGGATCGATCCCGGGGCCGCCTCGAATCCTGAATCGACCCGCCACGACATGCAACGCCCCATTCGTGTGCCCGTCTCCCCCGTCCCGAACGGAGCGGGTCCCGACACCCGCGTCTCCCCTCTCCTCCGAACGGATCGGAGCCCGGCCTGCGCCGCACGATCGCCGGAGGCGGACGTCGCGCGGGTTGCGAATGGAGCGAGTCCCCCCGCGCACCGACTTGTCCGGTCCGGCGCCTCCTCGCCGGACACTCTCCAAGGAAGGATGAAGGACGATGCGGCGAGGCCCGGGGCGCACCGAATCATCGGCGCGCCACGCCACGAACCGGGGTCGTGCCGGAGGCATCCCTTCCGCGAAAATCGAGATTGACACGTCCGTCCGTATCGTTTATAGATAGAATTGCGAGGAGAAAGATGATCTCCGAATTCCGGAAGCAGGCCGACGCAAGACGACGGGAACAGCGTCGAGAAGCGCTCCTCGATGCCGCGGCGGCCGTCTTTGTTCGCCGCGGCTACCACGGGGCGCTGGTCTCCGAAATCGTCTCCGAAGCCGGGGCGGGCCAGGGGACCTTCTATCGCTACTTCCGCGACAAGCAAGGGATCTTCGAGGCGCTCTTCGACCGGTTCGTGGCGTCGGTGTTCGCGGAGTTCTCCGAGATGAGCGCCAACCTGCCGCGCAACGTGGAAGAGTATCGGGCGGCGTCGGTGGCGGCGATCCGGCGCATCGCCGCGCGGGCAGAGGGGAACCGCGACCTGCTGATGCTGTTCGTCCGCGAAGGCCCGACGGTGGGCGAGGCCTTCCAACGGAAGCTGCAGGGGTTCTACGACGGCCTGGCCGCGCTGGCGCGCGGATACCTCGAACACGCCATCGCCGGCGGGTTCGCGCGCCCCTGCCGCGCCGATGCCGTCTCCCAGGCTGTCGTCGGCATGGCCTTCTGGATGGCGCAGCAGTGGTGGCACGGCCGCGTCGCCGATCTGACGATCGAACGTCTGATCGAGGAGATGGTGGACTTCGCCTTTTTCGGGTTCGGGCGACCGGCGGCGGGCGACGGCGAAGGAGCGGCCCGATGAAGGACGTTCGGGACAAGGTCGTGCTGGTGACGGGGGGCGCGAGCGGCATCGGGCTCTGCACGGCGCGGGAGTTCGTCCGGGCCGGCGCAACGGTGATCCTCACCGACATCGATGCGGCGGCGCTCCGGGAGGCGGCCGAGCGGCTCGGGCGGGACGGCGCGCCCGTCCACGCCCGCGTCGTCGACGTGACCGACCGGTCCCAGGTCGAGGAAACCTCGCGCTGGGTCCTCCGCACCTTCGGACGCCTCGATGTCCTCGTCAACAACGCCGGCGTCGGCTACCACGGCGAACTGGCCGACACCTCCCTCGAGACCTGGAAGAAACTGATCGACGTCAACCTGTGGGGCATCCTCTACCACGTCCACGCCTTCCTCCCCGCGATGCTCGAACGGGGCCGCGGACACATCGTCAACGTCTCCTCGGGCCAGGCTTTCTTCCGGCTCCCCACCTGGGGCGCCTACGCCGCGATCAAGGCCGCCGCCGGCGTTTTCTCCGAGGTGCTCGGCTTTGAACTCCGACACCGCGGTGTCCTCGTCACCACGGTCTACCCGTTCCTCGTCAACACCCCGTTCTACCGCGGTGTCACCGGCGAAACCCTCGCTGCCAGACTCTCGATGCAGCTCCTCCCGTACTACTCGATGACCCCGGAACGCGTCGGACGGATCATCTTCGAGGCGGTCCGGGACGAGCGACGCGTCGAGATGGTCCACCCGCTCAACCTCCTCGGCTTCTACGCCCACCTGCTCCCGCCCCTGTTCACCGCGATGAGCGAGGTTGCGGCGTTCTTCCTCGCCAAGGGACCGCACCGCGTGGCCCCGGCGTCCCGGAAGGAGTAGCGGCCATGGGAAAACTCGCGCAACGCATCCGCGGCTGGCTGGGACCCAGAACCCTCGGCTTCCGCATGGACGAGGTGATGAGCGGGGAGCACAGGTTCGAACCCGGCTGCGGCCCCGCCGGACGGCACCCCCTCGAGTTCCGCGTCACCTGGGGCCCCGACGACCTGTCGAGTTGGATCGACCCCGACGACCCCCAGTTCCTCACCCAGCCGCTCGAAGGCACCGTCACCGTCGGCGGTCTCTGCGAGAACGCCCCGTGCCGCGGACGCCTCGAACTCCGCTACTTCGACGAACACATGCTGCGCTACACCTTCGAGTTCGAGGCCGGGGGGAAGCGCTATCGCTACGTCGGCGAGAAGGTCAACATCCGGCCCTGGAACCTCCCCGTCTCCCACACCACCTGCTACGGCGTCGTCACCGAGGCCGACACCGGGCGCCTCGTCTCCCGCTCCGTCACCCACTTCCGCCTCCGCACCATCCCCGCCTTCCTCCGCTCCCTGCGCGCCGCGTAGTTCGACCCTGCCCGACAACCCGGGGTGGACGGCGATGCGGGCGCGGAGGAAACCGATCCAGCTCGCCTACCGGCGTTCCAGCCGCATCCAGCCCTACCCGCATCCAATTCGCGAACAAGGCCCCACGGGACGCCTCAACCCGTCTTCCCGCTTCCCGACCGCTTGCGCACCGGGCCGGCCTGTGCTAGACACAAGGGGCACTGGTGGTCTGACCACCGGCGTTGCAGATGAGAAAGGAGGTCGTCATGCTTGGATGCCGCTGGTTCTTCGCACTCCTCACTTGCGCGGCCACAATGGCCGGGTGCGACGGAGACGATTCCAGTCCTGCCGATACGGCGGAAACCTCCGACACGACCGAGGGAGGCACGGACGGCGACACCGGGACCGACGGGGAGCCGGATGCCGCCGACGTCCCCGCCGACATCCCGGCCGACATCCCGGCCGACGTCCCGACCGACATCCCCGCCGACATCCCGGCCGACATCCCGCTCGACATCCCGCTCGACATCCCGACCGACGTCCCCGCCGACATCCCGGCCGACGTGGCGGTCGACATCCCGACCGACACCGTCTCGTACCCGCGGTGCGAGGCGCGCGGCGGCACCTGCACGGAGTACCGGTGGGTGGTCTGCCCGGTGGGCACCGAGCCCGCCGCGGGAGAGGGCCACGAGGACTGCCCAGGCGGCGGCTGGTGCTGCGTCCCGGCACCGTCGAGCACCTGTTCGTCATCGGGGTACACGAACTGCGTGGAGGGCGAGCGGTGCACCGGTTGCTGGGGCGC
>Ga0068707_1001413_pt1 | contig 16671 bp, 14 predicted proteins | sample YNPNPMetaG_FD_66600 | JGI IMG/M metagenome (GOLD analysis project Ga0068707, IMG submission 66600) | Anoxygenic and chlorotrophic microbial mat microbial communities from Yellowstone National Park, USA - YNP NP MetaG | ecosystem: Environmental > Aquatic > Thermal springs > Hot (42-90C) >...
CGCGGCGCCCTGGCCGAGATGCGGACGCTCCTCCTCGAGCTGCGCCCTTCGGCCTTGGCCGACGCCAACCTGCCCGACCTGCTGCGCCAGTTGGCGGAGGCCGCCACTGGCCGCGCGCGCCTCGCGATGGAGGTCGACGTGCAGGGGGAGTGTCCGCTGCCATCGGATGTGCAGATCGCCTTTTATCGCATCGCGCAGGAGGCGCTCAACAATGTCGCCCGCCATTCCGGCGCCAGCGCGGCTTGCGTCCGCCTGCGTCTGCCTCCTGCCGCCGACGCCGTCGAGTTGACGATCGCTGACGATGGGCGTGGTTTCGCAACGGCCGCTGTTGGCGATCACTTCGGCCTCGACATCATGCACGAGCGCGCCCAAGCCATCGGCGCGTCGCTGCAAATAGTCAGCGCTCCTGGCCAGGGTGTCGGGGTTACAGTCGTGTGGCCGGCGTCAGATCCCGCCCAGTTATAACCCATAAAGCAAGTCCCACTAGGGCGATCCCCCCGACTGCTCCGAAGAGGGACGCCCCTCCCCACGTTTGGTAGATGATCCCGCCCAGAAAGGCGCCGGCCGCTGCGGCCAGCCCCATCGCCGTCGCGGTGAACATCCCCTGCGCGGTCGCTCCCATCCCCGACGGAGCGATAGCATGGGCGTACGAGACCCCTGCCGCCCACAGGGCGGAGAAGGTCGGCCCATGCAGCAGTTGCAAGAGCACCGCCATCCACGGCGCCGTCATCAGCGCGTAACCCGAGGCGCGCACAACGCAGGCCACGAGCGCGAAGGTGAGCAAACCGCGCGCCCCCCATCGTCGCAACAGGCGATCGGAGAAGAAGAGGACAGGCATCTCGCTGACGGTGCCCATGGCCAGCGCCAGCCCCATCAGCGACTCGCTGCTGCCGATGTCGCTCATGTAGAGGAACAGAAAATTGTTGGTCAGCGAGATGCCCATGCCGCCCAACAGGACCGTCAGCAGGAAGATGATCCACTGGCGGTTGGCGAGCAGCCCGCGCAGCCCGCTCATGAAGCGGACGCCCAGGCGCACGCGGCGGATGGGGAGGCGCGTGGCGACGAGGAACCCGCATCCCATCCACACCAGATAGCTGACGAAGATCGCCGGGAGGCTGGTGCGTTCGATCAGAGCGCCCATGATCGGCCCGGCCACCCCCCAACCGATGGCACCCCACACCCGTTGTCGGCCGTACTGGTCGCGGCGTTGTCCGAGCAGGCCCAGCACGGTGTTGTCGACGAGGGGAATGATGGGCGCGCCGCAGAACGCGTAGAGGGCTGCCAGCGCCGCGATCCAGAGGAAAGAGGAAGCACGCGCCAGGGCCAGCACCGCCATCCACGTGCTGGCGATCGCGACCAGGAACAACGCCCGGTGGCGCTGGAGGGTGTCGGCCGCTGCGCCCCATAACGGCGCGCTGAAGAGGGTGATCAGGGGCGAGATACCGATCAGCAACCCGATCTGGGCGCCGGTCAGCCCAAGCTCCCGGTAGTACAAAGCCAGAAAAGGGACTAACGACGCCCCCGCAGCGTAGAAGCAAAAGTAGAATGCCTTGGGCCAGAACAGCGTGTGGTCGATGGAAGGCAGGCGTGCGATGGAAGCCTCCTCTTCTCAGAGGTCGTGGAAGTAGGGAACCTGTGCTGGCTCGACCTTTTTCATCGGATCGGGTAGCTCCCGTACTCGCGTACCGCCTCGTACAGGGCGACGAGGTTGGCCGCCGGGATGCGCGCCTGGACGTTATGGATGGTGTTGAAGACGAAGCCGCCGCCTGGCCCGAAGATGCGGATGCGCTCGCGCACCTCGGCTTTCACCTGCTCCGGCGTGCCGAAGGGCAACGTCTTTTGCGTGTCGACGCCCCCGCCCCAGAAGGTGATGCGATCGCCGAATTGCTGCTTGAGGCGGCGCGGGTCCATCTCCGCAGCCGAGGTTTGTACCGGATTGAGGATGTCGAAGCCGGCTTCGATGAAATCCGGCAGCAGCGCCGTCACCGAGCCGCAGGAGTGAATAAAACACTTCCACGACGTATGCTGGTGGATCCAGTCGTTGAGCTGCTTGTGGAAAGGCTTGTAGAGGTCGCGGTAGGTCTGAGGCGAGATGAACGGCCCCGTTTGCATCCCGAAGTCGGTGCCGGTCACGAAGAGGGCCGCCACGCGGTCGCCCACCACCCCGTAAAACTTCTCCAGGTTGGCCAGGGCGATCTCACATTGGCGCTCGAAGACGCGATAGACGTAATCGCGGCGCGTCACTGTGCTCATGTACCATTCGGCGACGTCGCGAATGCCTTTGGGGGATTTGAGCCAGGGCGCCGGCACCAAAGCGATGTCGCCGAAGCCGGTGCCGCCGATGTTGGCCAGGATCGCTTTGTCGGTCGTCGTGTACAGGCGTTCCGCCTCGCGGCGGAAGTGCTCAAGCTCCTCATCGCTGAGAGGGCCGAATTCTTCCAGATTGTCTTCGGGGTTGAGACGGTCCTCGTCGATCGGCGGTTGACGGATGATGGTGTCGAAGTAGAAGCCGTTCTTGGGCATGCGCCCGCTGGGCGGCGCGGTCTTGTCTCCCTCCGGATACATCAGGATGTCGCCGTTGGGTTCGGGATCGGTGTTGAACGCGGCGGGAACGAGCACGGGCGTGCCGTCGAAGAAGGTCCACGGCTTCCACCCCTCGTTCTTGAACCCGAAAAGGGTAGTGGTGCGGCCAAGCGCAACGACGTCGACGCCCAGCGCGTCCATGAGATCGGGCTGGATCTCACCCAGCATCTGGTAGGGTTCGATCACTTTGACCGGCGTGCCCGGCGGGTCCAGGTGCAGCGCCTGGCGCAGTTGATAGACTGAGCTGACGTGCATGCCGGTGGTGGCGCTGCCGCCCAGGTCGAGGGGCACGCGGTCCGGCTCCTGGTGGTTGAGCGCGCGCAGCACGCGCTCGCGTGAGGTGAGCATGGGTCGCCTCCTTGCTTCTGGCATCGAGCAGAGATCGGATTGCAGCGTCGGTCGTGCGAGGGGTAGGGAAGCCGCAAAGGCCTGCCAACGCAGCGAACGAACGTGGCCCTGGCGTTATTGTAGCATAATTCATCGTCATAGAAGGCGCCGATGGGCTGGGGCCTTTTCATCCCGGCGCCGATTTGGTACGTTAGATTCCAGCGTTGCGCCGCGTCTGCGAGTATAGTGGGGGGAGTAGTGATGCATAACGATTAACGATTAACGATTAACGATTGACGATTGACGAGTAAGGGAGGAGCTCACGATGGAGCGACGAGTTATGAAGAGCGAAGCGGAATGGAAAGAACAACTGTCCCCCGAGCAGTTCGAGATCATGCGCCGGAAGGGGACCGAGCGCGCGTTCACGGGCCGCTATTGGAACACCAAGGCCCCGGGCGTCTATCGCTGCGCGGCCTGCGGCGCTGAACTGTTCAGCTCGGACACCAAGTACGATTCGGGTTCGGGATGGCCCAGCTTCTGGGCGCCAATCGATGAGGCCAATGTCGAGTTGGCCGACGACTTCAGCCATTTCATGCATCGCACAGAGGTGTTGTGCGCGAGCTGCGGCGGCCATTTGGGGCACGTGTTCGATGATGGCCCCGCACCTACCGGCCTGCGCTATTGCATCAACTCGGCTGCGCTGCAGCTCGAGCCGAAGGAGAAAGACGCGGCTTGACTGAGCCGTCGCCAACCCCGCGCCCTGCCTTCACCATCGGCGACATCCCCGTCTACGGCGACCTGGTCCTTGCGCCCATGGCGGGGGTCTCCGATCAGCCGTTTCGTGCGCTCTGTCGTCGCTACGGTTCGGCGCTCAGCTATACGGAGTTCGTTTCCGCTGAGACGATCGCCGGCCTGCCACAGCTCGATCGACGTACGCAGCGCATGCTCAGCTACGATCCCGCAGAGCGGCCAGTCGTGTTCCAGCTCTTCGGCGCCGACGAACGGGCGATCGTGGAGGCCGCGCGCCGCCTCGCCGACCTGGGGCCTGACATCATCGATCTGAACATGGGCTGTCCGGAGCGCGGCATCGCGCGGCGCGGCGCTGGCTCCGGACTGCTGCGCGACGTCGTCAAGATCGCGCGCCTCTTCCGTGCTTTGACCGCTGCCCTGGACATCCCTGTGACCGGCAAAATCCGCCTGGGGTGGGACAACGCCAGCCTCAATTATCTCGAAGTGGCGCGCGCGTTGGCAGACAACGGTGCCGCCCTGATCGCCGTCCACGGCCGTACGCGCGCACAGGACTACAGCGTTCCCGCCGCCTGGGAACCGATCGCTGCCATCAAGCAAGCGGTCCCTATCCCCGTGATCGGCAACGGCGATGTGCGCTCGATCGCTGACGCGGAGCGCATGCGCGCCCTCACCGGCTGCGATGCCGTGATGATCGGCCGTGGCGCCCGCGGCAACCCCTGGATCTTCGCCCGTCGACCTCGCTCCCAGGTCCCGCTCGCTGAAGTCGTCGCCGTCATCATCCAGCACCTGCAGGCGATGCTCGCGTTCTATGGGGAGCCGCTGGGCCTGATCCTCTTTCGCAAGCACCTCGTCTGGTATTTCGCCGGCTACGAGGGCAATCGCGCCCTGCGCGATGCGCTCGTGCGCTGCGACGACGTCGTGCGCTTCTGCGATCTGCTGTATCAATACGCTGGCTTGTAACCCCCTCGCCCACGCGCCTCTCATTAATCGCGTCGCTGCGCTTCCTGCGCGTACGCGAGCGAAACCCGCGCAGCGGGCTTATGCCTGGCCAACCGTCCGTTGCGAGGGATGGCGCTGCTCAACATAAAATCATTGCGTAGTTGACCAAGATCGTGTATGATTATTGTATCGTCAATACGCCTTGAAAGGAGGTGACGCCCTGTCTGGGGAACGCTTAACAACTGAATAGTCACCAAAGGAGGTAGTTTTCGGCATGAGCGCAACCGTGATCGTTCGTGTTATCGGATTTATCGTCTTCGGTCTCATTGGCTGGCAGGTTGGCGCTGTTATCACGGGGGCTTCTTATCCTACGCCAGCATCGGCGCGCGTGATCGTTCCTCTGGCCTCGATGGGGGCGTTGTTGGGGGCGCTCATCGCTCCCTGGATCACCCTCAAGCCAGCGGCCTTCACCAAGCGCATGATCCGGCAGTTGCCTCCGCAGCAAATCCTGGCTGGCACCCTTGGGTTGGGCGTCGGCTTGTTGATTGCAGCCCTGCTGGCCTGGCCTCTTTCTTTGCTTCCCTCTCCTTTTGGCAAGATCCTTCCCATGCTGGGCGCGATCATCTTTGGTTATCTGGGCATTGCGGTCATGATCCTGCGCCACAAAGAGATTTTCGCCCTTTTCAGCGGTCGCGAGGATTCGGAGAAGGGAGGGTCGAGCGTGGCTGAGGCGGCGGAGTCACCGGTGCTCCTGGATACGAGTGTCATCATCGATGGCCGGATCGCCGATATCAGCCATACAGGATTCATCCCTGGGCCTTTGATCATTCCGCGTTTCGTTTTGAACGAGCTGCAGTACATCGCCGATTCGCCCGATCCCTTGCGACGCAATCGTGGCCGGCGTGGCCTGGATATGCTCAATCGGATGCAGAAGGAGTCCGTGGTGCCGGTGCGCATCGCGGACCTCGATGTCGAGGAGGCGCGACAGGTCGATGAGAAGCTGATTCGCCTTGCCCAACGGCTCTCTTGCCGCATCATCACCAACGACTTCAACCTTAATCGCGTGGCCGGCCTGCAAGGGGTCAAGGTCCTCAACGTCAACGAGCTGGCCAACGCCGTCAAAGCGGTCGTCCTCCCCGGCGAAGCCTTGCGCGTGTACATCATGCAGGAGGGCAAGGAGGTCGGCCAGGGGGTCGGCTATCTCGATGACGGCACGATGGTCGTCGTCGAGAATGGCCGCCATTACATGAATCAGGAGATCGAGGTCCAGGTCACGAAGGTGCTGCAAACCAACGCTGGCCGCATGATCTTCGCCCAGCCGGATGGCAAGGGATCATGAAGGTCATCACCCTCTCGCAGCAGTTGGGCAGCGGCGGCGAGGCGATCGCCGCGCAGGTGGCGGCTGACCTCTACCTGGAGGTGGTCGACCATAGTCGCCTGCGTCGCGCGGCGGTGGTTGCAGGGGTCTCGGAGCTGGCATGGGCCGAGTTAGAGATGATCGGCCGCGGCGACCTGGTCGATCGTCTGACCAAGGCGTTGCGTCGGGTGCCTCCCACTGCGCCCACCGAACAGGAGCCGGCCGCCTTATCGGCCGGCCTCGCCGGCCCGCTCGATGGCCTCTTCGTGCCCTTCGTGCCGCCTGCGGCGGTCGCCCTCGCTGGCTCGGTCCGCATCCTGGAGCAGGTCGTGCGCCATCTGGCTGACGTCGGCAGCGTCCTCTTCGTAGATAATGGCGCCCAGATGATCCTGGCGGGCCGCGATGATGTGTTGCACGTGGCGGTGATCGCGCCCTTCGAGCAGCGTGTGGCGGCCGTGCAGGCGCGCAACGGCGCCAGCCTGACCGAAGCGCGTCGCCAGGTCCGGTCCAGCGACCGCAACCAGATCGAGTACCTGCGTCGTTTTTACCAGGCGCGTTGGGACGATCCGCTGCTCTACCACCTGGTCGTGAACACCGGCCAACTGACGATCGCGCAGGCGACGGCAGCCATCGTGGCCGCCGCCAGGGAGAAATTTTCGTCCTGATGCAATGAACAACGGGGATTCTCATTTGTTCGTCCCGAGTCCAACTACCGAGGAGTGAACCTGTCATGCCATTGCGGGTCTACAACACGCTCACGCGATCGCTCGAGGAGTTCCGCCCCATCGAAGACGGGGTCGTGCGCATGTACGTCTGCGGCCCTACGGTCTACGATCAAGCGCACGTCGGCCATGCGATGTCGGCGGTGGTGTTCGATGTGATCCGTCGCTACCTGGAGTACCGCGGGTATCGCGTCATTCATGTCATGAACTTCACCGACGTCGATGACAAGATCATTCAACGCGCCAACAAGCTGGGCGAGGACCCCTTGCGCCTGGCCCAACGCTACATCGATGAATTCATGGACCACGCGCGCGCGCTCAATCTGCTGCCAGCGACCTTCTATCCGCGCGCGACCCAGGAGATTCCTCAGATCATCGAGGTGATCCAGGGCCTGATCGACAAAGGCTACGCCTATCCTGCCAACGGTGATGTCTATTTCCGCGTCCGCCGCGACGACGATTATGGTAAGCTCTCGCATCGCAAGGTGGACGAGCTGCGCAGCGGCGCGCGCATCGCGCCCGATGAGCGTAAAGATGACCCGCTCGACTTCGCGTTGTGGAAGGCGGCCAAGCCGGGAGAGCCGGCCTGGGACAGTCCGTGGGGGCCGGGGCGACCTGGCTGGCATATCGAATGCTCGGCCATGAACCTCCATCATCTGGGACCCCAGATCGACATTCACGGAGGCGGCAACGACCTGATCTTCCCGCACCACGAGAACGAGCTGGCGCAGAGCGAGAGTTTCACCGGCCAGCCCTTCGCTCGCTATTGGATACACAACGGCATGTTGCAGCTCGGCGGCGAGAAGATGTCCAAGTCGCTGGGCAACCTGATCACGATCGAGGAGTTCCTGGCCGAACATGAAGCCGATGTGTTGCGCCTGATTATCCTCGGCTCGCACTACCGTGGCCCGCTGACCTTCACTGACGAGGTGATCAGCCAGGGTGAGCGCGCGCTCGAACGGCTGCGTTCGGCGTTGCGTCCCAGCCAGGGCCAGGTAGTAGACGGCGCGGCGGTCGCCGAACTGACGGCGCAGGCCGCGCGCGCGCGGGAACGCTTCGAAGCAGCCATGGACGACGACTTCAACACCGCTGGCGCGCTGGCGGCCCTCTTCGATCTGGTGCGCGCCATCAACTCGGCGCGCGATGCGGGCGTGGGCGGCGAGCCGTTCGCCGCCGCCCAGGCGACGCTGCGTGAGCTGGCGAGCGTCCTCGGCCTGTGGCTGGCGGAGAAGTCGGCTGCGGCAGGCCAGGAAGCGGCCCCCTTCATCGACCTGCTCGTCGTCGTGCGCGCGCGCCTGCGTCAGGCCAAACAATGGCAACTGGCCGACTTCATACGCGATGAATTGGCCGCGCGCGGCGTGGTGCTCGAAGATTCGCCCCAGGGAACGACCTGGCGCTTCCAGGGACCATGAACGAGACCCTGTATGGACGACGTTCGGTGCTCGAAGCGTTGCGCGCCGGGCGACGTCGGACCTGGCGTTTGTTTGTCGCGGAGGGCGCCCAGACCCGAGGGACCCTTTCCGAGATCATCGAGATCGCTCGCCAGCGTGGCCTCTCGATCCAGACGGTGCGCCGGGCCGAGCTGGAGCGCGTCGTCGGCAACGACCACCACCAGGGGGTCGCGCTGGAGGCGAGCGCTTATCCCTATGCCGACCTCGATGAGGCGCTCGCTGCCGGCCAGGCGCGCGGCGAGCCGCCTTTCCTGCTCATGCTCGATCATGTGCAGGATCCGCAGAACCTGGGGACGTTGCTGCGCACGGCTGAGGCCGTAGGGGTGCATTGCGTCATCTTGCCCGAGCGGCGCGCCGCGGGCGTGACGCCAGCGGTGAGCAATGCGTCGGCGGGGGCTGTCGAGCACCTGGCGGTGGCCCAGGTCACGAACCTGGCGCAGACGATCGAGGCGTTCAAGCGGCAGGGGGTTTGGGTCGCCGGGCTGCAGCCAGCGCCCAAGGCCATCCCCTATGATCAGGCCGATCTGCGCGGGGCGCTGGCACTCGTCGTGGGCAGCGAGGGAGAGGGATTGAGCGCTCTTGTGCAGGAGCGCTGCGACTGGCTGCTGATGTTGCCGATGCGCGGGCGGATCACATCGCTTAATGCCGCCGTGGCGGGATCGATCGTCCTCTATGCCGCATGGCGGGCGCGATCGTCGTGAAGGCTGTCGTTGGCCGTTGGCTGATCGCGGCCGGCTTGTTCGTAGTCCTCGGCGGCTTGCTGGGGACGCCGTTCATCCATCCGGCGCGCGCGGTGTCGGGCGATGTTCCCTCATTCGCCTCTGCGCTGAAGGCGGAGGCTGACCTCGTCTCGGTTGCGCTCGAAGGGTGGGCTGCCGACGGGAGCGCCATAGTCGTCTCGACGCCGGAACAGGTCTTCTGCCTGCAGCTCGATGGCACCAGCCTTCCCTGCCCCTCCATCGTGATCGCGTCCTCTACTGGGTTCGAGGGCGAATCCGCTGCGAGGGCGCGGTTCGAACGCACGCTGGGCGGCGCGGGCTGGGTGATGGGGCGGCTGCAAGCGTCGCCCGATGGGCGCTGGCTGGCGGTGGAGCGCGCGCCCACCGGCGCGGAGACCCTCCCCTGGGCCGAGTTGTGGTTGGCCGATGCGGACGGCCGCGCATCGCGCTTGCTCGCCCGCGACGGCGCCTACTCCCCACGATGGTCACCTGATGGGCGCACCCTGGCCTATCTGCGCGCCGGGTCCGTCTGGCTGCTCGACCTGGACACCCTTGCGGAACGATCTCTCGCCCTTCCGCCGACAGCCTGGCCCCCTCGCGTCGCTCAGACCAACACGGCTCCTTCGGCGATCCCGCCCGAGACGATCCGCGTCGCCCATCACCCAAGCAACACCTGTCGCGATCGTCCCGCCTGGGCGATCGATGTCATCCCCTTCGAAGAGTATGTGCGGCGCGTCGTGCCCGCGGAGGTGCCAGCGTCGTGGCCAGCCGCCGCCGTGCGCGCACAGGCGATCGCCGCGCGCACCTATGCCTGGTATCAGGTGATCCGGCGCAGCGGCTACGAGTACGATGTGACCGACTGGACCAACTTCCAGGTCATGTGCGACGCGACCTATCCCGCGAGCGATGCGGCCGTAGCCGCTACGGCCGGCCAGCATCTGACGTACGATGGTCAGCCGATCCTGGCCCAGTACAGCGCCGAGAACGGCCATCCCACCCTCGACGGCGGCCTTCCCTACCTGCGCGCCGTGCCCGATCCGGTCAGCCTGGGCAAAGCGCGTTGGGGTCACGGCCATGGCCTCAGCCAATGGGGCGCTTACCGCTGGGCCAGCCAGTACAACTGGGATGCCTTCCAGATCCTGGCGCACTATTACCAGGGCGTGGAGATACGGAATCCCGGAGACCCGTCGCCGCCGCTGGTGGCGATGACGGGGCCGTGGGCAGGCATGTACCATACGGGGCAGGCAGTGTGGCTGGAAGCCAACGCCGCGCCAGCCAGCGCCATCCGTCGCGTCGCCTTTTGGGTGGATGGGCAGGCGTTGGCGGAAGACGTCGTCGGCGCCGATGGCTGGGGAGCTCCCCTGGCCCTTGATGTTCTGGGGGCTGGCGCTGTGATCACTGTCAGCGCCGAGACCGTAGACGGCGCGCCTGTGGTTGGCGTCAACACGCTATGGATCGGCGGCGACGGCCAGCCGCCGCAAGGGGGGGCGCTGCTTGTGCCGCCGACCATGCCGCCGCCGACGATCACGTTGCAACTTCAAGCGATGGACGATGGGCCGTCGGGCCTGCAGGGGGCGGGGATCAGCGCCTCCTGGATCTGGGAAGGAGAGACGTTCACCGGCGCGCCGGGGGGGCCGCTCGGCGACGACGCGGCGAGCAACGGCTGGGCCTGGTCGGCGCCGGCCGGCGCCGGGGGCGTCTGGACCAGCCCGCCGGTGGAGTCGTTGCCGGTGGGGCGGATCTACCGCGCCCTGTTTCGCCTGCGGACGAGCGCGCCGCTGACCACTGCGCTCCTGGCGCGGCTGGAGGTGACGGCGCAGCCAGAAGGTCGGCTGCTTGGCCTGGCTGACGTGCGCGGGATCAACTGGCGCGCCGCGAGCGCTTATCAGGAAATGGCGGTCGATTTCTGGTACGACGCGCTGGCCGCGGCGGGGCTGCGGTTCGCGGTTCGCTTTACGGGCGCGGCCGAACTCGCCCTCGATCGCGTGCTGGTGGTCGAGTATCCGACGCTGCAACCGCCCCAGGGCGCGTGGCCGTTGCCCGACGGCGCGCGCGCGGGCGCTCTGCTGGCGGCCGTATTCGATCGCGCGGGCAACTCCTCCGATCCACAGCCGGTGGTCCTTCCCTACGGCGAGATGCCCGGCCCCGGTGACTGGCACGACCTGCAGCCAACGGGCTGGGTCAGTCAGACGGAGGGGTTGGAGGCGCGGGCGCGCGTGTGGGCGCGTGGCGGCTTCGAGCCAGCGGGCGCGGCCTGTCGCACCGCCCGCGGCGACGGCGCGAACTGGAGCGCATGGGCGCCCGCCCGTTCGGACATGGCGGCGGGCGCGGTGACGCCCGTCACGCTGACGTGCCCGCTGGCGGCGCCCGACGAAGGAGAAAGGCTGTGGGTGCAGATGCGGGCGGAGGACGTGCATGGACGCGTGGGGGAGTCGCCGCCGTTCACGCTGACGCTCGATGCGCGGCCGCCCGTCGTCTCTTTGCGGGCAGCGGGCGAGGCGGGCGCGCCGGGGTGGTTCCTGGGGACGACGACGGTGACTGTCGCGGTGAGCGATACCGTGTCAGGCGTGGCATCGGCCTGGCAGCGGGTGGCTGGCGGAGAGTGGCAGCCCATCGGCGATCCGATCGTCGTGGAAGCCAGCGGCATCACCCTGGTGGAAGCACGCGCTGTGGATCGAGCGGGGTGGGAGGCCCACCAGGCGTTGACGGTTGCCGTGGATCGCACGGCACCGACGGTGGCGGTGACCGCGCCGACGGTGACGGCCACGCCCCTGATCGAGGTGCGCTGGCAGGGGAGCGACGACGCTTCGGGCGTCGCCAGCTACGACGTGCAGGCGCGGCCGGACGGCCAGCTCGAGTGGACGACGTGGTTAACGGGGACGGCCTCGGAATCGGGGTTGTGGACGGCGAGCGGGGAGTCGGGGGTCAGCTTTCGCGCGCGCGCGATCGATCGTGCCGGGCGGCTGGGGGAGTGGTCACCGGCAGTGCATGTGACGACCACGGCGCGGGCATCGTTCCTGCCGATGGTCGTCACAATGGTGAGCGAGGACTAATTCAAGGTTTTGTCGGCGAATCAGGGTATAATATTGTTAGGAGGCTGCAATGTCGTTTCCTGTACAGGAGGAGAAGTATGACAGTTTCGATTGTTTCGTCCGTTGCTCCTTGTGGGCTGCCGCCGGTGGCCGAGACCTTGCCTCCTGCCATCGAGAGAATCGTTCGCGCCGTCGCCCCGGAGAAAATCATTCTCTTCGGTTCCTATGCCTATGGTGAGCCAACACCTGACAGCGACGTGGACTTACTCATCGTCTGGGACACCGACAAGCCGCGCCGCGAACGGGTAGTGACGATCTCACTGCTGTTGTATCCGCGCTCATTCCCTGTGGACATCATTGTCAAGACCCCGCGCGAACTGGAAGAGGAACTGCCGCACAACTTCTTCCTGCGCGAGGTTGTCAATAAAGGGATAGTGCTCTATGAGCGTGGATGATTATCGAGAATGGGCGCGCTACGCTGAACAAGATTGGCAATTGGCGACCTCTCTTTTGCGTCGCAAACGATTGCCTGCCGTTGCCATTTGCTTTCACGCTCAGCAAAGCGCCGAAAAGTACCTGAAAGCCCTACTGCTCTCCAAAGGGTTGGCCTTCCCCAAGACTCACGACCTGGCGATGCTAAACTCACTGTGCGAACAGCAAGGCATCCTGACGGGTTTCTCGCCCGAGCTTCTGACGCTACTTTCTGAGCATGCTGTTGTTTCCCGCTATCCTGGCAACGAACCCACGCTTGAGGAGACTCGCGAGGCGGTAGAAATTGCCAGAAACGTGCGCGCTTTCGCTCGCAGGTGGTTGGGGTTGAAAAAGTAACTGTGCAGAAACAGGCTACTCGCGGACGGCGATCCCACGCAGCGGCAGCCGCGCAACGACGGTCGTGCCCTGGCCCGGCGCCGAGGCGATGGTGAGCTGTCCACCGTGGAGCAGGGCGCGCTCGCGCATGCCCATCAGCCCAAAGTGCCCCTGCCGCGTCAGATCAGCCGGCTGCTCCGGCGGCGTGAAGCCGATCCCATCATCGCGGACGACCAGCGTGAGATGTTCGGGGGCGAACGCTACCTCCAGCCAGGCATTGCGGGCCTGCGCATGGGTCGCCACGTTGGTCAGGGCCTGCTGCACGATACGATAGGCGGCCAGTTCGAGATCTGGGGCCAGCCGCGCTGGCGCTCCCTGGATCGTCAGGTGCACGTTCAGGCCGTGTTGCTCCTCCATCTGGCGCGCCAGCATCTCCAGCGCTGGCGCGAAGCCGAGGTCCTCCAGATAGATCGGCCGCAGGTCACCGATCAGGCGACGTAGCCCCGCGATCTCCTCGTCGATCAATCCACTCAACTCCTGGAGCCGCGCCGCCGCGCGCGTCGGATCGCGATCCAGCGCCTTCAGCGCCATCTGACAACGCTGCTTCAGGGCGATCAGCCCTTGAATGGTGACATCGTGCAGCTCATGGGCCAGACGGTTGCGCTCGGCCTCCTGGCCTCGCGTGATCGCGCTCAGGTAATCGCGCATCCCGCTCTGGTAGGATTGGATACGCTCCGCCATCTGGACCAGGGTCATGCGCAGGTCCTCGATCTCCTGCACGCCGCCCACGGGCCGCTCGATGGCGCCGAAATCGCCCCAGGCCACCTGCGCCGCCCGACGATCCAGCTCCTGGAGCGGGCGCACTACGTTGAGCACCCCCAGAGAGACGGCCAGCAGCGCAACCACCGCGATGAAGAGCAGGAGCAACGGCAACGCCTCGACGACGCTCACCCCCATGGCAGTGATCGCGCGCACATCCTCGACGGCGATCAACGTCCACCCCAACGGCTCGATACGCGCATAAGAGACGAGCAGCTCGCGGCCGCTGCGATCGCGCACGTAAGTCGAACCGGAGGCGGCGGCTGGCAGGCCCGCGAAGACGCCGACGTCCGCGATCAGCCTGGCGGGGTCATGATGGTGGATACGGCGCCCGACCTGATCCAGCACCAGCACGGCGCCTGGGGGATCGCCCTCGACCAGCGGATCGCTCTGGCTCAGGCTCAGGGCCTCCACCGATAGCCCGGCGACCAGGGTCCCACCGTCGCTAACCGGCGTGGCGATCAGCAGGAGCGCGGCATCGGGGGTCGGAAAATCGGTCGCGTAATGGGGAGAGCGTTCCGTCGCTGTGCGCGCGACGAGAGCACGGGCGGCCTCGCCGTTCGCCCAAGTGGTGGTTGGCGAGGCGCTCTGCAGCGCGCCGTTGGCGTCGAACAGCGCCAGGCGCGTGCCGTCCGACGCTTCCGCAGAAAGGGAGAGGGTTGCTGCAGAGGGGGAAGCAGGCAAGGCCGCGGCCAGCTGCGTCAGGTCGGCCGTAAGCTGGGCGATCTCTCGGCCCAGGCGATTGGCTTCCGCGATCGCCAGCCCGCGATCGCGCTCTTCGATCAGGCGGGTCATGGCGTGACGGTGGCGCGCGACCCCTGCCAGGGAGAGCACGATCAGCACGACCGTCAGCGGCAGGATGGTCCATAACAGCAACTGGGCGCGCAGGCCGCGCAGCAGCCGACGGCGCCCTGGCGATCGTCGGCCCGCTGGTTCAGACATCGTCCAATGCCAGCCAGCCCAATTTGAGCGCCTTCGTGACCGCCTCAGTGCGACTGGCTACGCCCAGTTTGCCGTAGATGTTCGCCAGGTGTCCCTGCACCGTGCGATCGCTGAGGCCCAACCGCGCTGCGATCGCCTTGTTTGTCAACCCCTGTCTGGCCAGGCGCAACACATCCAATTCGCGCGTGGTCAGCGGCTCGACCGGCTCGCTGGCGGCGGGAGGCTCGGTGGCGACGGCGCGAGCGATCACTTTGGCCGCCACGTCGGGAGCCAGCACCTTGCCACCAGCCGCCGCTGTCTTCACCGCCCACACCAGGTCGTCGGGATCGGCGTTCTTCAAAATATAGCCATCGGCGCCAGCGCGCAGCAGCGCGAAGACATAGGGGTCCTCGTCGTAGGCGGTGAGGATCAGGATGCGAACCTCGGGGTAAGCGGCCTTGATCTGTCGCGTGGCTTCGATGCCGTTCATGATGGGCATCTGCACGTCGAGTACGGCCACAGCCGGGCGCAGTTCGCCGGCCAGGCGAACGGCTTCAGCGCCGTCGGCGGCCTCGGCGATCACGACGATCGCGCCGTCCTCTTCCAGGAACTCGCGAATGCCCTTGCGCACTACGGCATGATCGTCGGCCAGGAGGACCTGAATCGGTTGAGCGGTAGGCGTGGTCACGTCAGTCAAGTTTTGCCTCAACCATCGAGCTTCTGCCGCAGTGCGTCGAACTCCTGGGGCGTGATCTCGCCGGACGCCAGTCGGCGGCGCAGGATCTCCAGCGCCGAATCGGGCTGCGAGCGCGGCGCGGCGCCTCCCTGGCTGGTGCGCGTCAGGGTCACGACCAACCAGGCGATCAGGCCGATGAGCAGCCCCCAGAACAGGAGCATGCCCAGGCCGCCTAGAACCCCCATCATGCCCCATCCCCAACCCCAATCGCCCATCATTCGTGTACCCTCACTTTCCGGATTCGGAGCGACAGCGTCGAACAACCCGCCGCTGTGCAGCTTCACCGCTATCGTCGCGCAGGCGACGCAACGTGCCAAGAGGGCTTTGGCTCAGATCGCGTCGCGCCATTTGGCGCGGTCGCGGTGCATATTGTGCGCTCAACCGATGGAATTCATGATGCACGAGGGCATGGAGGGTCCACACGACTTCCGAGTGAGGATCGAGACCAACGATCCCGAGAGGCCAGTAGTGGAGCTGGTGGTGCTCTCGGATTGGAACAAATGGTAATGTACTGCAAGCTTCCAACGCGTTTGACAAGTGGGCAGGGGTAGATATAATCAAAGCAGGTGCGGGTGTAGTTCAGCGGTAGAACGACAGCTTCCCAAGCTGTATGTCGTGGGTTCGAGTCCCATCACCCGCTTATGGGTCATTCTGTAAGCGACGGTTGCTCTCAGAGGAACTAAAACACGGCCCCTGGAACGGCTTTGCCGGAGCAGGGGCTTTTTTTATTGAGTGCGCTTCTCGTCCGTTGCCGCGCCGCGAGCATAGAAGGTCAATCGAGGGGCTTTAACGGCTGATGTGCATGGGCATGATCACGTGCGTGAACTCTTCGGGGCCGACCCCCACGGGGCGCAGTACCCCGGGCGCGCCGGGGCGCGTTGTCTCCAACGCAACCTGAGGGGTGCCGATCACGCTCAGCACGTCGATCAGATAACGGGCGTTGAAGGCGATCTCGATGCCCTCCCCCTCGACGCTGACGGCCTCAACCTGGCTGATGTTGTCGCCGTACTCCTGAGAAGTAGCGCTCAAGGTGAGCATCCCCGGTCGCGTGCCATCTCCCGGCGTGATCTGCAAGCGCACGATGTTGGCCGCGTCGCGCGCGAAGAGGTAGGCCAGGCGCACCGCCTTGAGGAACTCGGCGGCGTCGACGACCAGGCGCGTGCTCCAGCTCTTGGGAATGATGGCGGCGTAGTCTGGGAAATTGCTGTCGATCAACTGCGAGACGACGTCGACCTGTTGGAAAGACCCTCGCGAGCCGCGCGACGCGGCGCCTGTTCCCTCGACTTTGCCAGTCAGATGGAAGAGGACCTGATTGCGGGCCTGGATCACGTGGACCAGGATGGGAGCGGTCTCATCGGCGTCCGCGCTGATGCGCGCGATCTCTTGCAGCGAGCGCGCCGGAATGATCACCGAAAGCCCGTTGCCGTCGCTTCGCTTATTGCCGCCCACGGTTTCCACTGCCTGGCTGAGCCGGGTCGTCCGCACGGAGAGGCGAAAGCCATCGGTGG
>Ga0068707_1001416_pt1 | contig 16665 bp, 19 predicted proteins | sample YNPNPMetaG_FD_66600 | JGI IMG/M metagenome (GOLD analysis project Ga0068707, IMG submission 66600) | Anoxygenic and chlorotrophic microbial mat microbial communities from Yellowstone National Park, USA - YNP NP MetaG | ecosystem: Environmental > Aquatic > Thermal springs > Hot (42-90C) >...
TCCCGCCGTGACCAACACATGCTCCCCTTCCATGTCGTGAGGAGTGAGCGCCTCCCGCAAGGCCTCCAGGATCCGCTCGGGGTCCGCAAGCCGTCCTTTGCCCTCCCACCCGCAGGCCAGCCCCCCCTCGTCAGGCTCCACAACCTCGACCCCCCTCTTCCTCAAAATATCCAGGTTCCCTTGCACAGCCGGATGAGCGTACATGTTCACGTTCATCGCCGGGCAGACCACCACCGGGCATCTCACCGCCAGCAAAGTGGTGGTGAGCATGTCGTCGGCGATCCCGTGGGCCATCTTGGCGATGACGTTGGCCGTGGCCGGCGCGACCACAGCCAGATCGGCCCTGTCGGCCAATTCTATGTGCTCTATGGCCCCTGTCTGCCCCGCTCCAAAGAGCCCCACCCGCACAGGATGCCCCGAGAGGGCATGAAACGTCAGGGGGGCGACGAACTCGGTGGCGGACCGGGTCATGACGGTCCAGACCTCTGCCCCCTCCTTTACCATCAGGCGTAGGAGCTCTGCGGCCTTGTACGCGGCGATCCCACCACTGATCCCGAGGATGACCTTGCGGCCCCGGATCATACCCGCACCGCCATTTCCATGCGCCACTGCCTCCCGGCCTCGGCCGATGCCTTCGAGTCGATCGAGCCCCCCACCGCTCTTGCCATCCCAGCGCATCGCCCGCCTTGGGGCATCGGAAGGCCCCCCGGACCGACCATCAGCTCGCCGGTCTCAGCGGATGCACCATGACCTCCACCTCGGTGGTCAGGGTCTTGTCCCACACGAGGATCTGGCATGTCCGGTCCGGCTTGGCGAAGTTGAGCAGTATCCTGGAGAACTTCACGCTGCTCACGAACGTCCACCCGTCCTTGACCATGGAGTTTCTGAAGAACTCCACCAGAGACTCCACTTCGACCCTGCCCGAGAAGAGGAGAATGCCGTATTTGACGCCACCGGACTCATAGACCACGGATCCCTTGGGATCCACGGACAACTGGGTCGGGACCAGGACGTCAGGGAAGTCGTAGTACCTGGCCGCAGGGGGAGGTGTCTCCTCCCCGATACCCAACGCGTGCCTAGTGGACTCGCAACCTGTCAAACCGAACGCCCACAACCCGACCAGCACCAACCCAAAACCCCACATCCACCCTCGGCCCCCCCGTGTCATGGCCATCCTCCTTTGCTTCCTGCTTGTTGGACCACCCAGGTTCCCAACCCCTTTTTATCTATTGGGATACCTTTAGTCAAGGATCTCGAGGCTCATGGACAGCGCCCGGTGCGGAGAAAGCGCTCATAATCTCGGAGGATCTCCCGATGATCGAAGGCCATCTCCAGGGGGAGGGCGTCCAGGGCGAAGACCCGGCAGTCGCTGACGTCATCGCCTGCCTTGGGTCTGCCTTCCGAGCTGGCCAGGAAGACCACGGAGACGTTGTGCTGGCGAGGGTCTCTGCGTGGGTCCGAGTAGGCGTGGAACTGCTTGAGGTCCCGCACCTCGAGCCCTGTCTCCTCCATGGCCTCCCTCGCAGCAGCCTCCTCCAAGGACTCCCCGTAGTCCACGAATCCACCCGGCAAGGCCCAACCCAGGGGCGGGTTTCGCCTCCGAACGAGCACGACACCTTCTCCTCCATCCCCTTTAGGACAACGTATGATGAGGTCCACGGTGGGAAAGGGATTCCGGAAGGTGACGACCCTCCCCCCACAATGGGGACACGAGAGCTCCTTTCTCAACGACGACCTTCTTTCAGGCCCGACCCACGCGCGGGCCTTTCAGGGGTGGCGAACCAGAAGTCGTTCTCCTCCACAGGGTCCCAGAATCTTCTCACCCCGTGGACCACTACCTGAGGGGCCGAGGCAGTCTCGGACCATTCATGAAACAGGCGATCCACTATCATCAGCAGACCGACCACCGCGCCGTGACGTGACAACGCCTGCTGCCCGTACTGGGAGCACGTTGGATACATGGGACACCTGTCCCCGTCCACCCGCGAGATGGTGGTCTGAAAGAACCTCATGGCCTCCCGAAGTGGGGACCCCCTCAGAGGGAGAGACGGACCCGCCATCCTTTGAGACTCCTCCTTCGGGGCCCTCATCCGATCCGTTTCGAACCCGCAAGCCCAAGGGACCGGCGCAATCGTCCATCCCAGCAAGAGCAACAGGCTGGCAGCCAGAGAGACTCTGCCGGCCGTCAAGGAACACCTCCCCTTTCCTCTGTCCGCAGAGGAGGAAGATCTTCGATGAAGCCTTCAGGCAGCCGGATCTCCTCCAGCAACTGGCGCTCCAACGACCGGTTGTACTTGTGGGCGGATCCGACCGCGCTGAAGATGTTGCCCGCGTACCACACCAGCTCCACCGCCGCCAGCCCCCCCGCCAAGGGGGGGTTGTCCTTCCGAATGGCCTCCGCTGTGGCGGAGATGAAGGCCGCATTGACCGAGAAGGCCAATGCCGCGTCCAGATACCTCCCGGCATAGAGGTGCCCTGCCCCGGGCAGGACCGCGGCCAGGGCGCCAGCAACCCAGGGGGACTTCCCGGCAGGAGGGGTCATGCCCTTGATCCGGTGTGCCCTCTGCCAGCCGCGCTGACTCAGGCTGCTCTCGCTCCCCAAAGACTCCAGGACCCTTATGGCCTCATCCCAATCACCCTGAAGGGCGTGGGTCTCCCCGATGAGGTACTCGGCCCTCCCTTTCAAGTCCGCATCCTCGGTCACCTGAAGCACCCTGGCCAGCGACTCCCTCGCGTCCCCCAGGAGGCCGAGCCGGGCCTGGCACACGCCCATCAAGAAGAGGACCCTGGCTTCGACCTCTCCCGAGACCCCGCGCTGCAGCAATTCCCGTGCGGCCTTGACCCCATCGGCCCACCACTGCCCCCTGACGTATGCCTCCACGATCCTCAACCGAGCCAGCTCGGCCCTGGAACTCTCCGGGAAGTAGTAAAGGAACCTCTTGTACTCGGTGATGGCCCTGTAGTACTCCCCTCCCTTCATCAGATGCTGTGCCAGCCCCCACTGCCCCTCGGCCTCCTGGTCCTCGGCCCAGAGGGGAGGGGGAGGCCAGAGCCAAAGGAGGAGGCCCAGGAAGACCGAGACGAATCCGCTGGAGCCTTTCATCGCCCGTCTCAACGAGCCCCCTCCCCCTGCTTGGAAAGCTCGGCCACCTTGGCCTTGGCTAGCTGGCCGTAATAACCTTCGGCAAAGGACTTCTCGATCTCCTTGTAGATCTCCAGGGCCTCCTCGCTCCTCCCCTGTCTCTCCAATAACCGGGCGATGTTCCATTGGGCAGTCCTTTGGAACGGTGCCCCCCCCCGCTCTTTGAGCAGCTGGAAATACTCGAGGGCCTTGTCCCGGTCGCCTTTGGCCATCCAGGCATAGCCGAGCCCCTGCAAGGCCAATGCCCTCATCTCCTGAAGGTCCCGGCCCGAAGGGGTTGTTCCCATGGCGGACTCGTAGTCGTGGATGGCCTCCTCATAACGCCCGAGGGCATAGCAGGCGTGCCCCCGGTAGATCCGAGCCACCCAAGCGGCGTGGGTGCCTTGGTACTGCTGGATGACCTTCTGAAACCGGTCCACGGCCTTGGCCATCAGGTCCCTCCGGGCGGTCTCGTCGGTCTGTTCCAGGGCGTTTCTGTAAACCTGCTGGGCCTGGGCCTGAAGCTCCATGGCCTGTCTCTCCGTGCGCTCCTGATGCTGCCTCCATCCCCAGATCCCGAGACCCACCAACAGGATCAGGACCCCGAAGGCCATGGCCCAGTTGCCATAGTGCCTCAGCAACCCGATCATCCGCGCGCTGATCGTGATGAATTCGTCGGGTTCCTTGAGGAGCCTCTTGCGGGCCACCTTTTCCTTTGCCATATCCGCTTTCTCCTCGATTTTCCAGTCATTACGATGATATCCGCCCATAGGCCCCGTGTCAACGCATTTCTCTCATCCCGTGGGGGCCCACCACCGCACCAGGCCTTGCCCCTGAGGGGGAGGTGAGGCATAATTGCGAGATCGAGGGCCACAGCGGAGGAAACCCTATGGAAGACAGCGAGATACAGGAGATCTTGCAGAGGGCCAGGGTCATAGCAGTGGTGGGGCTTTCCCCCAGGGAGGACCGACCCAGCTACCGGGTCGCCTCGTACCTCAAGGGTTGCGGATACAGGATCATCCCTGTGAATCCGGCTGTCCAGGAAGTCCTGGGGGAGAGGGCCTATGGTTCCCTGGGCGAGATCCCGGATTCCATCGAGGTGGACGTGGTGGACGTCTTCAGGAGGCCGGAGGACACCCCCGCCATCGCCGAGGAGGCCGTTGCCAGGAAGGCGCGGGTGCTCTGGTTGCAGGAGGGGATCGTGAGCCGGGAGGCCAAGGATATCGCCTCTGCGGCAGGGCTCCAGGTGGTGATGGACCGCTGCATGCTCAAGGAGCACAAACGTCTCGTCAAGCCCGGGGCTTGAAGCGGTCGTCGACCGGGAGATCCTGGGGCATGGCCTCGTTGCCGTCCCGAAACGAGGCCTCGCTCTGGGCAAGCGGGGAGGCCGGCCCGAATCGTCGATCGCCTTCGTCATCCTTCCCAGAATCGGAGAGACTCCATGGACGACTACAGGAAGGCTTATCGCACCGTGATGGAGGATCATTTTCCGGAGGAGATGACCATAATCCTCGGGGAGCAGAGGCTCCTTTTCCGGAAACGCACCTGGAAGATAATGGATTCGGACAAGGGCGAAGTGATAGAAAAGGGACTTCGTTACGGGGAGAATCCCGGGCAGGAGGCCGCGCTTTACGAGTGGGTGGGCGGCAACCTGGTCATTGGTGAGGCCCGGTATGTCCAACCCGGTCAAGGCCTGGTGAGTCACGTCGGTGAGGAAGACATGCTGCAGTTCGGAAAGCACCCCGGGAAGATCAACCTCACGGATGTGGACAGGGCCCTTCAGATCCTGCGTTACCTGAACAAGGGGCCGGCCGCCGCCATCATGAAGCACAACAACCCGTGTGGGGTGGCTTACGGAGACACCCTCGCCAAGGCATACCACAGGGCCAACATGGCAGACAGGATCGCCGCCTTCGGGGGGGCCCTCGTCCTGAATCGGCCGGTGGACAGGGAGACCGCCCAGCTCATCGCAGGACAGTACCTGGAGGTCGTGGCCGCACCTGATTACGAGGAGGGGACCTTGGGAATCCTGGCCGGGCGGAAAAACCTGCGCATCTTGAGGATCCCGAGGATGGACCGGCTGACCGACTACGCCAGGCTCCGTTATCTGGAGTTCACCTCCTTGATGGACGGCGGGATCATAGTGCAGCAGTCATCCCTCAACGCTGTCCTGTCCAGAGACGATTTCAAACCGGCCGTGGCCGTGCATCGGGGCCAGGAGGTCCGCTCGGTGCGACAGCCCACCGAGCGAGAGTACGAGGATCTCCTTTTCGGCTGGGCGGTGGAGCAAGGGGTCACCTCCAATTCGGTCCTTTACGCCAAGGACGGGGTGACCGTCGGCATCGGCACCGGCGAGCAGGACCGAGTGGGCGTGGCCGAGATCGCCATCTTCAAGGCCTACACGAAGTTCAGGGACTCCCTGTGCTTTCAGCGGTATGGGATCCCGTACAAGACCTTGGAAAGGGAGATCGAGCTGGGCCGAAGGGACGCGGCAACCAAAGAGGAGATAGATTCCGAGACGAGACGAAGCAAGGGGGGGCTCCTCGGGTCGGTGATGATCTCCGACGCCTTCTTCCCGTTCCGGGACGGGGTGGACGTCGCTATCCGTGAAGGGATCACGGCCATCGCCCATCCCGGAGGTTCCGAAAGGGACTGGGAGTCCATCCTGGCTTGCAACGAGGCGCAGCCTCCGGTGGCCATGGTCTTCACTGGCCAGAGGGCCTTCAGGCACTGAACAAACGAAGGAGGGGCCATGTACGAGACCCTGATCCTCGAGAGACAGGATTGCATCGCTGTCTTGACCTTGAACCAGCCCGAGCTCCGCAATGCCCTGAGCCATCGGATGGCCGAGGAGTTCGAGGCTGCCGTGCACGAGGTGGGGCGCGATCCGCAAGTGCGCTTTCTCGTCCTCACCGGCAAGGGGGATTCCTTCAGCGCGGGCGGAGACTTCAACTCCGTGATGAAGGATTTCGAGCTGCCCCCTGTGGAATTCAAGGTCCGGGTCCTTGGTTTCTACCGCCGGTACCTTTGCATCAGGGAAGTGCCGATCCCGACCTTGGCCGCGGTCAACGGCCACGCCATGGGGGCCGGGGCGGCCCTCGCCTTGGCTTGCGACATGAGGATAGCATCCACCCGTGCCCAGTTCGGCATGAGCTTCGTGAAACTGGGCGTCCATCCCGGCATGGGGACCACCTACTTTCTGCCGCGGGCCGTTGGGAGTGCCAAGGCCTTCGAACTCCTTCTCACGGGCGATCCCATCTCCGCGCAGGAGGCCCTGGCCTTGGGGATGGTCAACAGGGTGGTGTCTCCGGAGGAGCTCATTCCCGAAGCCATGGCCCTGGCCAGGAAGATAACTTCCCTGCCGCAGACACCCATCCGGTATATGAAGAGATCCATTTACATGGGATTGACCTCGGGGCTTCCGGAGGTCCTGGAATTCGAGTCTTTCGCGCAGGCCCTTTGCTCCCAGACCGAGGAGCTCCACCGGGCCATCGCCTCTTTCCGGGAAAGAGGCAGAGGCCGCTCGAATTGAAAGAGGGTAAGCGATGGCAGGGTGATGGCGTTTCTCGGAGCGGTCTGGCGGAGGCGCTTCTATCTTCCAGGATTTGGACCCGGGGAAAACCCTCTCGCCCGAAGCTGAGCCGAGGCCGACCGAGGGAGGGGGCAAGGATTTGCCTGTGCGTCGCACGCAGACAGGTCCCCCGGCAATCGCGCCCCGAACACCTGACAATCCCGTGCCTTGTTCAGACCGAACAGACCGAACAGACGGAATAGACCAGGTAGACGAAACGGACCAATGCCATCACCCCCGTGACCAACTACGAAAAAGGAGGGAGCCCATGCGCGTAGCAAAGAGCAGACCGGCCGATAGGATCTTCAGGCCCGTCAAAGAGGCCATCATGCTCGAGGTCCACGGAATCCGTTTTTACGAGGTGGCCCGAGAGCGTTGCTCCAACAAGGCTTCCAGGGAGATGTTCTCGGCCCTGGCAAGGGACGAGATGAGACATCGCGCCGAACTCGAGAGACAGTTCCGCTCCGTCTTGAAGAAGGGGAGGTGGAGCCCCCCTCGCTCCGCTCTCCCCCGCGACCTGAGGTTCAGGGATCCGGTCATAGACGCATCCCTCAAGAGGGACGTCGAAGGGGCCTGGTTCGACTCCGCGGCCCTCCACATAGGGGTCCTCTTGGAGAGACGCGCTGCGGCGTTCTACCGGAGGCAGGCAGGGGCGGCCAACAAGGAGCCGGAACTCGTCTCGCTGTTCCAGTGGCTGGCCGAGTGGGAACAGGGGCACATGAACCGCCTCATGGCCCTGGAACGGGCGGTGAAGGAAGAGATATGGAACGATGCGCGATTCTGGCCCATGGATTGAAGGAGGGTGATCTTCAGGGCTATGCCAATCTCCACCCTTTGGGGATCGGTCTGCCCGCGTAATAGAGATTCCCCTGGGCGTCCCGGGAAAACTTCCCCCGGGCCATCTCCTCCAAGGTCCGGGGGAAGATCACCCAGTCTCCGAGCTTCTTCAGCCTCTCCTGGTTGAAGACCTCGGCCTTCCTGAGGTCTTCAGGGTCGGAGAGGTCCCACTCGGGCTCGAGGACCACCTCCACAGGCTCGGAGATCATCAGTATCCTCCCTCCGTCCACCACGGGCTCGATGATGTGGGTCGAAGAGCGGACGGTCTTCTCCCCTGAAGCAATGGCGTCTCTCACCGCATGGTCCCCCACGTACTTCCGGGTCCCGTCCGGGTTCTCTATGGAGAGGTCGGCCGGATGCACGTTCACCCCGAGGAAGGCCTCGACGAGGGGCCTCGTGGCGATGCTCATGTAACCTCCGTAAGCGGCAACCTTGACCCCGAAGGGGGACAGCGCCAGGACCGTCTGTCGATCGAACTCCTCTCTCGCCCCGAGGTCTCTTCGGGAGACACGATGCCTGGCGCAGAACCCCGAGAGATCGCGAACGATCACTGGTATGTCGTATTCCTTGCCGATGGCCACCGCGTTGCTCTGGGCGTTGTCCGTGAATAGTACCACGACTTCGTAAGGAGACCTCCCCTCCAGTGCCGTGAGGCGCCCCTGGTGTTCGAGGATCTTGCGGATGTTCGTCCCCGAGCCGGACATCAACCCGGCTACCCGAAGCGGTCCCTCCGAAGGGTCATGCAATGGGGCGAGCTTCATCGCTTCCAACCCCTCTGGATCCCCCGTTCAAGGTCCGGTGGGCCGGGAGCGAAAGACACGAGCGGCTCCGACCGCAACCCGCCATCCCACCCCGGGCGGCAGGAGTCATTCATCGAGGTCCTCTTTATAGAGAAATGGCTCCCCATCGCCATATCCCTCTGGCCTCCACAGAAGACCGCAGAGCTTGCAGTAGCCGTCCTCGCCCACCAGTCCGATACACGACTCATCCGAGCACAGGATCCGCTCTCCAGGCTCCTCCCCATCCTCGGGCTCCTCTCCCCCCTCGTTGGGCCCCTCTTCGGCCGCGGTTCCTTCCTGGACTGCCACAGGATCCATGGAACCCTGGCCCCGGCCCTCGCTGAAGGTGGAGATGTAGCTCTCCGGATGCTCCCTGCCGCACACCCGGCAGCAGCCGTCGTCCCCTAAGATGCCGATGCACGAGCCGTCCGAACAAGGTATCCGATCCCACTCCCCGTCGTCCTCTTCCTCCATTCCCTGAAGATCGTTTCGAATCCTGTCCCAGACATCCTCTTCCCTTCTCCGGTCAGTCATGATGGATCACCCCCCGTGGCCGCCGACACCCCCGGCCGAGATCGCTCGGAGCGGAAACCTCCCGACTCAGTCCGGACCGACCAGCCTGGCGGCCACCCGTCGCAGCCTCTCGACGACCCGTCCCTTCCCGAGGGCCACCAGGACATCGAAGAGGCCCGGTCCGACAGTGAGACCGGTCACGGCGGCCCTGACGGCGTTTATCAGGAGGCCTGGCTTTACCTGCCATTGCCCGGCGGCTTGCCGAACCACCTCCTCGGTCTTGTCGAGGGAAAACTCGGTCAGCGCCTCCATGCGGTCCGCCAACGCGCCCAGCCATTCCCCGAGGCGCGCGTCGGCGTGCAGGTTCTTTTCCCAGGCCTTCTCTTCGATGGGGTATTCATCCGAGAAATAGGGCCTTCCGAGGGTCGCGAAGTCCTCCAGAGTGAAGAACCGCGCCCTTATCAGGTCCACCGTCTTGCGAAACCACTCCCGGTCCCGATCCCCGTACCTCTCGTCCCAGAGCCCCTTGGCCTTGAGCTCTCCCTCCACATACGGGAGAAGCTCTTCCAGGTCCATGGTGCGAATATAATGGGCATTGATGCTGATCGCCTTAGGGTCCGTGAAGAAACGAGGGTTGTCAGGGTCGTAGTTGAAGACAGAGTTCGACCTCGAGAGCCTTTCCAGGGTGAAGGCCTCTATGAGCTCTTCCCTGGACAGGATCTCCCGGTTGTCCCCTGGCGACCAGCCCAAGAGGACCATGAAGTTGCAGAACGCCCAAGGCAGGAATCCCCTCTCCCTGTAATATCTCACGGTCACCACCTCCCCATGGACCCTCTTGGATATCTTTCGCTTCTTGGGGTCCAGGGTGAGGGACATGTGCGCGAACCTCGGCACCTCCCAGCCCAGCGCCCGGTACATCAGCACCTGCTTGGCGGTGTTGGCCCGGTGGTCCTGCCCCCTGATCACGTGGGTGATACGGTCCCGGTGGTCGTCCACCATGTTGGACAGGACATAGACCGGAGTCCCGTTGGAGCGGAGGATCACGAAGTCCTCGATGTCAGCATGAGCCCTGGCCTCGGTCCCGAAGACCGCGTCGTCCCACTCCACCTTTCGTGAGTCCCGGGGGACCTTGAACCTAATGACGAAGGGCTCGCCTCGCCTTGCCCTCTCATCGGCCTCGTCGACGGGGATCCGGCGACAAGTCCCATCGTACCGGTAGGAGCGATGAAGACGCACCGCCTCCTCCTTCTTGGCCTCCAATTCCTCACGGCTGCAGAAACACCTGTACGCGTGACCACCCTCCAGGAGGCTCATGGCTGCCCGGCGATGCTCCTCGATATGCTGGCTCTGGAAATATGGACCCTCATCCCAGTCCAGACCCATCCACCTCAACCCCTCGATGATCTCCTCTATGGCCCGGGCAGTGGACCTCTGAACGTCGGTGTCCTCGATACGCAGCACGAACACCCCGCCCTCCTTGCGCGCGAAGAGCCAGTTGTACAAGGCGGTCCTCGCCCCGCCTATGTGTAGGTATCCCGTAGGCGACGGAGGAAACCTGACACGAACTTCGCCCATCTCCTCCTCCGAGTCGGCCTCAGAAGGGTCCACGGCCCGTCCAAAACGGGCAAGTCCGTGAACGAAGTAATTTTAAGGTCCGGGAGCATGAAACACAACAGCTCGGCCATCGGTAAGTTAGGCGTTGGGTTGCGAGGCCGTGTTCTTAGGATTGCACGGCCCCCGGGGGCCGGGGTGCTTGCCTTTCAGGGGGGAGTGGGTTAATTTTTTTCCTACCGTCTTCTCCGTATCTCTCGTGGAACGGAGGGTCATTTGATGAGTCACGAAGGGCCTCAACTGCCTACGTTGGTCAAGGGTCGCCGGCTCCGGGCTGCTATCATAGGTCTTTCTCAGTCCCCGGGGCTGCTCAAGAAGCTGGAGGGCTCTGAATTGGAGATCGTCGCAGTGGCGGATTTCGACCTCAAGCCGGCGGCCGTCAAGGAGCTCAGGGAGAAAGGGATATTCGTCTCGGAGGACTATACCGAGGTCCTGGACCGCCGGGACCTGGACCTCATCCTCAACTTGATCCCCGACGAGACGGTCGAGGCCATCATCCACCAACTCAGACCGGAAGGGGCCGAGGTGGTCCACTCCTCGCCGGCGTCCTTTCTCAGGAGCTTCTCTCACGCATACGTCGTCAGAAAAGGTCTTACGGGGGTCGTCGAGGAGCTCTCCAGGTTCATGGCCGGGCTCTCGGACCACGGAACCTTCTTGGATGGGCTCCTGCGCACGACCATGGAGCTGGCCGGTTTTCAGGGGGCTGGCCTGTGGTCGAGGGAGGGCGAACACTTCACGGCAGTGAGGTGCGTGGACCTTCCGGCCTCCCTGAACGCCTGGCGTCCACGGCTGGGAACCGGAGGCCCTTTCGACCGTCTCATGGAGGAGGGGGGGATCCTCACTGTCACGGATTTCGACTCGGGGGCAGGGCACGGATCCGCCAAGGCATGCCTCGACTCCGGTTTCAGACGTCTCGCCCTGCTCCCTGTTCCTCGATGGGGGGAGCCGCGGGCCGCCGTGGTCCTCTTCGGAAGGGAGCCGTCGCCCTTGCCGAGGGATCTGGTCCCGATCCTCGAGAAGCTCACCGACATCCTGGCCCGGGTCTCGGGGCGCGAGAAAGGACGGATGGAGGCTCGCGAGGCGCTGATCCGGGACGAGTCCACCGGGCTTTTCAATGCAGCGCACTTCATGGAGCGGCTGGAGGCGGAAATCCGGAGGAGCAACCGGAGCGAGCACCCATTTTCCCTCCTCTATCTTCATACCCAGAGCCTTCCAGGCCTCTCTCATCCGGACAAGGGGGTGAGCGGTGCCCCGAGCATGGCCGTGGCCCAAGAGGTGATGGCATGCGTCCGCGACATAGACATCCCGGCCAGGTACAGGGAAAACGATTTCGTGGTGATGCTTCCCCATACCCCTTCTCCTGCGGCCTGGCTCGCGGCCCAGAGGATCCTCCGTCGAATCTCGGACGTCCGACCGGACGGGGTGGGCAGCGGTGCCGCCCTCGTCAGCATCGGTATCGCGTCGTATCCGGAACATGCCGCCCGACCCAAGGAGCTGGTGGACAAGGCCGAGATGGCAGCCCTCCTTGCAGCCAGGGATGGGGGCGGTCGAATCCGGATCTTTCCGGCAGGACAGGCCCCTGGCAGCGAGCCCACGGCAGAGGCGATCATAAGGGAGTATCCCATGCTCTCGGATCTCTTCCGCCTGCTGGAGGCGCAGGGGCTCAAGGACCACGGCACTTTCCTTCACGCCATGGAGGTGGCGCATTATGCATCTGTGATGGGGAGGGAGTTGGGCCTTTCCGGTGCCAAGCTCAAGGAGCTGGAGTTGGCCGGTTGGCTCCACGACGTTGGCAAGATGACCATCCCTGCCCTGGGGGGCGGAGCTGAGACGGACCTCTCCCGCCTTTCTGCCCTGAGCAAGATGATACACCCCGTCGTGGGGGCCTACATGCTCAAAGGCATGATCGGCTCCCATTCGCTCTCCAAGGCAGTGCTCTATCACCACGCGCGATTCGACGGCTCAGGAGGGCGGCAGGGGCCCAGGGGCGAAGACATCCCCATCGAGGCCAGGATCATCGCTGTAGCAGACGCCTATCAGCACCTCAAACAGCTCTTGCGGGTTGAACATCGCCTTTCCCAGAGCGACCTTTTCCAGGGGCTCAGGAAGAAGGCCGGTGGGGAACTGGATCCCGCCCTCGTGGAATGCCTCATCCGGGGAGTGGCAGGGGAATGACGGGTGACCGGGGCGACGATGCACTCGAGCGGGCCATGGAGGCGGTCAAAGAGGCCCTGAGCAAAGACCCATCCAACGGTGAGTTGCATCACACCATGGCAGCCCTCCTCATCTTGTCCGGGCAGCGAGAGGCTGCCGTTTCGCACGTGAGGCGTGCCGAGGCCCTCGGGGTCGCCAGTGAGATCCTTCGTTCTCATCTCGACCCTCATGAACGCGATGGAGAGGTTGAAACCGATCTGTGAGGGACGTCTTCACGCCACCGAGGAGACCACCTCGTAGCCGGCCTTCTCCAGGACCTTCGAGATGTGCCGGACGTTGCACTTCTTGAGGCGGAAGAAATAGACGCGCTTTTTTTTCAGCCGGTGTCCGGAGATGCTCACGCTTATGATCTCGCCGCCCCTGCTCCTGATCAACCCCGAGACGCGCTCGAAGGCCTCGGGGTCCTCCCCCAGGATCACGTCGATCCTCGAGCTGGACTTGACCAGCCCCATCAGTTCGATGAACGCCGCCAGGATATCCGCCACGGTTATGATCCCTACCACGTGGTCCTCCTCGTCGACCACGGGCAGGCCCCCGATCTTGTTGTAGTAGATGACCTTGGCTGCGTCCTCTATATGCGTGTCCGGGGTGACCGTGATGGGGTCCACGATCATTACGTCCTCGACCTGCAGCTCCTCTATCATGGAGGCCAGCAGCACCTGCCGGATGTCCCCCTCCGTGACGAGCCCGATCAACTTGTCACCATCCACCACAGGCAGATGGCGGATCGAGTGCCTCTTCATCAGGGCAAGACAGTCCTGGATGCTGTGCCCCTTGGTGATGGTCACCAGATCCTTGACCATCCAATCTCCCACCTTCATGGCCCCTCCTCGGTCAAGATGCTGTTATCCCGCTAAAGGGCATCTCTATATTGGTTCGCCGGAAAAGTCAACAACAAAACGGCGCCAGCGGAGCCCTCGCTTGCCGGGGACACGAGACTTCCCCCCTGAGCGAGACATTGCCATCATGCGTTTTTCCTTGCGAAACGGATCCGGCTCCGGTATCTTAGCCAGAGCCCTGATGGCTGCAACGCCGAAGACCCGGGAGGGAGGCAGTGAGCGAGGTACAGCCCCAAGGAGAGGCCCTTCGAAAGGCCGTGAAATGGATCTCGGAAAAGAGCCAGGACCCGGGATGCCCGCCCAAGTACAAGCTGATAGAGGAGGCCTGCGTCAGGTTCAATCTATCCGCATCGGACGCCGAGTTCCTGCAGCGCTTCCTCAAGAAATAATTCGAATCCCCGTTCCCGCCGGCTCGGGCCCGCCCGTCGGGTGGCCAGGATGGGACCCCTCTCTTACCGAAGAAATCGTCGAAACCACTGGAGGCTCAGCTCCGTGGCCTGGATCCGCAGGGCGGGGTCGGTGAAGCGGTGATCGGCATCGGGCAAGATGTGAAGCCCCTTCGGCTCGCACCCCACGGCATAGATGAGTCTTGCATGGAATTCCGGCACCACCTCATCGCGCTGCCCGTGGATGACCAGTAGGTGATGAATGCGCGGGCCTATCGAGGAGAGATCGTGGTTCCGGAGGTCCTCGTAAAACGCCGGGCCGATGGAGGCCATGTCAGGGTCTTCTCTCAGTTCCGAGAGCCCTTCCAGGTCGAACGGCGTCGCCCACACGCACACGGCCCCGATGTCTTCCCTCTTGGCGAAGACCAGCAAGGAGACGTAACCGCCCATGCTGCTCCCGAGAAGCCCCACCGGACCGCCCCATCCGAGATCGTGCCGCAGGTGCTCCAGGACCGCCTCCAGGTCTTCCACCCTCCCGGAGACCGTGGTGTCCCTCAGATCGCCGTCGCTGCTTCCACATCCCCTGAAATCGAACCTGAGCGCTGCTATGCCTTCCCTGACGAAGGTATCGGCCACAAGCCGAAACTTCGGGCTCTCCATGGAGCTGACGAGACCATGGGACAGAATGACACAAGGTCCCTTCCTATCCGGGGATGGCCGGTGAAGCACCCCACAAATCCGCTGGCCCCGGCAAGAAATCCTGACATCGGTCATCGTCATAGGCCCCGCCTTCGGTCAGAGGTTGACCTCTTCGACGTATTCCCCGTCTCCCGCCTTCTTGGTGCGCACCAGCCGCAGGCGAGCCTCCTGGGAGGATGCGCGCGGGTCGATGCTCAGGCGAACCTGAATCCCGAATTCCTGTTCCAGGGAAGCCAATTCTCTCCTCATGTCGTTGAGCAGATGGGTCCCGGTGAGGACAGGCAGATCCCCCTCGACCCTCACGAGGTTCCCCTTGGCGGCCGCCCCCTGGATCTTGCGGTAGACCTGCAAGGCCTGGGCCTCAGCGGACTTGACCTTTCCCGTCCCCTTGCACTGAGGGCAGACATCGTAGGCGCTGGACTCCAGGGTCGGCCTCAACCGCTGTCGGGACAGCTCCATGAGCCCGAAGCTGGAGATCTTGGAGGTCCTGATCCTCGCCTTGTCCCCCTTGAAGGCCTCCTTCAAGGCCTTCTCCACTTCCGAGATGTGCCTCTTGTCCTGCATGTCTATGAAGTCAATGACTATGAGGCCTCCGAGATCACGCAGACGCAGTTGCCGGGCGATCTCCTGGGCCGCCTCCAGGTTCGTCTTGAAGGCGGTGGTCTCCGGGTCCTCCCGGATGGAGCTCTTGCCCGTGTTGACGTCTATGGCAACCAGGGCCTCTGTGGGCTCGATGACGATCGTCCCGCCTGATTTGAGGCGGACCTTGTGGCCGTAGATGGACTGGATCTGTTCCTCCAGCTGATACTTGTTGAAGATGGGTCCTTTCTCCTTGTAGAGTTTCACCATCTTCGTGTGCCTGGGCATCGTGGCCCGGAAGAAGTCCTGGATCTCCACGAAGAGGTCCGGGTTGTCCACCAAGACCTCCTCTACGTCCGGCGAGAGGTAGTCCCGGATCGTCCGGATGGCCAGGTTGCTCTCCTCGTATACCAGGGCAGGCGGGGTAACCTTCTTGGCCTTCTGGGCGATGGTCTGCCAGAGCCTCCGCAGCGACCGCGCCTCTTTTGCCAGTTCGTTCTTGCCCCTGCCTTCGCACGCTGTCCGGGCGATGAAACCCATCTCCTCCGACGGGTTGATCTCGTCCAGGATGGCCTTCAGCCTTTCACGCTCCGCCTCATCCTGTATCTTTCTGGAGACCCCGTTTTTCGAGCGATAGGGCATGAGGACCAAATGCCTGCCCGGCAGGGATATGAAGGTGGTCAGCAGGGCCCCCTTTTCCCCCCTCGGATCCTGAGATACCTGAACCAACAAGTGCTGGTTGCGCTCCAGGGCCCTGTAGATGGGAACGGGCCCATTGGCTTCCTTCTTGGCCTGGCCCTTGTAGTACTTGGGCAGCACGTCTTCGGCGGGCAGGAAGCCATTCTTGCCGCCCCCGTAATCGACGAATGCGGCGTCGAGACTGGGTTCGATCCTGCTCACCACCCCCTTGTATATGTTGCCGCTTATCTGCTCCCTGCTCCTGGTCTCCACTCCAAGCTGCTGCAATACCCCGTCTTCCACGATCGCCACACGTATCTCGTCCTCGGCTGTGGCGTTGATGAGCATCTTCTTGGGCATGGCTCTCCTTCCGCATGGAGGATCACTGGGACCGGGCCCCTCTCCCATAGGGACCCTGCATAACATAGCGTAGCGCACGGGTAATGACAAACAGATTGTTTTGACCCTTTTTATCGCTTGAAATCAGGGGCCTTCCACGATATGATCGCGCCTGATCGCGAATTCGGGCTGGATATCCTGTCTCCCACAGGGATCTGGATATGTGTGTATAGGCGCGGGACGAGAGAGGCCACAGTCCTTTTCAGGGGCCTTGGAGGGATCGCGACCCTCCATGGGACGTTTGGGATCCGAACCGGAAGGAACCATTGGCAGAGGGGAGAAAGATGGCCTGGATCATGAACCGCAAGGAAGCCCTGGACCGGACGGTAAGGCGAGTTCGTGCCATACACGGTGACCGCATCCGCGCAAAGACGGGATTCACCCTCGTGGAGCTCATGATCGTCGTGGCCATCATCGGGATCTTGGCGGCAGTGGCGAT
>Ga0068707_1001418_pt1 | contig 16658 bp, 12 predicted proteins | sample YNPNPMetaG_FD_66600 | JGI IMG/M metagenome (GOLD analysis project Ga0068707, IMG submission 66600) | Anoxygenic and chlorotrophic microbial mat microbial communities from Yellowstone National Park, USA - YNP NP MetaG | ecosystem: Environmental > Aquatic > Thermal springs > Hot (42-90C) >...
CTCGGCCGAAGCGAAGCTGAGGCCGACCGAGGGAGGGGGCAAGCATCCCCCGGAGGCCAAATCCTTCGGAAAATCGAGCGCCGAAGACTTGAAGCGGAGAGAAATGCCGCCACCCCCCGTGACCAGTTACATCATGGGTTCTGTCTTGGGATTTCTATCTCCTCACACCTTGGGTCCTGCATCCTGCATCACTTGGCATACCTTTCCCTTAGCACACGGTGCAGGATCTTCCCTGTGGCAGTCCTGGGCATCTCCTCCTCCTTGATGAAGGAAACGCTCTTGGGCCGCTTGTATCCGGCGATCTTGTCCTTGCACCAATCGATGATCTCTTTTTCGCTGGCCTCCTGGCCCTCGTGAAGGATCACCACCGCATGGACGGCTTCCCCCCATTTCTCGTGCGGGACGCCAATCACGGCCACGTCCTTCACCTTGGGATGCCCTCCCAGGACGTTCTCCACCTCCGAGGGATAGACGTTTTCCCCGCCGGTGATGATCATATTGCTCTTGCGGTCCACAAGGTAGTAATAGCCTTCCTCGTCTCTTCGGGCCATGTCGCCGGCGGAGCAGTACCGGCCGCGAAGGGCCTCCGCGGTCTTCTCGGGCATCTTCCAGTAACCGGAGAAGGCGTAAGGGGTCCGTGAGAAGAGCTCCCCCACCTCTCCGTCGGGGACCTCTCTCCCCTTCTCGTCCAGCAGTCTGATCTTGCCCGAGCCAGTGACCTCCCTTCCTATGGAGCCCAACTTGGTGAACTGCTCCTCGGGCCTCAGCAACGTCACCAGACCGGCCTCGGTGGAACCATAGGCCTCGAACAGCTGGGACTTCTTGAAGTAGTCCATGATGGCCAGCTTGGTGTCCTTGCGGGCCGGGGCCGATGAGATCAGCAGCTTTGTGACACAGTCCACGTTGAAACTGGCTTTGACGGAGTCGGGCAAGGCGAGCATCATGATGTAGTGGGTGGGGACCAGCGAGGTGAAGGTGATCCTCTCCTTGGAGAGGGTCCGCAAGAGGTGTTCCGGGTCGAAGCTCTTCATGTTGTAAACGCAGACCCCGCCACCGCAGTAAGTGAACACGAAAGAGTAGAAAATGGAGTTGACGTGGCACATGGGCATGACCAGAAGCCCAGTGTCGTTGCGGCCGAAGCCGTTTTCCACTTCGTTGATGAGGTAGAACAGCACGTAGCTTTCGTGGGAGCGGATGGCCCCTTTGGGTTTCCCGGTGGTACCGGACGTATACATGAAGGTCCAAGTATCCTCGGGGGCCACCTCCACCTCGGGCTCCAAGCTCGAGGCACGGCTGATGAGTTCCTCGTAACCGGTCAGCCCTCTCGGGGTCTTTTCCCCTCCGAAGTGGATGTACATGGAATCGGAAAGCCCCAGGTCCTGGCGGATGGTCTCCACCCGGTCCATGAGGTCGTCCTGAACGATGAGGGCCTTGGCCTCGGAGTTGTCCATGATGTAAGCCACCTCCGGGCCCAGGAGCCTGAAGTTGATCGGCACAGCCACTATGCCCGCCTTCGCCACCGCGGCGTAGATCTCCATCCATTCCACGCAGTTGTACGCCAGAACCCCCAGTCGATCGCCTTTGCGGAGGCCCAAACCGAGCAGCCCGTTGGCGAGCCTACAGGCCCTTTCGTTCCACTGGCGGAAGGTCATGGATCTGTTCAGGTCCCGAGCAGCGATCTTGTCGGGGAATAGATAGGCGTTCATGCTGAGGGCCTCGCCCACATTCAGCAATTGACTCATGTCGACCTCCCTCTGAAGGATAATCCATTGTGCGAGATGCAGGAAAGAGTCTCGAACAAGTCAAGACTCGGATCCCGCCCTCTGCACCCTCTATGTCGGATCGCCCATCCAATCACAACGCCTTGGCCAGCACCTCCGTGATATCCATCACCTGGATCTTGAACTTTTCCTCTCGTTTCAGGCGAGCCGCCGCGGCCTGCAGCGACCTCTTGCAGGATGGACAGGCCGACACTATCACCTCCGCACCGACCCGGGCGGCCTGGCGGACCCTCTTGTAGGCGATCTCGTCGCTCATAGGGTTGTCGAACGCCTTGAGTCCCCCACCACCGCCGCAGCACTTGGCCAGCTGTCTGTTGAGGGGAAACTCCAGGAGCTCCACCCCGGGGACGGCCTGGAGGACCCTGCGGGGAGGTTCGTACACGCCCATGTGCCTGCCCAGGTCGCACGGATCGTGGTAGATGACCTTGGCGGGAAAGGTCCCACGGAACTCCAGCTTCCCCTCGGCCAGGAGCCTATCCACGTATTCCACCACGTGGAGGACCTCCGGCATGGGGTGCCCGCCCTGTGGCATGTGCCTGGGGTAGAGTTCCTTGAATGTCTTGTAGCAACCAGCGCAGGTGGTGACGAGGAGCCCGGGGCCCAGCTTGGAAAACGAGGAAAGGTTCGTTTCCATGCAATTGTGGAACTCCTCCATGCTCCCCACCAGGTAGGCCAGATAGCCGCAGCACTGCTCTTTGACCCCAAGGCTCCCGTAACGCACACCCGCGCGGTCCATGACCTTCATGACCGATGGGATGATCCTCATGTCCTGGTAAGACGGGACGCATCCAAGATAGAGGAGGACATCCAGAGGCCCCTGGGGCTCCTTGTACGAGGAGGGGTAGACCTCCGTGCGTTTCGCCTGTTCCTCCCCGAACGGGTTGCCCCTCTGCCTCATGCTCGCCAGCAACGGCTTGAATACCTCCGGCAGATAACCTGCCTCGACCATGCGCCTGCGGGCGGCCTCAACGATCTCCCCCACCTCGATGGCCGCCGGGCATGCGAAACGGCAGTTCTGGCAGGTGGTGCACGAGTAGAAACGGCTTGCCACCTCCTCCGAGGGCCGCAGCCTTCCGGTCATGAGATTGTAAGCCAGAAGGACCCTCCCCCTGGCGTTGACGGACTCCAGGAGCCGCTCCGCGTAAGTGGGACACCCGTTGCGGCAGAAGCCGCACATGATGCACGCCATGATCTCGTCCTCCACCTTCTTTCCGTATCCTCGCACCCGCTCGGGGTGAGCAAGGAGCGGCTCGAAGGCGAACTCTTCCAGGATGTCCGCTATGGATCCCGAGAAGCCCATCTTCCCCGGGTTGAGGATGTTGTTGGGATCGAGGGCGTGTTTTATCGCCTCCATCACCTCTTTGCCGACCCCGAGCTCCTGGCCGATGTACGGGGACTTGGCCATGCCCACCCCGTGCTCGGCCGTGAAGGTCCCCTGGAATTCCCTGGTCAAGAGGATGAAGTCCTGGGCGATGAGCTTGACCTTCTCCCACTCCTCCCTGTCCCTCGGGTCCATGATGATCACGGCATGGAGGTTGCCGTCACCCACGTGACCGAATATGCACATGGGGAACTCGTGTTTGCGTCCGATGTCCTGGATGGCCTTGATCGTGGCCGGGATCTGGCTTATGGGCACCCCGAAGTCCTCCACCAGGGGGATCAGCCTGGAGCCGCGCTTCACCTTGGAGAGGGCCGAGACCAACCCCTGCCTGGCCTGCCACATGGCCATGCGCTTGTTGGGATCGTCCGACCAGACTGTATCGAGACCTCCATGGGCCCGGAACATCTCGTCGATCTGCCGGACCTGTTTTTCCACGGCCTCCTTGTGCCCGTCGATCTCGACGAAGAGGATGCACCCCACCTCCTCCGGGATCTCCAGGCCCATGGTCTTGCGCACCACATCGATGGACGTCCTGTCGAGGATCTCCAGAGAGGATAGAGGGATCCCGGAGGAAAGGACCGCCTCCGCCCCCCTCCCCGCCGACTCCACGTCGGGAAAAGAGGCCTGGGCGAAGGCTATGTAAGGGGGCATTGGGAGTATCTTCACCGTCACCTCGGTAATCACCCCCAAGGTCCCCTCGGCCTGGGAGAAGAGGTGAACCAGGTCGTAGCCGGCCGAGGTCTTTCTGGCCTTGGAACCCGTGCGCAACACCCGTCCGTCCGCCAGGACCACCTCCAGCCCCATGATGTAGTCCTTTGTGGTGCCGTACTTTAGGGCCCGGTTGCCGCTGGCGTTGGTGGAGACCATCCCACCTATGGAGGCCAGAGGGGCGCTGGCCGGGTCGGGGGGAAAAAAGTGGGTCGGGGCCAAGGCCTGGTTCAGGGCATTGCATATGACCCCAGGTTCCACCCGGGCGTAGCCGTCCTTTCGGTTGATCTCCAATATGGAGTTCATTCGGCTCAGGTCCAGGACGATCCCCTTGTTGCGGCAAGGCAGCACCGCACCGGTGACGGATGTCCCGGAGCCCCTTGTCGTGACAGGGACCCGCCCCCGGTCGGCAAGCCTGAGGATACGCGATACCTGTTCCGTGGTCTTGGCGAAGACAACGGCCTCCGGGACCCCCTCGTGCACAGACATGTCACGGGAATAACAGAGCCTCTCCACCAGCTCCTCGCGGCAGTTGGACTCCCCCACTATCTCCTTTATTTCCTGCATGAAGTCCATGGAATCGTCTCCTGATACGCATCGGCACAAATAGCGGCCGTTGCCCTCTAGCTCGGTCAACCGACGGCTCGTGTAGTTCCTGACGATCCCTCCTGCCGGTGGCCTGTCATGGTCAAGTCCCATCCAAATCCCACTGGCCACCCACGACGAACCGCTCAGTCCCTCGGCCTCTCATCGATGACCCTCTTGGCCTTTCCCTCGCTCCTGGCTATGGATTTAGGTTCCACGAGATTGACCTTCACGGTGATCCCTACGATGTCGCGGATATGCTGGGTTATCTTTTCCTCCACCTCCGCCCTCTTGCCGAGGCCCGCCTCGTAGACCTCCCTCTTCGCCTCCACCTGGACGATCAGCTGATCCAGATAACCCTTCTTTCTCACGATAAGGACGTAATGAGGCTCCACCTCCGGCACCTCAAGCAGGAAGGACTCTATCTGAGATGGGAAGACGTTCACCCCGCTGATGATCAGCATGTCGTCGCTGCGCCCCATCACCTTCTCCATCCTCATAAGGGTCCTGCCACAGCGGCACGGCTCGCGCCACAAGCGGGTGATATCCCTGGTGCGGAAACGCAGCAGAGGCATGGCGCGCCTCTGGAGCGAAGTGAAGACCAGCTCCCCCGTCTGCCCGAGGGGAAGGGGCTCGAGGCTCACGGGGTCCACGACCTCCGGGAGAAAGTGGTCCTCGTTTATGTGCAGCCCTTCTTGGGCCTCGCAGCTGAAGGCCACACCGGGGCCGCCCATCTCGGTCAGACCGTAGACCTCGTAGGCCTTGATCCCCAACCTCTCTTCGATCTCGTCGCGCATGGCGATGCTCCACGGCTCCGCCCCGAATACGCCGATGCGAAGCGCCAATGAGCGAAGATCGACCCTCATCTCCTCGGCCCTCTCGGCGATGGTCAGGGCATACGAAGGAGTGCCGCACAGCACCGTGGAGCCGAGGTCCTTCATGAGCATCACCTGGCGCTCGGTCTGTCCCGAGCTGGCCGGTATCACGGCGCACCCTATCTTGGTGGCCCCCCCGAGGAACCCCAAGCCCCCTGTGAAGAGGCCATACCCATGGGCATCCTGGAGGATGTCATCGGCGCGGACGCCAGCCGCCCACAAGGCCCGCGCCATACACTGGGCCCACTGCTCGAGGTCCCCTGCGGTGTAGGTGGCGGTGACGGGCTTTCCCGTGGTTCCGGATGACGCATGCACCCGAACGACCTCCTTGAACGGCACCGCGCACAGTCCGAACGGGTAGTGATCCCTGAGGTCGTTCTTCACGGTGAAGGGGAGCCTGGCCACGTCCTGGAGATCGCGGATCTCCTCGGCCCTCACCCCCGCCTCGTCCAGCCTTCGCCTGAAGAACGGAACCCTCTCGTATACGAAGGCCACCGTCTCTCTCAGCCTCTCCAGTTGGAGTCGGCTCCGCTCATGGAATGTCATGCATTCCCGTTCGTCGTCCCAGGGCATCGCTTCCCTCCTCCGTAAGTGATCACAGGGTGACGGCGTTTCTCGGAGCGGCTTGGCGGAGGCGCTTCGATTTTCCAGGATTTGGACCTGGGGGAAGCCCTCTCGGCCGAAGCGAAGCTGAGGCAGACCGAGGGAGGGGGCAAACATCCCCCGGAGGCCAAATCCTTTGGAAAATCGAACGCCGAAGACTTGAAGCGGAGAGAAATGCCGCCACCCCCCCGTGACCAGTTACCCTCCTCCTCACACCAAGGAACGCCCCCTGTCGAAGGCCCTGAGGTTCAGCTCACGGGCCGCGGGCGGCACCCGCTCCGTGATGGAACGCCTCCAAGCAGGCAGTGGCAACTCCAGCAGCCGGGAGGTCACCCCGAGGAGTATGGTGTTGACCGCCCTGGGGTTGCCTAGCTCCTCCGCCATCTCGAGGGCGTTCACCAGGATGGGCCCCCTAGTGGAGCGATCCAGGATGGCCTCCGCCTCTTCCGGGTACCGGGCCAGTCCTGTGGAGACCGTCGGCGGTACGATCCTCTGCCTGCTGGCGATGACCCTCCCCTTGGGGGAAAGGAATGCCAGCCACCGCAGGGCCTCGGCCATCTCGAAAGAAAGAAGAACGTCCACCTCTCCCATGGGGATGAGAGGGGACAACACCTGCGGGCCGTATCTCACGTGGCTCGAAACGATGCCCCCTCGCTGAGCCATCCCGTGAACCTCGCTCTTCTTTACGTCATAGCCGCTCCTCATGGCCACGTCGGAGAGGATCTCGCTGGCAAGGATCACCCCCTGGCCGCCCACCCCGACGATCAGAATGTTGTGAAGTCGCTCTCGAGATTTCTGCATCTCCATTCTCCTGATGGAACACGCCCCCGGGCTGCACCTGGAACGCCTCCCGCTCGCGTGGTCCAGCCTTCATCTTCCCCGGCTCACTTCGCCGCCTTGGAAATCGCCCCCTGCTTGCAGAGCTGCTCGCATACGGCGCAGCCGCGGCAAAGGGTGGCATCGATGACGGCCTTTCGTCTCGTCTTGGCCCCCTTCCTGGAAGGGATCTCCTCCCCCGGCGCTATGGCCGGGCATCCCAACCTGAAACACATGCCGCATCCTTCGCAAAGCTCAGGATCGACACAAAGGACCAAGGACGGGTCGAATTTCTCCATCATCACGCACGGACGATTCGTGATGATCAGGGAGGGCCCTCGGACGGAGACCTCCTCCTTCAGGACCTCGAGGGTGCCGGCCAGATCGTACGGGTCCACCACCCGGACCCTGTCGATGCCCAATGACTCGGCGAGCTTTCTGAGGTTCACCTGACGGGTTTCTTCGCCCTGAAGCGTTCGACCCGTCCCCGGGTGATCCTGGCCTCCGGTCATGGCCGTGGTTCGGTTGTCGAGGATGATGACGTTCACATTGCCGTTGTTGTAGGCCACGTCCATCAGGCCCGTGACACCCGAGTGGAGGAAGGTCGAGTCGCCGATGACCGCGAAGACTGGCCGTTCCTCCTGGAGCCCTGCCTTCTCCACGGCCTTGGCCACTCCGTGCGCCATGCTGATGGAGGCGCCCATACAGATGCAAGAATCTATGGCCTGAAGGGGGGGGAGCACGCTCAGGGTGTAACACCCTATGTCGCTCAGGACGATCCCCTTCATCTGATTGAGGGCGTAGAACAAACCCCTGTGGGGGCATCCCGGGCACATCACAGGGGGCCTGGGGAGGGTCGCCGAGGCTGGCACCTCGATCCTCTTCGCGGATTGCCTCTTGAGGACACCGGCCTTTCTCAGTCCCTCGGCCACGATCTCAGGGGAGAGCTCATCCAGCCTGGGGAAGAATCTCTTGCCCTCCACTGGGAGGCCCATGGCCAGGATCTGTTCTTCCAGGAAAGGCTCGAGTTCCTCCACCACCAGGAGCCTCTTCACCCGCGAGGCGAACTCCCTGATCTTCTTATCGGGCAAGGGAAAGGTCAGACCGAGCTTGAGGAAGGAGGCCCCCGGCATCACCTCTTTTGCGTACTGATAGGCGACGCCGCTGGAGATGATCCCCAGCCGCTTGTCTCCCGGTTCGACCCTATTCAAGGCCGTGCGGTTCGAGTAGGCCCGGAGCCTCTCCACGCGCTCCAAGACCAACGGATGGCGGAACCTCGCGTATCCAGGGATCATCACGTACTTCTTCAAATCCCTGGCGAAGCGGCCCGGCGGGACATCCTTGAGCTTGCCCAGTCTCACGACCCCTTTGGAGTGGGAGATCCTGGTCGTGAGACGGAGCATGGAGGGGGTATCGAATCGCTCCGAGAGCGTCAGACCGACCCCGACCATCTCCTTGGCCTCCTGGCTGGAGCTGGGCTCCAGCAAAGGGACCTGCGCGAAGCGCGCGAAGTATCGGTTGTCTTGCTCGTTCTGGGAGCTGTGCATCCCGGGGTCGTCGGCGCACACGAGGAGGAATCCACGGTTCACCCCCGTGTAGGCGAAGGTCATGAAGGGATCCGAGGCCACGTTCAGGCCCACGTGCTTCATGGCCACCAGGGCCCTGACCCCCGCGAGAGATGCCCCGATGCCGACCTCGAAGGCTACCTTCTCGTTGGGGGCCCACTCGGCGTAAACGCCCTCGTACCGCGAGAACTCCTGTACGATCTCGGTGCTCGGCGTCCCCGGATAGGCGGCCGCCACCCTGACGCCGCTCTCGTACGCCCCGCGCGCGACGGCCTCGTTTCCTGAAAGGAGCGCTCTCATGATCCCCCTCCTAGATCCCCAGATCCACCGGCACAGGCTTCTCTCCCGAGTAGTCGTAGAAACCCCTCCCGGATTTCCTGCCGAAGTAACCCGCCAGCACCATCTTGCGAAGCAGCGGTGGCGGCGCGTATCGCTTCTCCCTGTACTCATCAAACATGATGTTGGCGATGTTGAAAAGGGTGTCCAGACCGACGAAGTCGATGAGCGTGAAGGGGCCCATGGGGTAATTGCATCCGAGCTTCATCCCTGTGTCTATGTCCTCGATGGACGCCACCCCCTGCTCCAGGGCACGGATGCTGTCCAGCATGTAGGGTACCAGCAGCAGATTGACGATGAATCCCGAGTTGTCCTTGGCCAGTATGGGGACCTTACCCAGGGAACGCGAGAAGGCGAAACAGGTCTCCACCGTCTCCTGGCTGGTCGCTATGGTCTTGACGACCTCCACCAGTTTCATCACCGGGACCGGGTTGAAGAAATGGAGCCCGCAGAACCGGTCCTGCCTCTTGGTGGATGCCGCCATGGCCATGACTGTCAGGGACGAGGTGTTGGAGGCCAGGATGGTATGATCGGGACAGAGCCTGTCCAGGGCCGAGAACATCTCGTTCTTCGTCTTGAGGTCCTCCACGACGGCCTCGATGATGAGATCGCACCCTTGGAGCTCTTCGATCCTCAAGGTCCCTTTGAGGAGGGACTTGGCCTTGTCCATGGCCTGCGCCGACATCTTCCCCTTTTCCACGGCCCGGGACAGGTTCTTCTCGATCGCCCCGAAGCCCTTGTCCAAGAACCTCTGCTCCACCTCCAGGACCGTCGTCTCGTATCCCGCCTCGATGCAGACCTGCGCGATGCCCGAGCCCATCAGCCCGCACCCAAGAACACCAACTCTCCGGATTTCCATCTCTTTTCCTCCTTCAAGCGATCTTCGACCGAGAAATCGTTTGGCCTGCCCGCCCAAGGTGGCCCCGGTCGATAGCAAGGACATGGGAGGCCAGAAGCAGCCTCATGACAATGGCCTCCGAATTCATGGCTGAGCTCTCCATTTCACCTCATCAAGAGAGACGGAAGGAAAAGGGCGATATTCGGGAAAAGGAACAGCAAGAAGGCACAAGCAACCAGACTGATCAAGAAAGGGTAGACCCCGCCGTAGATCACGCTGAAGGGAACTTTGGTGATGTGCTTGACCACGAAGACGTTGATGGCCACAGGGGGGATGACCACCCCTATCATGACAGTGATCCCGATGATCATACCGAACCAGATGGGGTCGAAGCCCAGTTTCATTATGACTGGATAGAATATGGGGGTGGCTAGGATCATGAAAGCCAGGTCATCGATGAATGACCCGCCGAGGAGATAGATAATGGAGATCAGGACCATCACGAAATGCCTGTCGAAGGGCAGCCCTATGATCCAGTCCGCGGCGAGCATGGGGATCTTGGTCACCGCCAGGAAGTGACCCAGTATCGTGGAGCCGGCGATGAGCACCAGGACCATGCAGGCCGTGCGCAGGGCCTCCCCCACGGACTTGACGAAGCCTCGGAAGTTGAGGTCCCTCTTGATCACGGACAACAGGAGGACCGCGAGGGTCCCCACGCTGCCTGCCTCCGTGGGGGTGAACAAACCCTTCATGAGGCCGCCGACCACCAGGAGGAATATGACGGTCACGAGGAGGACCTCCGGCAGCGTCGCAATCCTTTCCTTCCACGTGGAATGTTCGCCTCTGGGACCCAGCGACGGGTCCATCTTGCACCAGCCGTAGATGATCACGACGAAGAAAAGGGCGATGACGAGCCCCGGGAGGATCCCTGCGAGAAAAAGTTTCCCTATGGACTGCTCGGTGATGATCCCGAAGACGATGAGGGTCACGCTTGGTGGGATCAGAATGCCGAGAGTCCCCACGCTGGCCACGACCCCAGTGGCCAGTTTCTTGCTGTAGCCGTACCGGTCCATCTCCGGTACGGCTACACTGGCGAAGGTGGCCGCTGTGGCAGGCGAGGAGCCACAGATGGCCTTGAAGGCGGTGGCCCCGGCCACCGTGGCCATGGCGAGCCCCCCCGGGATGTGCCCGATGAACTTGTAGGCGCTCTGATAGAGTCTCTTGGCGATGCCGGCGTTGAAAGCGATCTGTCCCATGAGGACGAAGAGAGGGATCACCGTGAAGCCGTAAGAGGCGAAGACATCGAAGACATCCTTGGCCAGCAGGTTCAGCGCGGCCTTGACCGAGACGATATAGCTGAACCCGAAGAAACCGACCAGCGCCATGGCGAAGCCCAGTTCGATCCCTGTCATGAACAGGGCCAACACGGCGCACAGCCCCAGGATCCCCACCGTGACCTCATTCATATTCGCCTCCCAGGACCTTGAGGATGTCGCAAAAGAGCACAAGACACTGGAGGAAACAAACGACACCCAGTCCGTATGCCACAGGGTAGAATGGCATCTGGAGGGTCAAGGAGACCTCGCCCGATCTCAGGAGACTCGTGCCGTACCCTATCAGGTTCCAACCTATCAAGAAGAAGAGCCCAAGCCCCAGGAAGCGGGTCGCGATGTTGAAGGCGTCGCGCAACCGCTTGGAAAGCTTGCCTATGAAGAAGTCGACGAAGATGTGTCCCCTTGTCCAGGAGGTGAAGGGGACGGAAAAACCGATGGCCACGGCACCGGAGAAGGCAACCAGCTCGTAGGTCCCCACTATGGGCCTCCGGAATGACCTCCCGATCACGTCCGCGATGGTGAGGAACATGAGGAAGGTCAAACTGACCCCTGCGATGACATATACCAGGCGACTCAGCGCCCGGACATGGCTCATGAACCGCTGCACGGCCATCCCCTCTTTTCTCCAATTCGGTTCTGCGGGTCCGTCTCCGTTGGAGACTCCTCTCGTGCCCATCCACCAGAGGCGAAGATGGAGGGGGCGGTGCCCCCGCCGGAGTCCCCCGCCCCCTCCAAGAGCTTTCCTCTTACTGCAACTGCTTCAACCTCTCCTGGCAGAACTTCAAGGCCTCTTCGCCAGGAAGCCCCTTGGCCTTCATATCGTTGACGTATTCATCCAAGATGGGCTTGACGGCCTCGGCCCACCTGGCGTCCTCCTCCTTGGAGAGCTGGATGATCTTGTTGCCCAGTCCCAGGGTGAATTCCCGGCCCGACTTGTCTATCTCGTCCCACATCTTGCCGGTCTTCTCTATCCACTCCCGGTTCACTTCCTCGAAGACCTTCTGGATGTCGGGAGGCAGGGCGCTCCACTTGGCCTTGTTCATGGCCACAAAAAAGGCGGTGCTGTAAGCGGAGCCGAAGTTCTCCGTCGTGGCTTTCACCACCTCGCCCCATTTCCATCCCTGCAGCGCCTCTATGGGTGCCATGGACCCCTCCGCAACGCCCCTGCTCAGGGCGTCGTACGTCTCGCCCATCGCCATGGCCACCGGGGCCCCCCCGAGGGCCTCGACGACCTTCTTGCTCAGGCCCGTGGAGCGGATCTTGAGGCCTTTGAGTTCCTCGAGTTTGGTCACCGGTTTCTTCGTGTGGAGGATCCCCGGACCGTGGGCGTGGAGGTACATGATCTTGACGTCGTCCAGTTCCTTCGGCTTGAATTTTTCGTAATACTCGTTGACGAGCTTCGTGGCGGCAAGACCGCTCTTGTAACCCAAGGGCAGGTCGATGACCTCAGTCAAGGGGAACCTCCCCCTCGTATAGGCGAGGACCGACATGCCGATGTCGGATATCCCCTGGACCACCCCGTCGTAGCACTTGTCAGCGGGCGTCAGGGTCCCACCTGGAAACATGTTGATCTTGACCCTGCCATTGGTCCTCTTCTCGATCTCCTTGGCCCACTCTGTGGCCAGGACCGTCTGCTTGTGGGGGGCGGGGAAGAATATGGAGTAAGACAACTCCATGGGCTTGGCCTGCCCCCAGGCTGACGAGGCCAAAAGCACCAGACCGAACACGACCAGACAGGACATCGTGGCCAATGATTTCCCTCTTCTCATCTCTCCCCTCCTTTAACATAAGAGAAGCCGCAACTGGTCACCGAGGGTGACGGCTTTTCTCTCCGCTTCAAGTCTTCGGCGCTCGATTTTCCGAAGGATTTGGCCTCCGGGGGATCCCTGCCCCCTGCCTAGGTCGGCCTCGGCTCAGCTACGGCCGAGAGGGCTTCCCCCAGGCCCGAATCCTGGAAGATCGAAGCGCCTCCGCCAAGCCGCTCCGAGAGACGCCGTCACCCTGTGATCACTTACACCAGGTCAATCTCTGCCCATCCCCCCGCCGCGCCACGGACTCGGACCCCCGCGCCGGCGAAGGAGACACCCCCCCGTCCATCCTGTCCCTTCATCGAAGTCCCTCTCTCTCTCACCCCCTTCTCCTAGAGCCAACGTTTGCGTCTCTTGTACGACTTGACCTCCTTGTAAGCCTTCATGGCCCCGGAGGCGGCGATCCCCAGGTAGAACTCCCTCACATCGGGATTCTGCCGCAACTCCGTTGCCTCTCCCTCCAGCACGATCTTGCCGTTCTCCATCACATAGCCATAATGGGCCAACTGCAGGGCCATGTTGGCGTTTTGTTCCACCAGGACTATGGTGGTCCCCTGCTCCATGTTGATCCGCTTGACTATCCCGAAGATCTCCTTGACCAGCAACGGGGCGAGCCCAAGTGATGGCTCGTCCAGCAGGAGCAGCCTCGGGTGTGCCATGAGGGCGCGACCGATGACCAGCATCTGGAGTTCTCCCCCGCTGCAGTAGCCGGCCAGCCTGTTTCTCCGCGCGTGAAGGGGAGGAAAATAGTGGTAGACGAGTTCCAGGTCCTGCTTGAAAGGTTTCCCCCAGCGGGTGGCCGTCCCCACACGGAGGTTCTCCTCGACGGTCAGATACTTGAACGGCTGACGTCCCTCAAGGACCTGGATGATGCCCAGACGTGTGATCTCCTCGGGGGGCGCGTTGTGGACCGCCCTTCCCTCGAACTCTATGGACCCCTCGGTGACCTTCCCGTTCTCGGGCTTCAAGAGCCCGGAGATGGCCCGCAGCGTCGTGGTCTTGCCGGCCCCGTTGCTGCCCAAGAGCGAGACTATCTGCCCCCTCTTCACGCTGAGGGACACGCCCTTGAGGATCTGGATGACGTCGGCGTAGACCACGCTGATATTGTTGACCAGCAGCAGGATACTGTCTTCCATGGCTCAGTACGCGAAGGGCCACAATCTGAAGCTGGAGCGAAGGATGCGCCAGACCTCAGCGAGCCCCCTCGGCTCGAAGATGATGAACAAGACAATGGCCAGCCCGAAGACGAACTCACGAAGCGGCGCTATGGTGAGCGCCACCCCCGACAAGGCCGGGACGTTCATGAGGTACTGCGTTATCCAGCTCAGGCTCTCGTTGAGCATGGTGATGAAGATGGCGCCGAAGACCGACCCGGAGATGCTCCCCAACCCCCCGATGATGATCATGGCGATGTATTGAATGGAGAGAAACAGATTGAAGGGCTCGGGGGTGATGCTTGCGGTGTAATAGGCCCAAAGGGCCCCGGCCACCCCTGCATAGAAGGAGCTGATCCCGAAGGAGAGCAGCTTATAACGAAATATGGGGATGCCCATGCCCTCCGCGGCCCTGTCGTTGTCCCTGATGGCGACGAAGGCCCTGCCATAACGTGTTCGGAAGAGATTGATGGCCAGCCAAGTCATGACGGCCAGGCACCCGAATATGACCCAGAAAAAGGCCGTGTCCCCCTTGATGCCCAGACCCAAGATCGTTGCCGATGGTAGGCTGATCCCGGAAGGCCCCCCGGTGAGGCCCTTCCAATGCACCATGAGATACTCGACGATCAACTGCCCGGCGAGGGTGGCGATGGTCAGGTAGAGGTGTTTGAGACGCACCGAGGGGATGCCGAAGACCATCCCCACCAAGGCAGTGGCCACACCCGCGGCAGGCACCGAGATCCAAAACGGGACGGCCAGCTTGGTGCCCAGGATCGCGGCGGCGTAAGCCCCGACCCCGAAGAACGCCCCGTGCCCCAAAGAGATCTGGCCCGTGAATCCGATGAGGATGTTGAGCCCGATGGCCGCGATGGTCGCGACCCCGATGGTGTTCATCACATAGAGCCAGTAAGACTTGCTGACCAAGGGGACGATGACGAAGAGCACGAAGAGCCCCACGCAGGCCCAGAGCCGCCCGAAATCGGTCTCGAAGATGGTGAGCTCCTGCTCGTATCTCTCCCTGTAATTCCCGCAGGGATGGAGCCTCAGTCCGCGCATCTCCCCTAGACCCTCTCTATCTCCACGAGCCCAAACAGGCCATAAGGCCTGACGAGGAGTATGAGCACCAGGATTACGTACGGTATCACCTCCCTCAGGGATGTGGATACATAGCCGCCCGTGAATGTCTCCAGCAGGCCTATGATCACACCACCGAGGATGGCGCCCCCTATGCTGTCGAGCCCTCCCAGGATGACCACAGGGAAGACCTTCAGCCCTATGGCGCTCAACTCGTGGACGTTGATCCCGTTCATGATCCCTAGCACGATCCCGCTCATGGCGGCTACCATCGCAGCGATGGCCCACGAGAGGGCGAAGACCCTCCTCACATGGACGCCCAACGAAAGGGCTGCGGGCTGGTTATCCGCCACGGACCTCATGTAGATCCCCTGGGAGGAGTACTTGAAGAAAAAGCCGAATACCCCGAGAAACAGGAGGCCGATTATGAAGGTGGCCACATACACCGAGGGTATGTAGACCGCCCCCCAGCGCAACGAGAGAGCTTCGGGCAGAAACTCGGGATAGTTGTGCAGGTTTCCTCCGAACACGAAGAGCATGAGCCCCTTGAACATGGCCGCCAGGCCCACCGTCAGCATGATCACCTGTATGAGGGCCTCGCCGATGAGGGGGCGGAGAAAGAATCGCTCGATGATGAACCCCAAGGCGAAGCTCCCCGCCAAGGTCAGGACGAAGGCGATGACTATGGGCAGCTTCAACCACACCGAGAGGACCAAGAATATGAAGGCCCCCATGGCCAGCAGCTGGCCGTGGGCGAAGTTGAGGACGCTGCTCGACTTGAAGATCATCACGAAGCCCAGGGCCGAAAGGGCGTAGAGGAAGCCTATGGAGAGGCCGTTGACGAAGAGTTTCAGGAACAGTTCCATCGGCGGTACACCTCCCCCTTCATTCCACAGAGAGTATCCGCACGACCGTCTCTATCTGTCCCACATGTCCGTCCCTGTAACGCACGCTCCCCTTGACCGGCACTTCCGTGACATCGCTGTACATCGCCTCGATGAGGGAGCGGTAATGCTCGTTGATGAATTTCCTGCGCACCTTGCCGGTCCGAGTCAGCTCCTCGTCATCCGCATCGAGGAGCTTGTAAAGGAGGAGGAACTTGCGCAGCTGCATGGCCTTGGGGAGCCTTGTGTTGACCTGCCGCACCTCGCCGCGGACGAGCTCCTCCACGGCTGGCTGTTGGGAGAGGTCCGTATAGGTGGTGTAGGGGATCTGGCGGTCCTCCGCCCAGTCCCCGACGTTCTCCATGTCTATGTTGATCATGGCCGTGAGATACGGCTGGCCCTCCCCGAAGATCACCGCCTCCTTGATGAAGGGGCTGAACTTGAGCCTCGTCTCTATGAAGTCGGGAGAGAAGGCTACGCCCTCCTTGGTGCGCATGATCTCCGCCTTCCGTCCTATGATGACGAGTTGCCCGTCTTCGTCAATGTAACCCGCGTCGCCTGTGTGAAACCACCCCCCTGTCAGGGCCTGCGATGTGGCCTCCGGGTCCTCGAAGTAGCCCGAGAAGACCGATGGGCTCCGCACGAGGACCTCCTGATCCTCGGCGATCCTGATCTCCACCCCCGGCAAGGGGAGCCCCACGGATTCAGGTTTCACCTCGCCGTCGGGCTGGACCTGGAAGACGCCTCCGGCCTCTGTCAGCCCGTAGGCCTGTTTGAGATTCAATCGGTTGGCGCGGAAGAAACGGATCACGTCCGGACTGATGGGATGCCCCCCGGTGATGGCAGTCCTGAGCTGAAGGCACCCCACCCGGTCCAGCAAGGGGCGGAACATCACACAAGACGCCAGGCGGTTCAT
>Ga0068707_1001420_pt1 | contig 16649 bp, 7 predicted proteins | sample YNPNPMetaG_FD_66600 | JGI IMG/M metagenome (GOLD analysis project Ga0068707, IMG submission 66600) | Anoxygenic and chlorotrophic microbial mat microbial communities from Yellowstone National Park, USA - YNP NP MetaG | ecosystem: Environmental > Aquatic > Thermal springs > Hot (42-90C) >...
CAGAATGGACGTTGTCCGGGAAACTCCCCGAACGCCTCTCTTCGTATATCTATCCGCCTCCCGGCCGCGAGACTGGTGGCACCACAGAAAACGGGCTGAGCCTCCTCGATACGGAGATCGCGCAGCCAGCAATCGCTGCGGTGAGCATGGGCATCTTCAGACTGCTCAAGGCCTTGGGAATCCACCCCGATCTCATGGCTGGACACAGCCTCGGAGAGTTCACTGCTCTCTGCGCTGCAGGCTGCTTTTCCGAGGAGGATCTCTACCTCGTGGCGCATGCGAGAGGGGAGATGATCAAGCAGGCTCAGGGGAGCGAAGCAGGCGCAATGGCAGCAGTGCGTGCCGGCCGCCATCTCGTCGAAGAGATCGTAAAGGACCATAGCGGATGCTGGGTTACGAACCTGAACAGCCCTGCTCAAACGGTGATCTCCGGAAGGAGAGCTGCTGTGGGGGCGGTCGTCGAAGAAATGGGGCGAAGAAGCGTATCGAGCGTCTTATTGCCTGTAAAGTACGCGTTCCACTCACCTTTGGTCGCGGCCGCAGGTGGGGTGCTCGAGGCTTTCTTGAAGACCTTGGACATCGGGGCGCCCACCCTGCCTGTGTTTTCCAATACTACTGCGACGACATACCCGAGCGATCCGGCAGAAATCCCGGCGATGCTGCGTGAGCACCTCGCTCGACCCGTACGGTGGGTCGAGGAGGTGGAGGCCATCTACGATGCCGGCGGCAGGGTCTTCGTGGAGGTCGGCCCCTCAGGTATCCTCACTGATCTTGTGCGCCGGATATTGAAGGGGAGGCGGTTCCTGGCTTTGCAAACCGATCGAAACGGCAAGGGGTCTCTTTCGGAACTCCTTTCGCTCGTCGGACACCTCTACGTACATGGATATCCTGTGTCCCTGGAGAGGTTGTATCAGGGCAGGGATCCCTCTGCACTGGATGTGACCTCGCTGGCGGCTCCTGGAGAACCATGCCGAGTCCCGGCCACAGCATGGATGGTCGACGGTACGCGAGCCCGGCCGGCCTCGGTGCCGAGGCGCGCGGTAGAGGCCCCAAAGGGGTCCTCTGCCTCGGCCAGTGAAGGCGATGGTGGGTCGAGCGCAGCCGAGGCACGGCACGCTTTTTCCCTGTCTGCCGTGCCGGGCTGTTCGATGCCTTCTGGTTCGGCTGAATCCTTTGACGAGATTCTCGATGCCGCACCAGAGCGTGCTGCCGGTTCAGGACAACCCTTCGAGGTGATGAGGCACTTCCAGGGTCTCATGGACCGCTTCTTGGAAACCCAGCGGTCCGTAATGCTCGCTTATCTCAGCCGTACGCCTCATGGAGACGATAGACAGCGTGAGAGCTGCGAGCCGCCCCTCGATGAGACGTGTCACGGCCGGACCGGCACAGAAGACGCCTTTGAGAGGGCCTCGTCGCCACCCGGGGATATGGCTTTGAGTGGCGACAGCACTGGGGCAAGGGCCCTTCCGTTTCAAAGCCACGATGCCGAGCCTCCGGAGCCCCCCGGTCACGATGCGGATCCTCAGACAGAGGTGCTCGAGAAACTTTTGACCATCGTCAGCGAGCTGACAGGATATCCGAGAGAGGTGATCGGCACGGATATCGACCTCGAGGCTGAACTCGGTATCGACTCGATAAAGCGCATCGAGATCCTGGGAGAGATCAGGAACTGGATGCGCCGGACGGGCCGTGGCGACCCCGAGGCCAAGATCGAGGCCCTGTCCCGGCAGAAATCGATCCGGGGGATTCTTTCGCAGCTCTGCACCCAGCCCGAGGCCCCAGCACACAGTACCAGTGCATCGGCGTCGCAAGGAGCGCAGGTTGAATCTCGCCGCCTTGATAGGTCCGCCGGCTGGGAGGCCGAGGTGCCGCAAGCGCGAGTCAGCGTCCCCGCGCGGGAGGCGATTTCCAGGGATCCTGCACCCCGGTTCCTCCTGCAGCCGTCTCCACTCCCATTGACCGAGCAGCGCCCCTTTGTGCCGCCGGAGGGGGCAATGCTCCTTACCGAAGACGGGGCCGGCATATCCGATCTTCTCTGCGAGCGCCTCTCGTCCGCCGGTCAGCGGATTGTAAGGCTTTGGCCGCACCAGGAGGGCAGGCGCCTGGGGAAAGACCGCTACTGTGTCGACTCGTCTTCGTACGGGGATGTCGCGCGGGTGATTCGCGAGGTCCGAAACGAGTGGGGGCGCATAGGGGGCATTGTCCACCTCGTTCCCCTCTGCCCCCAGGAAAGGCTCGAAGGCATAGGTACAGCAAAATGGAGAGAACTCCTCCAGAGGGAGATCAAGCTGCTTTTTCATCTCCTCAAGGCTGCCGGGGAGGATCTCGCGGCCCTGTCCGGTTCAGGAAGCCGGATGCCGCCACCTGTGATCGCGGTGACGGCCATGGGAGGGCATTTTGCCTGCGCAGACGGGGTAGCCTCATCCACCTACTTCCCGGGTCAAGGAGGCCTTCAGGGCCTTTTGAAGACCGTGGCGAGGGAATTCCCAGGGATCGACTGCCGCGTGATCGATCTTCCTGCTTCTCTGTCTGCACCTCGAGTAGCCGACCGAATCGTGATCGAGCTCGGCGCAGGTAAAGGGCCTGTCGAGGTCGGATTCGACGGCACGAGGCGTCTCACCCTGCGGCCATACCCCGCTCCACTCGATGTCTCGGGTCCGTGTGGCCTCAAGATCGGTCCTGACTCGACGATCCTCGTGACGGGTGGGGCCAGGGGTATCACGTTCGGCGTTACGTACGAGCTGGCAGTTCGGTACCGGCCTCGCCTCGTCCTGGTGGGAAGTACACCCACCCCTGCGCCCCGAGAGGCACCTCAGACCCGAGGGCTTACCTCGAAGGGAGAGATCAAGGAAGCGCTCATAGCCCAGTGCAGAGCGGAGGGCATCGAGCCCCGTCTCCAGGAGATCGAAAAGCGGTACCGGCGCCTCTGCAAGGAGCGAGAGATCAGGAACAATCTGCTCGCGTTGGAGCGTACCGGCGCTCGGGTCGAATATGTGCCGCTCGACGTCAGGGACACAGATTCCTTCGGTGGATTCCTCGATCGCTGTTACGACCGCTTCGGCAGGATCGATGGGGTGATCCACGGCGCAGGGATCATCGAGGACAAGGGGATCCTCGAGAAGACGCCTGAATCCTTCGACAGAGTGTTCGATACCAAGGTGGACAGTGCATTCACACTGGCAAAGAAGCTCAGGCCCGAGTCCCTGCGTTTCCTGGTCTTTTTCTCCTCTGTTGCAGGAACCTTCGGCAACAAGGGGCAGTGCGACTATGCAGCAGCCAATGAGGTACTCAACAAGCTGGCACTCTATCTGGACGCCCGGTGGCCGGCCCGGGTGGTCTCGATCAATTGGGGGCCGTGGGATACAGGTATGGTGGGGCCGGAGTTGAAAAAGGAGTTCGCCAAGCGCGGACTCCTCCTCATCCCTGAGGATACGGGGAGGGACCGGTTTCTCCAGGAACTTCTTTATGGAAGAAAGGGAGAGGCGGAGGTCATTCTCGGCGACATCGGTGGCTGGGAATACGCGTGAGCCTCGCCTGATCACCGCACCGTGTCGAACGCGAAAGCTATGGCTGAAAAGAGTGAGTCGAGAGAAATCGCGATCATCGGGATGGCCTGCATCTTCCCCAAGGCGCCCGACCTGAGCACCTTCTGGCACAACATACTGAACAAGGTCTCGGGCATCAGCGAGGCCACAGCCGAGCACTGGGATACCACGCTCTACTATGATCCCCGCCCGGGTAATGTCTACAGGAGCTACTGTAGGCACGGCGGGTTTCTCCAGACCTCAGAGCTGCAATTCGATCCTCTGGAGTACGGGGTGCAGCCCCGCGCGGTCCCGGGAGGCGAACCGGATCAGTTTCTCTCCCTTCGTGCGGCCCAGGAAGCACTGGCTGACGCCGGCCATCCTGAGAAGACCGAAGCGCGCACCCGGAGCGCCGTCATCATGGGGAGGGGCAACTACACGACGGCGGGTATCATGTCCATGGTCCAGCACGGCTGGGTGCTGGAGCAGACCCTACGAATTGTCCGCTCCCTTCGGCCAGACCTCGGTCCCGAAGAGATCGAGACCCTCAGGGGAACTCTCAAGGCGAGCCTGCCCCCCTACTCGGCCGACGTCTTTCCTTCGTTGATACCCAATGTCTTGACGGGAAGGATCGCCAATCGCTTCGATCTCATGGGCCCCAATTACACGATAGACGCTGCCTGTGCCTCCTCGCTGATTGCATTGGAGGCCGCGGTCCGGGAGCTCCGCAGCGGCAGGTGCGACCTCGCCCTTGTCGGAGGGGTTCATACGGCAAACACCCTTTTGGCCCGCCTGGTGTTTTGCGGCTTGAACGCTATGAGCCCGACCGGCAAGGTCCGCAGCTTCGACAAGGCTGCAGACGGGACCGTGATCGGCGAAGGGGTCGGGGTTGTTGTGCTGAAGCGCAAGGAGGACGCCGTTCGGGACGGTGATCGCATCTACGCCGTGGTAAAGGGCGTCGGCGTCTCCAGCGACGGCAAGGGTGCGGCGGTACTGGCCCCACGAAAGGAGGGAGCGCTTTTGGCCCTCCAGAGGGCCTACGGGGATGCAGGCATCGAACCCGAGACCGTCAGCCTGATCGAGGGTCACGGGACAGGAACACTGGTGGGAGATACCACAGAGCTCGAGGCAATGCAGCAGGTTTTTGGTCACAGGCGAGGGCCCTTTGCGCCGTGTGCCTTAGGGTCGGTCAAGTCAATGATCGGGCACCTTCTGCCTGCCTCCGGCGTGGCCGGCTTGATCAAGGCGGTGCTGGCGCTCTATCACAAGGTGCTTCCCCCCACCCTCGAGTGCGAGGAACCGAATCCGGCACTGGACCGGGAGAGAGGATTTTTCTACCTCAATACCGAGGTACGGCCCTGGATCCATGGGACCGAGGCGCACCCGAGGAGGGCGGCAGTCAGTGCCTTCGGCTTTGGAGGCATAAACGCCCATGTGGTCCTCGAAGAGGACACCTCCAATGAAGAGGACAGGAAAGAGCATCTGCTCCAGTGGAACTCTGAACTTTTCCTCATCGAGGCGCCCGACAGAAAACAGCTGCTCGAAGCGGTGGACCGCCTGAGCCACTATGTTGCTCGATGCCCTCAGGTTGCCTTGAGGGATATCGCATATACCCTGTACCGGGCCGCCCGGTTCCGGCACCCCTGTTTGGCCATTGTTGCGCAGTCGAGGGACGATCTCCTCGGGAAGCTTGCCATCGCATCGCGAAGACTCGGTGAGCCGCACCGCGGGCACATAAAGGATCGAAAGGGCATTTACTATTTTCAGGAGATCCTCGACCCAAGGCTCAGGCCCGTGTTTTTGTTTCCCGGCGAGGGCTCCCAGTACGCCGGCATGCTGTCGGATCTCTGCATGCTTTTCCCGGAGGTGAGGAGATGCTTCGACGAGGCAGACCGTTCGTTCTTGAAGCGCAAAAAGCCATATCTTTTGAGCGACGTTGTCTTCCCTCGGCCACTCTCGAGGAGAGAGGAACGCAAGGAGGCTGAAAGGCTCCTTTGGGACATAGACGCAGCAATATTGGCCGTGCTCACGGCGAACCAGGCGCTGTATGGATTCCTGAGCAGTCTGGGGATCAGGCCTGCCGCCCTGCTGGGACATAGCTCCGGCGAGTATTCTGCCTTGGTTGCCTCGGGCATGCTCGATGCGGTCTCCGAGGACCTCGTTCTCGAGACCAACATGGTCACTGAAGCCATGGAACACGAGGGTGGGGTCCCCGAGGCGGGCATGGTCTCCGTGGGGGCCGACCGGGCCAGGGTGGAAGCGCTCATCAAAGGGATCCAAGGGAACCTCTACATTGCCATGGACAACTGCCCTCACCAAGTGATCCTCGTGGGTGATCACGTCCCTATTGAGCAAGCCTTGGATGCGCTCGAGGCGGCCCACATCATGTGCGAGCCGCTGCCGTTCAAGCGCGGCTATCATACGCCGTTGTTCAGGCCAGTGAGCGCACGACTCGAGGAGATCTTCCGGAAATACCCCCTGTCTCCCCCTGGAGTGCCTCTGTGGTCGTGCACCACCATGGCCCCTTATCCTGATGACCTGGACGAGGTCAAGCATCTTCTCGCAGAGCATTGGGTAAGGCCTGTCGCATTCAGAGAGACCATCGAGAGACTCTACGAGGAGGAAGGCTTTCGCATCTTCGTGGAGGTAGGGCCACGAGGAAATCTTTGCGCCTTCGTGGAGGATATCTTGCGGGGCAAACCTCATCTTGCCATACCTGCAAATCTGCCGAGAAGGCCCGGCCTCGAACAGCTGCTCCACCTGCTCGGTATGCTCGCAGCCCAGGGATTTCGCCTCCGGCTCGAGAGGCTTTTCGAGAAGAGACACCCGCGGGAACTGGCGCTCGATCCTGCTCTCGATACGGGCGCCCCCGCAGACCGAGGTCGGCAGCGGATGACCCTCTCCCTGAGCTTGCCGGAGATGAGGATGTCCAGTGTTCCGCCCGTCCTGAAAACGCAAGGAGCCGTTGCGGCCCACGCTCGTTCGGCAGGAGAACCGGAGCCCTCCGCCGCCATTGCGGGACCGACACTCGGAGCCCCGAGGGCCGATCCTCGTTCGGACCCCAGGTTCAAAGCCCCTTCCTTGAAAGGAGGAGACAGCGGAGAGGCCAGTGCGGCTGCGGGCTCGGGCCAGATACTCGTGCGCTACTTCGAGACCATGGAAAGATTCCTCGCTGTACAGCAAGAGGTGGTGGAGGCGTATCTTAAAGGGGACGCAGGGCTGCGACCCCTTTCGGCTCGCGGGGGTACGTGCGTCACCGGAGCGACTCGGGCATCGGGTAGCGATGATCCCTCTGTGCCGCCACAAGAGGCGGACCGGCCCGCCCCTGCGGATGGCGGCGGAGCACCACCCGGATCCACGATGGCAGTACCGGTCGAACAATCCCAAGGCAAAATGCCCTCAGTCCCGGATGGTACGATCGGGCCGATCCTTTTGAAACTCGTCAGCGACAGGACAGGGTACCCCGTCGAGATGCTCGAGCCCGAACTCGACATGGAGGCCGAGCTCGGCATCGATTCCATCAAGCGGATAGAGATCCTGGCAGCGCTGCAGGCACAGTTCCTCCCCGAGTGCCGTCTCGATCTGGAGAAAGCGAGCCGGAAGAAGACCTTGAGAGGCCTGATCGAGCTTCTCGATGCGAGTCTTTCCGGCTGCAGGGATGGGGCAGAGGGAGCGGCGGGCCCGACGGTATCGGCACTCGCTCCGCCGGAAGGGCTGCCGTTCATAGGCGAGATTCTCTATCAGGATGAGCACAGCGTTCGATGCCTCAGGAAGTTCAGCCTCTCACAGGATCTCTACCTCGAGGACCATATTCTTGCAGGGCCTGTTTCGATCTATGACTCGCGGCGCAGGGGGCTTGCAGTCGTGCCGCTGACCATGAGCTTCGAGATGATGGCAGAGGTGGCCTCCCTTCTCGCCCCTGGTCTCGTCGTTACTGGTTTGCGAACGATCAGGGCACACCGTTGGATCCCTGTGAGCGAAAACGGCCTCTTGGTGGAGATCGAGGCCAGGAAGATGCCCCAACCCTCACCTGCCCGGGGTGTCGATATCGAGGTCACGGTTCAGGAGAATACCGAGGGCCGGTCAGCCGAGGAGATCGCGAGGCACCCTCTCATCATCAAGGGCCGTCTCCATTTCGACGAAACCTATCAAGAGCCTCCTGCCGCAGGGCCTTTTGCATTGGAGGGCACGAGGCCTTCCCGTTGGGATCCGAAGAGGCTCTACCTTGACGGCATGTTTCATGGGCCGCGGTTTCAGGCGGTGCGCAGTGTGGATCAGTGGGGCGAGGACGGCACCGAGGCTACACTAGAGGTATTGCCGTTCGATCGTCTTTTCAGTTCTCACCCAGCCCCGAAGCTCCTGATGGATCCCATAGTCCTGGACGCGGTGGGGCAGCTCGTGGCGTTCTGGGGAGTTGAAACCTACGGGCGTGGGTTCACTGTGTTTCCCTATTATTGCGAATCGGTCAGCCTCTACGGCCCGCCGTTCAAGACAGGTACTCGGGTTCACTCCAGGGCGCGGATCCACCTCTTCGGCGTCAATCAGGTACGCGCCGACTTCGACGTGCTCGGTCCTGACAGGCGGGTGTGGATGTCGATGCAGGGTTGGGAGGATAGGCGATTCGACCTTCCCGAGATCTTTTACCGCTTCTGGAAACATCCGCTCGAACACTCCTTGGGCAGGCCCCTGGGGCTCGGCATCCCTGAGGCCGGACCGCCGTACCCCCTTGCTGCGTGCACATTGGACAACCCCCTGCCTCCGGACGACACCTTCTGGAAGGATGTGTGGGCCCACATCGTACTGGGCCAAGGGGAGCGTGCGGTGTACCGGTCCCTGAAGGGAAGGGAGAACCGCCGAGTGGAGTGGCTCTTGGGGAGAACCGTTGCCAAGGATGCCTTTCGCGATCTTGTTCAGAAGCAGTACGGTCTCAAGTTGGGTCCGGCCGATATCGAGATAACGAGAGACGAGTCGGGATGTCCCCGCATCGGGGGGCCCTGGAGAGACGATGTGCGGCTGGAGAATGTGAAGCCTGTTCTCTCCATCGCCCACGCCTCCGGGTCGGCCATTGCACTGGTGGCCCTTCCCACTTGCGGCCACTATCGCATAGGGATCGACCTGGAGAATCTCGAAGAACGCAGGGGCGGTGGGTGGGCCTCCCTTGCGTTTTCCCAGACCGAGAAAGCGCTCCTTGCGAAGATGTCTGCATCGGCCCTGGAGGAATGGGAGCTTCGGTTCTGGTGTGCCAAGGAGAGTCTGGGCAAGGCGCTTGGCACAGGACTGGCCTCGGGGCCTCGGGCCGTCGAGATCGTAGGATGCGATGTCTCCAGCGGGACAGTACTGGCAAGGCCGCGGCCGGATCGGCCGCAGTCCCATCGCTCAGGGGATTGGAGTGCCGCGATTCCTGTCTCCACACGAAGGGAGGGGAACTGGATCGTTGCGTGGACCTTTTTCGAGGACCATGTCCAGGAGCAGTGCCATGATGACCAGAGAACAGGTATTTGAGGACCTCCGGGACCTTGTGGTGTCTCTTTCCGAAGATTGGGACCTGACTGACCCGATCACTCAGACCACATATCTCATCGAGGATCTCGGGTTCGAGTCTATCGACATCGTGATCTTGTGCACCAATGTGGAGCAACGCTATAAGAGGGCCTTCCCCTTCGCCCAGTTTCTCGCCGAGATCGGCCAGAGAGAGGTCCGCGACATCCGCATGGACGAACTGGTGGACTTTTTCTTTTCCCACCTCCATGATGGGTCTTGTTCAGAAGCGAAGACGGGATGAGAGAGCCCTCAGAGACGGTCCGATCGTGCATGGCCCGCATGCCCTCGATCTCTAGAACCCCTTGAGTGGACGAGCGCGCAGCCCGACGCAGGGACGGTCTGCCGGCAGATGCGCAAAGAGGAGGAACCTGTGGCCCTTGAAACCGTGCTTGTGGGATGGGACGGCGCGAGCTTTTCGCTGCTCGATCCCCTCGTGAAACGAGGCCTGATGCCCCACCTGAAGGCTGCTCTGTCCGAGGGCACCCGTGCCGACCTGCTCTCCATCGTGCCTGCCCTGACCCCGCCTGCATGGACGTCGCTGGCAACAGGTCGATCACCCGGGTATCACGGCGTGTTCGATTTTTTTCAGAAAGAATCCCCTGGATCCATTCACCTGAGGCTCACCCAGTCATGGAACGTACGTGCCAAGACGATCTGGGAAATGGCCAACAGCCGCTCCAAGCGGGCAACTCTCCTCAATTTTCCTGTGACCTTTCCTCCCCCTCCTGTGGACGGATATGTCATGAGCGGCGGCTGGCTGACGCCTCGCCAGCTCAAGTCGGCCTGTCACCCCTCGGGCCTCTATGAAGAGGTCAAGACGATCGCCGGGGTGGACCCCAGGGCGCTCATTATCGATCTTTCGGAAGAGGAAAAGGCCCTCGAGGGATGCCCGGCGCATGAAATGGTCGAGTTCGTGGAGAAGCATATTCAGCGAGAGCGCCTATGGTCTGCCATAGTCTCGTTTCTCCTCGACCGGGACCCCACAGAGCTCCTCGTGGTCGTCTTTGACGGCACAGACAAGATCCAGCATCTCTGCTGGCCCCTGCTGGTCTCCTGGGCGAGGGGCGCTGCAACTGGTTGCGGCTCCAACCGACTCCTCGAGGTCTGTCTCGAATACTACCGCGAGTTGGACGCCATCTTGGGCAGGTTGATCGATCGACTCGGGACAAATGCCCATTTCCTCCTCGTTTCCGATCATGGCTTCGGGGAAAGCCACGACCTTTTTTTCGTCAACGAGTGGCTCTGCCGATCAGGCTTTCTTGCATGGAAAGATCGGGCTGCCGGACCGAAGGCCCTTCCCGGGCAATCACTGGGTATGTCCCGCCTGGCCCGACACGTCTTCGAGATGGACTGGGAAAAAACGGTCGCATTTGCCGCTACCCCTTCGAGCAATGGCATCCACCTTTTCGGAGGAGAATGCGCTGGCGGGGGGAGCCCTCCTGGTCAGGGTGAAGCCAGCATACGGGACTTCCTGATCGAAGGCCTCCTCGGACTCAAAAGTCCGACGACAGGCAAGAGACTGATCGCCCAGGTCTGGAAACGCGAGGAGGTCTTCAAGGGGCCCTATGGGGCGTTGGGGCCTGATCTGACGCTCGGACTCTGGGACGGGGGATTGGTGTCGATCCTCGGCTCCGAGGAGATCGTTCGCACAAGAAGCCATCCGGTAGGCGCGCATCGGCCCGAGGGTATTTTTCTCGGGATGGGGCCTGCGTTTGAAGGGGGCCGAAAACTCGAGCGGCTCTCGCTTCTCGATGTGGCTCCCATGGTACTCCACCTTCTCGGCCTGCCCCTTCCAGAGGCTCTGGAAGGCACTTTCATCTCCCCTGCGTTCTCGAAGGGCTTTCTGAAAAGGAACCCGGTTTCTCGGATCCGAGACACGGAGCCTGAGCCGGAGCGTCTCGGCGGGCAGCCGGCCGCGCCGGTGGTGACCGAAGAAGACGAAGAGATCATCGCCGAACGGCTTCGGCGACTGGGATACCTGGAATAGGCCGAACATCGGGAAGGAGCGCCTCGCATGCCGAAACTTTTCACGAACGGGATCCGGATCCACTACGTACAGGTAGGGCAAGGTCCTGATCTCGTTCTCCTCCACGGTCTGGGAGGCAACTTGGCCATCTGGTTTCTTCACCTCGTCGATGAACTGAGGGGTTCTCTCCGCTTGACTGCCTACGATCTCCGCGGTCACGGCAGGAGCGACGTCCCCGCAACAGGGTATACGACCCTCGATATGGCCAAAGATCTTGCAGGGCTCTTGGACGGCTTGAAGATATCCAAGGCCCACATTCTCGGTCATAGCTTCGGTGCAGACATAAGCCTGCACTTCGCCTTGCTCTACCCTGACAGGGTCGACCGGCTCGTCGTGCTGGAGCCGGGGATCGCCGCGCTGCTCAAACACCGAAAAAGCAAGCAATGGGTCGGCTGGGACTACTGGGTCGGCAAGCTCGCCGAGTTCGGCATCGATGTGCCTGAAGAAAAAAAATACGACATCGATTATCTGCTCAGGCAGACTCTCCATATTCCAATCCAGTTCGGTCCTGCTCGGGGCCGTCCAAGAAACCCCGAACCTCTCCTCAAGCTCCTTGACTCGACGACCATCATCCAGGACTACGAGGAGGTTGCCGGCATGACGCTCGAGAGGATACGCGATATCCGTCACCCGACCTTGGTGGTTTACGGAGACCGTTCCCATTTCATGGTGACCTACGAATATCTCAAAGGGGCGTTGCCCCGGTGCAAGTGCGTGCTCGTGCCAGGCGGCGAGCACTACGGTCCGCTGGAACAGCCTGACGTCCACGCGGAACTCATACGCTCTTTTCTTCTCTCAGAGGACGCCATGGGACTGATCGAACCCGGGGTGGGCGACGAAATCGCTCCTGCCAGAAAAGAGGCCGGCCATGGATAGCGTCATCGTCACAGGGAGCGGAACCGGGATCGGACGCGCGACGTCGCTGTTTCTTGCGAAAAAGGGGTTCTCCGTATATGCGACGGTGCCTTGCCCCGAGCATGCGGCACCTTTGGAGGAGCAAGCTCGCCGGCGAGGCCTCTCCAATCTGAGGGTGCTTTTGCTCGATATCACCGACCCTGAGAGTATTGCGTCCGCCGTCGGGCGCGTGTGCAGGGAGACAGGGACGATCTTCGGTCTCGTCAACAACGCGGGTATCGGCCTGAGGGGCTATTTCGAGGATCTCTCCGAGGCGGAGATCGAGCGCCTGTTTGCAACGAACGTCTTCGGTACCATGGCTGTGACCAGGGCGGTCCTCCCCCACATGCGAGAGGCGAGAAGGGGCAGGATCGTATTCATCACCTCGATCGGCGGCAGAATCGGATCGCTCGGTGTCAGCAGCTATTGCGCCAGCAAGTTCGCCCAGGAAGGTTTTGCCGAATCCCTTTACCAAGAGCTTCTGCCGCTCGGCATTCGAGTAGTGATCATCGAGCCGGCGATCGTGAACACCGAACGGTGGGGTATTCACCGTGGTGTGGCTGCGGGGGCAGAGGATCCCCTGAGCTTTTACTATGCGTGGTTCAGGCGCGAAGAAGCCCTGGCCGACCGTCTGGCAAAACGAGCGCCTACGCAGACCGGGGACGTCGCAAGGGCGATTCACAAGGCGCTGACCGCCGCCCGGCCTCGGCTGAGGTACATGGTGGGGAGACGTGCCAGGATTATCTACGCGCTCAGGCGGTATCTCCCCGAACCTGTCTTCGAGCGGCTCTACTTTGGAGGAATCATCCGCTATGTCGCACGGCCGCGGCGCTCGTGATGGTCTCCCTATTACCTTCCCGGCCGCATACGGCAAGGAGTTGCCAGGCCGGGGGAGGCCCGTCCTGGTCACCGGTACTTCTTCGGGGCTCGGCCTGGAGATCGCCGTGCGTTTGGCTGAAGGAGGGTTTCGCGTCTACGCCAGCATGCGGGACCTGGGCCGAAGCGCTCTGCTGCAGTCCAGGGCTCGTGCTGCCGGGCTGCCCATCGCGGTTCTCGAGCTGGACGTGACCGACAATGAGAGCATACGGAGCGCCGTCTCGAGTGTGGAGGCGGCTGAGGGATCGTTGTATGCTTTGGTCAACAACGCAGGCATTGTGTTGCGAGGCTTTTTTGAAGACCTCGAAGACGAAGAGATACGTGCGGTGTTCGCCACGAACGTTTTCGGTCTCCTCGCCGTCACTCGGGCGGTGTTGCCCGGGATGCGGCGTGCGGGTACCGGGCGTGTTGTGGTTATGGGGTCTGCCGGAGGGAGATTCGGTTCGGCAGGGGCCTCTGCGTATTGTGCCAGCAAGTTCGCTCTTGCGGGCTTCTCGGAGTCGCTGGCCCAGGAGGTGTGGCCCTTCGGCATTCGAGTGATTCTCGTGGAGCCGGGGATCGTCTCCACTGAATTGTTCGGGAGAAACCTCGGCGTCGCAAAAGGCGCACTACAGCCGCAGAGCCCTTATGCCGACATGTGCGGCCGTCTCCTCAGCCTTTCTGTCGAAAGGAGTCGCGCGGCTCGGCTCACTCCGCGGGATGTGGCCGATACGGTGGCGGAAGCGCTGACCGCCCGCAACCCCCGAAGCCACTATGTTCTCGGTGGGGCGGTGCGCGGGCTTTTGCTGCTCAGGCGTCTACTCCCAGAAGAGACATTCCACAGGGTGTTCAGGGAGATCTTCTACCGCAAGGTACGGGCTTCTGCAAGGGCTTCGTGCAAGGACTTCACATGCCCAGGATAGTGATCGCCTGTTGGTCGTTTCCGGGCCACCTCCGCCCGAGTCTCGTGCTGGCGAAGGCCTTGCGCGAAAGGGGGCATGACGTCGCATTTTCGACCGGGCCGAGGGGGCGGGAGCTCGTCGAAAAAAGCGGGTTCAGGTGTTTCCCGTATACGTACCTGGACGAGGGGGCACTCTACGAGAAGATGTTCTCGAGCGAGCAGGCATCGGCATCGGTACGGCACCCCGTCCGTTTCTTGTCCGTACTCCGCTACTGGGTTCTCGAGACGATCCCTGAACAAATGGCCGAGCTCACCGAAGTGCTTGGCCGGTGGCCTGCCGATGTCCTCGTCGCCGATGTGACCCTCTGGGCCCCGTTCCTCATCCTTTCGGATCTGGGCACTGTGCCCGTGGTCGTGCTCTCGTTCGCACCGGGGTGCATGATCCCTCACAAGGACGTGCCTCCCTGGGGGATGGGCATAGAGGCCCCTCGTGGAGGTCTCGTGAGGAAGCTTGGGTATAGATGTCTCGTGGCGTTTCACCGTATGAGCGCAGAATTCTTTAGGAGAGGTGCAAATCGTCACCGCAAGGCCTACGGCCTCCCTCCGTTGGCAGTACCGGTCAATGCCTACGCAGGGAGGATGCCTCTCTACCTCGTACCCAGCGCCAGAGAGCTCGACGATCCGCGGGCCGATCTGCCTGAAAGCGTGCACTACGTCGGACCGTTGATCGAGAAAGATTCAGAGCAAGGCGGCAGTCTTCCCCAGTGGTTCCCCACACTGCGCACTGCATATCCAAAGATTCACGTCACAGAGGGGACCGTTTCGTACCAGGAGCCGCTCTTGCTCAAGGCGGCCGTCGAGGGGTTCGCGGGCGAGCCTTTCGAAGTGATTATCACCACCGGCAGGCAGATGAAGGTGGACTTCTTGAGCCCTGCACGCCTCCCACCCAATATCCACGTCGAAACCTTTATCCCCCATGAGCTCCTCATGCCCCACATCGATTGTCTTGTCAGCACGGCAGGTGCTGGTACGGTGTTGACCGCCCTCAGGCATGGGGTCCCCATGGTGCTTGCGCCGACCGAGTGGGACAAGCCCGACAATGCACGTCATGTCAAGAAGGTGGGTGCAGGTATGGTGGTCCCGTACAGACACTGCAAGGGCGGGGACTTGAGGAAGGCGGTCGGAGAGGTCCTCGCCGACCCGAGGTTTCGCGAGAGTGCGAGGCGCATGCAAGGCGTCCTTGCGGGATATCGCGGTGCCCAAGAGGCAGCAGAGCTGATCGAGAATCTGTGTTGTGCGCGTTCTACGATGTCATCGGTTTGCCGGCCATAGAAAGGGGGAATCATGACGGCGCCTCTGAGTTTGAGATCGGTCCTTGGTCCCCGTACCGTCAGAGAGACAGGAGACGGCGCACCCAGGCTCGCTTTATCAGCGAGACCGGCAGGGGATCTCGGCTCGCGGCGACGCGGTCTGCCTCGGTCCGGGCCGGTTTGGTGGGTTGCGCTGGTGCTGGTTGTCGCCCTCGGCTGGCCGATGCCGTCTGGATACGGCGACACGGACCCTTACGAGGGGGGGCGGCCGGTTCTTCGCCACGAGCGGCTCCCCGGATCGAGCGGCTCGAGTGGCGGCATTCTCGGGCCAGAGGACTTCTCGATCCTCATACCACAGGGGTTCGGCGATCGGCAGAACTCATGGATCTGGTGCATGCGCTGGTGGAAAGAGCACCTCTATGTGGGCACTTCCCGGGCACCAGCGTGCATCAACCAGCGGATGGCCAATATCGGTTTACCCCTGGTCCCGTATCCCCAAGACGACCCCGACATCGAGTGCGCGCCGGATCCCAACGATCTGCCCCTTCGGGCGGAGATCTGGCGCTGGGATCCCAAGGAGGATCTCTGGGAGCGGGTCTACCAGTCGCCCGAGGACATCCCCATACCCGGTACGGGCAAGCTCGTCGCCAGGGATGTCGGGTATCGCGAGCTTCATGTCTTCGAGGAACCGGACGGCACAGAGGCGATGTATGTCAGTGGAGTGAGCTCTCGTTCGATCCACCACGAGGAACCTCGGCCGCCCGGCGCCAGGATCCTTCGTACCACAGACGGCGTCCATTTCGACCCTATCCCCCAGGATCCCAACACCTACCTCGGTGACCTCGAGAATGCGAGCTTTCGCGGGATGACCACGTACAAGGGACGGCTCTATGTCATCGCAGGGACCTACACAGGGCCTGGCGTCGTGCTCGAGAGCGAGAACCCAGCCGGCGGCAATGATACCTTTCGCCAGGTGATCCTCCAGGGACAGCGGGTGATGGAGGTCGGCGCATTCAGCGGTCACCTCTATTTCGGCCTGAGGGAGACAGCCGGCAACGGGTACTCGGTGGTCAGAACAGATGCAGAGGGGGAACAGCCCTACGAGTTGACGACCGTCGTGCCTGCGGGTGCCTGGATAGAGAGGTCGCCAAACACGGATATACTGAGCATGGTGGAATTCAAGGGCGCGCTCTACTGCGGCGGCAACGGTATAGGCAACGATATCGGGGCTCCGCCGCTCCCCACACCGCAGGACCTCGCCGATCTGGCCCCGGAGACGCTCACTGCAGCGGGGCCGGCTCACGTCGAGGAAGACCGGTACATTAAGGCCGCCGAGATCATACGCATCCATCCCGACGATCGGTGGGAGCTTGTCGTGGGAAGGCCCCGCACCACACCGGCGGGGTTCATGGCCCCGCTGAGCGGTTTCAGTTCCGGGTTTTCGTATCCGTTCAATGCCCACATATGGAGGATGGCAGTCCATAACGACGTGCTTTACGTCGGCACCTTCGATTCGAGTACGACCTTCAAGGAGGTCAGATCCCTCAAAGATCTGTTGGGGCCCTTCATGGGCTTCAACATATACGCGTCCAAAGACG